>Ga0209476_10000042_pt1 | contig 84115 bp, 74 predicted proteins | sample KloWWTrecipitate_FD_187179 | JGI IMG/M metagenome (GOLD analysis project Ga0209476, IMG submission 187179) | Active sludge microbial communities from Klosterneuburg, Austria, studying microevolution and ecology of nitrifiers - Klosterneuburg... | ecosystem: Engineered > WWTP > Aerobic digester... | reverse complement strand
TTCAGATCATCGCCGGCGGCCTGCGCGCCGGGGTGTCGATGCCGCTGGCCCTGCAGCAGCTGGTGCGCGAAGGTCGTCCGCCGATCGCGCAGGAATTCGACGTGCTGTTGCGCGAGCATCGCCTGGAAGTGGCGCTGGACGAAGCGCTTGAGCACCTGGCGCAGCGCGTTCCTCTGCAGTCGATAACGCTCGTCGTCGCGGCAATGCGCATCGCCAACGAAACCGGAGGCAGCCTGGCCGAAACGCTCGAGCGCGCTGCTCTGACTGTCCGCAAACAACTGGCGATGGAAGGCAAGATTCGCGCGCTGACGGCGCAGGGCAAGCTACAGGCGATCGTGGTCGGCCTGTTGCCGGTCGCGCTGCTGCTCGTGCTCGATCGCATGGAGCCTCAGGCAATGAGCCTGCTATGGCATACCCCAGCGGGCTGGGCAACGCTGGCCGTCGGGACACTGCTGGAGGTCTTCGGCGTCCTGATCATTCGCAAGATCGTGGCGATCGACGTATGAGCATCAGCCTGCCCTGGTCGACCGGCGACACGGCCATCCTGATCCTGATCGCAGTGTTCGCCGGCATCAGCGCCGCCGCGATGACGATCGTTGCGTTTCGCAGCATCACCGACCTGCCCCCTGAAGACCGCAGCTGGCTCGACCGCCCGCCAGCCTTCATCCGCGTGCTGTGGTGGCCCACGCGCTGGGCCGCACAGCTCATCGCCCCCCTGCTTTCACTTGGCCTGCGCGAGCGACTATTGTCACGAATGCGCCTGGCCGGGCTCGACTACGCCCTGTCGCCGACACAACTGATCGCCCATCGCATCGTGCTGGCCGTACTCGGTGCGCTGATCTGCGCTCTTATCGGATGGGCCTGGTCCCTGGACCCAGGGTATTCGGGCGCAACGGGTGGCCTGGCTGGAACGCTGGTCGCGTGGTCCTGGTTTCGCGACCGGGTGCGCGCCAGACATCGCCAGTTGCTGAAGGAGCTGCCCTTCGTACTGGATCTGATCACGCTCTGTGTCGAGGCCGGACTTAACCTGACCGGCGCCCTCCAGCAGTCGGCAGCGAAAGGGCCTGAGGGCCCGCTGCGCGACGAACTGCAGCGGGTTTTGCGCGACGTGCGAGCGGGGAAGTCCCGCGCCGACGCGCTGCGCACCTTTGCCGACCGGCTGGATGAGCCCGCGGTTGCGAACCTCGTCTCCTCCATCATTCAGGCTGAAAACATGGGCATGAGCCTGGGGCCGGTACTCCGTGCCCAGGGCGAGCAACGCCGCAACGAGCGTTTCGCCCGCGCCGAAAAAGCCGCCATGGAGGCGCCGGTGAAGATGTTGTTTCCCCTCATCGCCTTTATATTTCCCTGCACCTTTCTCGTGCTCGGCTTTCCGATCGCGATGAAATTCATTCAGATGGGCTTATGAAGCTGCGTATCCGCTCAGCCCGGAGCTTCTGGCAACGCGCAATCGGTCTGCTCGGGCGCGCCGCCCTGGATCTGGACGAAGCCCTACTCATCCGCCCATGCCAGGCCATTCACACCTGCGGCATGCGCTTTGCCATCGATGTGGTCTTTCTCGACCGCAATGGGGTGGTGCTATCCGTCCACCCCGCAGTCGGCCCGTGGCGCGTACGGCGACAGGCAGGCGCCCATGCAGTACTCGAACTCGCCGAGGGGGCTGCGCTGCGATACGGCATCCGCGCCGCCCAAAGCCGCGGTGCATGGCTCGACGCCGAACAGGGGTCGAACGCGCCATGACGCAAAACGGCGCCAGTCCGCAGTGCGTTCCCCTTGCCGGATGGCGCGTCCAGACCGGAGGCGGCTTGGTCGAGTTCGTCATCATGGCACCCACCCTGCTCGCCCTGAGCCTGGCCATGCTGCAAACCGGACTGGTGTTTCATGCCAAGAGCAGTCTCAACTACGCCACCTTCGAAGCCGCCCGCGCCGGCGCGCTCAATCATGCCAGCCAGGTCAGCATGCAGCGTGCGGTCACGCGCGCGCTGGTGCCGTATTACGGAGGCGGACGCAGCGCGGCCGAACTCGCACGCTCATCGACCGCGGCCACGACCGACCTCGCCCACGCCTTGCGCATCGAAGTCCTGTCGCCAAGCCGCGAGAGCTTCGATGACTATCACAGCCCCGCGGCCGCACAGCGCATCGGCACCAACGCCCGCGTCATTCCCTCAAGCGGACTGCCCTATCGCCACTGCCCGGCCGACCAGCCAGAGTGCGACGCCAACCCTCACCGTAACCGTTCCGGTCAGACCCTGGCCGACGCCAACCTGCTCAAGCTGCGCCTGACCTGGGGCATACCGATCGCCAAACAGGTGCCTCTCGCCGGTCGTTTCTTCACCTGGGCGGTACGCACGCTCAACCCTGACGACAGTGACGCATTCCGTCGCGGCCTGCTGGCCGACGGCCGAATTCCGCTGGTTTCGCACGTCACCTTGCGCATGCAGTCGGACGCGATCGAGAACAGTTCGATGGCGTCAATGCCGGGAACCGCGTCCGGTAGCACGCCACCCGCTCAGGGGTCGACCGAAGCCCCCTTGCCGGCTTGTCCGGCATTCGACCCACTGTGCACGCCAGAACCTGCTGTCGCCGATCCCAGCCTGCCCGAGCCCGGGCTTCCTGCCCCCGACGAGGATGCCAGCCCCGGGCCCGACACACCCGGCGGCGAACTGGATCCCGACTGCTGAACACCCTGCCACCCGACCACCGCCTTCCATTTGCCACCTCACGTCCGCCATGCAAGTCATCGCCCTCCTCCGCCAAACCATCCTGCTATCGCTGTGCCTGCTTGCCCCGCCCCCGCTGCAGGCGGCCAGCTTCAGCGACGCATTCAGCGGGCTACCGGGCGGCGCACAGACAAGCGGCTGCGGCATCAGCATGAGCTGCCCGACGGACCAGCCTGACGACACCCTGCCGGGTCAGGACACGGCCCCGCCGCCACAATGCGTCGGCAACAACGCAGGCGAGACCTGCGGGGCGAACAGCGGCCCGGCCAGCCAGGGCTCAGCCACCGGTCAGGACGTGGGCGCAGGCAACCCGCTGAACCTGCTGTCGGGCAACAAGTATCAGCGTGAAGCCGATCTGCCTGCACTGCCCGGCGTGCTCGGCCTCGAACTCGTGCGTCACTACAACAGCCTGCGCGCGCATCGGGGCGAAACGCGGGGCCTTGGCGCCGGCTGGCGCCTGTCTTACGACACCGAACTGCAGATCAGCCCGGAGCGGCTGGTGATCCAGCAGGCCGATGGCGCGCGCGTGATCTTCGCGCGCAACGCTGCCCAGCCGGATCAGTGTGCCAGCACCGATCCCGGCCGCGGCGAGGTGAGGATCACGCCGAAACCAGGTGGCAACGAATACACCTGGCGCTGGCCGGACGGACGGCGCCTGCACTTCGATGCAGCCGGGCGCCTGACCCAGATCCTCGCGCCAACGGGTGAATTCGTCTCCCTGCTGCGCGACGTCGAGGGACGGCTGTTGCAGATCACCGATCCGCAGGGACGAAGTATCCGCTTGAGTTACGTGGCGAAAGGCGGCCCGGACGGCGGGGTGCCGCTTGCCAGCATTGATACGCCGGCCGGTCGCTTTGCCTATGCGTACAGCGCACCGCAGTCGGCCCGGCGCTCCAGCGTCAAGTCAACGCCAAAGCTGACCCGGGTCAGTTTTTTGCCGGCAACGGATCCACACAGGCCATCGTCGGCAGCAGCTTCAAGTTCAGCTTCGGCCAAGCTTGATGCACCGCCGGTAACGAATGGCCGCCTCGACATCCCAGCGTCGATGTTCACCGCGCAGCCCGTGCGCGAATACCACTACGAGGATGCGCGCCATCCCGCAGCCCTGACCGGAATCAGCGTTTTCAGCCCCGACCCCACAGCCAGCGGCCAGTTCGGCGCTCAACGCATCGCCACCTATGCTTACGATACGGTCGGGCGTGCCGTGCGCTCGCTGCGCGGCCCGCTGCCGCCGGAAGGCGAACCGGGTATCGAGGAGGTCACGCTCGACTTCCCGCGCCGCGGCGTGACCGTGCTCACCAACAGCCTGGGACAGCGCAGCACCTATCTCAGCGCCGTCATCGGCGGCGAGCGCCGCATCCTCGAGGCACGCGGCCCGGGATGCGCACGCTGCGGGGCGACGGACGTACGCTACCGCTATGCAGCCAACGGTCGCCTTACGGCGGTCACAAGACTGGATCGGGCTGGAAGACCCTTAATCTCCGAGCAATACCGGCTTGACGATGCCGGGCGGATTGTCGACACCCTGCGCATCGATCTTTCCGGCGCCCGGCCACGTCTGCTTGAGCACGTCCGCTTCGGCCATGCGAGCGCTGCAACCAGGGCCCTGGCGTCAAACCCCGGACCCGTGCTCATCACCCGTCCCAGCGTGGTGCCCGGCCGGGAACATCGTATCGAGCTCGACTACAACGACGCCGGCCAGATCACCCGCCTGCGCGAGACGGGTTACAGCCCGATCGACAAGTTGGGCAAACGCACCCCAAGCGCGATCGAGCGCAGCATCCACCCTACCTACACACGGATCAATGGCCGCAGCGTGCTGACGCAGATCGACGGTCCACTACCCGAGGGCGCAGACAAGGCGGCACACGACAATGATCTCGTTCGACTGGAATGGGACCCACGTGGCAGCCGGATCCTTGCCGTCGAACGCGCCGGCAGCGCGCGCAGCCGGATCACTTACCACCCAACGACAGGTCTGCCGCAGGAGGTGATCGACGAACTTGGCTTCCGCACCAGCTGGCGCTACGACGTACATCTGCAAGTCGCCGAAACCGCGCACCATGCGCCGGACGGCTCGCCCACCGAAATTCGAAGTGCGGCTCGTGACGCCCAGGGCCGACTGACCGAGCTGCGCGACGGCCGCATCGACGACCCCCTGGCCCGACCACTCTGGCGCCGGGCCTTCGATCTTGCCGGTCGCTTGCAGTGGCATGCCGAAGCGCTCGGGATTGTGCACGTGAGCACCTACGACGCCGAGAGCCGCCTGAGCAGCTACACCCGGCGAAGCGCCAGTTTCATGCTGCAACAGCACTGGCAGCGCAACGCCTATGGTCAGGTCGAGAAGGCCTGGGACAGTACCGGGCGCAGCCGGCAGTGGCGCTATGACGACAGGGGCAAGCTGATCGGCGTGATCGACGGTTTGGGACGCAAACGCAGCCTCAACCCAGGCGCAGCGGACGACGACAAAAACGCCCTGAGGAAGACCTCCGACGGGGCCCCCGACACGCCAAACACGCCCGACACGGCGGTGCTGCTTGACGACTTCGGCCGCCCGGTGTGGCAGTACAGCCCGGACAGCGGTGAAACCCTGCGCTGGTTTGACGAAGCCGATCGCCTGGTGCAGATGCGCGACGCCATCGGCCATCATGCTCGCTACGACTATGACGCGCAGGGACGCATCGTGCAGCAGAGCATCATTGACGCAAACACGGCAGAGGAACATGTCACCCGCTGGCAATACGACGGCCGGCTGCTACGCGCCGTCAGCGACAGCGCACAGGACGAGCACTTCGACTACGATACTCGCGGCCGGCTCAGCGCACGTCACGTGACGCTGAAAACCGCTCAGGGCGAATTTAACGCTGTAACCCACTACGAACACGACGCCGCCGGCCAGCTGATCGCCCGCAGCCTGCCGGACGGCAGTCGCCTGCGCTACGAGCGTAACGGTCAGGGGCAGATCATTGCGCTGTGGCGCCAGACCGTCCGCAGCCCGTGGCTGCGCTGGCTGGAGCGTGAGCAAGGCCTTGCCGGCGATTTCGAGCGCGATTTCGCCGGGCTGCGCAGCTACACCACCGGCAATGGCCTGCAGACGCTGCATCAGCGCAGCCGCTCAGGCCTGCTCTCACGCATCGTGCACCGTCGCCTCCCAGCCTCCAGCACCTCGACAATGCCCGCACGCAGCAGCGACCCTAACCATGGCGAACGCACCCGCCCCCTGCTCGAACGGCTGCTCGGCATTCAGTCGGCCCGTGCCCAGGACGCGCAAACGGGAGACGCGCCAATACAGGATGCAGCCACGCCCGAGCTGCCCGGCAGCCTTGGCCTGCCCGACGAGCCGGGCGCGCTGCTCGACTACCGTTACCTGTGGGATGCCGAGGGCAATCTGCTGCAGTCACGCCAGCGCGCAAAGGCACCCACGCTTCAGGCGACCCAGCGCACACACGCCTTCGATGTCCGCAACCAGCTCATCGCCAGCGTGGAATCTGTCGCACAAAGCGCCGAACTGAAGGAGACCGGCGTGTGGCGCTATGCCTTCGACGCGCAGCAGCGCCGCGTTCTCGCCCAGCAAGGCGCAATCTCACAGCAGGACCTGCTAGCCAGCACCCTGCGTAGCCAGTTCCAGCCCGGCTCGCACCGCGAGCGCACGCTTGATCAGCCCGCGCACTACAACGCCAACGGCCAGCCCGAGCGCCTCGGCGCACGCAGCTACCAATGGGATGCGCGAGGGCGTCTTCTTGCCGTGAACCAGCACGGCCACGCTCTTGCCCGCTACCGCTATGACCATCGTGGCCTGCGTATCGGCAAAACGGTATTCAGGGGGGCTGGCAAAGCTGAACGCACTACGCACACGTTGTACGACCACGCCCGTCAGCCACTTGCCGAACTCGACGCATCGGGCCGTATCACACGCCAGTATGTGTGGCTCGCCGACCTGCCCATCGCCGTCATCGACGAATCCGCCGCCTTGAGCAGCGCACTCGGCGGCTCGCTCGGCGACCAACTCACTGACCCACCCTCGCTGCCCCAGCAGATCTGGGCCGGCCTGGGGCGTGTGCTGAACAGCTGGCTCGCCCCTAGCGCCAATCTGATCTGGCTGCACACCAATCACCTCGGCGCTCCCGAACTTGCCACCGACAGCAAGGGCCAGGCCATCTGGCGCGCAACTTACGCGCCCTTCGGCGAGGCACGCCTCATGGTCTCACCCAGGCAGCCGGACTTCAGCCTCAACCTGCGCCTCCCCGGCCAATACCATGACACCGAGACCGGCCTGCACTACAACCGTCAGCGCTACTACGACCCCGAACGCGGTCAGTACCTGACGCCTGATCCGCTGGGTCGGCCTGATGGGCCCAATCCGTATGCTTATGTGGCCTTCAATCCGCTCAAGTTCATCGATCCGGACGGGCTGATTTTGTTTGCGTTTGATGGCACCAATAACTCCGATTCACGAGCGGACGGGAACGATTTCTCCAACGTTTACAAGTTTTCTTTGGCCTATGACCAGGAGGTCAACGGGAAACTTTGGTACATGAATGGGATTGGTCGAGATGACCGGGAAAGCCGGATTCAAACCAACGGACTCGACCAGTACGACGCCAACACCGCGCGCGCCCGGGTCGATTACATGCTCAACGAGCTCGACGACTACATCGCAAATCCAGCGGGGCGCGACGGCGGGATGATCAGCATCGACATCATCGGCTTCAGCCGCGGCGCGGCGATGGCAAGGGACTTTTCCAACCGGGTCGCCACCGGCATGCAAGACCGACGCTGGGGTGACCGAAGCGACTGCATGGAGATTCGCTTCATGGGCCTGTGGGACACGGTTGCCCAGTTTGGTCCCAACGGATCGGCAAATAGCCTGTGGCAACTGGCGATCCCGGAGGTTGCCAGGCACGTGTTTCATGCGGTCGCGGTGAATGAAAACCGCTATCTTTTCCCCGGTGAATCAATTGGCCGCGGCACTCAGCGCGGCTTCATCGGCAGCCATGCCGACATTGGCGGCGGCTATGGGACCGGCGACCTGTCCGACGTCGCCTTGAACTGGATCGTCGACCAGGCCAGAGCCAGCGGCGTGGTGATGAGAAGCTGGGATGACTTCAGTCGCCCAGAATGGGGGGTCGTCACCGATCCGGTAGTGCACGACAAAAGTATCGGCGAAGAGAATAGTGAGTTTTGCCTACGCGCCAACAGCGAATTTTGGGCTAATCAGTGCAGCTCGCGCCGAACAGCCGAGCCAGGCGGCTTGAGCGCAACCCTGCTCGAGGCACAGAACTTCATCATCCCTTGGAGCACCCCCGGCATGGACGCCGATGGTGATTCGAGGATCATCGGCGACGTCGACATGGAGAGCTACGCCCAATGGTTGCAACAAAACTACCACTTCGTCATTTCCGTCGGGCCCTGATTCTCGGCCTCGGCATAATTGCGCTGGCTGCTTGCAGCGGTTTCAGCGGCAAGGAGCCCTCCATAGGCATGACGTTGGAATTCATGAATCGAGGGAAAGACTTCATTGCGGTTACGCGATTCGATCCGGACGGCTTGCCTGGTCCGGTGCCTGGTGCCCTCGGAGCCAGCCAAACCGAGGGCAAGCAGATGAGCTTCATGCCCGGCGACAGCCAGCTCGGGTTGCCGGCTTTTGTCGACGTGGAGTGGACAATTCCGAACAAAGACTACTGGGCATGGTCAGCCGAAATGGATAAACAGGCGCCCCAGGCTCGCCACTCAACGAAAAACCGCGAAATCTATGAACGCCTGTGGAAAGCCAACCCCAGCTACACCCAGCGCGTCGACCTCACCCCAATCATCACGCCCGAACTCGTCACCCGCGTGCGCGCTGACCGCCAGAACACTCAACTCAAGCTGACCATCATTTTCAACAATGATCAGGTCAGCATTGAAGCCGAAGCCCGCAAGTGGCGTTGAAGACACACACGCCTCAGCGCCGCGTGGCGCGCTGCCAGTCGGCCGGGGTAACGGCAAACTTGTAGGCGAAAGTGCCCCACGCGTCGCCCCGGCGCAGCACGTCGATAAAACCGGCGCGATCAGTTACCCAGCTGCCGCCGATGACGCTGACACCGCGGTCGAACAAGGGCTGGGGAAGGCAGCCGGCGCTGGGGCCGATGAGGGCGACATGGCTGGCGCGGCGACAGTGGGCCAGCATGTTGTCTACGGTGTGGTTGAGCAGGATGGTGCTGGTGGATAAAACCTTGTTGCAGGTTTCGAGTTCGGCGGCGTCGAGAGTGACACGGTAGCCGTCATGATCGCCGACGTACTCGGGGTTGAGCTCGATCACGGTAAGTTGGGCGCCTGCTGCGGTGACCTGTTTTAGCAAGGGCGAGAACAATCCGACCATGCCAATGTGGTCACCGGCCTGCGGGTCGATGCCCGCGATGGAGTCGCTGGCGCGCGGTGGTGCGAAGCCCATGCGTTCCATCACCGTGCGCGACAGTGCATTGGCCGCGGCGAAGCCCAGGGTGCGGCGCAACGCCTGATCGTCCGGGCTGCTGCCTGCGCCGGCGGCGCCGCGCGCGACTTCTGGCGGCTGGGCGTAGTGGCGCGCGAGCGCCAGGGCATCCATGCCGACGATGGAGTCCGCCTCTCCGGAGACGAGTAGTCGCTGCAGCGTATCGCCCAGCAGTACATACGAAAGTCCCAGCGCGCCGTCGTCCAGTTCGAGCGCGCAGAACTCGCCACTCCTGGATTCGGCGGCTTCGGGTGGCGGCAGGTGCAGGGCTCGCACCCGCGGGATTGGCGCACCTTTGGTGGCGGCGTCCAGTGCCGAGATCAGTGCGGTGGCAAAGCTCATGCGGTCTACTCCGGATATCGTCGTGGTCGTGCCCCACAGGGCGGGCGCGGGCGCAGTGGCCGTCGCTTGCGCCATTTCGACGTCAAGCCTGCGGACCGGCCGCAGTGCCGAAGGCGTGGGCTTTGAGGGTGTCGAGATCGATGATGTGCAGCGCTGCTGCATGCGTGGCTTCGAGAATGACGGGCGGCGCGACACCGGCTTCCCAGGCCTCTTTCCAGCGCAGCGCGCACAGGCACCAACGGTCGCCCGCCGTGAGGCCGGCAAAGCGGTACTCGGGGCGCGGGGTCGACAGATCGTTACCAACCTGGCGTGAAAAGCTCAGGAAGTCCTGGGTGACTCGCACGCAGATGAGATGTCGCCCCAGATCGTCAGCCCCCGTCTCACAGCAGCCAGTGCGGTAAAAACCCGTCAGCGGCGCATAGCTACAGGCCTGGAGCGCCCCGCCCAGCACGTTTCTCGGTGTAGTCATGTTTGTTCAGCGATCTCGTCACGATAGGGGCGAACCGTCCGCAAGGCGCGGGCGCGGCGGCGGACGATTCGGTGCAGGGAATTGTACAGGGTCGCAACTGCAGCGTTCGCTGCAGCGTTCGCTGCGGTGATTGATGCGGAAATTGCCCCGAATACGCCCCTGTTTGCCGTGGCGTTTTCAATCTCATTGCATCAGGGTTTGCTGCCCTTGGGCCATTGCTGTTATTTTCCTTGTTTTACGAAATCTGCCGGATTCAACATGGCGCGCAACGCTGACTCCAATCGCGAATTCATCAGTACGGCTCAGGCCGCTCGCCAGCTCGGTCTGTCGCTCGGGGCCGTGCAGCAGATGGTCGAGAGTGGGACGCTCGCAGGCTGGAAAACAGCGGGGGGGCATCGTCGCATCCGTCAGGATTCGGTCGATGCACTTCTTGCCCGCAGCCAGCAGTCCGGTGCGGCGCGGCCGCGCGCAGGGGGCAACAAGTTGCGTGTGGTCGTGGTTGAAGACGACAGCCTGTTGCAGACGATCTACCGCGAAACGCTCGCCAACTGGCCGATGAACATTGAGCTCTGTGTGCTCGACCACGGGCTCGACGCGCTGGTCGAGTTGGGCCGCGAGCCGCCCGACCTGCTGATTGCCGATCTGCGCATGCCAGGGCTGGACGGTTTCGAAATGATCCGCCGCCTGCGCGAAAACCCGGTCGCCACCGAAATTGCCATCGTCGTCGTGTCTGCCCTGACACCCGACGAGATCCAGGCTGAAGGAGGCTTGCCCGAAGACGTCACCGTCTATCGCAAGCCGGTGCCCTTTCACGAACTTCACGGTTACATGCAGGCCTTGATCGCGCAACGCAAGCGCACTCGCAACGCCCTCGGTACCCCGCGCTGATACCGGGCATGCGTGCCCTGTCCTGGGCCGATACGCTCAGTCTTCGTGCCAAACTGATTGCGGTCTTCGTCGCTATCAAGGTTGTTCCGCTGCTGCTGCTGGCGCTCTTTGCCTGGGGTGCGACCAACGAGCTGGCCCAGCTTGTCACCTATCGTGCCGTGACCATGTCGGATTCGATGCTTGACACGCAGCGCACCACCGGCAGGACGGCGACGGACGATGCCATCGAGGCGCTCGACGATCGTTCGCGCGAAGCCATCGAGGCCCTTACCACCGATATCGCTCAGCAGGTCGCCCTGTTCCTCTACGACCGCGACCAGGACGTCCTGCTTGCTGCATCGCTGGACCCTGACACAGGCAGTTACCGGCGCTTCATCGACAATCATCAACGCCGCCTGGAAGACCACGGGCCTTACCGCCCGGCCGATGACGGAACGCATTGGGTCGAGCTGAACCCGGCAGACTCCGACACACGCCTGGTGCGGGCACCGCTGCCCGACAACGCGCTCAATTTCCACTATCGCACAGCCGACTCCGGGGCTGCTGCCCAACAGCGACCGCTGTTTCTGGAAATCAGCTTCGTCGGGCTCGACGGCATCGAGCGCATCAAGCAGTTGAGCAGCAGCGGAGAAAAGCTGCTGTCACCCCAGCTACGCGACATCAGTCAACCCGGAAACACCTTCGTCCGTGCCGAGCGCTACTGGCCCGCACTGCAGGCCCTCAAGCCAGGAGAAATCCACGTCTCGGACGTGATCGGGGCACAGCTCACGACTCACTGGATTGGCCCCTACACGCCCGAAGCAGCGCGCAGCAAGAACAACCCCTTCGCGCCCGAGGAGTCGGGTTATGCCGGTCTGGAGAACCCTGTCGGCAAGCGCTTCCAGGGGCTGGTGCGCTGGGCAACACCCGTCGTGCGCAATGGCGCCGTCATCGGTTATGTCACGCTCGCGCTCGATCATGCCCACCTGATGGCATTCACCGATCTCGTGCGCCCCACCGCCACCCGTCGCGCGCCCATTGCCGATCCGGCATCGGGCAACTACGCCTTCATGTGGGATTACCGGGGCCGCAACATCTCGCACGCCCGCGATTACTTCATTCACGGTTTCGACCCTGAAACCGGCCTGTCGGCGCCCCCCTGGCTGGACGTCGAGCTCTACGATGAATGGAAAGCCAGCGGCTTGCCCTGGCCTGAATTCGCGCCGCGCATCCCCCTGTATCGGGACCAGCGCCTGACGCGCAAGGCCCACCCGGCGTCCTCGGCCTCGGGCCATGTTTCACTCGACTGCCGCTACCTGAACTTCTCGCCGCAGTGCCGAGGCTGGCATGACCTGACCGAATACGGAGGCTCGGGTTCATTCACGATCTTTTTCACTGGCCTCAGCAAACTGACCACGGTTGCCACCATTCCCTATTTCACCGGACCGTACGGCAAGTCGGAGCGCGGCTTCGGCTATGTGACGATCGGCGCAAACGTTGAGGAGTTCCACCGTAGTGCGACCGAGTCGGGACGCCGAATCGCCGACATGATCGGACTTTCCGAGCAAAAGAGCCGCGACGAACGTGACGCGCTCGTTACCGACATCCGTCAGAGCCTGCGCCAGACCACGGCCGGAATCACCATTTCGACCGTACTGATGGTGGTGGCCGTGTTGCTGATCGCGATCTGGATGGCGAACCTGCTGACGCGCCGCATCACCGATGTCATCAATGGCATCCACCGATTCCAGCACGGCGATCTCGATCATCGGCTCAAGGTCCGCGGCAAGGATGAAATGGCCCAGTTGAACCGCTCCTTCAACCAGATGGCCGACGCGGTCCAGGCCTCGATCGAACGCCTGAAGCTAGCCCGCCACACCGCTGAGCAAGCCAACCGGATGAAGAGCGAGTTTCTCGCCAACATGTCGCACGAATTGCGCACGCCGCTCAACGGCATCATCGGCCTGGCCGAGCTGCTCAGCCTCGAAATCGAGGACACGTCCATGCGGGAACACGCCGAAATCATCCGCGACAGCGGCCAGCACCTGATGGCCGTGCTCAACGACGTGCTCGACCTGGCCAAGGTCGAGTCCAACCGTATTTCGCTGAACGTGGAAAAGTTCGACCTCAAGGCCTTGATCATGGCCAGCGTCGCGCTGCAACGCCTCAACACCAGCGTCAAGGGCGTGGAGCTCATCGCCGACTTGCCCACGGCGCCCTGCGAAATCGAGGCAGATCCGGTACGTTTGCGCCAGGTCGTCGACAACCTGCTGTCCAACGCCACGAAGTTCACTCACGAAGGAACGATTACAATCCGCGTCTGCGAACAGCAGGAGCAGATGATGATCACGGTCATCGATTCGGGGATCGGAATCCCTGAAGATGAGCTTGAGCGAATCTTCGAGCCCTTTTACCAGGCCGAGAACTTCCTCACCCGCCACCATCGTGGCACCGGACTGGGGTTACCTCTGGCGCGCCAGATGGTCGAGTTGATGGGTGGCAGTCTCGACGTCGAGGCCACTCCCGGAAAAGGCTCCACTTTCACCGTGACCCTGCCGCACAGGGCCACACTGACCCCGCAGCACACCGAACAATGAGCATTTCAAGCCACCTCGCCTTCGTCACGGACGACAACGAAATCAACGTCAGGGTAGCGGGCGCCCTCCTGAAGCGACTGGGCTGGGCTATCGAAACCTTCGACAACGCCATCACCATGCTTGCGCGGCTCGCAGACGTCCAGCCTGCGGTGATCCTGCTCGACATCTCGATGCCCGACATGAGTGGCGAAGTCGCATGCGAGCGTATCCGCAGCCGCAGCGACTGGAAGAACATTCGTGTAGTCGCCTACACGGCGCACGCAATGAGCGAAGACGCTGACCGGTTCCTGAGCAACGGATTCGACGGCATCCTCATCAAGCCCATCACCATCGCATCGTTGACGGGCGCGATCGGCAGCCCTGGACAACCGTGAATGAGTGCCTCAGGCTACGACCACTTCGACCCCCAGGCGCTACTCGCCGACCTTTTTGACAGCGTCGAGACCGTACGCAGCGTACTTTGCGCCTTCGAAAACTGGCACGGCGTGGCCCGGAAAGAACTCCAGGCCGCTGCCGAAGCCGGCGACCCAGTCCGCCTGGCGAGCACGATGCACAGGCTGCGGGGCACGCTGGGACAGCTTCACGCCGCACGGGCCGTGAAAATCGCCCAGGCCCTCGAGCAACGCTGCAAGGCAGCAGATGACAACTTCCAGCCCGGTCATACCGACATCGAACCGCTGCAGCAGGCGCTTCAGTCGCTTGCCGACGAGATCGCCGGCTACCTGACCGAGCGCTGATTCTCGTCACGCCCGCACGCCTTCTTGGGGAAATTTTTCTTTCTTGTTTTTTTCAGTCCGCCTATAATATTGGGCTTGCCACGGACAGGTGGATGAGTGGTTTAAGTCGCACGCCTGGAAAGCGTGTTTGGGATAACATCCCAACGCGGGTTCGAATCCCGCCCTGTCCGCCAGAACACCTAAAAAATCCCTGCAAATCATAGACTTGCAGGGATTTTTTGCTTTCTCAAGCGTGCTCTCGCAAAGACGGCCAGAGGGCCAAGCGAGGGGGGTCGGGACAGTCTCAGTGTCCCCAAATTGTCCCGCGATTGTCCCCTCACGCTCCCCCTTTGGTGCCCCCAGACTTTCCCTCGAAAGGTCATCTGACCCCTCCTGTAGACCAGCGACCCGTCTGACAGACTACCGAGCCTTCCCTTGCCGACACCAGCGCTGCGTCCAGATCCGCCCGTCTAGACGGTAACCACGCTGCCCGGCGTCAATTATCTTGGCCGGCGTGCTCCGTCGGCCAGCGAGCCGTACTCGTCGAGGATCTCCTCGTAGCGGGCAACCTTGTCGGCGCGCAGGCTGTAGGCCTCCATCAGCACGAAGACGAAGTCGGCGTCGAGCTGCTCGGCGAGCAGCTTCACCGTGCGCGCCGCTGCATCCTTGTCGCCCGGCGAGCGCATGACGAGCGCCGTGGGGATCCTGGCGCCGGTGGTGAAGTTGCCGACGAAGGCCATCGGCACGAGCGCCTCGCCCTGCTCGAGGAGCTCGCGCGCCTTGCCGATCAGCGGCGCGATCGCCGTCCTGTAGCGTTCGGGGAGCTGGCTCATGTCGGGGTCCTCGCCGGGCTCAGCGCTCGCGGCGCATCTTCACCGCCGCCTCGTATTCGCGATCGAGCCCGGTCCCGGCGTCGCCCTTCGGGTCGAACATCCGGAAACCCACGTGCATGTACGCCAGCAGCGCCAGGCCGGAGCACTCGCCCTCGAGGTTCTGCAGCGTGTAACGCACCGCCGGCTTGTTGATCTCGAGCCCGTTGCGGCCGAGCAACGCGATCTCCATCACGATCTGCCCGACCTTCGCCTGGTCGAGCGTGGCGAAGCGGTCCAGCGCCGCCTGCATGTACATCACCGCGCCCATGCGCAGGCCGCCGTCGACCGCCAGCCGCGCGCATCTCGTCGTGACCGATGCGCGTGAGCGCCTCCTCGGCCATCTCGCCGACCTGGTGATCGGGGAAGCGCTTGACCACCGCCTTGTACTGCTCGGCCGCCTCCTTGACGTGCGACGGCCCGAGTTCCGCCAGGCACTGCGCGAGCCCGAGCTGCGCCCCCGGATCGGCCGGCGCCAGGCTCGCCGCCTGGCGGAAGAACGGCAGCGCCTCGGCCTCCCGGCCGGACCGCATCAGCACCGCAGCCAGGTTGCGCTTGGCGAAGACGTTCTCGGGCTCGAGCTTGACCGCGTCGCGCAACGCGTTGGCCGCCTCGTCGGCGCGCCCGGTGCGCGCGAACGCTACCCCGAGCGCGATAAACGCGTTCGCGTGCGTGGGGTCGAGCTCGACCTCCCGCTGCAGCGGGGCGACCGCCTCTGCCGGTCGCCCCAGTTCGGACAAACACAGCCCGTGGCTGTAGGCGAGTTCAGCGTCGTCGAGCATGCCGTCGAGCGCCTCGAGCACCGGCAGCGCATCCTCCAGGAACCCGTTTTGCAGCAGCCCCAGCACGTAGGCCTTCGGCTCGACCCCGCGTGCGGGGACCGCGACCATTCGCACGAAGTCATTGTCGACCGCCACCACGGCGTTCCAGCCGCGCGCCGCGTAGTCGAGCGCGTAGCGCCCGACGACCGCCTACTCGAACTCGGCCGTGCCGCGCAGCAGCAGGCCCGCTGGGTCGAGGTCGTCGAGCGGGATCTGGAAGATTTCGGGGGCTTGGCGGGTGGTCATCGGGAGTAGCGTTTCTGAAAGGATGTATGCGGCCGCGATTGCCTCATACGGAAGCCCGCGCCTCGCCCGCTGCACACCGTGCGAACTAACGCCCGAGCAGCGAACAGTCCATTGCCTCATCAATAGGCAAGGTTCGCACCCCCTTGGCTGGCATCGGATCGCGGCACTTATCCACAAGCCCGCTCACACCTCTATCCCCGATGGCTGGGGACAACACAGCACACATTTGGCGCTAAGCCATCTAGTCACTCGCGCCCTTACCACGCTTGCGCAGTGGCTCAAGCAGTCCGGCCAGATTGTTGTGGTCAAGCTCATGCATCAAGGCCAGCAACTGCCCGAGCTGCCCTGATGGAAAGCCCTGCCTTGCGAACCAAGCGAGATAGTGCCCGGGCAGGTCGGCAATGATCCTGCCCTTGTACTTGCCGAAGGGCATCTCACGGGTAAGCAGCAGTTCAGGGTTCATCGTGCCTCTACCGTTCGACACCAACACGTCCTCGACGCTTCTACCGCCAGACCGAAACAGGACCCTGCCGCAGATCCCAAGCGGCGGGCGGCGAGTTGTCGGCCGAAGCGGCCGTTGACCCATCACCCGGAATCGGGCCGCGATATGTCGCTTACCTGACGTTCAGCCTTGGGAGGCCACGAACGGCCGCTTCTCTATCCGACGAAGGCAAACTCCCGCCCTATCTCCGACGCTCGCGAAGCTCTGATGAGGGGGGGCTGCGAGGGAAGCAGCTGGTCGACGAGTTACACGTGAGCCATCGCAGCTTAACGTAGACCACAAGACCGCCTGTCGTCTGGGCTGGCTGTCGTCCCGCGCGGCAAATGCCTGGTCACGACTTTGGCCATAACGCACATCACGGTCGCCGCACTCGGCGGCCAATGCGAGTGACGAACTTGCAGCGCATACTCGTTCCGCCCGTCATGTTTTAATGACCTCACTTGACACGGCCAAGACCGCGTTACATGCCGAACTAACGCCAATTTCGCACAGCAATGACGGAACTCTACAACCGCATCAAGCGCTCTGCCATCCCGCTAAGCGGATACGTGTACCAGAACCTCGTGGGACTGAACCTTCTATGTGATTGGCTCGAGGATCCAGACCTGTTCGAATGGGTCCAGTTTGAATCAGATCACGATGAAGTTCCTCAGGGACTCGACGATGTCGTGGCCCTGCGCCGGGACAATACCTTTGTCCTCTTTCAGGTGAAGTTCACTGTTGACGCGGACGACAGCAGCAACGCATTGACGTGGAACTGGCTTCTTGCCCACAAGCCCGCGGGTCGATCCCTTCTTCAGAAGTGGTGCGACTCCCTGTTCGGAGTCGGCCTTGAGCGCATCCATACAGCTGCCGTCATAACCAACCGTATTCCGAGTCGCGACTTCGAAGCCTCAATGGATGCGGCTACCCGCCGGGTGACGCTGAGCTGCGTCAATCCAACCGTTCGAACTGAACTTCTCCATCAGCTCGGTGGCGCAGACAGAGCTGAAGCGTTTTTTGAACAGTTCGAGTTTCGTCACAGTTTCCAAGGGGCGATAGCACTTGAAAGAACCCTTGTCGACCGCTTCGTTCCGCGCCACACAGATCGCTCAGGTTGGCTGTCATTGTTCAGAGAGGCAATTGACTGGGCTGTGCGACGCAACTTTCCCCCTCCTCAGGGGCAACTTTCGCTAGACCTCGTTCGGGGCACTCTCAACATTCGGCGACCAAGACCCCTCGAGCAATCATTTCGGGTACCCGATGGGTATCAGCCTCCTGATGCCGAGTTTGCCACTGAGTTCCTCCACTCCCTCGGAAGCTCAAGTGCGGTCGTACTTTGGGGATCTCCAGGGCAGGGAAAGAGCACCTTTCTCAGCTACGTTTGCAGGGAGCTTGAACAAAGCAAAGTTCCCTTCATTCGTCACCACTACTTCCTGGATCTAGGCGATAGATCCGATCGCTTCACGCTAGCCAGCGTCGCGAATTCGCTCATCGCACAGATGGAAGTTCAACACTTCTCTCACGTCGGCGGGCTTCCGGATAGCGCTGAGCACTTGCGCGGTTGGATCGAAGCCTGTGCCCGCGGCTATGCTACCGAAGGTAAGCGATTTGTCGTCGTGATTGATGGGTTGGATCATGTCTGGCGCGAGAACGATCGAGACAAACGTCCTTTGGACAGCCTCTTCACGGCCCTGCTGCCGGTTCCGGACAACGTCGCGCTCATCATCGGAACCCAGAAAGTCTCGGAGCAGCAACTCCCCTCCCACTTCAATCGCTTCATTGACTCGGCCGCTTGGATCGAGCTTCCCAGAATGTCGCTGGTGGCCATTGAGAGCTGGTTGCGAGCTCAATACGAGGCCGAGAGATTCGAGACGCCAAACCGGGATGAGTCGGAAACAGACGCCTTGGTAACGCTGGCAACCGCCTTTCAACGGGTCACTGGCAGCCATCCGCTAGTGTTGACCTACTGCTTCGAGGCGCTTATCCGGAAACATCGCGTCCTCGAGCCATCAGTGATTGACTCGAACACGTGGGCGCCAGACGGGGACATCAAGAAGTACTACGCCATGCTTTGGCAGCGGTTGCCGCATACCGCGAAGGATGCCCTGCACTTGCTGGCCGACGCCGGCTTTATATGGCCAGCGCTCGGCCTCGAAAGGTGTCTAAGAACCGGCGCTGGCGACTTGAGCTCTGCAATCGGACACTTACTTTACAATACCGAAGCGGGACAAGTTGCATTCCACGGAAGCGTTTACGTGTTTGTCCGCGACGACCCCGAGCACGACGAGCGAATACGCGTCCTGCTGCCAAACGTGGTCGAGTGGCTTCGAACGCAAGCACCAGCATTCCATCGGTGGGGGTGGCTGTGGTTGTATGAGGCACGGACAGGGAACACTCGAAACCTCTTGGAGGCGCCCGACAAGAACTGGGTTGTCGAGAGTTTGGCATCCGCATATCCCCGAGATCAGGCCGAGGAGATTCTCACAGCTGCAGAGGAGATCGCATTCGAGAACGGCATCTTCGCCAAGGCAATCCAGGTTCGTTGGCTCAAGACCCGCCTACACAACGGCCCAGAATTCCAACTTGACGATTACGACTCGTTGCACGAATGCGCCCTTCAATTGACTGAAGACGAGTATCCAGTGAAGGCTCTGGCCGCGGGTTTGCAGACCGCCGGTGTCGGCCGACTTCACTTGCTGGGCAGGCATTACCTACTCGCAGGACGGAGGACCGACGCGAAAGAATGCATGGAATTAATGCGTCGGCGAATCAGCGATCGAATCCGTGTCGGCGCCTACGATCGCACCGCACTCAGATTAGCCGCTGAGAGTTTTTTGGAACTCTCTGCTGGATCTGGACAATACAAGCCGGACAGGATTCTGGCGATCACGAGGGACCTGGGCGGGACGGACGCCACGGAGTTGCTCAGTTTGTTCCTTCGCGAGCTTTCCAAGGGCGCGGACTTGGCGCTGCTGATGGAATTCGTGTGCAAGCCGATGTCGCTACCTCAGCGATGCGAACTTGAACTGGCCTGCCTGCGCTTGGCAGGCGCTCTTTGCGCCAAGCTTCACGACTGGCCCGAGTTCGCGAGATTCACCAAGCACCCGATGTCGTGGTGTTGGCGCTTGTCCTACCAAGGCGGTTCCCTCGAGCAGCGCGACTTCAACGACTACGACGCGTCACTTGATGTGGATCGTCACGCCGAGATCCCGCGAGAGGCTGTCCAAAGGTATCTACACCGTCTCTTTTTTTCGATAGTAGCTCGATGCATGTCTCAGCGCGGAGCGCCCGTTACAGGCCCGACGCCGCACTACAAGAATCGCACCTGGCTATCGACCGCCGCGCAGCAGATGATAGTACTGGCTAACTCCGTAGGTTCTGTGCTTGCGCGCCGCGAGATTCCGGCGTTTGCATTTCCCTTTCGTTTTTTGGATGCTATTCAAGCCCCAGAAGGCTATGAGGCGGTGACAGACTACATTCCATTCCGAAACGCGCTTACCGAGATATCCGGCGACCTCTTCTTGTTGACTTCCTTGCGATCTGGACTGACCAAGGTTCCATCTTCCGAATGGGCTCGCGCCAAGCTATCGCATCACTTTGTGCCTTCAGACTGGTTCAAGCGCTATGCAGGTGCTGGCTTCGATCTCCTGGACCGATGTCTGATTGGCGAAGAGATCGACCATCGGAGAAGGAAGATCGAGACCTCTATCAGTCCTTTCAACGATAGAACGGCTGGTTACCTAGAACTCTGCCAACTTGCGACTACATTCCGACTTAATGAGCAAGCGAATGCATTGCTGCGGAAATCGCTGTCGTGCGTGGTCAGTTACGGCTGGCGCAAGGATCCAACCATCGGTTTTGTGATCGACGCGGTCGAAGCGATCTCTTCGAGAGATCGCACATTTGCCACGGGCATGTTGCGGCGCTTGATTCCGATTGTCGTATGCATAGACGACATGACCGAGGACGCGGGCGCGCACCCCTCAGACCTTGCCGGGCTAATGATCGCGCTGACTCCTGAGACGTTCGCAGCCTTCTACAACCATTGGCTTATGGCATCCGAGTGGTACACGGCAGATCTTGTTTTTGCGGAGCTGCTGGCGACGGAGTCACTCGACGACCCCGCCATGCCGCTCGTAACATCTGCCGTTTGGGATAGTTACGGCATCGGATCACTTCGGAAGCGTGCCGATGCGGGAGAGGCTTTGGCCGCAACCATCATCGTTTCCAACGCAGAACGTTTTGGTTTGCCCCCTGAAGATTTTGGACAGGCTCGGTCAGAGCGAAATCCTCCCGCCGAGGACGGCCCCAATATCGAGGTGTCCGAGTATCCCCCTACGACCATTCGGAGGCTGATCGAGGAGCTTCGCACGCGGAACGCCTATGTCGCCGAACGCGAAATCGTGCAGGCATGGTTCCAGTACTGGCTCGGGCAAGGATGCGGGATGGAACTGCTGCGGAGTCTCGAACCTTTCCTTTCGGAGGGAAAAGTCCCGAGCGGCATAGCCGACGTCCTCGATCTGGCCTTCGACGTGAGCCTACAGCTCGAGGGTAAGGGGCGGGCTTACAGGTGGCTCGTCGCCGCACAAATACATCGGCGGGGCTGGGATGAGTACTACGATCAGGCCGATGCCCTACGGCGCTTTTCCACCTTTGCGTGCCACTACAAGTCGAGGTGGAGGCAGTTTATTGCAGAAACCACCAAGCCCATGGAAGCTGGGCGAAGGGGCTCCTTCTTGATCCCGCACCATCGACTGGTCCACTTTCTGCTGGCGGTAGATGAGGTGCCTACGGCGAAGACGGTGGTCGAGGTAATGGTCAACGCGACCATAGAGGACTTTGCCGATCAGCCGCTGAAAAGTCCTGATTGGCTAGGAAGAGCGACATCATGACCGGTGTGACGCTTTCTGATGTCGCGATGTCCCGGCTGCGCCTGCCCGTACCGATGGCGAAGCTTCAAGTGATTCACCAAGTGGCGCATGCGCTGGCAACCGAGTCGTCGGCGCAGACAAGCTGGTGGGCTCTGTTGCGGTGGCTGCGCTCTCTCAAGCTTGAGTCAGAGGTGCTGGAGGCCCTCGCAATCGTAGCCCTCGCGCGTGGATCCTCCATACTTTCAGTGGCCGAACTGCGGGCCGCAATCGATGCCCCTTCCGTGCTGTCCGATGTATTCATCGGACGAGCACTTGGAACGCCCGTCTTGGTGCATTCGTGGCTCAAGTCTCACTCGGGCGAGGCGCCGGAGATGTATCGGAGCCCCAAGCTCATGGATGAGCTTAGCGCTGGGATGATCGTTCCGCCCATTCTAAAGAACCGCTTGGAGCATCTGGAGAGGCACTCGCGCAAGCCATTTCTTAGGCAGTGGACATACGAGTTCGAGCGGCAGATCGAGCGAAACGGTCGTGGCTACGACGGTCACTTCGGCTACTTCGGTGACAGCCACGATCGGGGCGAGACCGGACACTTCATCGCTCGACGTGGCCACTTCGCTAGGTCTGCATTTCTAAGAACGCTTGCTCTCGCAAGTGACCAGTGGGACATGCCTGTACCCGTGGCACAGGCCGAGGCAAGATACGTGTCGCCGGCAGACATGAGTCTGCTTCCAATGCTGCCGGGTGAGACACCTATTTGGGCGAGGAGTCTGCACAACGCGAGGCCGAGCAACGCTGCTGAAGCTGGCGCCTTGGCTGCCTTGGCTTTAGAGGAAGTGAATCGGAACGAGAGTAGAGTTCTGCTTCACCTCAATCTACCGGCGCAGAGTGACTCTCGGTACCAGGGAGAGCTCGAAATTGTCTCCATCCTCGCCTCCGAAAACGCCTTTGACTGTCAAAGTGTCTTTCATCTGCATGATTGGCTCCCTGGGCGCGTAATCGTTCCTAGAACTTCGGATCTAACTCTCCGAGTCGATCGGTTCGACGGCGCGGCGGTCTTTCCAACAGCGACGGGTGGAAATGTTCGGCCCTTGCTGCTATCCCTGTTCGATTATTTTGTCGGATACCTGCACTCTGATCTAGCCGGTCGCATGCCATGCTTGCCTGCAAATCACAGCTCGGATGCACCGCTAATCGCCATACCTCGACGCGGAGGAGCGGACCTGCTGCTTTCAGGCGATACGGTCGGCGAACTGCGCTATTGGAACTGGAATTGGAGGCCGATGCACTCGAAAGAAATGGGGGGCGGCGGGGGAGTGGCTCTTGCACTCGATGGCGATGCTGTCCAGCGACTGATTAACGTCGATGGCATGCGAATCCACCAGTTTTGGAGAGCGCACGTTCGGACGCGTGAAACCGACTATGGGGATTGGAATGACGAAACGTGGATGGGCTCAGTAGGGAGTTTGTAAGTATCGCGTCATTAATTCCAACATGCGGTCGTCAGTACGACAGAGCGAGGTTCCGCGCGCGCTACGTACTTGCCGGTCAACTGCCATCGCCGAACCGTTGAGCCGCCGATTTCTGGCGGGAGTACGCGTTCGTCAGTTCGGGATGCTGCCATCCGGCGGGCCGTCCGGCTGATCGGCAAGTGACCGGAGCATTGCAGCCCTTAACACCGCACCGGTCGAACGTCCGTTTAAGCCGACAAGCCGATATTCGTAACCGACACGCCTCACCCGCCGAACTCGAAAGATCATCACGACACTCGAATTTGCCTCATAACACCGAGCTTTCGCAGCACTCGAGTCGAAAAGCACGAAAAACTAGCCCTCCTCGGCCCCCTCGCTCGCACTGAGCCCGAACGACTCGCGCACCACTTCCTCAACACGGTCCAGCACATCGGCAGGCAGATGGAAATGCTGCTTTCGCCAGCGCGCAGAGAGCCGCCCCTGGCTCGACTGCGCCATTTGGATCAAGGCCGACAGGTCCTGCCTGGGCAGATCGAACTCCGCATCCAGCTGTGCGAAGGCCTTGTCGTAGCCGCTCAGCCACGCCAGTTCGCGGGGAATCTCGTCTTCCACGGCCTGCTGGATCATGCGGTGCAGGAAAGCCACTTCCGTGCTGGCGTCGAAGAAGCGGTAGGCTCTGCTCCCCGGATGCGCGCTTACATGCGGAACGTCCTCGGCACGCACGTAGCGCCACAGCCGCGTCACCGGCTGCGAGAATGCCGCAAGCACCTCGAGGTAGGCCGGGATGTTCTTCAGGATAACGGCGGACACGGGTACCACCGTTCCGGTCGGCAGCAGCCCCGAATGCGTCAGCACGTGGTGGATGAGAAACCGGTGCAGGCGCCCGTTGCCATCCATGAAGGGGTGCAGGTAGACGAAGCCGAACGCGGCCGCTGCCGCCTTGACCAGTACATCGGTACAGCGGTGGTCATCGTTGATGAAGGCCTCCCAGCCCCTCATCGCGCGCGCGAGTTCGGCCTGCGGCACCGGAAAGAAGGTGACGCGGCCGGTGGCATCCTCCAGCCAGTTCTGCCTTGTCCGGTAAGAGGCTTCCTGGCTGTAGACATCGCGCACGACGGCATTCTGCAGGCTCACCAGCCAATCCTCGGTGACCTGCGTCGTTTCTCCGGCACGCCGGAGCAGTTGAACGAAGCGCTCCTGCTTGTCCGAGCTCGGATGCTCGCGCTCGATCTCGAAGCTGCTGCGTGTTTCCGAGAGGTACAGGTAGCTCAGCGCGCGCTCATGGAGCGACGGGTCCGTGACGGATGCCAGGGTCTCGCGCGCCTTGTCGAGGAGTTCTGCCAACGAAGGCGCGCTCGGTACTGCCGCACGTCTTACCACTGGGGAAAAATCGGCCGTTCCCAGTGCGTTGTTGCGCACGCGGAACTTGCGGTCGTTGGTGGGCTGCCCGGCGGTGACGTAGTCGTCGGCAGGGAAGAGGTCGACGTAGCCTCCCGTCGGCAAGGCCGCTGCCGGGAGATCCTGTCCCGTCAGCCACTCCCAGAGATGGCACGCCCGCCGGATGTGCGCGCCGTTGGGCGCCGCGTCCAACCGCGCCAGCAAGTCCTGCGGCGGAAGATGCTCGAACAGGGCATCGATCACCTCGAGATTCACACCCTCATGGCGCAGGGCAAACTCGAGGTGCCCGACCAGCGTGTCCTCGATGGCGACGCCGCGCGGAAAAAGGACGCGGTCGGCCGAGTCCACACGCCGATTCACCGAACCGCTGATCTCCGCCGGTTTCGCGAGCGGTCGGACGACCAGAGAGAGTCGGCTGATGAGTTGTGCGTAGCCAATCGTCGCCATCGGATCCTCGTAATCTGTTTGCTCGACTCGCAATCTATTAACAGCCGCAGGTCTTTCAAACAGTCTATTCGAGAATTTGTCGTTACCGCCGATCAATGAGCACTGCCGAACCGGTCACGCCACCCGGCTCTTCGCTTCGGCAAGCTCCAACACCGCCGCCAGGTCACGCCTCAAGGCCACCTCCAGCGCCGCCGGCACCCGTCCGCCAAAGGCCTCGACCAACTCCGCGTAGTACCACAGCGATCCGTCCTTGCCTCCAGTGAAGCGCGTCCACACCGACTCACTAGCGCGGATGGCGCGGCATTACAGCGCATGAAACTGGCGCTGGCGGGCGCAATCACTGAGCCCGGCTATCGCTATGCTGAATCCAAGTCATCGCAGGCGTGAAACACCGAAAACCAGTGTAGTCACTGACGCGTCGTTTGATCGGCTTTTGTATGACAATCAATCCGACCGGCTATCCAACAAGACCGAAGCAAACAAATGCCAGAACAAACCGACTCGACTCAACAACCGGCCGCTCGCCCGACGGGCCTGTGGATACTGATCCCCCTCGCGGCGCTGACTTTGGGCGGGCTTGGCGTGGTCTGGATGCAACTTGATCGCCAATCCGATCGCATGCGTCAGCTCGAGGAAGAGCACGCTCGCGTGGCACAAGCCAGCGGTGTGCAACTGAGCAGCCTGGATGCGGCAGTTCGGCAGATGAACGTCACCATCGAGCAGCAAGGCTCACTGCTCAGCCGTATCGTGGGCACTGTCGTGCCGATACGAATCCCCGAAAGCACTGAAAATGAACTGGCGCGGATCGAATCCAAGCTGACCGAGACCGACGCGCTCGCGGAGTCAAGAGAAGAAACGAGTACGCTCGCCCGAGAGTTCACCACGCTCATCGACAGTCTGCCTCCGTGGATACAGGCCGAACTGCTCCCACGCATCGTGCCTGTTCGCTGGCAACTGGATGCGCTGCAGCTCATGCATCGAGAGCTCCCGGATAACGCAGAGGTCCTGCACGATCTCGCCGGAGATCTGGTTACTCACGCCGCCAACCGTCCTCAGGCATCCCCCGAAAAGTTGGTGGAGCGACTGCAAACGCATGCCGCAAACCTCACCGCCGAGGCGACCAAGCTTGAGAGGCAATCGGCGATCGAACGGGCCGAGAAGGCTCTGTTAGGAGAGGGGGATCCTTCGGTTTCATTGGTCGAACTCGAAACGCTGACCGACGTCCCTGAGGCAGAGGAGCTGCAGCAGAAACTGCGCGTTGCTGTTCTACGCAGGGAGGCGAAAAGGATCGAAGGGGACGCCGCCCTGTTGCCCCGTCTAGCGGATCCTGAACTCAGGGCGCGGCTTGCAGCCACGATCCACTCGACGATCCAGGACCTGCGGATCACCGCATCGGCATTGAATATCGAGTCACTGGAGTTGACCGAACAGCTTTCGAGACTCACCTCACATGCGCAGGATCAGATTCGGGCGTACCAAGCAGACACCGCCCAAAAAGATGCTGCGCGGCTGCGCGACTACCAACGGTGGGCTCTCGAGCAGATTCGCAGCGTCCCCACCCTCGACAAGCTTGAGTCCGGCCGTGTAGCCAAGATCGCGAGCGCAATCGACCGCAACAACCCGCTGTCCCAAGCACGCGAGGACGCCAACACCGGTGCGCGGAACGAACTTGTGAAGCTCCTGATCGAGAACCTATCCGTCGTCGATTTGCGCCTGCTGGATACAGCCGTTAGCGAGTGGTACTCAAAGGTTTTCACCGATCGATTCGGGAAGCTTGATCAAACTCGACAGATCAGGGTGGTCGACGGCTTTGCGAGCTCCATCAAGCGTCCTTTGGAGGATCTGCAGTGAAACCCTCGCTTGTCCTGCTCGTCGGGATGCTCCTCGCGCACGGACACGCTGCCGCGCAGGTGGCCTCACCTGCCATTGGAGATCGGGTGGGCGACTATGCCTCGATCAGGACTTGGCATGAGCAGTACCTGGCAACATCGCCCACACAGCAAGGTCGTGTCGAGGCACTGCGTCAGATTGTCCGCTCCGGCTCGCTCGGCGATCGCGGACTGCAGCGGATCTTTCATAACTTCGAAGGCCGAATGGCAATCGACCCCTCCATACCCGGTGTCGAGAAGACGGCCAGGCTGCTCGCCTCGTCGAACCGCGCTCAGGTCAAGGGCCACACCCGCGAGCTTCTGTACGCCATAGGAATACATGACGACGGTCGCAACAGTCTGATCGAGATGAGCCGCAAACTCGACCGCCCATGGGGCAAAACTGATGCCGACATCGTCTTTCGCAACCATCGCACGGGACTTTACGGCCGTATCGAGGTCAAGAACTACTCGCTTCGCTCGCAGATCACCAACGAGGCAAAGCTCAAGGCCCAGATGGGCAAGATGGCCCGTGAAGCGCGCCTGACTGGCCAGCCCCAGTTCTGGATCAACCGCCACGGCATCACACCGCAGCTTCGCCGTTATGCAGCGCGGTCGGGCGTCCTGACGCTGGACAAGGTCGGGACTGGACAGCGACTGCCGGCTGGCACGCAATCGTTCGACCAGGCGCTCGCCAAGATGGATGCGCGTTTCATGCGTGTCGCGCAAAGGCGTGCGATGTTCGGCGGGACCATGATTGGCTTCGGTGTCGGTCTGCTCACCGAGTCGCTGCCGGAAACGTGGGCCGCCGTCCAAGGCCTCTCCGACCCCAACCACCCAGCAGATTGGAGCCGGTTGGGCAGTGCGGGAAGCTATAGCATCGCCGGCGCCGGGATGATCGTCTCCGGCAGCGCCCTCAGCTTCGCTCCTCGTTTCGCCGAGGCGACCCAAGGCCGTCTCTACGCCTTTGGAAAACTTGGCGGAGCGTTTTCGGTCGCTGCGTTGGGCGCTGGCGTCGCCATCGACATCAGTCGGTACCGCAACGGCGCGATCTCCGCCGAGGAGCTCTGGCGCAGGGCAGCTCATGCATCCAGTGTCGCGGCAGGCGGTGCGACGGGAGCCTGGCTGGGCGGCGGCATCACGGCAATTGCAACAGCAAACCCGGCACTGGTTGCAGCAGGCGGTAGCGCGGGCGGCTTCTTGGGGGCGAGCATCATGACCTATGCCGGCGGCGTGGTTCTCGACCAGACAATGAAGGCCGCGAAGCGACGCCACGACCAAGCCTTCGGAGAGGCGGTCTATCGTCGCTACGGTTTGCCTTCCAGTCTCCGGGACGCGAGTACCTGATCAGCGCTTGGGTGGCCTGCACCCATTGCCATATTTGAAGCGCGCCATGGCAGCAAGCCAAGCGCGCAGCTGATGAACTCATGCTGCCACGCCACTTTGGCGATACAACGCCGTCAGCACCTCGCGCATGTCGACCGGCAGGTAACTCCAGCCCCGGACGGCCACATCGCTGGGTACGCCGAACAACGCCTCCGCCACCCCACCGGCAATGGCGGCCACGGTGTCGCTGTCGCCCCCGATCGAGATCGCATTCCGAATCGCGTCCTCGTAACTCGTTGCAGTGAGCGCGCAGACCAGCGCCTGCGGCACGGTCTCCTGACAGGTTTCGTTAAAGCGGTAATCCGGCCGAATGTCGTCGGGCGTCCGGTCGAGGTCGTAACCGTAGCGCTCGACAATCGCATAGCGGATGTTGGCGGGCGTGACACGCTGGCGGGCGAGGAAGACCGCGAGCGCCGTCGCTTCAGCACCCTTGAGCCCTTCCGGATGATCGTGGGTGACTTCGGTGACCTTGCGCGCCATCGAAATTGCCTCATCGACGCTGCTCGCCAGCAGCCCCGCCGGCGCAACGCGCATCGCGGCGCCGTTCCCGAAGCTGCCATAGGGATCGAGTTCATCGGAGGCCAACCACATCGCAAAGCGCTGCCCCCAACCGCCGTTGTCCCAGTAGCGCCGGCCCCAGTCCTTCAGGGCCTGCGCCGGATGGCGATCGTTCACCAACGCATCGGCTACCGCGACCGTGCAGATGGTGTCATCGGTATAGAACGCGTTCGGGTGAAAGAAAGGTTCGAAGACCTTCGAGCGGTGATTGCGGAACTCGTACACCGAGCCGACGATGTCCCCGATGATGGCGCCGAGCATGGGCACTCCGTTCTGGATGTAGTGCAGGGACTTTAATGCGTGCAAGGCTCAGAAAGTGAGCCCTTCCCTAGCAAACCAGATCAGATAGGGGCGGCTTGCGTCGGTCATAAGTGCAGAGCTGACGCTGGCGTTGCGCCCGTCGTTCATCTTCTGCTTTCGAATCGCGCGATGAACAACATTTCCGCGCACACGCTTCCCTTACCCCTTCACGCACACCACCTGCTTCAGGGTATGCAGGATCTCGGTCAGATCGCGCTGGTTGGCCATCACTTCATCGATGTCCTTGTACGCCCCGGGAATCTCGTCGACCACACCCTTGTCCTTGCGGCAGATCACCCCTTCGGTCTGACGGATGAGATCGGCCTCGGTGAAGCGCTTGGTCGCCGCCGTGCGGCTCATGCGCCGGCCGGCGCCGTGCGCGCTGGAGCAGAAACTCTCCGCGTTGCCCTTGCCACGCACGATGTAGCTGCGCGCGCCCATGCTGCCGGGGACGATGCCGAGCTCGCCCTGCCCCGCCCGGATCGCGCCCTTGCGCGTCACCCACACGTCAGCGCCGAAGTGGTGCTCGCGGGCGACGTAGTTGTGGTGGCAGTTCACCGCCTCGGTGGTGACCGAAAACGGCGGCAGGTGGCGCACCAACCCCGCAAGCACCAGATCGAGCATCGCCTGGCGGTTGGCCATCGCATACTCCTGCGCCCAGTGCACCGCCTCGACGTAATCGGCGAAGTGCTCGCTGCCCTCGGCAAAGTAGGCCAGGTCGCGATCGGGGAGGTGGATCATGTGGCGCGCCATGTCCTTTCTCGCCAGCTCGATGAAGTAGGTCGCGATGGCATTGCCGATGCCCCGGCTGCCGGAATGCAGCATCACCCAGACCTGCTCGTGCTCGTCCAGGCAGACCTCGATGAAGTGGTTGCCGCCCCCGAGCGTGCCCATCTGGTTCGCCCATTTGGAGAACTTGCCGAAGGCCTTGAGCAGCTGCGGGTGACGCTCGGTCAGCGCCTTGAGGCCCGACTCGAAGGGGCGCACCGCGTCGACCAGCACCCGACCGTCCGCATGCTGATCGCGGCCGACCGGCACATCGCGGCTAATCTGGTCGAACACTTTCTTCAGCCGCTTCTCGTCGATGTCGTTGGCGGTGAGCGACAGGCGCGCGGCGACCATGCCGCAACCGATGTCGACGCCCACCGCCGCCGGGATGATGGCCTGGTGGGTGGCGATCACCGAGCCGATGGTCGCGCCGATGCCCAGATGCACGTCAGGCATCGCGGCGACGTGGTGGTGGATGAAGGGCAGGCTGGCGATGTTGGCGAGCTGCGCCTTCGAGCCTTCGTCGATTTCGTCGGTCCAGATCCTGACCGGTACGGTGCTGCCGTCGAGGACTGTCTTCACGGGCATGGGGTGTTCCTCGCATTTGCTTGTCGACAAGCGCTACCCGCGCTCGGCTAACCAAGCGCCGTCACCTCGTCCCGAAGGTCAAACACGCAGTCGGGCCAGCTCTGCGCGCGGAGCGTACCTACAAACACCTGTAGGCGCGCGACGATCGACGCGGCCGCAGGGTCATCCTGCCTGACCTTCAGCGCCGCGCCCGGTGCCACGCGTTGCGCCAAGGCCTTGAGCCGACCCAGCGCGCCGGTGTCCGACAGCAGCGCTTCGTGCAGATCGCGCTGCGCCATCGCCTGAACGAAGCAGGCGACGACCAGGGCCTCGCCCTCCTCTTCAGCGAGCACGAACTCGAGCCAGTCGAGCACCGCCGCACCGACACCGATTCGGCGCAGCTCGGCATAAGCTTGCGGCCATTCAGCCTGCGGATGGCTGCGCAGCCACTGTGTCAGGCCGAGCGGGGTGAGACCTGTGTAATGCGGTTCGGCACGCCAGTAACGCGGATCGTCCCGGGGTGGCTGCCCGGCGTCCTGGGTCGAGCCTCGACGCAGGAAAGCAGGGATGTCGTAGGTCCCAGCCTTGTTGGGCGTATCGCCGCGATCGGCACGTCGACCCGAGCTCAGCACCACGGGCGCATCAAAGGCAGCGTCGAAGTCGAGACAGGCATCGCTTAGCGCAGCCGGTGAGCGATAGTGCTCGGGCGCCTCATTCACGCTGAGCGGCGCCATGCAGAGCTCATCGCAGAAGTCGAGACTGCCGAGCCCGCCAAAGCCGGCGGGCAGCATCGAGGGCACCTTCACGAGATCGGGCATGTCTGCCGGCTTGTCGGCGTCGGCCCGCGTCTCGACGAGCAGGAAATGCGTCAGCGGGCTGACCAACTGATACGCGACGGCGAGCTCGAGCGCCTGGCGCGAGTGGACGCCCTGGGCGCTCTCTACGGCGATCGGGCCGTCGATCTGCGCGGCCACGGCCATCCGGCTGAGCGTTGCATCATGCTCGGCAGCCGTCAGGCAGGCCTCGCCCAGCGACTCGGGCGCGCCTGCGTGCGTGCGCGTCCCGACCAGACGCACCGTCCCATCCGGCACCTGCGCAAAGCGTGCCCAAACGGTCACCGCGTCGCCGTCGAAGACGGAGCCGGGTAGCGCGCTCATCCAAACGGGCTTCGTACCGGCCGGCCACGCAAGCTCCAGGGACGCCATGCGCTGCGAGCGCAGGCGCGCAAACATGCGCAGGACGGCCGGTTCCACGGCTTCTCCCGGTGCGACGAAATCGCACGCCCCGCCGGTCTCGTCGGCAAGGCGGCGGAGTACACCTTCGGCCGGTGCGCTGCCGATACCGACGACGAACACCCGGTGACCCAGCGCACGCGCCTTCGCCACCGTGCGGTCGATCGCATGAATCTGTCCGTCCGTGATGAGCAGCAGATCGACCGGCGTGCCACCTTCCCCAGCGCCCGGGCTTGCGTCGGCATCGCCGGCCAGGGCCAGGGTAGAATCCAGCGCCTTCTCCATCTCGGTGCCGCCCAGGTCGGCTTGCAACTGTGCCGCCCAGCGCTGCCCGGCCAACTGGGTCGCGGGGCTCGTGCGCCACAGCGCGCGGGAGCGGTGCTCGACGGTGCTGCCGAAGCGTGACAGCGAGAACCGCTCACCCTCGCGCAGGCCGGCGACGATAGCCTGCAGCGCGCGACGCGCGGCGGCGATGCTGTCGCCCTGCATCGAGCCGGAGCAGTCCACCAGGATCTTCACCGCGAGCGGATGGGCCGACGCCGGCACACGCGGGCAGAAACTCGCCAGCACGCTGACCCCGCCGGGCTGCACCGTGTCCTGCGCGCACAGGGCGAGCGAATCCTGTGCAACCTCATCGAGCACGAGGATGAAATCGCGATCGAAACAGCCACCGCGCGCAAGCGACACGACCATCGCCGTCGTCTCGCCCTCCCCTTCCAGGCGCATCGACAGCGGATGGCTCGGCGAGCCGATGCGGGCGCGTGCGAGGGCGCCCTCGACGCGCAGGCTGAGCTCGAACGGGTACGCCACCATCAGGTCATGTTCGACCACCTGGTGCGGCTTCAAGCCGGCATCGGCCACGGGATTGCCATAACGCGGGGCGATCACGGTGGGCACCACCAGGCGCAGGCCATGCTGCTCGAACTGGAGCACCTGGGCGTAGCGTAGCCGCACCACACAGGTCTCCCCGGGTGCGACGTTGCCCAGGTTCAGCGTGTAGCTGTCATCGAAATTCTGCTCGAGCAGGATGGCGGTGTTGCCTTCGGCAATTGCGTCCTCGTAGCCCTGCTCCGCCTGCTTTCGCTCCACGACCGCACCGGACAGGCGGCGATCGCCAATCTGGACCTCGACCCCGAGCAGCACGGCCGCCCAGGGCAGCGGGAAGCTGTAGACGAGCTCGACATGGCGCTCGAAGGGGTTGGCAAAGCGCTGTTCGAGATCCGCTTCGAAGAGCGTGCCGCGCAAGGTGCCTTCAAAGCGGGCGCCCTTGAGCGTCAGTGTCTCACCCGCGCGCGTCTCGAGTCGTGCCGATCGTTGTTGGATCATGGTTCTCTCGCCTGTCGTTCGTTCTTGTTCGTGTTCGCCGGAGCCGCACGCGAAGCACCGTCTTCTTCGCTCTGCGCCGCATTGAAGGCCGTCATCACGCTCTTGATGAACTTCCGAACCGCCTCGGGACTCAGCCCCGCCCGCTGCGGATCGATGACCAGTTCGATGCCGTCGGCCACCGTCAGATGGCTGCACACCGACACGCTGCCGACGGCGCGTTCGCGAGGCGGGACCGGCGGCTGGCCACCTTGGAGCAACTCGCGGATGCGCTCGAGCGAGACGCCGGCAGCGGTCCATTTGCGGATCTGCAGCAGCTGCTCGAGATGCCGAGCGCCGTAGCGGGCAGCCCGGGTCTCGCCCTCGGGGCGGTCGACGAGGCCGATCTGCACGTAGTAGCGCACCGTGCGGAGCGGCAAGTCGGCCAGGACGCAGAGCTCGGCGAGCGGATAGCTCGGCGCGGGGTTGTCGGGCGTAAGTGTGCGAGCCGTATTCATGCAGTCAGTTTATACAGCTTTGGTGTACATATACAACTGTGAGAACGGACCGACGGACGCTTGATATCCTGTAAGTCGATTCAAGGCGCGGAACATTCCGAGCGTGCCGACGAACGAAGGTAAGCGAACGACACTCGAGCATCCCTGACGACAAACGATGAGCAATCCTGATCAAGCCACCCACAAACTCGGACGGCGCATGGGCTTCCTGGCGACCCTGGCTTTCCTCGGATTCGGCTGGGTGACGTTCGATGGCGCGATCACGAAGCGCGAGGACCCCAACCACGCGCTGACCGTCGCGCCGGGCGTCGAAGAGTGGGTGCTCCGCCGTAATCGCAGCGGGCATTACTTCTCGCCCGGGCTCATCAACGGTCAGGCTGTGCGCTTCCTGCTCGATACGGGCGCCACACATACCTCCGTGCCGGCGCACCTGGCCCAAGGCCTCGGTTTGCGCGCAGGCGCCCCATCGACGGTCTCGACGGCCAACGGAACGGTGACGGTCCGTGCAACCCGAATCGACGCCCTGGACATCGGGCCATTTCGTTTCGCGGGTGCGCCGGCGCATCTGAACCCCGGGATGCGCGATGATGATGTGCTGCTCGGCATGAGTGTGCTCAAGCACCTCGAGTTCACCCAGCGCGGCGATGTGCTCGTACTCAGAAAACCCGCTGGGTAGTAATTCCAGGTTTCGACGCCACCCCTGCTGAGTTCAGCGGGCCGGGGGCGTGCTTGTACGTTGATGGGCCATCAGCACAAAGACGAAGCACTCGGCCCCGCCGATCCACCCCTGGGTTGACAGCCCACGCCCGCCTCCGCTTTAATCCAGTCATCGCGCCGATTTGAGAACACAGCTTGCGGGCGCGTAATAAATGCAGCTAAAGCGGCCATCCAAGACCCGCTGAGCCTGCATGGCCAATGGGTCTTTTGCTTTTTGCAGCACCTCACGGGCGCCCAGCGCCCAACCGCCGGCATTAACGACAACTTGCCGGGGCGGATGACAAATACCGGCTAAAGCGTCACCGCCTCTTCGCCCCCGCGAGGCCGGTCACGCCGGCTCAACAGGGGGCGAGGAGCATCACCATGATCAGCACGCAATCCACGGGCGACCGGCGCCTGACCCCCAGCCAGCGCGAGGCGCTCGGCAAGTTCGTCCCCAATCCCTTCCCGCTTGCCCACACCAGCGCGCCCGTGCGCCAACGGTCGAGCGAGCCCCTGCCGATCCGCCCGAGTTGGCTGGGCTGGCGTTGAGCCGGCCACACGAGGAGAAGATCATCATGTGGCCCTACGCAACCCGTGGCTCCCGCTTCCTCGGCGACGTCAGCGAGATCAGTCCCAGCGCGCTCGAGGCGGAAGACTTCAGGACCAATGCGGTGTCGATCAAGCTCTGGCTACCCGAGAAGCTGGTCGCTGCCATCGATGTACTCTGTGACCAGCACGACGCGAGCCGCCCCGATGTGCTGCGCTGGGTGCTATTCGAGCACGTGTTCGGGCGGATCGAGTTCGCGCACCTGCAGCGGCGGGCGGAGGAGCCGCCCCCGCCCAGCAAGCCCCAGGTTATGTATTCCATCACGCGTAACCCACAGGAACTAACCCCGCGCCAGATCAACGCCGCCGTGCTTGGCAAGGCCACCGAAGACCTCAAGCTCTTCCTGCCCGCGCGGCTCAAGCTCGAGCTGCAGGACTTGGCCGACGCCGCAAAGCAAGCGCTCTCCGATTACCTTCGCGCGGTGCTCGCCCGTCACCTGCTCGGCGAACGCTTCTTCCGCGAGTGGCAGGCAGCGCTCGCCAAGGCCAACGCCGAAGCGGCCCGGCACGAGTCGGACATCGTCCTCTCGCGCTAGCGCAAGGCCACCAACCCGAGCGCGTCCGAGCGCAGTTTGCGGGGAATTTCTCCCGCAGGCTCGGTCCGCCCGGTAGTCTTTCACCCATGCCGTAACGGCATCCCGTCCCTGATTTAGCCCCACTTGCGGGGGACGTTAAACGCATACCGCTAAAGAGGGCGCTTCTGTTCTGGAGGCGAACATGTCCCGCGACAAAGCAATCAAGGCCGTTCAGCGACTGATCCGGCTCTACCTCTCCAAGTACGGCTACCACGTCGAGCAGGCCGGGCAGCAGTGGCAGTGGCGCCGTGACGGCGCTGCGGCAACGCCGGCGGACGACGAACTCACGGCCATCCTGGCTGCCGCCGAGGCGCTCATCCGCGCCTCGGTCGGGACCGCTGCAGCCTGAAGAGGAGACCGCCATGGATCGCCGTACTTTCCTCAAGGCGCTGGCCTCGTTCGGCGCCTCGATCGCCCTGCCCCTGGATCTGGCCACCGCGTCCGATGCCGAGATCGACGCCGCCTGGACCGAAGCTGCCAGCACTTGGGATCTATTCGAGGTCAGCGACTACCAGACGCTCTCCTACGCCAACTTCGAGCAGCCGACCACGCGCTATGAGGCCTATGGCTTCAGCGACGCCAGCGACGTCGATAGCCCGATGCTCGAGAGTCATTACGACCTCTACGACCCCATCCAGGCGCTCTACCGCGAGCACCTGCTCGAGGAGGGTCCCGCGCTCGACGAGGCGGTGCTCGATGAGCGGGTCGAGGACGAGTGGCTCGAGTGGTGCCAGCAGGCCAGCGGCACAGATCGCACCAACATCCGCTGGATCATCGACGACTGGCTCTCCGAAGCACCCGATCCCTGCCAGGAATGGGAGAGCTACTACAAGACCGGCGACGCCCAGGGGGCGGCCTACGACCATTTCCTTCGCGAAGATCCCGAGTTGATGGATGCGCTCGGCATCGTCGTGATCGAGGGCGACTGCCCCGGCAGCAGCTACTACGCCGCCGAGTTGCACACCGACGTCGAGGAGGCCAACCGCATCGCCGCCGAGCGCGGCTGGACGATCCGCTTCGTCCATGACGGCGAAGACATCGTGCGCTACGACCGCAAGCCGGTCGTGTGATCCAACATGACGAGCACAAGGAAACGGATGGAGGGCGTGCCGCAATGACAAGCAAAACCAAAGCGCCAAGTCAGCCCCCGGAGGGCGTTGTCTCGCAGTACATCCTCAGCCCCGATGAGGGCGATCCATTCTGCTGGGAACGGGTTCTCGGGCGTGACTCGCGCTACAGCCTGTGCGGGGACTGCTGCGGCTGGAACGGCTCGCACCCGATCTCGGAAGAACTCTTCGAGGCCCTGGTCGAATGGTACCGGCGATTCTGTCGCGCTCCGGAGGTCCCGGGGCTGATGACCAACCTCGACCTCGACTGGATCGACTTCCATGCGCAGGGGCTCGAGCTTGCGCGCCGGCTCAAGGCGGAGGTCGGCCCGACGGCCGAGGTGCGGTACTGCAAGCCGATGGAAGACCCCAACCAGCAGCTCGAGCCGCTGCGGTACGCGCTCGATGATGGTTCGGTCATCGCCGAGGAGAGCGAAGAACCTGGCGAGCAGGAGCCCTGGCCCGCTCGCCAGATCCACTCTGGGGGACAGACCGGCGCCGACCGGGCGGCGCTGGACTGGGCCATTGCCCACCGGGTGATTCACGGGGGGTGGTGCCCCAAAGGCCGGAAGGCCGAGGACGGCCCGCTTGCCGGCCGCTATCAGCTCAGGGAGACCGACTCCGCAGGCTATCGTCAGCGCACCAAGCTCAACGTCCTTGAGAGCGACGCCACCTTGATCGTCAACCTCGGCGAACTCGACGGCGGCACGCTGGAGACCGTGCGGATCGGCCGCCAGCACCAGAAGCCGGTCCTGGTGCTGCAGCTTGACGAGACGCCCATGCAGGAGGCGGCCGTGCGCCTGCGCACCTGGGTTGAAGCGAACCGGTTCGGCTCGCTCAACATCGCGGGTCCTCGCGAGAGCAAGCGGTCCGGTATCTACGCCGCGACCTACGAGTTGCTCGAGCGCAGCCTGGAGCCGGACGGTTCGCTACGGCCGAAGGAAGTCTTCGAGTGGCCCGAGTGGGCGCTCGGGGGCGACGATGAAGAGGAAACCTGACACCCGGCTCTTGTGCGTGTGCGCCAGAGCCATACCCGGGCGGGTACAGTTTGCGGGGAATTTCTCCCGCAACCTCGGCCCGCCGGGTAGTTTTCAACCCATGCCGCAACGGCATCCCGTCCCCGATTTAGCTCCACTTGCGGGGGACGTTAAACGCATACCGCTAAAGAGGGCGCTTCGTCTTTCGGAGGCGTTTCACGTGTCTCATCCCCTTCCCGATCCGCTGCCCATCGGCAGCCTCGCGCTTACCCTCAAGCGCGCCGATCCGCGCAATGCCGGCCTGGTGGTCGAGATCCTCGCGCATGTCGGTGCGGTGCCCGAGTGGCGTATCGAAGACGGCTACCGCGTGTGCCGCATCGAAGGTCAGCCGATCCCGTCCTCGATCACGTATGGGGCTGATGGGCAGATCGCTGACGCCAACGCGAGCGGTCAGCTTGTAGCCATCCAGGATCGGCGCTACCTCCAGCCGCTGGAGCAGAACGGGACCGCCCCGAGTTGCGTGCGCTTTCTGCGCCGGCCGGCGTCGCGCTAACTCACATCTCACAACCTGACCAACGCAGCGTCGGTCTCCGGCGCCGTGCTGCTTCCTGCATCGAGCACACCATGACGAACCAGAACTACCTCATCACCTCCGAATCCGTCTCCGAAGGCCACCCCGACAAGGTGGCCGACCAGATCTCCGACCGCATCCTCGACGCCTTTCTCGCCCGCGACCCGAGCGCCCGCGTCGCCTGCGAGACCCTGCTCGCTGACCAGTACGTAGTAGTTGCCGGCGAATTCAAGACGCGTGATGAGGGGGTCTTCCGCGACATCGAGGCAGCAGCCGCGAGCATCGTGCGCAAGACCCTCGCCGACATCGGCTACACCGACGCCGCCACCGGCATCGACCCGCGCCGCTGCGAGATCCGCATTGCCTTCAACCACCAGTCGAGCGAGATCGGCCAAAGCGTGGACCGGGCCGACGGCGAGCTCGGTGCCGGCGACCAGGGGCTGATGTTCGGCTACGCCTGCGACGAGACGCCGGAGCTGATGCCGCTGGCGATCAGCCTCGCGCACCGTCTGGTGCGGCAGCAGGCCGAGCTGCGCAAGTCGGGCTCCCTGCCCTGGTTGCGGCCCGACGCCAAGAGCCAAGTCACCGTTCGCTACGAGGGCGGCCGTCCGGTCGCGGCAGAGAAGGTGGTGCTCTCCACCCAGCACGCCGAATCCATCGACACCGACACCCTGCGCGCCAAGGTGCTGCGCCACATCATCGACCCGGTCGTGCCGACTAAGCTGCGCAGCCCGGGCTTCGAGGCCCTGATCAACCCCACCGGCCGCTTCACCGTCGGCGGCCCCAAAGGCGACACCGGGCTGACTGGGCGCAAGATCATCGTCGATACCTATGGCGGCGCCTGCCCGCATGGTGGCGGTGCCTTCTCGGGCAAGGACCCGAGCAAGGTCGACCGCTCGGCAGCCTACATGGCGCGACACATCGCCAAGAGCCTGGTGGCTGGTGGGTTTGCACGGCGCTGCCTGGTCCAACTCGCCTACGCGATCGGCGTCGTGGAACCGGTGTCGGTGATGGTCGATACCTACGGCACCGGCAGCCGGCCGGACGAGGAACTGGAAGCCCTGGTGCCCGAGCGTTTCCGGCTCACGCCGAGGGGGATCATCGAGTCGCTGGGGCTCGAGCGGCCGATCTATGCGCCGACGGCGAGCTACGGGCACTTCGGGCGCACGGACCTTGAACTGCCGTGGGAGAAGGTGGCATGAGCGACAAGAAACGCGATGACCATGGGCCGGGTGAAGTAGAGGAAGAGCCCTCCGATAGTGAGTGCTCATACTCGCGGCAACCTGGTAGCCTACCGACATGCATAAGAACCGTAATTCCCTAGCCCGCTCCGCTGCGGACTGAGCCGGTCGCCTATGTCTCGCACCACCCGTTACTACGACAAAAACGCCGCCCAATTCGCCGAAGGCACACTGGGCGTGGATATGTCCGAGCTACACAAGCGTTTCCTCGTACATATCCCCGCTGGTGGCCTGATCCTGGATGCCGGCTGCGGCGCGGGACGGGACATCAAGGCGTTCGTGCAAGCCGGCTTCCGAGTGCGCGCCTTCGATGCCTCAGCTGAGCTTGTCTGCCTTGCGCAAGAGCACTCTGGCCAAGCGGTCGAACTGCGCCGCTTTGAGGACTTCGATGAACCCAGCTGCTACGACGGCATCTGGACCTGTGCCAGCCTGCTACACGTCCCCGAGGCCGACTTGCCCTGGATCATCGGCCGCTTGTGGGCCAGCCTCAAACCGGGCGGTGCTTTCTACCTCAGCTTCAAGCACGGCGAAGGCGAACGCCGCACTGGGGAGCGTGACTTCACCGATGCGACCGAAACGCGGCTTCGCGATTGGGTCGCGGGCCTGCCGGAGCTGGAAGCGCTGGAGTGCTGGATCACACGTGACCAGCGGCCAGAGCGCAGCGAGGAATGGCTCAATGGATTACTGCGGCGCAAAACCGTGCCAACCCGGCGCCTCTTCACCGGCGAGCCGGAGCACCCGCTGCTATCGCAGCTCTGCCACTCGATCGCCCGAGCGGACGAGATCGACCTTGCGGTGTCTTTCGTGCAGGCGAGCGGCCTGCGCCTGCTGCTGCCCGACCTCTATGACGCGCTCGCCCGCCAGGCTACGGAGTCGCGATCGGCGGCACGGGTCCGCATTCTCACCAGCGACTATCTCGACATCACCGATCCAAAGGCACTGCGCTTGCTAGTCTTGTTGCAGGCGCAAGGTGCGCAAGTTCGGATCTTCGAGGCCGGGAGCCGCAGTTTCCATCTCAAGGCCTATCTATTTTCCCACTTCCCCAACTCGAGCGCGCTGCACGGCACCGTCTTCGTTGGCTCGAGCAACATCAGCCGGCCCGCGCTCACCGACGGGTTGGAATGGAATTACCGCGTCGACTATCCAGGTGACGATGGCTTCCTCGAAGCGCGCGCCCGATTCGAAGAACTCTTCCGAGACCCGCGTACGGTAGAGCTCACCGACGCGTGGATCGAGCGCTACGAAGCACGCCGCGTCCCACCGCCACGGCCGATCGAGCCGAGCGCGGAGGAGAACGAAAAGCCTCCAAGCCCAACGCCGATCCAACAAGAAGCACTGGCCGCACTCGCGCGCACCCGGCACGAAGGCTATCTGCGCGGTCTGGTCGTCCTCGCCACGGGCCTTGGCAAGACCTGGCTCGCGGCCTTCGATGCCGAGCAGATCGGTGCCCGTCGCGTGCTCTTCGTCGCCCATCGCGAAGAGATCCTCAAACAGGCCGCAGATACCTTTGTCCGCATCCGCCCGCACGCACGCGTCGGTTTTTACATGGGCCAAACCCGTGACACTCAGGTCGACGTGCTATGTGCCTCGGTGCAGACACTCGGTCGCAACGCACACCTCGAGCGCTTCTCGCCACAGCATTTCGATTACGTCGTCATCGACGAATTCCACCACGCTGCAGCCCCCACTTATCGGCGCTTGCTCGCTCATTTCGCCCCGCAGTTCCTGCTCGGCCTTACCGCCACGCCCGATCGCACCGATCAGTCGAACATCCTGTCTTTGTGCGACGACAACCTCGTCTTCGACCGTAACCTCTTTGCGGGTATCGAAGCCGGCCTGCTCGCGCCCTTCCACTACTACGGAGTCTGGGACGCGTCGGTCAACTACAAGGAGATTCCCTGGCGCAACGGCCGCTTCGATCCGGACAAGTTATCGAACAAGCTCGCCACCCTCGCCCGTGCCCGCCATGCACTCAAGGAATGGCACAAGCGGGCACAGCAACGCACGCTCGCCTTCTGTGTGTCGGTGCGCCACGCCGAATTCATGGCGACACAGTTCCGCTTGCAGGGGATCGACGCAGCCGCCGTGTATGCCGGCTCCGAACTTGCGCGTGGCGAAGCACTGGAGCAACTCGCCGACGGGCGGCTTGCGGTGGTTTTCTCGGTCGACCTCTTCAACGAAGGCGTCGACCTGCCCGCCATCGACACCGTCCTGATGCTGCGACCCACCGATTCCAAGATCCTCTTCCTGCAACAGCTCGGTCGCGGACTTCGCCGGGCCGAAGGCAAGGAACGCCTGGTGGTCCTCGACTTCATCGGCAACCACCACAGCTTCTTGCACAAGCCGCAAGCGCTCGGGCAGATCGGCAGCGGATACAAACAATTGGCGGAATTCGCGCGCAAGGTTGAAACGCACAGGCTCGAACTCCCCGCTGGTTGCTACATCAACTTCGACCTGGAGTTGATCGATTTCCTCAAGTCACTCGATGGCGATGGCGTCGCCCGCGACTACGAGGCGCTTCGCGACGGTCTGGGTCGCCGCCCGACGCTGGCGGAGTTCTACCGTAGCGGCGCGAACCTCGGGCGGATGCGCAAGGAGTACGAAAGCTGGTTCGGGCTCGTGAAAACGATGGACGATCTCGGCGAGGCGGAATCCGCCATCCTCGGCGCGCACCAAGACCTGCTGCGCGAGCTCGAAATCACCGCGATGACCAAGAGCTTCAAGATGGTCCTCCTCGAAGCCTTCCAGGAACTCGACGGCTGGCACATCGCGCCCACGCTTGGGCAACTGGCCGAACGCTCATGGCAGATCCTGCAGCGCCGTCGGCCGCTTCTCGCCGATCTTCCCGACACGCTCGAAGACACGCAAAACGGCACGAGCGCCGGCTGGCAACGCTACTGGCGTGGCAATCCCGGGAACGCCTGGATCGGCGGTAACCAAGCGGCAGAGAAGAACAGCGTGTTCCGCGTTCGAAACGACTTCTTCGAGCCCGTTTTCGATGTCGCACCCGAGCAGCGGGAAACGCTGACGGAAATGGTGCAGGAACTGATCGACTATCGCCTCGCCGCCTATGAAGCTCGGCGCGCCACGACGACCAGCGCCGACAACGTTGTTCCCTTCCGGCGACAGCGTTCGGACGAGATCGAGCTCCCCTACTTCCCCAATCTGCGCATCGCCTGCGGTCACTTCCGCACGGCACGTGCCGATGCCGAGGAACATCGCCGCGTTGGTTCTGGCTACGGCCGCCTCGATCCGGCCCGCCACTTCATCGCCCGCGCCTCGGGCAACTCGATGAATGGCGGCAAGAACCCGATCCGCGATGGCGACTATCTGCTACTCGAACTCGTCAGCCCAACCCATGCCGGCTCGATCACCGGCACCATCATGGCGATCGAACGTCAGGATCGTACGGGTGAGGATCAATACCTGTTGCGGGTCGTTACCAAGGAGCGCGATGGCAGCTACGTGCTCGTCGCCAACAACCGAGACTATGAAGACCTTCACGTCACGCCCGAGATGGCGGAGGAGTTGCGCACACTCGCCCGCCTGAAGGCGGTCATCGATCCGCTGGAACTCGCGGTGGGCGAGTCCTTCATGCGCGAAGAGATCCCACCGCTGTTCGGTGCCGAATTCAATCCTGGTAACTGGAACAGCGGACACGTGGTGCTCCCGGAGCGAAATGCCCACGTGCTGTTGGTTACGCTGAACAAGCAGGGCAAATCAGTAGATCATCGCTATCTGGACCGCTGGATCGACGATCACACCTTCCAGTGGTCGAGCCAGAACTCGGCCACGCCGGAAAACAAGCGCGGACGGGAAATCATCGAACACGAAAAACTCGGGATTACACTGCATCTCTTCGTGCGAGAGACGAAGCTTTCAGGCGGAAAGGCAGCGCCATTTACATATCACGGAAAAGCCCGATACAAGACGCATGAAGGGAGCGCCCCAATGAGCGTCTTACTCGAAGTGGGATGAGGCGTCGGAGTCGCAGTGACGGCAGGGGCCGCAGCTCATCGAGCAACGCCCGACTTCACGAGGGCTATGGCGCGAAAGCTTACGCAAGCACGCGACCCAGCGCCGCCTCAGCCGCTCGTGACACCACCACCTCCAGCCCCAACTGCGCCCGCGTCATCCCCACAAACAGACGCCTGCGCACCGCCTCGTCGAACTGCTCGAAATCCACCTCCGTCAGCACGACCCCCATGGCGCTCTGCCCTTTGAACCGGTGCACGGACTCGATCAGGAGCTCGCCCTCGGACCACACCGGTTCCCCGTCGGCCGTGTACCGGCCCAGAAACTTCCGCAGCGCAAACGCTCCCAGCTTCGCCTCCTTCAGCAGGAGCGAGCGACCGTGACCACGCGCGCTCAGGACGACGATGTCGGCGAGGGGAATGCCGCGCTCGCGCAAGGCCTCCACCGCCGCCAGCGTCTCGCGACGCAGGCCGCGCTCGTCGTCGTACGCGCGGAAGATCGGCAGCTCGCCCACGTAGGGGCTGCGCGCCTCTACCGTGCCTTCCGCCAGGCCCAGGGCATTGATCACATCGACAATGGCGCGCGGCGAACGGAAGTTGTCGTTACAGCGCACGCTAACCGCGCCGTCGAGGTCGAAACCCTCGCGCTCATAGAGACGCTGCGCCTCGTCCTCGAGCAGATAGAGCCGCCCGTCTTCCTTCAACTGCGGCAGCAGGCTCACGACCCAGGCGGGGTCGAAGTCCTGCCCTTCGTCGATGATCACGAGGTCGTACAGCGCCTCGAAGTCCTGCGCGTCGCTGCCGTAGCGCTCGACGACCGCCTGGAAGATGCCCTCGGCGGTGAAGTCCGGCTCACCCTGTGTACGCCGCCAGTGCTCCACACAGAGCTCGTGAAAACTCGAAACCCGCGAACGCGCCGGTGCGATGCGGCCGATGTGATCCGCCAGAGTGCGGTTGAAACAAACGTAAAGCGCGCGCTGCCCTGCGGCGGCCGCGTCGTCGAGCAGGCGGAGTGCAAGCTGCGTTTTTCCCGACCCCGCTGTTGCCTGGATGCGCACCACGCCAAACGGCGAGGCAATGCGCGGCACCCAGGTCGCAAGGCCGTCGGCGAGACGACGGCTCGTCTGGCGCACCTGGTCACCGAGCACCTGCAGGTCGACTGAGACCTTGAAGACGTTGCCCAGGAAGCGGCGGAGCGATTCCACGTCGCTGCGGCTGCTGCCGTGATCAAGCAACTCTCGCACACGGGTACCCAGGTGCGCGTAGTCGTTCGCGTCGATGATGCGCTCGCGCGGCATCGAGACGATGCGGGCCTCTTCCACCTGATAATCGGGCAGGACGACGCAGCCCGTAACGTGCGCATGCAGGCCCGCCTCGGCAAGGCGGTTGAGCATGGCCGCATGCTGCACTCGGGTCTGGCGGGCGACATCGTGTTCGCGTTGCCCGTAAAGCTTGACGAGATTGCCCTCGATCAGCGCGAGCTCGCCGGCCTTGACCTCGACCAGGAGGATGTTGCCGCTCGGCGCCAGGACGACGAGGTCGATCTCCCCATGCCGGCCCTCACCCTGATGTGCGGTCTGCCAGGCGACGCTGTGGAAGACCTCGTAACCGCCTGGCAGCGACTGCTGGAGACGGTCCAGAACATAAAGCTCGCGGTATTTTGCGTTGTAAGCATTGGACTATCCCAAGTTTCGTAAGCGTCCGACGAGTGCCGTCTTGCCAGTTTCTCAGCGGGCCGGATTAATTTCATCGGTGAACTCGCCCTCGTCCCATGCGCGGGCGATAGCAGCGTCGAGCCGAACCAGAAGCTGGTGAAGGGACTCGCCGTCGCGGCGCTCAAGCATCGCGAGGCAATTGCTCTCGTCGGTCGCTACTGCGGCACATTCAACCGGGCCGACAGGGCCGAGCGAGATCTCGCCGCCATTCGAGATCAACCAATCGACGTTTCCCAGCGTTGCCAGCGGATCAGAAGAATGAGGCTTCATCAGGCGGCCTCATGCTCGCAGGCGTGCAACGCCAAATCGACATTCCACGGCAGCAGCTCGTCGACCCGATTGACCGGATGCTCGGCAATTCGACCAATGACATGACGCAGATAGGCTTCCGGATCGAGGCCGTTGAGCTTGGCGGTGCCAATCAGGCTGTAGATCGCCGCCGCACGCTCACCGCCCGCATCGGAACCCACGTAGAGATAGTTTTTTCTCCCCAGGGCGACCGTGCGCAACGCTCGCTCGGCGGCGTTGTTGTCGATCTCGATGCGTCCGTCGGTGGTATAGAGCACAAGCGCACCCCAGCGGACGAGCGCATAGCGGATCGCCTCGGCCAGCGCCGATTTCTGCGAGAGTTGCCTGAGGGTGGTGTCGAACCAGGCGCGTAGCGCAACCAGCACGGGGCCGGCGCGAGCCTGTCGCTCGGCCTGGCGCCGTTCGGGTGGCTTGCCGCGAATCGACGCTTCCACCGCATACAACGCACCGATCTGCTTGAGCGCCTCGGCCGCCAGCGGTGAGGCCTGGGCCTTGTGCAGATCGAAGAACTTGCGCCGCACATGCGCCCAGCACGCCGCCTCCTGGACTGTACCGTCCGTGTAGAGCGGCGCGTAGCCGGCAAAGGCATCGGCCTGGAGGATGCCCTTGAAGTCTTTGAGGTGAGCTTGAGGGTGCTCACCCCGGCGATTGGGCGAGTACGCGAACCAGACCGCCGGCGCCGTCATGTCTGCGCTGGCGCGGTCGTCGCGGACGTAAGTCCACAGCCGGCCGGTCTTGGTGCGTCCCTGGCCGGGTGCAAGGACCGGGATCGGCGTGTCGTCGGCATGCAGCTTGTAGGCCGCCAGCACATGGCTTCGGAGCACCTTCACGAGCGGGCGTAGCAAGGTATTGCACTGCCCGACCCAGTCGGCCAAGGTTGAGCGTTCGATGTCCACGCCTTCGCGCGCATAGATGCCGCTTTGACGATAGAGCGGCAGATGATCGCAATACTTCGCCACCAGCACGTGGGCGAGCAATCCGGCACCGGCCAGACCGCGCGCGATCGGGCGTGATGGCGCTGGCGCCTGGACGATCGTGTCGCAGCGGCTGCACGCGAACTTCGGGCGCACATGGCGGATCACGCGAAAGCTCGCGGGCACGTACTCGAGCATCTCGCTGACGGTCTCGCCCAGCTTCTTGAGCGAACCGCCGCAGGCCGGGCAATCGCACGCGGACGGCAGGTGCTCCTGCGTGTCGCGCGGCAGATGATCAGGCAGCGGTTTGCGGGGCGGAGGCCGCTCGCCGGTGTCGGCCGGCGGGGGCGGCTCGGTCAGCGCCTCGGCGCGCAGAGTTTCGAGCTCTTCGAGCGAGAGTTCGAGCTGGCCGAGCATCTCCTTCATCTGTTCCGAGCTGCGGCCAAACTGCATGCGGCGCAGCTTGGCGATCACGAGTTTCAGATGCTCAATCTCAGCCGCCTGTTCGCCCACCTTCGCCCGCAGGGCGGAGACTTCGTCAGGGGCGGGAGCAGAGGCGCAGGGCATGGCGTCATTATACCAAGCACATGTCGCCAAATGACGCTAAAGCTCAGTCATTGAGCGCTAAACCGCACGATTAGGGGCTGTTCGTACCGGTCTTCTCCAGTCGATCCCTTCGAGCAGCATCGACAACTGGGCCGGCGTCAGTGCAACGACGCCCTGAGTCACCTGAGGCCAGACGAACTTGCCGTGTTCGAGGCGCTTGGCGAACAGACACAGCCCATCGCCGTCCCACCACAACGCTTTGATCCGGTCCCCGCGACGGCCCCGGAAAACGAAGATCTGTCCGCTGAAGGGATCAGCCTCGAGTTGGGTATGAACGAGGGCGGCCAAGCCGTCGAAGCCGCGTCGCATGTCGGTGATGCCGGCCGCAATCCAAATCCGGGTGCTCGCAGGTGGGACAATCATCGCAGCAGCACCGTGAGGATCTGCGTGAGCACCTGGGCATCAGGGCAGCCTTCAATGGTGAGGCGTGCACCGTGTCGCTCGATCGTCAGGCGTCCGAACGCGGAAGGCGGGGTCTCAACCGGATCCGTCGCACTCAGGCTGTCGGTCCCGCTTACGACTACAGGCACGAACCTAGCCGCCCCCAAGCGTCCTTCCTGGTAAGCCTTGCGCCACGCGAAGATCTGGTTGGCGTTGATGTCGTGCTGGCGCGCGAGCCGCGACACCGAGGCACCCGGCTGTAAGGACTGCTCGACGACGGCGCGCTTGAGCTCGATCGGGTGGCGGCGATACGGTCCGCGCGCACCACGACGCGTCCGCTGATCCAAATTTGTGTCCATAAAATAGTTGTGGGCACAAATTTGAGTGCCCCTCCGTAGGGCCATCGTCAGTGAGGGCTAGCCGGAGGGAAAGACGGTGAGGAGCGGACGCTTACCAAGTTTCTTAAACTAACTCCCGTAGTTAGTTTAAGAAACTTGGGAAAAACCTGAATCTCAACCTGTCCTGAGCACCCCCGCCGCCTTGCTGCACGTTCTTGTCGGCCTATATTGAAATCAGGCCAGCCATTCAATCCGGGCCCCCGGCCCTCCATCCCGGATGGGCGCCCACACCCTCAGGGGATCGCCAGATGTCCGTAATTTCGCATGGTGGTCAGGACACTCCCTCAGGGCGCCGCGTTCTGGCAATCGCCTTCCTGATGACCGGCTCGTTCTCGGTCCGCCTCACCGAGGTTCTCCAGGTCAGCCTCTACTTCACTTGGTTCCTACCCTTGCTGGCGGGCTGGCTGACCCACAAGCATGGGATCGGCGTGCTGCGTGCCTGGTGGCCGCTCGTACTACTCCCCTCGCTCAGCGTCACGTTCGATGGGGGCGTCGGGTTTCGCTTCGGCGTCTCGAACGCAACGCTCGTACTGTCTTTGGTCGTCGCCGCTGCAGTCGACGAGCGCTTCGCCCTGCCCTCGCCGAGGCGCTGGCTGCGGGGCGACACAGCCCTTCCGGTTATCGCCGGTTTCTGCCTGCTGGGGGTCGCCGCGCTCGACATCGCGCCATGGCGGGTGGTCTCGCCACCGGGCGAACTCAGGGTCAATCTCCTCGCGATTCCGGCTGTCCTCATCCTGTTCGTTGCGATCCGCTGGGAGGCACTGGCAGGCGCGATCTGGACGGGGCGCCCTCAGCGAACCGTCGGTGCACTCGCGATCCTGGGCGCGGCCCTGGCGCTGACGGGGCTGGTGAGCACAGGCTCGGTCAGCCTCGGATTCGCGGGGATCCGTTACGGCAGCTACAGCCTCGCCACCTGGGTGCCCATCATCTGCTTCGGCCTCGTTGTGCTGGGGTGCTGTCGTTCGCGCGTCCTTGTCGCCCTGCTCATCACCGGCCTGGTGATCGATCGCCTGTTCGCCATCGGCACCTCGCTCGAGCCCCTGATCACGGCGGCGGAGTGGCCGCGCCTCGACTGGGATGGCCTGCTGGGGAGCCTCGCGGCAATCCTGGCCGGCCACGTGTTCCGCGCGTTAATGGCACCCGGCGGCGGTGCCCTGCCGGACGGCAAGGCAATCGCGCACCTCGTGCTGGCCTGGATCGCGCTACTGCTGATCACGCCCCTGCTGACTCGCTTCACCGCGCCGTCCTACGGCTGGGCGATGTGGCTGGTAGCACCGATCGCGTTTGCCGCCGGCACCCACTGGCGCGCGCGCAGCCTGGTCTTCGTGCCGCCCTTGCTGATGTGCGTGTGGCTGTTGGCCGCGATGCTTGCACCCGCCGGGCTGGGCGGCGAAGCCTCCGGCCCGCTCGCGACCATCGGCCTGGTCAGCCTTCCCTTCGCCTTCTGCGGCGCATTTCTAGTGATCAGTCGCGAGCTCGCCCCGCTCGATTCGCCGCGCGGCGGAGCGAGCGTACCCACATCTACGCCTGCACCTTCCCCTGCACCTGCAGACCCCATCGCGCTGATCGACGTGTCGCCCCTTGCGGAGATCGTCGAGCAGGTCGACCGCTCGGCGACCTGGCGCTCCTTCCTCGTCGCGGCCGCGCCCTTTTTGGTGCTCTGGCAGCTTTTCGAGCTGTACGGCGCGCACCGTTTCGTCGAGCAGGCATCGGAGGCCTTCGGCGGCGAGCCGCTGCTCGAGGACTGGCACTATGCGCTCGGGGCCCTGCTCGCGCTCGCGCCGCTCGGCTTCGCGTTCTGGGACTGGCTGGATCGCCAGGATCGATTCCGGCTGCTGGCGCTGGTCAGTGGATGCATCGTCGGCGCGGTCGTCTGGCAGCTCTTCGGCGGACTGCTCGGCTACGGCGTCTGGGAGCTGATCGACGAGTTCGCCGACGACCCGCTCGTGGTCGTAGGCGTCTTCGCCTATCTGGTGCTCGTGCTCGTATCCGGCCTCCTGGCGGGCACCGATAGCCGGATTGCGCGCCCCGTCTTCCTGAGCCTCTCAGGCGTCCTTATCACGGCAGCGCTTGTCGGCATCGGATGGCTCTGGATGGAGGGCGACCGCGACCTGAGGGAGTTGCTCGGCACCTTGGCCGCGCTGGTCGCCCTCGCCTTCGTCTGCATTGCGCTGGCCCGCTTCGTCCGTATGCGACTGCTGCTGGCCGGCGACCGGCCTCGGGAGCTCCTGTTCGGCGCGCTCCGCGACAAGGGCTTCTGGGTGCGCATGGCCGCCGCAGCGGGCCTGCCGTCGTCATCGTGGCAGCTTGGCGCGCTGAAGAAGCCCGCCTTCTGGGCCCTGTTCCTGGCGCGCTTCGTCGTCTACACGGGCGGTGTGCTCGCCCGCGCCTGGGTCCTCATCGGCGCCCTCGTGATCCTCGTCGGCCATGCGCTGTTCCACGCCGGCAAGCGCCTGAGCGCACGCGAGATGTGGCGCCCGGCCGTGGCGTCCGCGTCGGATCGACCGATCCTGTTCCTGCGCGGCTTCGACGACGATCAGTGCACCTTCCGGCGGCGTCCCTGGGACCTGCCGGCGCGCTGGCTGGATCTGTGGTCCTTCCGCCAGAGCCTGGACGAGGCGCTGGTCGATGAGCTCGCGCAGTTCGGCCCGGTGATTGCGCTCGGCCGGCCTGGCGACAAGCGCACGCCTTTCGGCGCGCAGCGCCATTACTCGGACCACGCGGACTGGCAGCAGACCCTGGCCGCCGCTGCCCGCTCTGCCCAGACCATCGTACTGGTGGCGAGCGACTCGCCGGGGGTGAAATGGGAGTATGACCTCCTGAAGAACGAGGCCATGCTCGACAAGGTGCTGCTGGTGTTCCGGCCTGACCCGGCGCACGGGGCCGCCAACCGCCACGCCGCCGAATGGTTCGACTCCGCCGCCGGCGCGAAGGTCGACGAGTCGATTGCCGCCGGCCTGAGGCCGGTCAGCCTGCGACGCCGCAAAGGACGGGCCCTCCTGACCGCAGCGCAAACCGCGAGCGCTGCGGCCAGCGTGCTCTCGCTGCGACTGCACTTCCACCAGCTCCAAGCGCAGTGAAGCCATGGACGCAAGCTGCCCCTCTGCGTACCCGCGATACGTACCGTAATACGTAGTCGGCCCTGCAGAATTCACCCGAACCGTCCCGCCAGCCCGAAATTCTGCTGGCCCGAACCGAATCGTGAATGGTGGGTGTCCGTTTTCAATCGGTATTGATAATCGGCGCTGAGGGCCCGCATCAGCGCCCTTAAAACGGGACGCAAAAAAACGGCCTTCAGGCCCAGGCGGACCATGGCCCGCAGCAACCAGCGCAGGTTGTAACCCGTGGCGCACAGCACAGCATGCAGTGCGTCGCCCAATTGCCCTTTAAGCCAGCAGCGATCCATCCGGTGATCCGACTTGAGGTGGCCAATCGCCGGTTCCACGGCCTGTCGTCGCTTGAGCCATCGGCGCTGCTGCCGGGTCAGTGACTTGTACTTGCCACGATGAATGATCTGCACCTGGGGATTGTCCCGATCCACGCCGCGAAACCCCAGATCCACCACCACTTCCTTGGGTTCGCGCCCGACGTCTTCGAGCAAGATGGCATCACACGGCAACGTCGGGGTGTAGTAGTCCTGACCACTGAAGTATTGCCACACCACGTTCTCGGACCAGCGCGCGACCAGTTCCTCGTCGCTCAGGTTAAAGGCGTGCTTGAGGTAAAGCAGTGCCGCCATCAGCCGGATCGGCAAACGAGGCCGGCCGGCGGCACTGATGCCTGCACCGGAAATCTCCAAGGTCGTCCCGAACAGATCGCCGCCTGGCATGACCCGACCTAAACGATTCTTGCGGGCAAAAGCCGGCGCCAAAGCGGCTTCGATCTGGCTCCACGGCAATCGACCTGTGAGCACCACCAAGGGGTGCCGGAGATCGATCATTTGATCGAGTCGCGATCTGAAAAAAATCAAGAGCAAGGTTCGCGACAGGAATTCGGCACGGGAAAGCCTTTCCAGCGACGGCAGCACACTGCCCGGGGACGCGCGCAGGGAACACTCGGAGCGAGCTCCCGCAGATCGTCAAAACCCACTGCGGCTCGATCGCCCCCCCCTATCAAACACACCCCGGTATCATTCCCACATTGAGCACCCCCAAGGCCACGTATGCCCATCGTTCTGAGCGAGCACACCCTCCCCGAGCTGGAGTCCTTGCTTGCTGAAGTCAAGCACGAGATTTGCGAGCGCGAAGGTAGCACCAGCCCGGCCGAGACATTGCCAGCCGAAGTCCCGAATCCCGCCCCTGGGGAGAATCCCGACCGCACCGCCGTACTCGATCCTGCAGACCAGGCGACAACGGACGATAAGCGGCTACGCCTCACGAAATCGGGCACCCTCAGGAAGCCGTCGCCCCCGCCCTCTGTCCCATCCGCTGCCGCACCGACGGCAGCCGACGAGGGACACGCAGCAGACAGCGCAGCCGGGGACACTCAGACGACAGCCCCATCGCCCACCGATGTGCACGTGCCGCAGGCACAGCCGCAGGAGGAGGCTCCAGCCGCGGTGATTCGTTATGTGCACCCGGCAAGCCGGACACTGACCTGGACGGGCGAAGGCTCGACGCCCGACTGGATCACGGCCTATCTGGCACATGGCGGATCGTGGAGCGCGATGGAAAACGCCGCGGAAAAACTCGCCGCCAGTCATCGCAGCAGCAGCCGAATCCTGCAGGGCGGAATCATCCCACCGAAGCGCAGTTCCTGAGCAGAGCCCGGTTTTCCGATCGGCGGAATACCGAGCATGCCGCAGCACTGCCCGGCGTGATTACAGACACAGCCTTGCGCCGCCTGCAGCGCCGGATACATTGCTGCCCAATGTGACGCCCGATGGCGGCAGCGCACAGCGACCGCCATCGGGCCTGCCTCATAATGTAGCAACTCTCAAAAACCCAGGGGACACAGAGGGATGGCGCGCTTATCCACAGGTGGGCCCACAAGCCTGTCCCCACGCGCTGGGGAAAACCCGCACCGACCTGCAGCACCACGCCAGCTCCCCGAGGCCTGGTCGTCAAGGCTTTGTGCTTTGTCGATAACTGTATAAAATACCAGCTATCTATAAACGGCAACCGACTGGTTTGACGTGAGCCAACTCTGCCTCGAACTCCACGACGCGGTCATCCCATCCGCAGTTCTGCCGCCCCGACAGCGCCGGCAAGGGCCGGCCAGGGGAAACGCCGCGACCCGCCCACCCGCCGAACAACAAGGTCTCATGCCCCAACAACAGTCCATCGCTGCACTCAACGCCCTCAGCGCCTCGGAAGCACCCGAGGCCAGCCTGCCCCATGCCACGCCCGAGCCCACCGAAACGCAGGACAGCGTTCCTGCCGACGAACCCACTGCCATTCGACAGGACCGTCTGTGGCATGACAACGGCTGGACGGCGCGCGTCATCAAGAACGAAGATGACGATGGCTGGGCTGTCGAAATGCTCAAGGACGGCGAGCCTGAACCGGCACTCGTGGGCCCGTGGACGATGGGGCGCGACAAAAAGAACCCCAAGCCGCTCGACCAGACCGCCTTCAATACCCTGGTCAAAACGGCCACCGAGGTGCTGCAGCGCCACGCCCAGCAAGCCCATGCGGCGCTGCACAAGCGCATCACCGTGTTCGCACTCGAGCGCGAATGGGATATCCGCCTCGACATCACGCCAGACGAATATGAACCCTATGCCGTACTGACTGCGCTGGACGAACTTGGTGAGGAAGTGGCACAGGTGCGCGTCCGGCCTGACTTCCGCCTGACCAACGCCGGCGCGAGCAACTGGATCAAGGACGAGTTCCGGCAACCGGAGCGCAGCGAAGACTGAGGCGCTGACAAAGCACAGCGACACCTGCGCGCAGGGTAGCCCGATGCGCCTGCAGAGCCCTTGTCTGGAGTGCCCGCAGCGTATCATTCGTTCTGTCTTCAACCCCGCCTCACGTCCATGGCAGCCCCCTCCCTTGCCATCTCCGGCGACACACCGGCACGAACGCTGGCCCCGCTCCTGCTGCTCGTCGGCCTGATGTTGCCGGTCACCGGCATGGTGCCGGTGCTTTCCGCTTTCACGGCACAACGCTTTGAAGGTTTGGGCCAGTTCGGCAGCCACTTTTTCATGTCGATCAACATGATCGGGGCGCTGCTCGGTGCCCCGGTCGCCGGACTGCTGTCGGACCGCCTCGGGCGGCGCAAAACGCTCGCGGTGGCGGCACTGAGCCTGAACGGGCTGATCCTGCTCGGCATCGCCTTTGCCTACCGACACCTCGACAGCTACGCCATCTTGCTGGCGCTCCGTCTGGTCGAAGGTTTTGCCCACATGTCGGCCCTGTCGCTACTGATGGCATTGGCTGCGGACCAGGTGGGTCGTGCCGGGCTGGGTGCCCGCATGGGCGCGATCGGGGCATCAATCAGCCTCGGCGTGGCGATGGGCGCGCCACTCGGCGGTGTGGTTGGTGGTATCGATCCGATTTGGGTGCCCTTGGGTGGCGGGCTGCTGTCACTCGTGCTGGCGGCAATCGGCGCCGCGGCACTGCGCGACGCGACGAGCGTGCGCCCACGCATGGCAATCAGCGACATTCTCGCCACACTGGCCAAGCGGCGCGAGCTGCTCATCCCCCTTGCCTTCTCCTTCGTCGACCGCCTGACCGTGGGCTTCATCGTGTCCACGCTGTCGCTCTACCTCGGCCTCACCCTCGGTTTCGATGCGCGTGCAATCGGCGCGGCAATGGCCGCCTTCCTCATCCCGTTCTCGCTGCTGACCTGGCCTGCCGGTCATCTGTCGCGACACTGGGACCCGCTCTTGATGATGGTCGGGGGCAGCATCCTCTACGGCGTCTTTCTCGCGGCACTGGCCTTCGTGCCCGCGTCCTGGATAGTGGGAACCATGGCTGCGGGCGGCGTGATTGCGGCGCTGATGTACGCGCCCTCGCTGGTGCTGGCAGCACACTATGGCGGCGAGGAGTGTCGCGCCAGCGCGCTGGCAGCCTTCAACATGGCAGGCTCACTCGGCTTTGCCTGCGGGCCGCTGATCAGCAGCCTGTTGCTGGCGTTCTATGCCGGCTTCCTGGCCCAGCCGCATGCGCCAGTATTCGTCAGCATCGGCGCCATCGAAGTGGCGCTGGCGCTCTACGTCTATGTGATCGCTCGCCGTGGCTGGCTGCGAACGCCTCCCTTGCTGGAGTCGCAGTGAAGCTCTCGCGCCTTTGGCAACCGCGCAATCCGGCGTTCTGGATGATGCTGGTGCTCAACGTGTTGTCGTCGCTGCTGGCCTGGGTGCTGCGCAGCTATGCGCTGGTGCCGCTGGCGATGATCATGGTCGCAGGCTTCGCCCTGATGAATGCCTGGATCGGCATCCGTCTTGCGGTCGGACTGATGCGCGAAGAGCCCGGGTCGGACGATCAGGCAGCAAATGGTTAAGCGCGCGCGGCTTCAGCGCGGCAACCCGTCCAGCGCACCCAGCACCGCCGCATCTCGAGCGTAAATGTCGGGACGGAACTGGAAGCGTCCATCGGCATCCAGCCCGGCGGTGGCGTAATGCAACAGCACCGGAATCTCGCGCGCCACGGGCAGGGTGCGGGTCTTGCCCGTCGCCAGTTCCAGGTCCAGCGCTTCCGGGCTCCAGCGTTGCGCATCGTCCAGCAGCAGGACGGCCAGTTCATGCGATTTTTCAACACGCACGCAACCCGAGCTGAGGGCACGACTATCGCGCCGAAACAGCGAGCGCGCGTTGGTATCGTGCAGGTAAATCGAGTAAGGATTCGCGAGCGTGAACTTGATGACGCCTAGAGAACCATCCGCCCCCGAATTCTGCACGATCATGTACGGAAACCCGCGCTGCCGCGCGCCTGCCCAATCGATCTGCTGCGGATCGACCGCCTGTCCCGAGCGATCGACCACCCGCATGCGGTGACTGGCAAGGTACTCAGGGTTGCGTAGCACGCCAGGGATGACGTCCTCGCGCAGGATGGTGGGCGGCACCACCCACTTCGGGTTCAGCACCAGATGCTGCACGCTGTCGAGCAGCGCGGGCGTATCGCGCGTCGGTTTGCCGACGATCACGCGCGAAGACCAGGCAAGCTGCCCGCCCACAACGAGATCTGCCTGATAGCCGGTGAGATCGACCATCAGGTGGTCGCCCCGCATGTCATGCGCCACCCAGCGCAAGCGCTCCAGATTGACCCGGATTTGCGCCAGGCGTTGTGCTGGGCTGATATTGAGTGCGTCGACGGTCTGGCGCCCCACGATACCGTCGGACGCCAGACCTGCACGCTGTTGAAAACGCTTCACAGCCTCGACCAGAGTCTCGTCGTAGTGCGACGCGCGCTCACGCTGGGCGTCGCCGGTGGACTCAAGCGCGGACGCTCCTTCGGCCACAAGGCGCGCACGTACGGCAGCCACGCGCGCGTCGCGCATGCCGGGGCGCAGCGTCGGGCCTTCGGCCACACGGGGCCAGGCACTCAGCATCGCGGTGAGGCGATATTGCTTCAGCGCGACCTGCAACTGGCGGTAAAGCGCCGTATCAGGCGCCTGAGCCTGAACGGCGGCCAGGAGTGACTGCGCCTCAAGCACCTGCCCGAGACGCGCAGCCTGCTCGACGGCCCTGGCCGGCCTGGAAAAGTTCCAATCGGCATACAGGCCACGCGGATCAAGCCTGCCATGACGGAGCTGCTGGATCAGACGTACCAGGGTGTCGGTAAACAACAGCTCGCGCGCCACCTGACGCTCGACCGGCACTTCGGCAAAATCCTGCAGCGCTTCACCACGCAAGGTGTCCAGCGCGAAATCCGATGGCTCCAGCCCGTGATCGCGCAGCCCGCCCACGGCCTCGGCCAATCCGTAGAGCTGCTCCTGCCGGGTCCATGCCGGGCGAAAACCACGCTGACGGTAGAACAGCAAGGTGGCGTCCTCTGCGCCTCGCATTGACGCCGCGAGGCGGCTTTCCAGTAGCGCGGGCAGCATGCCGGCGGCCCCATTGCCGCTCTGGACCAACGTCCCCGCCTCGGCGTCAAGCGCGCGCGCCGAAAGCGGATACATCCCTGCCACAAGCGCAAGCAATGCCGCCGCCGTTACAACTGATTTGCGCAAATCGATCGCGAGTTCGGTTAGCATGCCGCCTTCAAGTGCTTGTAAGGACTGAAAAATCTTCATGGTCAAAACTACCTGCCATCCTGCCGCACCCCGGCGTCGTCTGTTTCTCAAGGGCCTTTCCGCCCTGCCGCTGGCCTTGCCGTTTGCATCGGCGCATGCGGCCGCCGATCTCAAACTGGCCTTCCGCCACACCCATACCAACGAGCAGCTCAGCGCGCTTTATCGCAATCGTCGCGGCTACGTCGAACCCGCTCTACAACGCCTGAACTGGCTGCTGCGCGATTTCCGCACCGGCGAAGTGGCCAGAATGGACCCCCGACTCTACGACATCCTTCACGCATTGAACGTGAACTGCGGCGGGGGCACCTTCGAAATCATTTCCGGCTATCGCTCGTCGAAGACCAACAACATGCTGCGTCGCACCGGCGGCGGCGGCGTGGCCAAGCGCAGCCTGCATATGGATGGCAAGGCCATCGACATCCGTCTGGTCGGCTGCGATACAGCCCGTCTGCGTGATGCTGCACTGGCACTGGGTGCCGGCGGCGTCGGCTATTACCCGGAGTCCGACTTCGTACATATCGATACCGGGCCGGTCCGCAGCTGGGGATCCAAGTCAGCCTGAGCGCCGTGGGCTGGACTCCTCGGCCCGAGACGCTGTGCGCGGCGGATGCGAAGCCGCCCCCTCAAAGCCCGCTCCACCGACGCATCGCCGGTCATCGATCGCTGATCGCGAATCTCTCTGCAGCCGAATTTCTGTAGCCGAAGTCACTTAGCTGTTTGACCGGGCACATCAAGCGCGGTTGCATTGCGCTCACCGCACTTCTCAGCCGAGCAGCAGCAGCCCCCACACCACGACAAGGTTGATCAGCGCAATCAGCACCACAGCGCTGCCAATGTCCTTGGCGCGTTTGGCCAGCGGGTGCCTTTCCAGCGAGATGCGGTCGACGGTTGCCTCGATCGCCGAGTTCACCAGTTCGACGATCAGCACCAGCAGCACGCTGCCAATCATCAGCACGCGCTCGACGGCGCCCTCTCCCAGCCACAACGCCAGCGGAATCATCAGCAAGGCCAGCCATGCCTCCTGGCGAAAGGCCTCTTCATGACGATAGGCCGCCTGCAGACCGTCCAGCGAATAGTGGAGCGCATTCCACACCCTGCGCAGACCGGTCCTGCCTTTGAACGGGCTTTCCATCGATCTCGTCCTAGTTGAATAGGGAAGGACGGCGATGATTGCACGAAACCCCCCTCTTTCCGATTGCACCATGGTCGATTTCACATCACGCTAAAACCGGGCACTGGTATGCCTCCAGGCACGGCGCCGCGATGCTGCACCGAGCGTTCGCCGCCGCCAACCAGCGCAACACGACTCTTTTCGAACACGAATCAACTATGGCAAGCAAGATCGGGCGCTTCGACATCCTGCGCGAACTGGGCCGCGGCGCACACAGCGTCGTCTACCTGGCGTGGGATCCGCAACTCGAACGCCAGGTGAGCCTGAAGACACGGCAGACTGCCGCCCCTGCACACGCGGCTGGCAGCACCTTGCCGAGCGCCCCCCATGCCATTGTCCACTCACGCCATCCCGACACTGTGTCGGCGTTCGAGACGGGCGAGGAGGACGGCACGACCTACCTGGTGTTCGACCACATTCCGGACGAAGAGCTGGGCGCGGACGCATTTCGCAGCGCACTCCAGGCCGTGCTCGACCCGGATGACGAACTCATTGCGCAGCACGCCCCCAGCGGCGCCGTGGATTTTCTGCTGCGCCGCATGCGTCATCGCGGCGACTTCCCGGCCCTGTCAGAATCGGTGATGGCGATCAACCGCATTGCCAGCAGTGAATCGGAGACCGTCGGCACGCTGTCGAACCTGATCCTGCGCGACCTGTCCCTCACCCACAAGCTGCTGCGCCTGGTGAATTCGGCCCACTATCGCCCCGCTGGAGGCGGTCAGATCAGCACCGTATCGCGTGCGGTGATCGTGCTGGGCTTCGATACTGTGCGCAACATCGCCATTACTGTGCTGCTGTTCGAGCACCTCCATAACAAGCCCCAGGCCAATCAGCTCCGCGAGGCCTTCCTGCACGCCTGTCTGGCCGGACTGTTTGCCCGTGAACTCGCGGCGCGCCTGCGCACGCGCGAGCTCGAACAGGCCTATATCTGTGCCGTGTTCCACAATCTGGGGCGGCTTCTGTCGCAGTTCTATTTCCCTGAGGAAACCGAAGACATCCGCAGCACGATGAGGCAGCTCGACTGCAGCGAACACCTCGCCGCGCAACGCGTGCTGGGCGTCAGCCTGGAGGACCTGGGTATCGCGCTGGCGCGCAGCTGGGGCTTTCCGTCGCTGATCCTGGAGAGCATGCGCAAGTTGCCCGAAGGCACGACACGCAAACCGGCCAACCTGGAAGAGCGCCTGCGCGCGCTGTCGGCCTGCGCCAACGAACACTGTGACGCCATCGCGCAGTTGTCGCCCACCGAACGTGACAAGGCGATGAAGGCAATCGTCAGCCGCTTTGCCGACGCCGTTCCGATCGACCACGGTGCCGTGCGTGAGCTCATGGAGACGGCAATCGACGAAGCCGCATCCCTTGCCCGCATCATCAAGCTGCCGCTGCAGCAAACGCATTTGGGGCAGCGCCTGGCGGACTACGTCAGCCCGCACACGCAGCCCCGGGCGGACGACGCCGAGCTCGGCGTGATGCCCTCCAGTGTCGTGCTCGAGCAACGCATCCTGGCTGACCCCGTAGCGGCTGGACACAAGCCTGCCGACCCTCAGGCACTGCTCAGCTCGGGCATTCAGGACATCAGCAACACGCTGGTCGAGGACTTCAAGCTAAACGACGTACTGCGCATCATCCTCGAGACGATGTACCGCGCGATGGGGTTCAAGCGCGTGCTGTTGTGCGTGCGCGATGCGCGCAGTAACGCGATGAGCGGCCGCTTTGGCTTCGGCCCGGGCGCGAGCGAACTGGCGAGACAGGTTCACTTCAGCCTCGCCGCGCAGCCGGACAACGTGTTCAACGTGGCCACGGCGAAGGGCGTCGACATTTTGATCTCCGACGTCGACGACCCCAAAATTGCCGCCCGTGTGCCGCAGTGGTACCGCAAATCCGTGCCCTCGCGCACATTCGTGCTGTTCCCGCTGACGATCAAGGGCCGCCCGGTGGCGATGATCTACGCTGACAAGGACCAGCCCGGCGAGATCGAGATCAGCGAACAGGAGCTGGCCCTGCTGCGCACGCTACGTAATCAGGCGGTGCTTGCAATCAAGCAGGCTGGCTGACCAGGGGCTGGGAATCACGGGTTGGCGAATCGGACACCCGGCCCTGGCGCCGACCGCAAGGCTCAGCCTGGGTCCAGTCGCAGCACACGGCCCTCGCTTTCATCGAGCAGCCACAAGTGTCCATCCGGTCCCTGGCGTACGTCACGGATGCGCCGGCCCAGTTCGAAGCGCTCCTCGCTCACCACCTTGTCGCCGTCGAGCACCAGGCGCACCAGCAGTTGGAACTTCAGCGCACCGACGAACAGATTGCCTTTCCACTGCGGGAATACGTCACCGGTGTAGAAAGCCATGCCCGACGGCGCGATCGACGGCGTCCACTGCTTGAGCGGCGTTTCGACATCGGCACGCGACGTACCCTCGCCGATTCGGCTGCCGATCACATATTCGCGACCGAACGTAATCACCGGCCAGCCGTAGTTGCGCCCTGGAAGAACACGATTGAGCTCATCCCCGCCCTGCGGCCCGTGTTCGTGCGCCCACAACTCCCCGCTGAGCGGATGCAGCGCCGCCCCCTGCACATTGCGGTGACCGTAGGACCACACTTCTGGCCGGGCGCCGGCCTGCTGCACAAAAGGGTTGTCGGCCGGCACGGAGCCATTCATCCCGATACGCACGATCTTGCCGAGGTGACTATCCAGCGCCTGGGCCCGGTCGCGCGAATGAAAACGCTCGCCCAGCGTGACGAAGAGCTTGCCCGTACGGTCGAACACCAATCTCGAGCCCCAGTGGTGATTGCCCGACGGATCTTCGTTTTGGCTAAAAATAATCCTTACATCGTCGAGCCTGAGCGCCTCGACATCCAGCCGCGCACGCGCCACGGCGGTTCTTGCACCCGACGACGTGGGCTGGGCAAACGAGAACACAATCGTATGATCAGTCGCAAAATCGGGGCTCAGCACGACATCGAGCAGACCACCCTGCCCCTGGGCATGCACTTCAGGCACCCCAAGCAGCGGCACCGACAGCGAGCCGTCGGGACCGACGATGCGCATCCTTCCCGGCCGCTCGGTCACCAGCAGGCGTCGATCCGGCAGGAACGCAATCGACCAGGGGGAGTCCAGACCACGTGCGACCTCAACCACCCTCACCGGACCGGCTTCGGAACGGAGCAAGAGATCGGCTGCGGCGGCAATGCCCACGCCGGGCGCAAGTGCTGCGAAGACGAACATCATCGCCAAAGCCAGGCCACGGACTGCATTCATCCCATTCCCCTTGCTCCAAGTTCGCACCGGCATCGGCCACGCCCCGACACAAGCCCTACAATTGCGGTGGCGATTCCCTCGCGACTCATTGTCGCTTTTTCTCAGACTGCCCATGCCCTCATCCGTTCGCACGATTTTTCGCCTCATATTCCTCGCTCTTCTCGTGGCCGTATTCTGGCTCGCCCTGATGCCCGCATCCGACATCGCCAAGCTCGTCTCGTGGCAGGACAAGATTGAACACGCGGTGATGTTCGCCACCCTGGCACTGCTGGCCTTCCTCGGCTGGCCACACCACCCGGCCCGAATTGCGGCCGGCCTGCTGCTCTACGGTGCGGCGATGGAACTTGCCCAGAGCCAGACCAGCTATCGCTTCGGCGATCCATGGGACTGGCTGGCGGACGCGATCGGCTTGCTCGTGCTGCTTCCGCTTGCGCTGCGCAGACGAAAGCTCGCTCCGCATCTGGATATCTAGAACGTCCTTGTTTCGATTGATCGCCCTTCGGCCTGCGCGGCTTTGGCGCTCGTCAGCCGCGCACCCTGTTGTTATCATCCTGGCCTTTCCAATCAAGCGTTTGCGTGCCTGACGCCGACGAGCAGCGCCATGAACCATGCCCGCCACACCCTCGAACTCCTGGCCCCGGCCAAGACCGCTGATTTCGGCATCGAAGCCATCAACCATGGCGCAGACGCGGTGTATATCGGTGGCCCGGCCTTCGGTGCGCGCTCGGCGGCCGACAACACGGTCGAGGACATTGCGCGCCTGGCCGCCCACGCTCACCGCTACCACGCCGAGGTCTTCGTTGCCACCAACACCATCCTGTTCGACGCCGAACTGGAGCCAGCGCGCAAGCTGATCTGGCAGCTCTACGACGCGGGCGTGGACGCACTGATCGTGCAGGACATGGGCCTGCTCGAGCTCGACCTGCCGCCCATCCAGCTCCACGCCAGCACCCAGACCGACATCCGCGATGCCAGCAAGGCGCGCTTCCTGCAGGACGTGGGGTTCTCGCAGATCGTGCTGGCGCGCGAGCTATCGCTGGCCGACGTCAGAAAGATCGCCGCGGCCACCACCTGCCAGCTCGAATATTTCGTGCACGGCGCGCTGTGCGTGGCCTTCTCCGGCCAGTGCTACATCAGCCACGCCCACACCGGACGCAGCGCCAACCGCGGCGAATGCTCGCAGGCCTGTCGCCTGCCCTACGACCTCAAGGGCCCGGACGGCAACGTCATCGCCAGCCAGCAGCACATGCTGTCGATGAAGGACAACAACCAGAGCGCCAACCTGCGCGCGCTGGCGGCTGCGGGCATCAGTTCGTTCAAGATCGAGGGCCGCTACAAGGATCTGTCCTACGTCAAGAACATCACCGCGCACTACCGGACATTGCTCGACGAAATCATCGAACACCCAGGCACCGATGACCCGCCATACCGCCGCGCCTCGAGCGGGCGCACCACCTTCCTGTTCACCCCGCAGGCCGACAAGACCTTCAACCGCGGCTACACCGACTACTTCGCCAACGAGCGCCGGCACGGCATCGAAGCCTTCGAGTCACCCAAATTCGTCGGTGAGCCAATCGGCCGCGTGACGAAGATCGACACCAAGGGGCGCAGATACTTCGATCTCGAGCGCAGCGCTCCGATCCACAACGCCGACGGCCTCAGTTGGTACACCCCGAAGGGCGAATTGACCGGCCTGCGCGTCAACCGTGCCGAAGTCAACGCGGGCGGCGACGGCATTGATCGCATCTTTCCGTCGGATCCGCTGCCGCCTGATCTGGTGCCGGGCACCTCGGTGTTCCGCAACCATGACCACGAATTCGAGCGCGCACTGGAGAGAAAGTCTGCCGAGCGCCGCATCCGCATCGATGCGCGCTTCCATGCTGCTGAAGCAGACACGCTCGCGCTGACGCTGATCGACGAAGATGGCGTGACCGCCACCGCAACGCTCACCGCCGCCTTCGAGCCGGCACAGAACGTGGAGCGCGCGCGTGCGGCAGTACACGAGCACATCGCGAAGCTTGGCAGCACCCTCTTCACCCTGGGCCACCTTGCGCTCGACCTGCCGGTCGCGCCCTTCCTGCCCGCCAGCCAGCTCAACGCGCTGCGCCGCGACGCCGTCGAACGCCTCGAAACCGCCCGCCTCGCGGCCCGCCCGCGCCCAGTTCGCGCCACCGTAGTCGAGCCGCCCGTGCCCTACCCGCAGGACGCGCTGAGCTATCTGGCCAACGTCCTCAACGATAGTGCCCGTGCCTTTTATGCCAGGCACGGCGTCAGCCTGATCGACGCCGCCTTTGAGGACAACCAGGAAACCGACGACGTTTCGCTGATGATCACCAAGCACTGCCTGCGCTACAGCTTCAACCTGTGCCCCAAGGAAGTGAAAGGCATCCGCCCCGATCCGATGCAACTGGTCAACGGCAACGAAACGCTGACGCTGCGCTTCGACTGCAAGCGCTGCGAAATGCACGTCGTGGGGGCGATGAAGCCGCACATCGCCAGGATGCGCGACACGGTGGCGGCGCGGAAGGTGAGCTTCTTCCCGAACTCGGCAAGCAAGGAAAAGACGCTGCTTACGCCCAACTGAGCCGGCGAATACTCAGCTCGCCGCCAATAGGGGCGAGCTTGAACGTGGACGAAACCCTTCAGTGGGAAAGTAGGCGGCGCAAGTGAGGCTTGTCGTCAGCCCTTCCCATCATTGGGTATGACTGCGGGGGGAACAGTTCAAAGATCGCTCCCCCCCGACTTCAGGCGCGCACCGTCTGGGCTTCGGCCGCACGACATGCGGCAGCGGTAAACAGGACGTCGGTCGAAGAGTTGAGCGCGGTCTCCACGGAATCCTGCACCACGCTGATGACGAAGCCGATCGCCACGACCTGCATCGCCACGTCGGTGCCGATACCGAACAGGTTGCATGCCATCGGGATCAGCAGCAAGGAGCCGCCCGCAACACCTGACACGCCACAGGCCGCCAGCGACGCCACGATGCACAGCAACAAGGTCGTCGGCAGGTCGACGCTGATCCCCAAGGTGTGTACCGCCGCCAGGGTGATCACCGCAATCGTGATGGCCGCCCCTGCCATATTGATCGTCGCCCCCAATGGAATCGAGATCGAATACGTGTCCCGGTGCAGATCAAGGCGCTTGCACAGTTCGAGATTGATCGGGATGTTCGCCGCCGAACTGCGGGTGAAGAAGGCCGTCACCGCACTATCGCGCAGGCAGGTGAACACCAGCGGATAAGGATTGCGCCGCGTCACCCACAACACCAGCAACGGATTGAGCACGAGCGCCACGAACACCATGCTGCCGACGATGACCAGCAACAACTGCCCATAGCCAAGCAGCGCACCCAGGCCGGATTCAGCGAGCGTGCCAGCCACCAGACCGAAGATGCCAAGCGGGGCAAAGCGGATCACCCAGCGCACGATCTGCGACACGGCCGCCGCCAGATCGGCCAGCACCCCCTTCGTGGACTCGCCCGCATGACGCAGGCCCACGCCAAGCGCAATGGCCCAGGCGAGGATGCCGATGAAGTTTGCTTCCATCAAAGCCTTCAAGGGGTTGGAAACCGCACTGAGCAACAGATTCTTGAGCACGCCAATGATTCCGCCAGGTGGGGTGCCGAGCACCTGAGGCGCGTCGAGCACGAGCATGGTCGGAAAGGCAAAGCTTGCGATTACCGCCACCAGCGACGCACCGAGGGTGCCAATGAAATACAGCATCAGCACGGGACGGATGTGGGTGGGCTGGCCGCTCCTGTGACTCGCAATGGCGGCGGCGACGAGCACGAATACCAGCACCGGCGCCACCGCCTTCAGCGCCGAGACGAAGACATCGCCCAACAGCGCTGCGGAGCGCGCGAGTTCGGGCGCAAATACGGCAAGCACAATGCCGCAAACAAGGGCGATGGCAATCTGCGAAATAATGCTGCCCTGAAGCACATAGCGGACGATCGGATTACGGATTAAAGCCTTGGTCATGTTCCAGCTCGAAAAATGTTGCAAAAAGGTCGATGGACGGCACACCGCAGTGCGAAACAACGTGGCCATGCGCACCGATCAGGGTAAAAGACATGCATCGGTTCGTGAACGAGCTCACACCCTTTCACGCCCTTAGTGGAGGACAGTCGAGTTGCGCGGCTCAATGTTACCGAGCCAGCGCCCTTGATAGACATGGATTCACCGTTCAGGCTCGGACACTCGATTCAGCCTTGAACACCCGACTCACGGATCGTGCAGCAGAGGACATCATGCCCACCCAACCCCTCACTGTCGTCGAGGGCTCGCGTCGAACCTCCAGGCCCCCAACTTTCAAGCACAGTATCGAGCGCTCCGTCATCCGTGCCATCGATGCCGGATACCGCATCGGCCAGCACGTATGGATCGGTCATGTCGCCGGTCGCATCGTCGGCTACAACATCGCCCGCTACGGTCGCTTCCGCGGCGAGCGCTACCCGCTGCTGGTCAAGACCGAGTTCGGCATCACCAAGTGCAGCCTGAACGAAGTCGCCGCGGCCGGAGCCGATCGGCGCTTCAGCGCATCTGCAGCGGAGTGCCGGGAGGCAGGGGCACGGCGGTGACGTTGTTCTGCGGACTGCCTTCGATCAGCTTGTCGCTATAAACGAGATACACCAGCGTGTTGCGCTTGACGTCGGCCATGCGCACGATCCGCACCTTTTTGAACAGGATTGAGGCGCTCTGCGAGAACACCTCCTCCTGCTGCCGCAGGGGCTCCAGCAACGTCACCTCACCCACCTGACGGCAGGCGACCGAAGCGTCGGACGTATCCTCGGCCAGCCCCAGCGTGCCCTTGATGCCGCCTGTGCGGGCGCGCGAGACGTAGCACGACACCCCCTTCACCTTTGGATCGTCGAATACTTCCACCACCACTTGGTGGTTGCGGCCGATGAACTTGAACACCGTATCGACGGCACCCACGGTTTCAGCGCGCACAAATTGCGGCAGGGCCAGCGCAGCGCAGCACGCGCTTAAAATGATCTTCTTCAACACACTGCTTCCTTGTCAATCGAGGCTGCAAGTATCGCATCACGCCGCAGGGCTTGGGCTACATCAAGGCGGGCAGCGCCCGACTGGGTTGATGATTCGATCTTCGTTGCCACTTCCAATGCCTGACGTGTCGCAAATTGCCACCTTTTCCTCCACCTTGCCCAGTGCCGGCCGCATCCCCGGCAGCAAGGCCATGTGGGTCGGCATTTTTTGCGAGGTGACCGAATTCGCGCTGATGTTCATCGTGTATTTCATTGCCCGAGCCCATCACCCCGAGGTTTTCCGCGCCGGTCCGGAGAGATTGTCGCTGCTCGCCGGCACTGGCTACACCCTGATGCTGCTCACCAGCGGTTGGTGCGTGGCCCGCGCCGTGCATGCGATGCGGGCGAACCGACCGAAAGCCAGCCTGCGCTGGTTGCTGGGCGCCTTCGTATTCGGCCTCGGCTACCCGGTCATCAAGCTGTTCGAGGTGCGCTGGAACCTGGCTCATGGCCTCGACGGTAATGCCGGCGTGTTCATCGTCACCTACTACTACCTGACCTTCAATCACCTGATCCACATTTTCTGGGGTCTGCTCGGAATGATCTGGGTGATGCTGCGCACGGCCACCGGCACCTACTCGGCGGCCGAGTATTCCGGCCTCGAGTCCTTCGCGGTGTACTGGCACACCACCGACATCATCTGGCTGATGATCTTTCCCTTGTTCTACGTGTTGCGCTGAAGACGGAGATGAGGTCATGAACGAAACGCGCAAACTCGACCTGGCCTGGCTCAGTCTGGTGCTGTTGAGCGTGGGCGGCGCCGCGCTGGGCGGGCGCCCGGACGCACACTTCGGCATCACGGTGCTGGTGGCACTGGTCATGGGCGTCAAGCTCAGGATCGTGTGCAACCACTTTCTCGAGCTGCCCACCGCAGCACGGCGCATCCGCCAGGTGATGTACGGTTTTTGCTACGGCATGCCGATTGTGGTGATCCTGACCAGCGCCTTCGGCGACGGCCTGGCTACCCTCACCGGCAAACTCGTCTGATACCGCCCGCCCTGATCGCCAGGCTACAGTCCTGTTCGCTCGCGCCCTGCACTCAAACCACGGCGCCTTCCGTATCCGTGCCGGGCAGGCCAGAGGCCGGGGTGAGCCGTTCGTAAAGCTTTACCGCAGTATCGACATGACGCAGCAGTCGATCCGCCTCGGAGACGACGGAGCGGGCATGCTGCCAATGCTGGGTTCGCGAGGTGTCGGGCGCAAGCGCGCGCAAGAATTTCTCCCACTGGGCAGAGACCTCCTGAAGCTGTGCCGAGAGCTCCGGGAGGCTCCGGCCGCTTAGCCGCAGCTCGTCGAGATTGCACTCGAACTCCTGGATAGCGGCCTCGATCTCGCCACGGATGCATTCCGGCTGCGCCACCCACCCACGCAACAAGAACAGCTTGGCAATGCGCTGTGACAGCATGCGGTTGCGGCCTGCGACATTGACATAGTGCGCGTCGGGCAAGGCAAACAGCTGCTCGGCCGCAGTGGTCATCCGATCGGCGGCCTCGAGGAGCTTCTCGCTGGCGACAAAGACCCATTCGCCGCGCTCGGATGAGGCGCCCTCCACAGCAACCGCGGCAAGAAAATCGGGCCAGGCCTCCACCAGGGTCTGACGTTCGGCTTCGAGGTCGTCGGGCAGTTCGAGCTGAGCGAGCCCCAGCAGGGCACGCTTGAGCTCCGCCTCAAGCCGGCGCAGGCGAACCGCAGCCTTCTCCGCCGAAACACCCAGGGCGATCAGGGCCCACGCGACCGCCATGCGTTGCGACAGCAGTCTGAATCGCCCGCAAAGGTTGATGACCGCACCCGGTGCCACACTCCTGACCGCGCCCTGGCGCTGCGCCTTGGCCTTGCGCGCGAAACGCAGACGCTGGCTTGAGGTGCCGGTTTCGGTGTCGAGCAAGGCCGCGTGCTGGACGTGAACCTTGCGCCCCTCGACCACGACCAGCCCTTGCTCGCTGAGCTGGCGCAAACTGCGCGAAAAGGACTCTGGCGTCATGCCGATACGGGCGGCGATGATCTTCTTGCTCGCCCTGAGGACCACGGTGGTTTCACCCGCCAGGCCAATGTGTTCGCCGGCCTGCTCGAGCAGATAGTCGAGGATGCGCTGGGCGCCGGTCGCGCGCGAGTGATGGCCCGTGACATCGAACTCGATCGCGTATTGGCGCTGCGCCAGGGCCTGGATGATGCGCCAGCTTAGCTCCCGGTTGCGCTGGACGGCTTCATGCCAGCGCAGGATATCGATGGCCACGACGACGCTGGGGGTCATGATCCGGCACGATGCGCCGTAGTGCGATACGCCGAGCAGCTCTCCGAGCCCGAGCACCTGGGGTGCCTGGGCGAGCTCAAGCACCTTCTCGTTGCCACTGGGTAGCAGATGGGTGCGCATGGCACTGCCGCTGACCAGTACGAATGCCTCGCGGATAGGCTCTTCAGCGCAGTACAGCAGTTCCTGCGCGGGCAGTTCCAGCACGCGACTGCCCTCGACCAAGTCGTTGACCAGCGCAAGCGGCAGACCTGCGAACAAAGGCTGGGCCACGATCAACTCGCGCTGTGCCCGATGGGCGTTCCTCGTTGGGGCAATCACTTGAACAACACCTCCCGGACTTCCTGCAGGGTGACATGCTAAGCGATGCGGGGAGGTGTGTGTCCTGTCATCGATGACGTCGATCACAGCGGCAGCAGACTTACCAGTGCGGCGGAACTTCGTCTTCCGGACGGCTCGCCGCGCCAGGCTGAATGGTCTTGATCTGTTGGGCAAGCTGACGAAGCTGTTCACGCAGCAGGTCGAGCTCCTGCTGCTGCCGCCATACGCAGCGGTTGAGCTCGTCGAGCTGGTCTTCGGCCGACATCATCTTGGTTTCGAGCGTTTCGAAGCGGTCTTGCATGGGTTTTCCGGGCGACGTCAGCGACATTGGGGCGGGATTGAGAACGCGATTCTAGCTGTCTCCCGCCTGCGCATGCCGCGCCAGCGCCCAGTCGACATGCTCACGCACGATCGCGGAAGGATGTTCGGTGCGGGATTGCAGCGCAGCCAGTACTTCGAGCGTGGCGGGCGCATTGCCCAGCGCCACCGCGATATTGCGCAGCCAGCGCTCGTGGCCGATGCGGTAGATCGGACTGCCTGCGGTGCGCTCGGCGAAGTCCGTCTCGCTCCAGGCGAAGAGTTCCACCAGCCCCGCGCTGTCCAGCCCATGGCGCGGCGCGAAGTCGCCCTCCGCGGTCAGGCGGGCGAAGCGGTTCCAGGGACAGGCCAGCTGGCAGTCATCACAGCCGTAGATACGGTTGCCGAGCAAGGGGCGCAGATCCTCGGGGATCGCCCCCTTGAGTTCGATCGTCAGGTAGGAGATGCAACGTCGTGCGTCAACCTGGTAGGGGGCGACGATGGCGGCAGTCGGACAGGCCGACAGGCAGGCGGTGCAGCGCCCGCAATGCGACTCAACCGGCGCATCAAGCGGCAAGGGCAGGTCGGTGAAAATCTCGCCCAGAAAAAAATAGGAGCCGACGCTTCGATCCAGCAGCAGGGTGTGCTTGCCGCGCCAGCCCAGACCATTGCGGCTGGCCAGCTCAACCTCGAGCACCGGCGCGGAATCGGTAAACACGCGAAAGGCATGCGGAGCCTCAAGCGCAATCCGCTCCGCAAGCGTCTGCAGGCGCTTGCGCAACACCTTGTGATAGTCGCGCCCCAGCGCATAGCGCGACACGTAGGCACGCGATCCGTCGGCAAGGTTGGTCTCTGCATTGGCTGCATCGGGCCAGTAGTCAAGCCTTGCGCTGATGACGCGCAAGGTGTCCGGCACAAGTTCAGCGGGGCGGGCACGCTTCATGCCGTGACGCAACATATAATCCATTTCGCCGTGAAACCCGGCATCCAGCCAGGCCGCCAGGCCGGGTTCAGCATCACTCAGGTCTACGCCTGCGACACCGATGGCGCCAAAGCCGAGTTCGCCCGCCCACTCGCGGATGCGCACGAGCAAAGCGCTACCGTCGATTGTGCCGTCATCCGTGCCAGTAAAGCTGTCTGCCGCCATCAACGAGAGGATTCCATGATCGAGTTGCTCAATGCTGCCAAAGCCAAGGCCGCCGATGATAACGGCGCCAGCCTGCGCGCGCACTTGCCGACCGAAGCCGACACCGAAGCCATCGGCGCCGCGCTGGCGGCCAGACTGCGTCCGGGGATGAATATCTGGCTGCAGGGCAACCTGGGCATGGGCAAGACCACCCTGACCCGCGGCCTGCTGCGTGCGCTCGGTCACGAGGGCACCGTGAGAAGCCCCACTTACACCTTGATTGAACCTTACGTTGTTTCTAGATTAAACTTATATCACTTTGATTTTTATCGCTTCAATTCGCCCGAAGAATATCTGGACGCAGGGCTGGAAGAATATTTCGCCGATCAGGGCGTGTGCATCGTGGAATGGCCTGACAAAGCCCTTCCCTACTTGCCGTCTCCTGACGTCGAAATCCGGCTCAAAACACAGCATTCAGGGCGGTATGTGGAGATTGACGGACGGACGGATGCGGGGCGGACATGCGTGATCGAACTGGTGAGAGCATTGCGGGGCGCGGACCCGGCGCCCGATCCGAACTGAATTCTGGCGGAGCGCGCAGCATCGACCGCCGCAGCCTGCTGAAGTTTGCCGGCGCCACGCTGGCGCTGCTGATCAGCCCGGTGGGGTATGCGGCACCGCCCAGTCTGCTTGCGGTGCGCGTCTGGCCTTCGCCCGAATACACCCGCATCACGCTCGAAGGCTCAGCCAACCTGCGCTACAGCCATATGCTGGTGCAGGACCCGGATCGTCTGGTCGTCGATCTCGAGGGCGTGCAACTGGACAGTGTGCTGCAATCCCTGCCCTCCAAAGTCATGGAGACCGACCCCTACATTCGCCTGATCCGCGCAGGACAGAACCGCCCGGGTGTGGTGCGCGTGGTGGTCGAACTCAAGACGCCGATCAACCCCCAGATCTTTACGCTGGCACCCGTCGGCGATTATGGCCACCGCCTGGTGCTCGACCTGCATCCAAACGACGAGTACGACCCGCTGCTGGCGCTGATCATGAAGGATTCGCCGCTGGATGCCGCAGCCGGCGACACAGGTCAGGGCAGCAGCCAAGTGAGCACCACGAACCGTCGCGATGCACCGAGCGAACGCAACACCGCGCGCCGCGCCGATCCAAACGTCAATCGACTGTTCACGGTCGTACTCGACCCAGGCCATGGCGGCGAAGACCCTGGCGCAGTGGGCGCCGCGGGTAGTCACGAAAAGAACGTCACGCTGTCGATCGCGCGTCGGCTGAAACGCAAGATCGACGCCGAGCCCAACATGCGTGCAGTGCTGACGCGTGATGGTGACTACTTCGTGCCACTTGGCCAGCGCGTCACCCGCGCCCGCCGCGTGCACGCGGACCTGTTCGTGTCGATCCATGCCGACGCCTTCGTCAAGCCGGAGGCCAACGGCAGCTCGGTGTATGTGCTGTCCGAGAGGGGCGCATCGAGCACCGCTGCGCGCTGGCTGGCGCAGAAGGAAAATGATGCGGACCTGGTCGGCGGCGTCAACCTCGCGCAGCAGGACGGCCATATCGCCCGCACCCTGCTCGACCTGTCTCAGACGGCGACGATCAACGACAGCCTCAAGTTGGGCCGTGCCATGCTGGGCGAGATCGGCGGCATCAATCGCCTGCACAAGTCCGACGTCGAGCAGGCCGGCTTTGCCGTGCTGAAGGCGCCGGACATCCCGTCCGTGCTGGTCGAAACTGCCTTCATCAGCAACCCGCACGAGGAGCGCCGGCTCAATGACGAGGCCTATCAGGACAAGATGGCCAACGCCCTGATGCGCGGCATCAAGCGCTACTTCGAAACCAATCCGCCTGCTGGTCCGACCCGGGTCGCACAGCTGGGTTAAGCACACGGCACCAGGGCAAGGGCAAGGCCCAGGCCCTGTGCGACCGGTCATGAGTCCGCATGGCTGCGCTTTGCCGTTATAATTACGGTTTTTTTCAGGCGCCTTATGCGGGTTTTTCGCGGGATTCCGCAGCGTGCCGACACCGCCACGGTGCTCACCATCGGCAACTTTGATGGCGTCCATCTCGGTCATCAGGCGCTGCTCAAGCTACTCACCGACAAGGCACACGTCCTCGGTCTGCCGGCGGTCGTGCTCACCTTCGAGCCGCATCCGCGCGAGTATTTCACCCCGACCGACGCCCCTGCCCGCCTCGCTTCGCTGCGCGAAAAGCTGCTGATGCTCGACACCGCTGGCGTCGACCGTACCTACGTCTGCCGCTTCGACGCCCGCCTGGCGGCGCAGTCTGCGCAGGATTTCATCGACGACACGCTGGTGCGTGGCCTCGGGGTGCGCCACCTGTACATCGGCGACGACTTCTGCTTCGGCGCTCGGCGGCAGGGCGATTTCGCCATGCTGCAGGCTGCCGGCAAGGAACATGGCTTCGGCGTCGAATCCATGCCGACGCTTGGCGTGCACGACGAACGGGTATCGAGTTCGGCCGTACGCGAAGCGCTGGCCGCAGGAGACCTGTCGCGCGCCGCGAGCCTGCTCGGTCGCCCCTACAGCATTGCTGGCCGCGTCAGCCACGGCGACAAGATCGGTCGCAAGCTGGGCTTTCCGACCGCCAACATCCAGATGAAGCACCGCCACCCGGCACTGACCGGCGTCTATGCGGTCAGCGTCGAGGGCCTGGCGCCGCAGCGCATCAGCGGGGTTGCCAACATCGGCGTGCGGCCAACGGCCACATCGAACGGACGTGCGCGACTGGAGGTCCATCTGCTCGACTGGACACGGGAATGCTACGGCGCCCACATCCGCGTGCATTTCCTGCACAAGCTGCGGACCGAGCGCAAGTTCGAATCCCTTGATGCCCTGCGCGCGCAGATCGCCCTTGACGCCGACATTGCGGCCCAGTGGTTTGCAGCCCATGCCGAACCCACCGATCGCCCCCAGGCCTGACCTGCCCGAGCCCAACCGAACCTAAAAGACCCACGTTTCCGCCATGGCCGACTACCGCAAGACGCTTAACCTGCCCGACACACCCTTCCCGATGCGTGGCGACCTGCCCAAGCGCGAACCCAGGTGGATCGCGGAGTGGCAGCAGCACAAGCTGTACCAGCGCATTCGTAAGGCCAGCGCCGGCCGGCCCAAGTTCGTGCTGCACGACGGTCCCCCTTACGCCAATGGCAACCTGCACATCGGCCACGCACTCAACAAGATCCTCAAGGACATCATCGTCCGCTCCAAGACCCTGGCCGGTTTCGACGCGCCCTATGTGCCGGGCTGGGACTGCCATGGCCTGCCGATCGAGCACAAGGTCGAAGTGACCTACGGCAAAAATCTGCCCGCCGACCGCGTGCGCGAACTCTGTCGTACCTACGCCGCCGAACAGATCGAAATCCAGAAAGCCGAGTTCATTCGGCTGGGCGTGCTCGGCGACTGGGACAATCCCTACCGGACCATGGATTTCGCCAACGAAGCCAACGAGATTCGCGCGCTGGCGGAGATGACGAACAACGGCTACGTGTTCAAGGGCCTCAAGCCGGTCAACTGGTGCTTCGACTGCGCCTCGGCACTGGCCGAGGCCGAGGTGGAATACGCCGACAAGCCGTCGCCAACGATCGACGTCGCCTTCCCGGTCGCACAGGCCGACAGGCTGGCGAGCGCGTTCGGCCTGGCTAAGCTCGACAAGCCCGCCGCCGCGGTGATCTGGACCACCACCCCGTGGACCATTCCCGCCAACCAGGCGCTCAATGTCCATCCCGAATTCGACTACGCACTGGTCGAGGTGACGCCGAACGACGGCGACCCGCACCTGCTCGTGCTGGCCAGTGAACTGGTGGAATCCGCCCTGCAGCGCTACCAGCTCGAGGGCAGGATCGTGGCCACCGCGAAGGGTGCTGCGCTCGACCGCATCGAGTTCCGCCACCCCTTCTACGACCGCGTGTCGCCGGTATATCTGGCCGACTACGTTGGTATCGACGCCGGCACCGGCATCGTACACTCTGCCCCCGCGCACGGTGTGGACGACTTCAACTCGTGGCGCGCCTATGACCGCAGCAACGAGGAGATTCTGTCACTGGTAATGGGCGGTGGCGAATACGTCGCCGACCTGCCCTTCTTTGGCGGCATGAACATCTGGAAGGCCAACGCCGCCATCGTCGACAAGCTCGCCGAAGTCGGCGCACTGCTTTCGCACGGCAAGATCACCCATAGCTACATGCACTGCTGGCGTCACAAGACGCCGCTGGTCTATCGCGCCACCGCGCAGTGGTTTGTTGGTATGGACAGGACGGCCGCCGACGGCTCGACGCTGCGCGAGCGCGCGCTACGCGCGGTTGAGTCCACCAAGTTCTACCCCGGCTGGGGCCAGGCACGACTGCACGCCATGATCGCCAACCGCCCGGACTGGTGCATCTCACGCCAACGCAACTGGGGCGTGCCGATCCCGTTTTTTCTGCACAAGCAAAGCGGCGAACTGCATCCGCGCACCGTCGAACTGATGGAAGCGGTCGCACAGCGAGTGGAAAAGGAAGGCATCGAAGCCTGGTTCAAGCTCGACGCGGCGGAGCTCCTTGGCGACGAGGCGTCCCAGTACGAAAAAATCAGCGACACCCTCGACGTCTGGTTCGACTCCGGCACCACGCACAAGCATGTGCTGCGCGGCTCGCACAACGACGGTCACGCCGAAGGACCACGCGCCGACCTGTACCTGGAAGGCTCGGATCAGCATCGCGGCTGGTTCCACTCCTCGCTGCTCACCGGCTGCGCCATCGACGGCCATGCCCCCTATCGCAGCCTGCTGACGCATGGCTTCGCGGTCGACGGCGCCGGTCGAAAGATGAGCAAGTCGCTCGGCAACGTGGTGGTGCCACAGGAGGTCAGCGGCAAGCTTGGCGCCGAGATCCTGCGCCTGTGGGTCGCCTCGACCGACTACTCGGGCGAACTGTCGATCTCCAAGGAGATCCTCGATCGCGTCGTCGAAGTCTATCGTCGCATCCGCAACACGCTGCGCTTCCTGCTCGCCAACACTGCCGACTTCGACATGGCCACCGACGCCGTGGCGCTGGCGCAGTGGATGGACATCGACCGCTATGCGCTGGCCTTCACCCGCCAGATGGCCCAGCAGGTCGAGGCCGACTACGCCAAGATGGAGTTCCATCGCATCGTGCAGGCGCTGCAAGTGTTCTGCGCCGAAGACCTCGGCGCCTTCTACCTCGACATCCTGAAGGATCGCCTGTACACCACGGCCGCCGGCAGTCTGCCGCGCCGCGCCGCGCAGACCGCACTGTGGCACATCACGCAAACGCTACTGAAGCTGATGACCCCGATCCTGTCCTTCACCGCCGAGGAGGCCTGGGCCATCCTGCACCCTGCCCAGGCTGCGAGCGAGCCCGACAGCGTGATGCTGCACACCTTCCACGCCCTGCCCGCGCAGGAGGGCGAAGCGGGCCTGATCGCACGCTGGGAAGCCATCCGTGCCGTGCGCGCCGAAGGCCTCAAGGTCATCGAATCCCTGCGCACCGAAGCCAAAGTCGGCGCCTCACTGCAGGCCGAACTGAGCCTCGCACTCACCGCGGACAAGTTCGCCGCGATGAGCAGCCTGGGCGAGGATCTACGTTTCGTCACGATGACATCGACGGCGAGGCTGACCGAAGTCGGCGATATCGATGATGAGCGGATTGTCGCCGTGGCTTGCGAAGAACAGAAATGCGAGCGCTGCTGGCACTACGTTGAGTCGGTCGGCAGCGATGCCGAGCACCCGAGCCTGTGCAGCCGCTGCGTGAGCAACCTGTTTGGCGACGGCGAGCGTCGCACCCATGCCTGAGGCGGCACCCGCCATGTCCCGAAGCGCCCAGGGTAGCGCACTGGCAGCCATGGTGCCCTGGATCGTTCTGGCTGCCGTGATCGCCATGCTCGACCAGATCAGCAAGCAGTGGGTCATGAACAGCCTGCACTACGGCCAGGTGATCCCGGTGACAGGGTTCTTCGACCTCGTGCTGGTGTTCAACCCAGGCGCCGCGTTCAGCTTCCTCGCCGACCACGACGGCTGGCAGCGCTGGTTCTTCACCGGCCTGGCCACCGTGATCTGCGGCTGGCTGCTGGCGCTGACCTGGCGCCACCGCGACGAGAAGCTGCTGCCGATCGCCTTTGCGCTGATCATCGGTGGCGCCCTTGGCAACGTCTATGACCGGCTCGTGCACGGCGCCGTTGTCGACTTCCTGCACTTTCATTACGCCGGCTACAGTTGGCCGGCGTTCAACCTGGCCGACTCGGCCATTACCGTCGGCGTAGCACTGATGCTGTGGGGGCAGTTCCGCCACGACCACCAGCCGACCCCGGAGAAGCCATCTTGAGCCAGATCGTCGAAGCCAACAGTCTCGTCACCCTGCACTACCGCATCTCGCTGCCCAATGGTCAGCCGCTGATCAGCACTTTCAACGCCACCCCGGCCACCCTGCAACTGGGCGCCGGAGAGATGCTGCCAGCCATGGAAAAACTGATGATCGGCCTGACGCCAGGCACACACCACGTGTTCGAACTCGAAGCCGAGGAAGCCTTCGGGCCGCACCGCGAGGAACTGATCGAGCGTGTCAAGCGCGAACACATGCCCGAAGAAGAGATCGAAGCCATGAGCATCATGGAGTTCACCGCGCCCGACGGCTCGCGCTACTCGGGTCTGGTCCGCGAGATCGACGAACAGTCCGCACTGATCGACTTCAACCACCCACTTGCCGGCAAATCCATCCGTTTCGAGGTGGAAGTCATCGGCGTGTCGTGAAACCTGTGCCCAACAGAGACCAAACATGAGCGACAAGGAAATTCTGCTGGCCAATCCGCGCGGCTTTTGCGCCGGTGTCGAGCGTGCGATCGAGATTGTGGAACGTGCCCTGCAGCGCTTCGGCGCACCCATCTACGTGCGCCATGAAGTGGTGCACAATAAGTTCGTGGTGGACGATCTGCGCAACAAGGGCGCCGTATTCGTCGAGGAACTCGACGAAGTCCCGGCAGGCAACACGGTGATTTTCTCTGCCCACGGAGTATCACTGGCCGTGCGCGAAGAGGCTGAAAAGCGTGGCCTGCGCGTTTTCGATGCGACCTGCCCACTGGTGACCAAGGTTCACGTCGAAGTCGCTCGCATGCGCGAACAGGGGCGCGAAATCATCATGATCGGCCACAAGGGCCACCCCGAGGTCGAAGGCACGATGGGCCAGACAAAATCTGGGATCCACCTGGTCGAGACGCCGGCAGACGTGGCCACCCTCAAGGTCGCCGATCCGGATCTGCTGGCCTATGTAACCCAAACCACGCTGTCGGTCGATGACGCGGCAACGATCGTCGATGCGCTGCGCGCACGCTTCCCGAACATCCTCGGACCAAAGAAGGATGACATCTGCTACGCCACACAGAATCGTCAGGACGCAGTGAAGTTCATGACGCCGCTGGCCGACGTCGTATTCGTGGTGGGTTCGAAAAACAGCTCCAATTCCAACCGACTGCGCGAAGTGGCCGAGTTACGTGGCGTACCGGCCTATCTGATCGACAACGCAGCGGGGATCGATGCCGCCTGGCTCGAGGGCAAGCGCCGGATCGGCGTCACCGCCGGCGCTTCTGCACCCGAAGTGCTGGTGACCGAAGTCATCGCACGACTGAAGGAACTGAGCAAAGGCTCGGTGCGCAATCTTGACGGCGTCCCCGAAAAGGTCACTTTCCCTTTGCCCAGAGAGCTACAGAGCTTGAAGTGATTGAGCCCGCATTGCAGTAAGCCGCATTGCAGCAAGAACTGCCAGCGGCGCCGGCTCAAGCGGCACCACTGGCAGTGAAAATGCGGCCTCCCTCAGAGATGCGACGCCATGACCCGGCGGTAGAACTCGTGGAAGTGCTGCATGCCGTCCTCGTAAGGAGACTGGTAAGGCCCGACTTCGTTGCGCCCTTCCTTGAGCAGCGCCAGGCGACCACGGTCCATGCGCTCGGCAATGTCGTCGTCCTCGATTGCCGTCTCCATGTAGGCCGTCTGTTCCGCCTCGACGAACTCGCGCTCGAATTCAACGATGTCTTCGGGGTAGTAAAACTCGACGACATTGGTGGTCTTCTTCACGTCGGTCGGAATCAGGGTACTCACCACCAGTACGTGCGGATACCACTCCACCATGATGTTGGGGTAGTAGGTGAGCCAGATCGCGCCGTACTCGGGCTTCTTTCCGCCATAGTAATCGAGCACCGCCTTATGCCATCTGCCATAGACAGCAGAGCCCGGCTTGGCCAGCGAGGTGATGCCGACCTGCTGCACTGAGTACCAGTCACCAAACTGCCAGCTGAGGTCGTCGCAAGTCACGAAGTTGCCCAGACCGGGATGAAAGGGCACGACGTGATAGTCTTCAAGATAGACCTCGATGAAGGTCTTCCAGTTGTAGTTGCACTCGTGAATTTCGACGCGATCGAGCTTGTAGCCGGCGAAATCCAGCTTGGGCGCGATTCTCATGTCGCACAGGTCGGCGCCGACCGATCGCGGCCCCTTGAACAGCATGCCATTCCAGCTTTCCAGCGCATCGCGCTTGAGTCCCAGGCAGGGCTTTTCGGTAAAATGTGGGGCCCCGATCAGCTCACCCTGCTGATTGTAGGTCCAGCGATGAACGGGGCACACGACATGTTCGGTCGTGCCGCTGCCCTGCAGCATGATCGCCTGCCGATGACGACAGACGTTTGACATCTGGTGGACGCCCGCGTCGGTGCGAAACAGCAGCTTGGAATGATCCAGCCATTCGAGAGAACGGTAGTTTCCGACCTCTGGAACCATCAGCTCGTGGCCAACGTACCCCGGACCGGCATCGAAGAGGAGTTTTTTCTCCAGTTCAAAAACTTTCTGATCGAAGTACCACGAAACAGGCAGTTGCGAAGCCGCCTGGGCCAGTTGAGCCCTGGAAACGATGTCGGTCATCCCCGAACCCCCTTGCGGACGAGAAATCCGGAAAAATAAACATGCCAGTCTACGTCAGCCCCAGTTTGACCGCCAGACCTACGATCGGTTATTTTCCCTTTTTTGCCGCGCAGATATTCATCCATGCCAAAGTCGGCGCCCCCCCCAAAGTCCTTCGAAGCCGCTGTTTCCGAACTGGAAGCCATCGTGCAGGAGATGGAGTCCGGCAAGCTTCCGCTCGAAGAGGCGCTCGCACGCTATCAGCGCGGCGTAGGGCTGTTGCGCTTTTGCCAAGGAACGCTGGCGGACGCCGAGCAGCGGGTCAAGGTTCTGGAAGGCGAAACCCTGATCGATTTTGCCGGGGAAGGGAAACAGCCATGAGCGTCACACTCTCGTTCACGGACTGGATGGGACAGATCCAGCAGCGCACCGAAACCGCGCTCGAAACCCTGCTGCCCGAGGCGAGCATTGCGCCACAACGCCTGCACGAAGCCATGCGTTACGCGGTACTCGGTGGCGGCAAGCGGGTGCGCCCCTTGCTGACGCATGCCGCCGGCGAACTGGCCGGGGCGCCAGCCGAACGCCTGGACAGCCTGTCCTGCGCGGTAGAGTTGATCCACGCATACTCGCTGGTCCATGACGACATGCCCTGCATGGACAATGACGTGCTGCGTCGTGGCAAGCCGACCGTCCATGTCGAATATGACGAAGCCACCGCCTTGCTGGTCGGCGACGCACTGCAGACGCTTGCATTCCAGACGCTTGCCGACAGGCCGGTAGCTGAGGACGCAACAACCCAATTGACGATGCTCGGCATACTGGCCCAGGCGTCGGGGTCGCGCGGCATGGCTGGCGGCCAGGCAATCGATCTCGCCGCGGTTGGCCGCCAGTTGAGCCGCGCAGAGCTTGAGTTCATGCACATCCACAAGACCGGCGCGCTCATCCGCGCAGCGGTCCTGCTGGGTGCGTACGCAGGACACGGACTGAGCCCAGCGGACATGACACGCCTGGACCATTACGCCAAGGTAGTCGGCTTGCTGTTCCAGATCGTGGACGACATTCTGGACGCCGAGGCCAACACGGCCACCCTGGGCAAGACCGCCGGCAAGGATGCCGACAGCGACAAACCAACCTACGTCAGCCTGCTCGGGCTCACCGGCGCCAAACGCCTTGCCGATGACATGCTGGCAGACGCATGCCGCACACTCTCACCTTTCGGCTCCGCTGCCGGACGCCTCGAATCTCTGGCGGATTACATCGTGCACCGCGCCTTTTAGGCGCCCTTTGACACGATCGCAGCCAACGACGAAACCGACACTGAACCGAACTGCACATGCCCTATCCGACCCTGGAACGCATCAACTCCCCCGCCGACCTCCGCGCACTCGACCGCCGCGACCTTGGCACCCTTGCCGACGAATTGCGCGCCTTCCTGATCGAATCCGTTTCCAGGACAGGGGGCCACCTGTCCTCGAACCTCGGCACTGTCGAGCTGACGATCGCCCTGCATCGAGTCTTCAACACGCCGCATGACCGCATCGTCTGGGACGTGGGCCATCAGACCTATGGTCACAAGATACTGACCGGTCGTCGCAAGGCCATGTCGGGGCTGCGTCACTGGGACGGCATCTCGGGTTTTCCGCGACGCTGCGAGAGCGACTACGACGTCTTCGGGACCGCCCATTCGTCAACCTCGATCTCGGCCGCACTGGGCATGGCCGTGGCCGCGCGCAATCACAAGGAAGACCGCCATGCCATCGCCGTGATCGGTGACGGCGCAATGTCGGCCGGCATGGCCTTCGAGGCCCTGAACAACGCCGGCGACATGAATGACATCAACCTGCTGGTGATCCTCAACGACAACGAAATGTCGATTTCGCCGCCTGTCGGCGCACTGACCAAGATCCTCGCCCGCATGCTGTCGGGGTCCACCTACAACACCGCACGCCGGGTCGGCGAGAAGGTGCTGGGCATGGCGCCCCCTGTGGCGGAGCTGGCACGCAAGGTCGAGGAGTACGCCAAGGGAATGATCAGCCCGGGCACACTGTTCGAGGAGTTCGGCTTCCATTACTACGGCCCGATCGACGGCCATGACCTCGACGCGCTGATCCCGACCCTGCAGAATCTGAAGAAGCTCAAAGGCCCGCAATTCCTGCACGTGATCACCAAAAAGGGCCAGGGCTACAAGCTTGCCGAGGCCGATCCGATCCTCTATCACGGGGTATCGAAGTTCGACCACACAGCCGGCATCCAGACCAGCAAGTCCGCGGGCAAGCTCACCTACACTCAGGTGTTCGGCGACTGGCTGTGCGACATGGCCAAGGCCGACGCGCGCATCGTCGGCATCACCCCCGCAATGCGCGAGGGCTCTGGTCTGGTTCGTTTCGCACAAGAGTATCCGGACCGCTACTTCGACGTCGGCATCGCAGAGCAACATGCGGTCACCTTCGCCGCGGGCATGGCTTGTGAGGGCTTCGTGCCCGTCGTGGCGATCTACTCGACCTTCCTGCAGCGCGCCTACGATCAGCTGATCCATGACGTCGCCCTGCAAAACCTGCCCGTGGTCTTCGCCATCGACCGCGGCGGCCTTGTGGGCGCTGACGGCGCCACCCATCATGGCGCCTACGACCTGACCTACCTGGCCTGTATTCCCAACATGGTTGTAATGGCACCGGCGAACGAGAATGAATGCCGCCAGATGCTCTATACGGCCACCCAGCACCCAGGGCCGAGCGCCGTGCGCTACCCGCGTGGTGGCGGCAAGGGCACGGTGCCCGAGGCACACATGAGCGCACTGCCGATCGGCAAGGCGGAGGTACTCCGCCAGGGCACACGCATTGCCCTGCTCGCCTTTGGCAGCATGGTGGACGTGGCCGAACGACTCGGCGAGACGCTGGACGCCACGGTGGTCAACATGCGCTTTATCAAGCCGCTTGATACGGCACTGGTGGCCGAAGTCGCTGCCCACCACGAACTGCTGGTGACGATCGAGGAAAACGCCGTGATTGGCGGCGCGGGAGCCGAGGTGTCACGCGTCGTGGACACCCTGTCGCAACGCCCGCGCGTGCTGCGCCTCGGCCTGCCCGACAAGTTCATCGACCATGGCGACCAAGCCAAGTTGCTGGCCTCCGCCGGCCTCGACGAAGCGGGCATCCTCGCCAGCATCAATGCGCTGAATCAGCGCGATAGTTGAGCATTTTTGTCGGGAAAGATACCATTGCAACGCAGCTGCAACAGGGTTGCATTTAAAGTGCGAATGGCATGCCGTCGCGCAGTCTTTCCTGAGAGTCGTTCATGAACACCCCCATCGATATGCCCATGCCCGACGTCCAGGGCAGTGCGGACACGCGCCAGATCGCGATCAACAAGGTCGGCATCAAGTCCATCCGCCACCCGATCAAGGTCAGCGACAAGAGCGGCGGCGTTCAGCACACCGTCGCCAACTTCAACATGTATGTCGGGCTGCCGCACAATTTCAAGGGCACCCACATGTCGCGCTTCATCGAGATCCTTAACTCGAACGAGCGCGACATCTCGGTCGAATCCTTCGAGCCCATGCTGCGCACCATGGTCGAACGACTCGAAGCCGAGACCGGCCATGTCGAGATGAGCTTCCCTTATTTCATCAACAAGGCGGCACCGGTGTCCGGCGTGAAGAGCCTGATGGACTACGAGGTGAGTTTCATCGGCGAGATACGCGAAGGAAACGGGTACGAGTTCACGATGAAAATCGTCGTGCCGGTTACCAGTCTGTGCCCCTGCTCGAAGAAAATCTCGGACTACGGCGCGCACAACCAGCGTTCACACATCACCGTCACGGTGGTGCTCAACGATCACCTGTGGATCGAGGACATGGTTCAACTGGTCGAGAGTCAGGCCTCGTGCGAGGTTTTCGGCCTGCTCAAACGCCCGGACGAGAAATGGGTGACCGAACGCGCCTACGACAACCCCAAGTTCGTCGAGGATCTGGTGCGCGACGTCGCCGGCCTGCTGAATACCGAAACCCGCATCGACGCCTACGTCGTCGAATCCGAGAACTTCGAGTCGATCCACAACCACTCCGCCTACGCCCTCATCGAGCACGACAAGCGCCAAAGCTGATCCATTCGCGCTAACGGTGCGGCGGCATCCTCGACACCGCCGACGACCGCGACTCCCCGCTTCGGATTCACGCAGCGGATGCGGCAATCGATGATGCCGATGACAGACGCCATCGATTTCAGACTAAAATTAGCGTTTTCTTAAATACGGAGTTTCAGCGATGTCCAAGTCCTTTGTCCGGATCACCACCGATGTTTCCAAGGCAGTCGCCACGCTGCACAAGGAAATTCCGGCGACGATGCAGGGATTCGGCGCACTGGCCAAGAACGCCCTGCAAGATGGTGCGCTGACTGAGCTGCACAAGGAACTGATCTCGCTCGCCATCGCCGTCAGCCAGCGTTGCGACGCCTGCATCGGCTTCCACGTCAAGGCATTGATCCGCCTCGGCGCCAGTCGAGAGCAGGTCATGGAGACACTCGGCGTGTGCACTTACATGGGTGGCGGTCCGGCGCTGATGTATGCCGCCGAAGCTGTCCGCGCGTACGAAGAGATGGTTCCGAAAGCCGCGACTGCATGAAAATTCGAACGAAGGCATTTACATCCGCGTAATACGCCCTATAATGCCGTCCTTCGAGCGGAGAGGTGGCAGAGTGGTCGAATGTACCTGACTCGAAATCAGGCGTAGGTGCAAGCCTACCGTGGGTTCGAATCCCACCCTCTCCGCCAAATCACTTTTAAGCAGCAGAATTCGTGGTTATAATTCCGCTTCTTTGCAGTGCAGCAGTGCAAAAATAAGCGCCCGTAGCTCATCTGGATAGAGTACCTGGCTACGAACCAGGGGGTAGGAGGTTCGAATCCTTCCGGGCGCGCCAGCTTTTCAGGCCTTTCGACAACTGGCCCTAAATGTTTCGAGATTGCGCCCGTAGCTCATCTGGATAGAGTACCTGGCTACGAACCAGGGGGTAGGAGGTTCGAATCCTTCCGGGCGCGCCAGATTCATGCAAAAGGCCCAGTCTTCGGACTGGGCCTTTTGCATTTCGCCGTACTTCGCATTTATGCTGAGCGCGCCGTCAACACTCGCAGCGCCTTTCGTACTTGACCACTCTTTGCGCTCCGGACCGAACAGGGGCGCCAGTCTCATAGCCCAGCAGACGCCCGACCATGC
>Ga0209476_10000040_pt1 | contig 87680 bp, 75 predicted proteins | sample KloWWTrecipitate_FD_187179 | JGI IMG/M metagenome (GOLD analysis project Ga0209476, IMG submission 187179) | Active sludge microbial communities from Klosterneuburg, Austria, studying microevolution and ecology of nitrifiers - Klosterneuburg... | ecosystem: Engineered > WWTP > Aerobic digester... | reverse complement strand
TTCATAGATGACCCCGTTCCCCCTCGAACAGCGGCACGACGACGCTCACCTACGATCTAAAAGCCGGCCGCCAACTGAAGCTCGCCGACCTGTTTAAGCCCAGTTCGAAATACCTCAACAAGATCGCCGAATATTCGCTAAACGACCTGAAAAACCGTAAAGATCCGGAAACCGGCGAGAATATGGGCATCGCGCAGGACATCTGGGAAGAAGGTGCCGCACCGACAGCGGACAACTACTCTAACTGGAACGTGACGAAAAAAGGTCTGCTGATCACCTTCCCGGCATATCAGGTCGCCGCCTACGCCTACGGCCCGCAGACCGTGATCGTCCCGTACTCAGCGTTAAAAGACATCGTCCGCCCCGATGGTGCGCTGCGAAAATCGGCGAAGTAAATTCCGGCACACGGCAAATAAGAAGGCGGCTGCGAAACAAATTCGCGGCCGCCTTTTTTGTTGATCGATAAGTGAAATACTAGGCACTCGCCGATGCCGCGTATGGCGGCAGGATCACTCTTGCAGCTTTTTCCTTTTTAGCACCGAGCGCCCAGTGGGCTTGCATCAGCGTGTGGATATCGCGGGTTCCCTCGTAAATGACCGCGGCCTTGCAGTTGCGCAGGTAGCGTTCGGCCGGATAGTCGTTCGTGTAGCCGTTGGCCCCATGGACCTCGATCGCCATCGAAGCGGCGGTCTCGCTGCGGATGGTCGCTTGCAATTTCGCGAGGCTCGCGGCACCGTTGACGAGTTATGTTACAGTGCCTAATATTATATTGGATCTTAACGTTTCCTTGACTCTTACTGCCTATGCAAAGCACACACATGTTATTAGTTGGTGGAATTCTCCTATTTGCAATTATATTGGCGGTGTTGATCTTTGTTCCAAAATGGCAGGCGGGTACCTTTACTGATTCGGAATCGAATAATGAACGAGTGATCAACCGCTTTACAAACTCCGAGCGGTTCCGAATGGAAGATGAGGCTCGCAAGACATTAGCTCAAATCATCGGAGGCATATTTGTGCTGATTGGCCTGATTGTAACGTTCAATGCATACCAGGTTAGCGTTCAAAAACAAGATTTGGATCGCGATGCACAAATGACCGATCGATTTTCTAAGGCGATCACACACTTGAGTGACGAAAAGCTCGTCGTACGAATTGGTGGTTTGTTTGAACTTGAAAGGATTGCGATTGATTCTCCAAAAGATGCCCCGACCACTAAACAACTCATTTATGCTTACCTACATAATAATTTTTCGAATTCGAAGTCTGATAGTAGCAAGCCAGCGAAAGCATCCGTTGTTCGGAAAAATTCAAATGGACTTTCAATTGAAAATTTTCAATCTCCATCTGAACTCCAGACAATTATCAACGTCATTCAATCGATATCCGATGATCTTGAAAGATTAGACATGAGATCTCTAGATCTTTCAGATAGGAATCTAGCGCGTGGCAAATATATATACGCGAATTTTTCAAATACAGATCTGACCGGGGCGATACTGTTTGCATCAGATTTTAAGGGCGCTGATTTTCGCAAGTCGAATCTTAGCCGCGCGTCGACCGACATTGCTGAACACGTCGAAATTGGTCGATCCCTTGTAACACTGATTACGCCTGAGGCGGCACGAGCAATATTTTCACAGGCGGACTTCGAAGATGCGAATCTTACCGACGCCGATTTAACCGCTTCGATTTGCAAAGGGGCCAAATTCCGAAATGCAATATTAAGATCGGCAATTTTATATAAGGTCGATTTATCAGATGCGGACTTTAGCAACTCAGACGCGACTGATTCAAATTTTGGGCAAGCCGATCTTTCGCGCGCAAGCTTTGTTCGCGCGAACTTGAAGGGAGCGGCGCTTGAAAGAGCAAAGCTCGACCTAGCAAATTTTTCCGATTGCGATTTAAGCGAGGTTACGGGACTAACTTACGATAATTTGAAGCTTGCGATCATTTCGGAAAGGACTATCCTACCGGCTCCATTTGAGCCAAATCGATCCGAACTTTTAGCGTTTTCCAAAGAAAATGCGAAATTGCTACATAATCAAGTTCTAAATGAAACACTTGGCAAATGATAACATCTAACTTCCACCATCGATTACGAGCACCGAGCAGGCGTTAATAGGAAAATTCAACGGAAGTGTTGGGGTCATCTATGAAGTAAGTACTCAAGTCAAGCGCACGGGTATTGTGGCATCTTTGGGATGCGGTTGGTGCGTTTGATTGGGTGACAAAAGAGAACAACCGGCGCCTCCGTTTTTAGTTAGATTCTTTTTAATCTTGAATCGCTGTTATTAGCGAATCCCATCATCTTTTCGTGCACAGCTTCGTTCGAGCGGCTGGCGACGGGGGAATCGGGGTCAGGCTGGGCGTTGGCACAATTGACCGCGTATTCCTTTGCAATGTTGCGAGTCTCGCACCGTGCTTACAAGCGTGCGATCTTAACTGCGTCACGACCGTTGGATTTTGAGATTTGGGTTTGGGCGAATAGACTTGGATGTAGATGATCGAAAGATACACATTACCCGAGATGGGAGCGATTTGGTCGCTCCAGAACAAGTTTCAAAAATGGCTCGACGTTGAGGTCGCAGTGTGCGAGGTGCACGCTGAGGACGGAACGATACCGGCGGAGGCTCTTGAGCAGATCAAAGCCAAGGCGGCGTTTACGGTCGAACGGATCAACGAGATCGAAAAGACGACAGACCACGACGTTATCGCCTTTACGACCAACCTCGCGGAGAACATCGGCCCGGCGTCGCGGTTCGTGCATTACGGACTGACGTCGAGCGACGTTGTGGATACGGCCAACGCTCTCTTACTGCGTGAGGCGTGCGATGTCCTTTTGCCGAAACTCGACGCTTTGCTCGATGTGCTGAAACGGCGTGCGTTTGAATTTAAGGAGACGCCGCAGATCGGCCGTACGCACGGCATACACGCCGAGCCGACTTCGTTCGGTCTGGTGTGGGCACTTTGGTACTCGGAAACGCAGCGAAATCGCGAACGGCTGTTAAAAGCAAAAGAGCAGATAGCTGTCGGCAAGATCAGCGGTGCTGTGGGTGCGTTCGCACATCTGGCACCGGACGTCGAGGAACGCGTTTGCGAGCGTCTGGGGCTAAAAGCGGCGGACGTTTCGACGCAGGTCATACAGCGCGACCGCTATGCCGAATATCTCTGCACGCTGGCGATAATCGCCTCGACGCTGGAAAAGATCGCTCTGCAAGTTCGTCACTGGCAGCGAACGGAGGTTCGCGAGGCTCAGGAGAAGTTCAAGGTTGGCCAGAAAGGCTCGTCGGCGATGCCGCACAAACGCAATCCTATCCTCTCTGAACGCATTTGCGGAATGGCACGGACGGTAAGGGCAAATTCGATCGTCGGCCTTGAGAACGTCGCCCTTTGGCACGAACGCGACATCTCGCATTCGTCCGCCGAGCGGATCGTATTGCCGGATTCCTCCGCTACACTCGATTACATTCTCGCCAAGACAACGAGCCTGCTCGACACGCTGGTCGTCTATCCTGAGAATATGCTCAAGAATCTCGATCTCACTCGCGGACTTGTGTTCAGCGGCCAGCTAATGCTCGCACTGACGCATAAGGGCGTAACGCGTGAAGATGCGTACGCTTGGACACAGCGAAATGCGATGAAGGTCTGGGACGAGGGCGGCGAATATGCGGCGTTGGTAAAAGAAGACGCGGACATCTCTTCGCACCTGTCGGTTGAAGAGATCGCCCGCGTCTTTGATCTGAAACACTATCTACGAAATGTAGATCGGGTATTCGAACGTGTTTTTGGTTAGTTTGACCATTTGTCCGCAAGGTTTCCGATAACCGGGATCTTGTAGACCTCGCCGTTATAGGCCTTGATGGCGGAGATGACCATAAATACAAACATAGCGATGCCGATAAGCATCAGTACCAGCCAGACCAATGTCGCCAGTAGAGATGTGATCGACGATTGCATCATCACCAACGCGATCGAGATCAAGTAGCCGGGAATGAATAGTACCAATGACGTCGCAAACAATGTGATCGACTGCATTGCATGAAATCGAGGTAGTTTGTTTTCCTTATCGGTTACCAAAACTATAATACTGTAGATGAGTCCGAGATAACATACGAGGTTAGCAACATAGCAGAGCATCGCTCCTATGTTGTTGTCCAATCCGAGTGCGGTTTTACCACCGGTGTTTTGCATAAAATTTTGTAATCTCCTTTGAAGGGTTTAGTTTTGAAACAATTGCCTGTTCGTAAAATTAGGTGAAATCTAACACAAGACGTTGATAAAGACAAGATTTTGCGTAACAATCTACAATTTATTTCGGAACGGATACAAGGTGTAACAAATGAAAGCAAAGGTTTATGTGACTCTAAAGCCCGGTGTGCTTGATCCACAGGGCAAAGCAATACATCATTCTGTCGAATCGCTCGGCTATCACGGCATTGCCGATATCCGCCAGGGCAAATACTTTGAGATCGCGATCGATCAAACGGTTTCCGAGGCCGAAGCACGCCAATCGGTCGAGCGGATCGCCGCCGACGTCCTGGCAAATCCGGTGATCGAAGATTATCGAGTGGAGATTGTCGGTGGGTAGCAGTTGGTGGTTCGTTGTTGGTTGTTCGTTGTTGGTCGAAGCGGACAATTTTACACTGACCTTTTAAGTCGTTCGTTTATGAGCAAAACGAATTTTGAAAATCTGAGAGTGTATGTTTTGTCCGAAGACCTTGCGGATCTGATCTGGGAGATTGCCTCAAAGTGGCCGCATTTTGATCGCGATACAGTCGGCAAGCAAATCGTCAGGTCTGCGGATAGCATCGGCGCGAATATTTCGGAAGGGACCGGCCGTTACGGAATTCAAGACAATAAGAGATTTGCGTATATTGCGCGAGGCTCGCTAAACGAAACCAAGCATTGGCTCAGGCGGGCTTACAAGCGAAATCTTTTGAGTGAAAACGAGGTCACAAGGCTAAAACCCATTTTGGACGAGCTTAGTCCGAAATTGAATGCCTATATAAAATCGATCAAGGCGGTTGGAGAGAAACAGCAACGAACAACCAACGACGATCAACCAACAAACCTATGAAATTCGGCGTAATAGTTTTTCCCGGTTCCAATTGTGACCACGATGCATATCACGTGGTGTCAAAGCACGTTGGCCAGCCGGTTGATTTTATTTGGCATAAGGAAACGGATCTCAGCGGTTTTGACGCCGTTATCGTGCCGGGCGGATTCTCATACGGGGATTATCTGCGATGCGGAGCACTTGCTAGGTTTTCGCCAGTGATGCAGGCCGTCAAGCAGTTTGCGGCTGAGGGCAAATTTGTATTTGGTATCTGCAACGGCTTTCAGATACTGTGCGAGGCCGGTTTGTTGCCGGGCGTGCTAATGCGTAATGCGGGATTACATTTTATTTGTAAACACATCGGCCTGAAACTCGAAAATCAAAATACGCCGTTTACGACCGAGGTCGACCCTCACAAGGTCCTGTCGATCCCGATCGCTCACGCCGAAGGCAATTACACCTGCGACGATGAGACGTATCGGTCGCTCGAAGAGAACGGCCAGATCGTCTTTAGATACTGCGACGAAGACGGCAATGCAACGCCCGAGTCGAATCCGAACGGTGCCCGCTCAAACATCGCCGGTATCTGCAATCTCGACCGCAACGTACTCGGTATGATGCCGCATCCCGAACGAGCTTGCGAAGAACTGCTCGGCTCCAACGACGGCCGCGAGATATTTCGCTCGTTGACCAAGTCGATAGCCGCGATCGAGGCTATGGCGTAGATCCGGAATTTGTCTTTGATGAAATATATAAGTAAAGGGCGGCCGAATGGCTGCCCTTTTTCGATGCGAAATAATGCGTGAACGGCAGCTAGACCGCAGCCGTCGAATTGCCCGAAACATTGACGGTCAAACCGCCCGTTTGAACCGACCATTCGAGGACTTCGGCACCGTCCTGCGCTAACAATGCTTGTTCGACATCGCCGCGTCGGCCCGGTTCGCAGTAAAAAGCGATACAACCGCCGCCGCCCGCACCGCACACCTTGGCGGCGATCGCGCCGTTCGCATACGCGGTTTCGATCAGATGGTCCATCTGCGGCGTTGTGATATTGGGCGAGAGCCGTTTGCGATTAGGAAACGCATTAGCGAGCGTGGTGCCGACAGCGTCCCAATCGCCCGCGAGCAACTGCGACCTCACATCACGCGAAGCGTCTCGGATGCCTTCGAATATCTCAAAGATCTCGGCGTCACCGTCAATATGGCGTTTGGTGATCTCCCAGTTGTTGGTGCCCGAATTTCGCGGTTGGCCGGTGTAACAAACGGCAATGCGGGCTTCGAGCTCGGCAATGTCAACGTCCAGAGCCTCACGCTCTATCCCGGCGGGGCTGAAATGGATGCTCGCTACGCCGCCGTATTGTGCCGAATAATAATCCTGATAGCCGGTCGGAACCTTGATGACCTGGCACTCGACCGCGGCAGCGATCGGGATGAAACGTTCGGGGGAATAGCGATCGCCGACGAGCTTATTCAATGCGCCGATACAGGCAATATTCAGCGTTGATGAACCCGCGAGACCCGCACCGGCGGGGGCTTCGGATTCGGTAGTCATATGAAATCCGGTCTCGGGTCTGAAGAAATAAACTAGCTTTGAAAGTAGCTCGAGCCGCGGTTCATTTTTGAGGCTGTCGATCTCGCCGACGGTCGTTTCGAGCCGCGAATGCTGATCGATCGACTCCAAAATTATCCGGTCGTCATCACGCGTTTCGATGCGGCACTTGGCCATCAGGCTGACGGCAAAATTCACGGTAGCCGCACCCTCGTGAAACAGAAAAAGGGGCGGAATGTCGATGGTACCGCCGGCCAGGTCGACCCTGGTCGGAGCTGAAGATTCGATGATCATATTCAATAGTTTACTGGCAGCGGTTCAAGTTTTGTCGTCGTCGCGCCTTTTTTTCGCCCCGCCGTCCTGCTTTAACCCTTCGTCCGACTCTTCGCGGTTCATGTCGCGCGTAAGGTGCAATCTCTCGCTCAGATCGTGAAACTTCTCCTGTGCGACCTCCTCGACCGCAAGGAGCTTTTCTTCGATCTTCTGGATCGTTTCGGCACTCGCGTCCTCGACCTTTTCCGAAAGCCAGTATCGCTCGATCACGTAAAAAACAATGACCAGAACCAAAGCGATAAAGAAAAGGGCGATACCGATCTTTTTGTAGTCGCCGATGATCGAGGTGATCGCACCGCTAAAGAAATAACCCACGCCGGCAAGCAGTGTAACCCATGTCAGACAGCTTATCGCACTTAGGCCCAGAAATCGCCAAAACGGCATCTTACCGACGCCATAAAAGACGCACATTGCGACTCGGATTCCATATATATACTTAGAAATAATGATCGCAAATCCGCCAAATTTCTCGATCAGCTTTTCGACTCGAGGCTGAGCCACCTGATAAAAGCGGTAATGTTTGGCATTTTCGTGAAAGATGCGTCCGACCATATAGCCGAAGCAGTCGCCGACCATACCGCCGAGTGTGCCAAAAAAGAGCACCTTGATAAAACTGTAGGAACCGAAAAAACCGCTATGAGCCAAAACGCCGGATATCAGTAGCGTGATGTCACCCTCGACCGTGCACAAAAGGAAAACGGCGTAAACGCCGTACTGTGCAATTATCTCGAAAAAGGGATGATCCATAGACAGAAGACAGACAAGACCGTCCGTCCTGTTGCGTGCCGCATTAGAAAGATTAACTTTCGTACGTCTAACAGTCAAAGCTTTGCCGTCAAGAATGAATGCTGTAGTGCCGGTTAAATGTAGTGAAATTGATTCGGAATAATCGTATCCGTAGTGGCGAAGTGAGGTTTTTCAGATTAGTCCGAGCTAAAACTCGGTGTTTAGGCCGAGACGGACCAGCATAGCCTGAAATCGCGGTTGGTCGTGAAGCGGGGCGAACATAGGTTCGACCTTCATTGTACCGGTAGAGCTTTCGTCGGTCTCGACAGCCTTTTCTAATTCGACTAGAGCACCCTCGAGGTCACCGAGTTGGGTTAAGCAGGTCGCCAGAAACAAGTGCTCCTGTTGCTCCGCAGGCTTTCTTCGTTCGATTTCGAGGTAAGCCCTCCAATAACCTTTCGCTCCATCAGTCCTTGTAAGCTTTCGCACGTAGTCAATATCCTCGACGAGGCGTTTACGATCGGCATCAGACTTTTCCGTGGGAATAAGGAGAGCGTAAGAGTCGAGAGCGGCTTCGAAATCACCAAGAGCCTCATAACAGCCGATCTTTGCTCCGATCGCGGCCTTCCACGTTTGCTCAAATTCCAGAGTCCTATCGGTTTGGCGAATGCAGGACGAATAATCGCCGGCCTGGTAATATGTCCAAGCCGAGTCGGACATAATGACCAATGACAGCGGGTCGAGCTCCATTGCTCGATCCAACTCGGAGCGGGCGGCGTCGTGACGGCCGTGTTGGGAAAGGAACTCGCCGTGCCATTGTCGCGCCGAGGCATAGTTCGGGTTTATCTCGATCGCCCTCCGGAAATCTCGTTCTGTGCTGACCGGATCGCGACGATTCCATTCGATCTTGGCAAGCACAGCATACGGTTCGGCGAGTTCCGGTTCGATCTCAAGTGCCTTGAGCGCGTAGCGGCGGCCGGTCTCGTCACGATCCACGATATTTTCGGGCCGGTAACTGTCAACGGTATAGACATCGCCCAGTCCGGCGTATGCAAGAGCGAAGTTTGGGTCTAGTCGAAGGGCCTGTTGGTAGAGTTCGATCGCCTTTTCGTGATCCTCCTGACGGCGCTTGTTCCAGAAGAATCGGGCCTTTTGATATAGCTGAAATGCTTCGGCGTTATTGGTCTGACCTTTTACAAGTGTGGAGTTACCAGCGATCTTGGTTCGAAGTTTATCAGCGACATCGCGCGAAATATCAGACTGCAAGGTGGATATCTCGGACGCATTTCGCATATACGTTTCGCCCCACAGATGGTTGCCGGAGGCCGCATCGACGAGTTCGAGATTCAGCGTGATCTGGTCGCCGCGTTCAACGATGCGGCCGAGTAGCAAGGCTTGGACTGAAAGTTCTCTAGCGACATTTGCCGGCACGATCTCCTTGCCCTTGTAACTGAAAACCGAATAGCGGGCCTTTACCGTCAGATTCGGCAGCCGCGAAAGACTGTTTATCAATGATTCCGTCACACCGTCCGACAAAAAGTCTGAATCGGCATTACCGCCTTCGTAAGTGAAAGGCATTACTGCGATCGAATCGATGTTTGCAGGGACTCTGCGAATGCCCCACCACCAAATGCCGCCCCCGATCAGAGCAATCAGTAAAGCGGCGGCAGCGATCAAAGGCCATCGCGGAGCCGTCTTACCGGCAAGTTGCAACTGCTGCGGAGGCGGTGGATCAACCTGTTCGACTATGACGCGTTCGATGGTGCGTTGCTCGATGATGATGTCATCCGATGCATTGATGATCTCGACCGGAGCTACAAACTTATAGCCCTTGCCCGGCACGGTCACGATGTAATTGCGTTGATCTTTGGACTCGCCGAGAGCTTTGCGAAGCGCCGATATCTGTACCGAAAGATTATTTTCCTCGACAAACTGATCGGGCCAGATGCTTGCGAGTAACTCGTCCTTTGTGGCCACGGCGCCGCTATTTTCAACCAGATGCAATAGCAGATCGAATGATTTAGCATTGAGAGCGACCTGTTTGCCATCGCGATATAACGCGCGTCGCCGTGCGTCGAGCGAGAACTCGTCGAATACAAACACCTTTTCCATACGGTTCTCATTCATAGCGAGGGTAACCCAATGCGGCGAGGATGCTCACTGTTCCCACGATCTCCTACTGTCGGTCTAAGATAACCACATCTCGCAATTCACGACCTCGCGTCAGGGCAAACTGCTTGCTGTCAGCAGACCAGACGTATTGGTAAAACTTCTCATCGGGCAGGTTCACTATCCGCTCAGGTTCGCCGCCCTCAATATTCTGCTTCCAAATGCCGTTTGACCAATCCCGGTAGCAGATAAAGCGGCCATCGGGCGACCAGCGTATTGCTCCACTATTTAAGTTGAATGTTTGAGGTAATGGAAATTGCCTAACCTGTTCACCGGTCGATGTGGAGAGAACTGCCAGTATATCCTTGCCCTCAATTGTGCGGCCGCAGGCGACGAATTCGCCATTTGGTGAAACGCGCGGGCTTGACCCTCCGGCGTCGGAGATCACCGCCATATTATTTCCGAACAGCGAGATTCGACGTAGCGACGATGCCTCAACACCGCCGTGCCGGTAGAGAATACTTTGGCCGTCAGAAAGAAAACTGGGATCGCTATTCTCACCGTCGGCGGTTATTTGCGTAAGTTCGCTGCCGTCCGCGCGAACGCGCCAGATCTCGGATCTACCGGAACGATCTGAATCAAATATCACGTAATTGCCATCTGATGAGACGGACGGATTGGCGTCGAGAGCATCCCAGGGGGTCAGTTGTTTGGCATTCTGCCCTCCACTATCTATTGTCCAGAGCGAAGCACGGAGATCTTTCTTGGAAGTAAATATGATATTTCCATCGGCAGCAATAGCAAGCCCACCCCACCCGTCCTGTCTTCCGAGACCGCCAAATGTTATTTGGGTAATATCGGCCAAGGAGTCCGCAGGTGACGTCCAGATGTTACTTTCCGAACTCACCTCAACCGACAAAAGGGAACGAGCATCCGCAGTGAGGCTTAACACGCTGACATATTGCTTATGGTCCCGCGTAATTTCAGATAGCTCTCCATCCGGATACCGGATGTGCCAGATCTTTCCCCAGGATCGCTCGACCGGACTTGTTATTCCGATCAGGCCCGATCCGTCGCTCAACCAGCCTAGTCGAAATATGCGTTGGATCTTGCCTGCGGTTAACTGCTGCAAATTGCCGGTTGCAGTGTCGGTAACGAAGATCTCGGAAAAGCCCTCGCCTTCTTTTTTTGCTCCAAAAGCGATCATTGAACCGTCTTTGGACCAAGCAAGCGTCTGGGCTCGAATTGGGGCGTCGATCGGTCGGGTCACGAGAATCGATTCGCCGGACCCGTCCAAATGAGCGACAACCAATGTCGAAGTCTTATTCTCACGGTCAGTTCTGACAATAGCGAGCTTTTTTTCGTCCGGAGATAGTGCGGGATATATGTTTATGCCGGCGAAAAGCTTCTGCGGTACGCCGCCGATAGCCGGCATTTTATAAAAAGTCGCGTTCTCAAATTGGCGAGGTTTGTAGTCCACGTAATACAAATATTGACTGTCGTTAGAAAAGGCAATCGGATCGTATAATTCTGCCCTTGTCGGGAGGATCTCCAGATCACTCGATCCATTGGTTTGGCCGATCCTTATCGAACTGTGTTGTGTGTCTGCCTCGCGAACAGAATAGGCGAACATCTTACCGTCCGGAGATACGATGGCGATATTGACCCGCCCGGACGTAGTTAATTTCCGCTCGGTGAATGCCGCCGGAGCGAAACCGCTCCTGGCAGAAACTTGCCTCCAAAATATAACCCCAAAGATCGTTGCGACTACACACAACAAAATGACAGCGACGACCATCGGGCGAAAATTGCTGCTTTTGCCGGTAAGAGCCAGTTGCTCCGAATGATTGTCGAGATCATCGCGTTCGATCAAGATCCGTTCGATAGTTCGATGTTCAATGATGAACTCTTCGTCAGCATTTTCGAGCGGAGCGACGAACGCATATCCTTTCCCCGAAATGGTCGCAATATACTTGCCGCCGCCATTACCATCGCCGAGCAGCTTTCGCAACGCTGATATTTGTACTGAAAGATTATTCTCCTCGACAAATTGGTCAGGCCAGACGCGCTCAAGCAATTCGTCTTTGGTCACGATGCTCCCCGAGGCAAGCAATAATTCCACCAATAGATCGAACGCCTTCGGATTGAGGGAGAGGTCGATGCCGTTGCGTTTCAGTGAGCGGCGCGCCTGATCCAATTCGAATTCACCGAATCGAAATTGTCTTGAGAGATCACCGTTCATACGCGCTTTAGGAATTTTTAGGAATTTTTAACCCGCATTTTAAGGACTTTTAGCGATCAATGGGGCAAAACTGCTTGTGTTCAGAAAATGCCGGGAACTATTGCCGATTTTACCACAGGGCGGAAACGGGCGACAACGAATTTATTGGGACCGGTGGAAACGGGATATAGAAAAGGGCAGGCAACAGAGTTGAATATATCGGTACGGCCGATGACGTTTCGTTGATACACATAGTCGCACGAAACTCATATCCGAAAACTCGCACGGAACAATCATTAAGACTTTTCAGAAGACATCAATTATGGATAGCAAAACATATCGTCAATTGGTCAGCACGATGCTTTTTCTGTTTTTTACAAGTGCGGCGATCTCCGCTCAAACGACGGAATTTAACTATCAAGGGACGCTCAAAGACGGAGCGAATGTAGCTAACGGCAACTTTGATTTCGAGTTCCGTATCTTTGACGACGTCAGCGCGGGGACCCAGATCGGCTCGCTACTGACTCGTGCGAACGTCGTTGTCGCGAACGGGATCTTTTCTGTAAAACTCGATTTTGCCAATCCTTTCAATGGTGCAGACCGATTTTTGGAAATACGTGTACGCAATGCCGGCGGTACGGGATATACCGTACTCGACCCGCGTCAGCGTATCGGTAGTTCGCCTTACGCCGTCAAGAGCCTATTGGCTGAAACTGCGAATAACGCAAACAGTGCCGCAACAGCAAATAACGCCCTCCAACTCGGCGGCGTTGCGGCAAATCAATATGTTGTCACGACCGATCCCCGAATGACCGATCCCCGAACCCCGACCGCCGGAAGTGCGAATTATGTTCAGAACACGACCAGTCAACAGGCCGCTACAAATCTTAATATTTCGGGGAATGGCATCGTCGGTGGAATACTCAGCGGAAACGTAGTCAATGCGACCTCGCATTACAACATTGGCGGCATCCGCGTATTGAGCAACCCCGGAAGCGGTAATATTTTTGCCGGCGTCGGGGCAGGTACCGTGAACTCGGGTGGTATCAACAATTCCTTCGTTGGAGCAAGTGCAGGCCAAGCGAACACGACCGGCCTCGACAACTCCTTCTTCGGCAGAAGTGCCGGAGCCTCAAATACGACAGGCGGCGGCAACTCGTTCTTTGGTACGTTGGCGGGGGGAGCAAACACGACCGGCGGCGGTAACTCATTTTTCGGCACGAATGCCGGAAACTTAAACACGACGGGCACCAACAACTCGTTCGTGGGAATCTATGCGGGGCAGTTGAACACAACCGCCGGCAACAACTCGTTCTTCGGCGGAAATGCCGGTGCCTCAAATACGGCGGGCTTTGGGAACTCCTTCTTCGGTGCTTATGCCGGTCAAGCCAATACCGCGGGCCTGAGCAACACGTTTGTCGGCTCGAATGCGGGTTACGCGAACTCAACGGGCGGAAATAACTCGTATTTCGGTGTTTTGGCCGGTGGCTCGAGCACGAGTGGCGGCGGCAACACTTTTGTCGGCACGAATGCCGGGGACTCGAATACAACCGGAAGTGGCAATTCGTTCATCGGCACGTATGCAGGTACCACCAATAAGACAGGCAGCAATAACACCCTCGTCGGCAACTACTCAGATGTAGCCTCCAACGCCCTCAGTTTTGCGACCGCGATAGGATCCGAATCGTACGCAAGCCTCAGCAATTCGGTATATCTCGGGCGCCCGGGCGGCGAAGATACTGTTCGCATTCCCGGAAGTCTGAACATCACCGGAGCGACCGCGATGAACGGCAATCTGATCTTTGCAAGCGGTAATACGGCATTGTTTCAGAGCCCGATAACGGTCACTTCGCTGGGATCGGCGGGGAGCACGGCGGTTTGCCGAAATGCCTCAAATCAATTGTCGACCTGCTCATCTTCGCTACGTTATAAAACGAACATCATCCGATTCGGCTTCGGCCTGGATCTCGTCAGGCGTCTAAGCCCGATCACCTTCGACTGGAAAGACGGCGGCATGCACGATCTCGGCCTCGGTGCCGAGGACGTCGCGGCGATCGAACCATTACTTGTGACATATAACGCAAAGGGCGAGGTTGAAGGCGTCAAATATGACCGCATTGGTGTTGTTCTAGTAAACGCCGTCAAAGAACAGCAGGAACAGATCAACTCACAAAAAACTGAGATAACGGCTCAACGAACAATGATCGAGAGGCAACAAAGGGAGATCGAACTCCTAAAGGCATACGTTTGTTCGATGTCGCCGACGGCCCTGGTTTGTCATCCGTCCAAATAGAGGGGTCAAAATGAAGTTCATTAAATTGTTTGTTCAACTCAGTGTCATTATGTCGCTCTCTACGCTCGCCATTATCGGCCAGTCGGGCGGCAGTTTTACGATCACCAAGTCGGTGATAGGCGGAGGCGGGGGGCGAACTGCGGGCGGGACTTTCACGCTCGACGGCACGATGGGCGAGGCGGTCGCCGGGACGACATCGACTGGCGGGTCATTTAACCTGACGAGCGGATTCTGGGGCGGCGGTGGAAATAACGCAGCCATTGTGCGTTCACCGTTCGATTTTGACGGCGATTCCAAAACCGACATTTCGATCTTCAGGCCGGGGCCGGGTGAGTGGTGGGTGTTGAACAGCTCGAACGGCGGCAATTTTGCGACGCAGTTCGGGGCCGGGACGGACAAGATCGTGCCGGTGGACTTTACCGGTGACGGCAAGACGGATGTGGCGTACTGGCGGCCTTCGACCGGGTTTTGGTTTGTGCTGAGAAGTGAGGATTTCACGTTCTACGCGTTTCCGTTCGGGGCGAATGGCGACATTCCGGCACCGGCGGATTATGACGGCGACGGCAAGGCGGACGCGGCGGTCTTTAGGGCATCGTCGACGACTTGGTATATTAGCCGCTCGACTGGCGGCACTACGATCCAGGCCTTTGGCATCCCGACCGATCTGCCCGTTCCGGCCGATTACGACGGTGACGCCAAGGCCGACATCGCCGTCTGGCGGCCGACCGGCGTAAGCGGTGCCGAGTGGTGGATACTCAAGAGCACGGGCGGTTCCTTTGCCACCCAATTCGGCCAACCGACCGACAAGGCCGTGCCCGGAGACTTCACCGGTGACGGCAAGACGGATGTGGCGTACTGGCGGCCTTCGACCGGACAGTGGTTCGTGCTTAGGAGCGAAGACCTGACGTTCTATGCGTTCCCGTTCGGTACCGTTGGCGATATTCCCGTTCCCGGCGACTACGACGGCGACGGCAAGACCGACGCCGGAGTCTATCGCCCCTCAACCCTTAACTGGTACATCAACCGCTCGACCGCAGGCGTCCTGATCCAACAATTCGGCCAGGCCGGCGACACGCCTCTGCCGAACGCGTTTGTCAGATAGAGATCGGAGCAACGCATTGCCAGTTAACCCAACGTCAAACAATGAATATAGCCCGGTAATTTAACTCAGTTATGCATAAACACAATGACGGTAAATCTCGAATAATTTTGGAACGCATCAGCGTCACAACGATCCGGCGACGCGGCGGCGATACGGGGATCTATTGCGACATATGCAGAAGCCAGATCGAACAAGGGACTTTGCAACCGGGATCGAACCAAGTTGCCATAGACGCGGAAGCACGGATCCTGACAAATGACGAAGTAGCCGATCCACAGATCCTGCGGCTGAAAGCACCCGAAAATTTTTAGGAAAGGCAATAGATCAGAGAAATAAAAAATTGCGTGACCCTAACAGTATTGCTCACAGCCAATGGTAGATCGCTGCCACATTGGCTTAAGAACGGCGTTCGTATGCAATTTAGGATTTTTTAATAACGTTTAGCACATATTTTAAGGACTTTAGGCATTCGGCTTGGGCAAACTGATGTTCGTACGCTGAACCAAACCCGGGGTCGTAGCAGTTTGACGACGGCCGGAACAGATCAGACGTAACGGTGAAGCGAACAAAGGTTTTTTAATGGATACCAACGATCACAAGACCACTCGCATTACGCTTGAACGCGTAATGGTAACGACAGTCAGGCATAAGAGCGGCGAGCCCGTTTATTGCGATCTGTGCCATCGAGCGATCGAGGTGGGAGTTCGGACGGTCATTGAAAGCCCTGATACAAAACTGCTCACCACAGATCTAAAACATATAGACAACGAGGAGAAATAAAAGTGAAAAAGATACTACTTACCGCTATTGCGGTCGCGATTCTGGCATTTGCCGCCTTTGCCCAGTCGAAGGACGAGAAAGAGGTTTTAAAATTCCTGGCCGACTATGACGCAGCGTACCTCACAAAAGATATAAGCGTTCCGGAACGTATCTGGGCAAAAAATTATCTGGTCTCAACCGAGTCAGGAACGAAATATGACCGCGCAGTGGCCTTAGAAGGGTTAAAAAAAGACTGGTCAGACCCAAACCCGGAATGGAAGCTGATCTCTTATACGACCGTGAATGATTGGATCCATTTGTCAGGTGTTAATGCCGCGGTTGCCGGGTCGTATTCAACATCGATGATTCCAAGAGATGATCCGACGGCAACGCCGCACCTCGATAAAGGCCGCTATACGATCTTGCTGGAAAAGCAGAATGGCAAGTGGATGGTCATCAGTGAGCATTTTAGCGAGGGAAACCACGACAAGAAAATAATGGAAGCCGACCTTATTAAGGCCAGCGATAGCTACACCGCGGCAATTAAGAGCAAAGACCGCAAAATGCTCGAACGTCTGCTCGATGACAAATATTCCGTCACGGACGAGGACGGCTCGACTCGCGACAAAGTGTCCGACATCAACCATATGATGCGAGCTGGGCTAACGATCGATTCGGCAGCGGTGACCGATCGAAAGATCCGGCTTCTGGGCAACAATGCCGCTATCGAAACCGGCACCTACACTGCCAAGGGATCGAACAACGGTAAGCCATTTGAGGAAACCGGACGCTTTACGACCACCTGGGTCTCCCGAAACGGCCAATGGCAGATCGCTGCTGACCAAACCACGACGATCAAGAACAAATAAACCTGCGGGGTGGCGACCTAAAACTTCGCCGCCCAAATTTCTATAGGCAGATCCGTTGAGTTTTGGGCACTTTAGCTAAATGAATAGCTTGCAGCACATGCATTTAAGAGAAATTCGGGTTCAGAAGAAAGACAAATTAGGGGAAGTAGTATGAAAAGGAAATTTACAATTATTTCAACGTTCGCGGCACTTATGTTCATATCGGTATGTGCGTGGTTAATATCACCGACGGCTTTTGCAATCACAGAAGCGGCTACGTTGATCCAACCTAAACGAATTTGTCTTGACGGCGTTCCGGCATCTTGCCAAAAGATAATGTTCATTGAGGCTAGAAGTGGTATTGGTGGTGACGTTGATGTTGTTTTGATCAACCCTGACGGAACCGGCAAAACCAGTCTGCTTCCTTCTGAATTTAATGCGGTCAACCCGCGAGTTAGTCCGGCCGGGAACAAAATAGCATTTCTCGATTGGATCGAGGGAGATGTCGAACATTCTTTCAAGGATCTTTATGTGATGAACAGCGACGGTTCAGATCTGCTTCTATTGACCAACAGAAATACGGTAAATATTCAAAACCGTGCGCTAAACTTCAGCCCTGACGGAAGCAAAATATTATTTATAAGTGATTCAAGTAGTGAAAGAAATGATATTTACTCGGTTAATACTGATGGTAGCGGTTTAACAAACCTTACTCCGGATCCGAAATTCAACTTCGATCCGGTATTTAGCCCCGACGGGTCGAAGATCTTCTTTACGCAGGCAGTTTATGATCTTTTAGGTGAATTTTCTGCTACCGAATTGTTTTCAATGAACGCGGACGGCTCAAATGTAACACGACTGACATTCGCGCAAGGCTACGACATCTTCGAGCCTAAGTTCAACAGCGATGGAAGCAAGCTCGTCTATCGTTCGAACAATTTTAATAACGACACGTCTTACCTTGAAACGATCAGTCCCGATGGTTCAAACCGCACACAGCTTTATAGCCATTCAAGTTCTATCTATGGCCAATCTTTTAGCCCTGACGGAAGTAAGATCGTTTTCACAAAAGATGTAAGCGACGCGGGTGAAGTTTATGTGATAGCCGCTGACGGCTCGAATCCGGTGAATCTAACTAATGATCCGGCATCGGATGGTGCGGCAGGCTTTAATTTTGACGGAAGTAAAATTGTTTTCGGCTCGGATCGGCAAACAGAATATCAGATATTTTCGATGAACGCCGATGGTACAAACGTAACAAACATCAGCGGTCAACCCGATGATGACCCTGATTATGGCCCCAGTTTTGTGTTCATAGACTCCGATCAGGACGGAATAGGCGAGGAGTGTGATAACTGTCGGGCAGTTGCGAACGCAGACCAAGCCGATAATGACGGGGACGGTTTAGGAGATGCTTGTGATCCTGACGACGACAACGACGGCGTTCTCGATAATGTGGACAATTGTCCGCTACGCTCTAATCCAGATCAAGCCGATAACGATAATGACGGAATGGGCGACACCTGCGACCCGGACGATGATAACGACGGAGCGCTCGACACCGCTGATAATTGCCCGCTGACGGCGAACCAGTATCGGATAGCGTATTCATCTAAACGCGATGGAACTGGAAATCCAGAGATCTATACGATGAATGCCGATGGCTCGGGTGTGATCCGGCTTACCACCACCGCCGCTGGCGAGGCCGACCCAAAATTTGATCGAAGTGGTACAAGGATCGTTTACTCCTATAACAATGATATCTACACGATGAATGCTAATGGGTCGAATGTGATTCGCCTGACTAATGGCCCGGGTACAAACACACAGCCAGCATTTAGTCCCGACGGCACAAAAATCGTATTCACCTCAAATCGTGTCAACAGCCGTGAAAATATCTTCATCATGAATTCGGACGGTACGAACCCAGTGCAGCTTACAAATGGGAATTCTTCTAACCGAGCATATAACCCTAGCTTCAGCCCGGATGGCACGAGCATCTTATTCGATCACACATATGGCGTTCCCCGTGATATTTTCAGAATGAATATCGATGGCACGAACGTAGTTCAGCTAACAACGGGCACTTCAGACGGTGCCCCCGCTTATAGTCGCGACGGGGCTAAAATTTGTTTTTCCTCCGGACGTAACGGCGGAAGTCATATTTTCACAATAAATTCCGACGGGTCGGATGTAAAACAGATCACAAGTGGGACAAGTGTCAGCGCGTCACAGTGCTCGTTCAGCCCGGACGGGGATCGGATCGCGTTCCGCAATACTCAGAGCGGCCTAGCCGGAATCTATACCGTTAAGATAGAAGGTTCGGAAGTGACTCAACTGCCAGGCGGAGTCGTCGGAGACTCATCTCCATCATTTGCTCCACAGGCAGATGCCGACGGCGACGGTGCCGGGGATGTTTGTGACAACTGTTCGGCCGCTAATCCTGGTCAGGCCGATACCGACGGTGACGGACTCGGCGACGCTTGTGACAACTGCTCGACGATCTCGAACCCAAATCAAGCCGATAACGATCACGACAATATCGGCGACGCCTGCGACCCGGACGACGACAACGACGGCGTTCTCGATACGGTTGATAATTGCCCATTCTCGGCAAACACGAATCAGGCGGATAACGATTCGGACGGTATCGGAGACACGTGCGACACTGATGACGATAATGATGGCATCCCTGATAATGCAGGTGATAACTGCCAACTAATTTTTAATCCAACCCAGTCCGATGCTGATGGAGACGAGATCGGCGATTACTGTGACGCGTCGACCGGCGTCAATACGCCCGAAGGTGAGAACAGTTCCATCGCCCTTGGCGAAGCGACGGTAGAGTTTGGCACCGTTTCCGTCGAGGGAATGACGACGTTTTCGGCGATCACTCCTGCCGCGGGCGATCTGCCGACGGGCTATGCCCTTTGTCCAACGTGTCCGGCATTTGAGATCGAGACTACTGCCACATATACGCCGCCGATCAAGGTTTGCCTGCCTGTTCCCACATCATTTAGCGAGCCGAAATTCTTATCGCTCCGGCTGATGCACGGCGAAAATGGCGTGTTCGTAGATAGGACAACGGAACACGTAACAAACGGAGGCGAACCGCGTCTGGTATGCGGTGAGGTCTCTTCACTTTCACCGTTTATATTGGCCGAGAATCTGGCCCCGACGGCAGCCAGTGTCTCGGTCAGCGGGCGGGTAGTGCAGTCAAATGGCTTCGGGATCTCTCGTGCAACAGTGCAAATGGTCGATCCGGGAACGAATGAGACAAAGACCGCGATCACGAATGCATTTGGCTATTACCGCTTCGACGACGTCGAGGCCGGCAGCACTTATCTGATAAGTGTTCGGCACAAGACATTCCAATTCATCTCGAGAGTTGTAAATGTTGCTGATAACGTGACGGATTTCAATTTCGAGCCCGCGAATCAGGGTCTCTCTCGTTAAAAGGTGCCCGATCAGCCCGCCTGACGGGCGTTCAAATGCAAAAAAGCCGTCTGAATATATTTTCAGACGGCTTTTGAATTAGGTGGTAAACGCCACCGTCAAACGGTATACGGATCAACCTTTGCGAAGCTCTGTCAGCACTTGTTTGGCGACGGCCTTGAGTGTGTCAAAGACGCCGGTGCCGTTGGTGGCGACCGCCTCAAATACCGGTTCACCCTTGCGGGCAAGTTCCTGCGAAAGCTCTTCGATCGGCGTTACGTTGGGCAGGTCGCGCTTATTCAATTGCAGAACATACGGAATATTTTTAAGGTCGTAGCCCTGTGATCCGAGGTTTTCTTCGAGATTATAGAGCGATTCGATATTCGCATCCATACGCTCATCCTGGCTGTCGGCGACAAATACGACGCCGTCAACGCCCTTGAGGATCAACTTTCGCGACGCATCATAGTAGACCTGACCGGGGACCGTGTATAAATGAAAACGCGTCTTAAATCCGCGAACCGTACCCAGTTCGAGCGGCATAAAATCAAAGAACAGCGTGCGGTCCGTCTCGGTGGCCAGGCTGATGAGTTTTCCTTTTGCCTGCGGCGCCGTCGAATCGTAGATGTATTGCAAATTGGTCGTCTTGCCGCAAAGTCCCGGCCCGTAATAGACGATCTTGCAATTGATCTCACGTGATGCGTAGTTAATAAAGGTCATAAATTCGATGGTCAGTGGTCAGTTGTCGGCGTTCATCTGCTTTTCTGACTTCTGACTATGGGCTACTGACTACTAGCTAAACAAGCTGTCAATATCCTCGTCGGTGATCTCCGAGAAAAAAGAGTTTTGGTTGAGACGATAGTTGGCCGAGTCGCGTGTCGCTTCATCCAATAGAGCGGCGACCTCAAAACTCGCACGCTTGCTGCGGATCTTGACAAGCCCGACCGTCGAGCGCTCGTCAAATACTATCACAAGCAGGCTGCGTCCGATCACACTAATGTAAATACTCTCGTGTTCGCCCTCGTGGACGACCGCCGGAAAAGTGTCTTCGCCGATTAGCTTGGCCATACTGCTGGTTGCCGCTACATTGCCGGCAGCCAGGCTCGAAAAACTGGTAGTATCCATATCGCCGATGTCCCCGTGAAAGGCGATCGGCTGACCATCGCGGTCAACTAGAAACACGACCCTGGCCGCACACTCGACACAGAGTCTTGCCAGGATTATCTTGATCCTATGGAATTGATGTTCTTGTATTATGAAGGGCGTTTCTGCCATCTGGTTTGTCTGCCCGAGAGCGCGACCGAGGGTTATATTAGATCCAGTGAATTGTAATTGACAATGCGGATGGACGAACTGAATCGCTCCATACCATTAAATTTAGCACACCGACACGCCGTGCGACAAGAGTTTTTTAGCCAACGACATTCGACCTGTGGCATTCGGATGCGGTCAAAATGACCTTCGCCATAAGAAAGATTGATACGGTGTAGAAAAAAATGATAATATTGGCAGAGTCGGCAGGCTCGCCGACTTCCTTGTAAAACAAGCTGTTATCTCGATCGATCGTGCCTTCCGGACCCGGGAGAGTTTCCCGTCAAGAATGAAGCATCATTTATTTTCCGACAATACATCAGGACTAAAGTTTGTCGCCATAGGCGGCGGCAACGGCCTTTCGACGCTACTCTCCGGACTTAAACGGTTCGTCGATGCGGGAGCGGACGAGCCGATCTGGATCGACGACCTTTCGGCGATCGTCGCAGTGTCGGACGACGGCGGCAGCTCGGGACGAATTCGCGACGAACTGCAAATGTTGCCGCCGGGTGACATACGCAACTGTATGGTGGCCCTTAGCGAAGATTCGCTGACGCTTTCGAAGTTATTCCAGCATCGATTTAGCGGTGACGGCGACCTCGGCGGACATAATTTCGGCAATCTGTTTCTGGCGGCTCTGACCGAGGTGACGGGCGATTTTGCAGAGGCGGTCAAACTCTCGTCTGAGATACTTGCCAGCAAGGGCCAGATCTATCCGGCCACCGTAGCAGATGTGCGGCTCGCGGCCGAACTCAAGGACGGTAAGACCGTTCGCGGTGAGACCAAGATCGGACACGTCGGGCCGATGATCAAGCGGCTTTTCCTCGAACCTGAGGACTGCCAACCTCTGCCCGAAGCCCTAACGGCCATCGCATCGGCTGACGTCATAACCGTCGGCCCCGGATCACTATTTACGAGCCTCATCCCGCCGATCCTGGTCAAGGGCGTAAGCGAGGCCATCGCGGCATCCCGTGCAGTAAAGATATTTATTTGTAATCTGATGACGCAACCGGGCGAAACTGACGGACTCTCGTCGCGACTCCACCTGGAACTTGTCAGGCAATACGCGCCGCAGATCGATTTTGACTATGTGATCGTTAACGATCATCCGATCAGCGAAAGTCAATTAGAAAAATACGCCAGCGAGGGAGCCGAACAGATCGGCGTGCACGGTTCGATCTCGCCGAAAACTATTGAGGGAGCCGAGATCGTTTATGGTAATCTGTTGGACGAAGGCGAGATGGTTCGCCACGATTCCGAGCGATTGGCTCAGGTAGTTTTGTTGTGTGCACTGCAGCCTCGCGTAGCGGCGGTTGGCGGCTAAGACGCACCTTGAATCGAAAATCTTTCCAAAGTGAACACTGAACTCAACATCCTCATTCTTGCCGCCGGCCTCGGGACGCGAATGAAGTCTGATCTCGCAAAGGTCTTGCATCGGCTGGACGGCCGGCCGCTGATCAACCACGTCTACCGAACTGCCCTTACACTCGGCCCGCAAAAGATATACACCGTCGTCGGCCATCAGGGCGATGATGTAAAGTCGGCCGTTCTAGACGAACTTGACGATTCCATCGCCGGGTTTGCGTGGCAAACACAAATGCTCGGTACCGGCGACGCTGTAAATTCGGCACGCGAACTGCTTGCCGACACTGACTCGACACTCTTGGTGCTCTCGGGCGATGTACCGATGATCACACAGACCACTCTCGAGGCACTCGTCCGTCTGCACAATGATCATCACGGACGCCGAGCCGCCTGTACCGTTCTGTCGGTTAAACTGCCGGACCCGACCGGTTACGGGCGTGTGATCCGGGATGAACTTGGTACTTTTGACCGCATCGTTGAGCAAAAGGACGCCGGTACCGAGGAGCTTGCGGTCAACGAGATCAACTCCGGCATTTATTGCTTTGACACGCGAAAATTGTTTGCCGCACTCTCAAAGGTCGGCAATACGAACGCGCAGGGCGAATATTACCTGACCGACGTACCGCAGATCCTGTGCGCCGCCGGCGAAGATATCGCGATCTATCTCCACGATGATCCTTCCGAGATCGAAGGCGTGAATGACCGACGCCAACTCGCTGCGATGGAAAAGACGCTCCGCCGGCGAACCGTCGAGCGTCTGATGCTGGAGAGCGGCGTGACATTTATCGACCCCAAAGCAGTGTATGTCAGCGCGGACGCCAATGTCGGCCGTGACACTGTGATCTATCCAAACGTAACGATCGAAGGCGAAACCGTGATCGGTGCGAATTGTGTGCTCCGTCCGGGTGTGCGGATCGTCGATTCGACGATCGGCGACGGCGTAGAGGTCAAGGACAATACGTTTATAACCGATTCGAGTGTAGGCAAAGGCTGTACCGTCGGCCCGATGGCACACCTCCGCGGCCACGCGGTAATGATGGACGGCTCAAAGGTCGGAAACTTTGTCGAGCTCAAGAAAACCACGCTAGGCCGAGGCTCCAAGGCCAGCCACCTTACCTATCTCGGTGATGCCACCATCGGCGAAAAAACAAACATCGGTGCCGGCACGATCACCTGCAACTACGATGGCAAGAACAAACACGAAACCCACATCGGCGACGGTGTTAGGATCGGTTCGGACACGATGCTGGTCGCCCCGGTAAGTGTCGGTGACGAAGCGATGACCGGAGCGGGAAGTGTGGTGACCAAGGATGTCGCGGCGAACACATTGGTGGTCGGGGCACCGGCCCGGGCGATCAGAAATGCGAAAAGTGACGGTTAACGAAACTTATGTGCGGAATAGTCGGATACGTTGGAAATAAACAGGTTGTGCCGCTTATTATAGACGGCCTAAGGAAGCTCGAGTATCGCGGTTATGACTCGGCGGGCATTGCCGTGGTTGATGATGACCATCATCTCAGTTTGCGGCGGGCCGAGGGCAAACTGCGAAATCTGGAAGAATCCATCCGGCTCAATCCGCTTGACGGCAATTACGGCATCGGGCACACACGCTGGGCGACCCACGGGCGCCCCACGGAGGAAAACGCTCATCCGCATCGCGACCAATCCGGCAAGGTCGTCGTCGTTCACAACGGCATTATCGAGAATTATCTGACGCTCAAAGAGCGTCTGCAGGCGGACGGCCATAAATTTTATACCGAAACCGATACCGAGGTCGTTGCACATCTGATCGGACATTACGTCGATACCGAAGGCCTCGCACTTGAACCTGCGGTTCGCAAGACAGTCGCCGAACTTAAGGGCATCTTTGCCCTCGCGATCATTTCTGTCGATGAGCCCGACACGATAATTGCCGTTCGCGAAGGCCCGCCCGTCGTCATCGGAATGGGCGACGGCGAGTATTTTGTCGCGTCCGACATACCGCCGATATTGGCACATACCCGCGACGTGTTTTTTCTTGGGGACCGCGAGATCGCAATACTTACCAAGGATTCGGTTCGCGTAACGGATTTTGACGGCAATGTCATCGAGCCCGAGCAGCAAAGGATCACGTGGGATCCGATAATGGCGGAAAAGGGCGGCTTCAAGCACTTTATGCTCAAGGAGATATACGAGCAGCCGCGTGCCGTCCGCGACACCGTGCAGGGACGCGTCTCGCTCGACACCGGCAAGGTGTATCTCGAGCCGATGGATATTTCCGAGGATGAATTTCGTAATCTGACGTCGATCAAGATCGCTGCGTGCGGCACGTCGTGGCACGCGGGCCTTGCGGGCAAATATATGCTCGAGAGCCTTGCACGCATTCCCGTCGATGTCGATTACGCCTCCGAGTTTCGCTATCGCGATCCGGTTTTGTCCGAAACCGACCTGCTGATAGTCATCTCACAATCAGGAGAGACCGCCGATACGATCGCGGCAATGCGCGAGGCTAAGCTCTCGGGTTGTAAGGTCTTGGCGATCTGCAACGTCCACGGATCAATGATCACCCGTGAGGCCGATGGAACGATCCTGACCCACGCCGGGCCGGAGATCGGTGTCGCATCGACCAAGGCGTTCACGGCTCAGATGATCGCCGTATATCTTTTCGCCCTGTATTTAGGCGAAGTGCGGGGTAAGATCGACGAACCGCGCGCCAAAAAGCTCGCTCAGGATCTCGCCGAGCTTCCGCTTAAGATCGAGCAGTTATTGAACGATGCGGACTTGATCGAGGAGCTTTCTAAGGAGTTTTTCCGCGTGCAGGATTTCCTGTATCTCGGCCGCGGGATCAATTTCCCGGTCGCTCTCGAAGGGGCGTTGAAACTCAAAGAGATCAGCTACATCCACGCCGAAGGCTACCCGGCTGGCGAGATGAAGCACGGGCCAAATGCCCTGATCGATGAGAAACTACCAGTCGTTGTCGTTAATACAAAAGAGACCGGCAATGCGGGAAGCGAACTGAGATACGAGAAAACTCACTCGAACATCGTCGAGGTTAAATCACGCGACGGCATTATCATCTCCGTCCTGACCGAGGGCGACACGATGAGCTCGAAAGTCTCAAGCCACGTAATTGAGATACCCGAAACCAGCGATCTGCTTGGCCCGATCCTCTCGATCGTGCCGCTGCAATTGCTCTCGTACCACATCGCCGTCCGCCGAGGCTGCGACGTCGATCAACCGCGAAATCTGGCGAAATCGGTGACGGTGGAATAATGCCGTAAATGTTCGACAAACTTCAGTTTGTCGAACACGCAACGTTAGGTTGAGATGCGTGGTACTTACGCAAATGAAGTTTGTTGGACATTTTGTGCGGGGCTGGGATGAGTGGTGTTTGTGAAGAGGGCAACAAACTGAAGTTTGTTGGACATTCGATATGAAAGCAATAATCGTACGCGAATTTGGAGCTCCCGAGGTGATGAAAGTGGAAGACACTTCAACACCCCAACCCACCGGTACACAAATACTCGTCCGAGTTCACGCTGCCGGCGTTAATCCCGTCGATACCTATCTAAGATCGGGCATTCATGCTCACGCACCGAAACTGCCCTATACACCGGGCAAAGATGCGGCGGGCGTCGTCGAGGCGGTCGGTGAGGCAGTGACAAAATGGAAAGCGGGCGATCGCGTTTACACGGCAGATTCGCTGACCGGAACGTACGCAGAGTATTCGCTGTGCGAGGAGAAACAGCTTGGACGTCTGCCGGATAACGTCAGCTTCGAGCAAGGTGCCGGCGTCTGGACGCCTTACGCGACCAGCTATCGGGCATTGTTTCAAAAGGCCGTTGCGAAAGCGGGCGAAACTGTTTTGATCCACGGTGCGTCAGGCGGGGTCGGGATCGCGGCGGTGCAATGGGCGAAGAACGCCGGGCTGACAGTGATCGGTACGGCGAGTTCCGAGCAAGGAAAGCAGTTGGTCGCCGAGCAGGGAGCAGACGTGGTTTTTGACCACACGGACGAGGATCATTACTCAGCGATCCGCGAATTTACCAAAGGCCGCGGCGTGGACATCATCATCGAGATGCTTGCAAACGTGAATCTCGAACGCGATTTCGAGTGTTTGGCGATGTTCGGCCGTATAACCGTCGTCGGTAATCGCGGTAGCCTCACATTTACGCCGCGGCTTGCGATGACAAAAGACGCGACGATCTACGGGATGTCACTTTTTAATTCGCCTCAATCGCTGAGAGACGACATTCACAAGGCAATATTTGCCTGGCTTAGCGAAGGCTACATTTCGCCGATCGTTAGCCGCAAATTCTCACTCGAACAAGCGCCAGCCGCCCATCGTGCGGTCATCGAAGATAAGGGCCTCGGCAAGATCGTAATTATTCCGTGATCGGCGATCAGAGCCCCATCTCGCTGCCGCAGTTATAGCCGCGAACTTTTTCAGTGCCCCTGAGTTTTACTTTTTTTGCATCCACGGTCGGGGTCGGTTTTGGAGCGGCGTCGTCAGGTGTAGCGAGCCAAATCTCGCCGGCGAGCGTTTCGCGATAGCCACCGTCGATTCGCTTGAACCGCTCCCCGTCCATTCTGCGTGTGACGACCCAATAGTGCATCATACGTGCTAGTCGGGCCTTTGCCTCGTTGCGCTTGCCTTTACGCCCGCCGTAGATGATGACGTAGGCCATGCTGTTGGGGTCATTTTGTATTTGGGTCGCAAGGGCATCGAGATAGGCGAGTTCGGTTTCACAATTGATATTGCCAAATTCTTGAAACTTGACGGCTTTTTGAGCCGGTCGGTCAGCCGGCGTGAAGCCCTGGCCTAAGGCTTTAAGATACTCGGCACGATGAGTGACGTATTCCACGTCAGGACAGAGATAGGTTACATATCTATCTCCGGTGGCTTCGGTAATAACGATATATTCTTTGCCTTCATCGTATGTCACGCCGCAAAGCCCGGAATCTTTAGCAGTGTATATGATCGCCTGCGTAGTATCCGCACCGCGCCAAAATTTATCTACCTTAAAGGTGACTTTCACTTCGTATTCGCCGAATGGTTCGATCTTGGCGACACGCCCTGAAAAAGCGATGCCCTTGAAATCCTTGGCCCATTGACCGTAGTCGACTTCGGGCTTGTTCGGGTCGACGATGCACGAGCATCCGAAAGCAGCTTGAACCGATAAAAACAGTATTACTGCGACAAAAAGGAAAAGTGTGAATTTATTCATTTTGGTTTGGCTATGACGTCGACTGAAATTGTCAGATGCACAGATATTGTAAAGTGGAAGCACAATGATTGGTCGACTATACGCACATATCGATCACGAATCAATTCTCGAGTGCCTCAAAGACCTGAAGGGCATACTTGACGTTTCCGAACGGAGCCGAGACTTGAGCACCTTGAATGTCGTCGCGGACTTCTAGAAGGGCCTCGCGTGCGATTATTATACCCTCTTCGCGGGCGTGCTCTTTGCTCTTTTCAGAAGCGACACGCATCCGTTCGAGTATGTCGGCGGGTACATTTACGCCCGGCACTTCGTTGTGCATAAACTCGGCGTTTCTGTACGAGATCAGCGGCCAGATACCGGCGACGATCGGGATGCGCACGTGAGCGATACGGTCGAGAAATACGCGTAACTGCTCGGTGTCGAAGACGGGCTGAGTGATCGCGTACTCCGCACCGGCCGCAACCTTCCACTCAAACCGCTTGATCTCTTCGTCGAGATTCACCGCTCCCGGATTGACGCCGACGCCGATCGAGAATGCTGTCGGTTTGCCGATCGGGTTGTTGCCGAGATCGAGTCCGTGGTTGAGCTTGTTGACCATATTGGTCAGGCCGATCGCGTCGATATCGAAAACCGCGGTCGCGTCCGGATATGGTCCCATTTTTGGCGGGTCGCCGGTGATCAGCAACAGATTATGCAGCCCCAACGCCGCCGCTCCGAGCAGATCGGACATCATGCCCAAAAGATTGCGGTCGCGGCAGCAATAATGCAGCACCGCCTCGATACCGATCTCGCGTTCGACAAGCACGGCGGTCGCCTGAGCGGACATACGTGTCTGGGCCCGCGGGCCGTCGGGAATGTTGACGCCGTCAACACCGGCATCTTTCAATAAGCGAATTGAGTCCAACGTCGCATCGGCATCGCAGCCTTTCGGCGGCAAAACCTCCACCGATGTGACAAATTCGCCACGGGCGATCTTTGCAGACCAGCGTGAGCGTTCGAGCGGGTCGACGACCTGAACGTCTGCGGGCTTTAATTCTTGAACGGAGATCGCGTGATGTTTGTGAAGTTCGTGGATCTGACGCGGGCTGATCGAGCGGATCGAGTCCGAGATCAGTTTGATGTGCGTAGGCGTCGTGCCGCAGCAACCGCCCACAAATGTCGCCCCGGCCTGGACAAAACGCTTGGCAAAGGTCGCCATATACTCCGGCGAACCCATATAAAATTGCCGCCCTTGCACGTCACGCGGTAAGCCCGCGTTCGGCTGAGCAGAAAGCGGTTTGTCCGTCACCTCACGCATCTTTTCGAGCGTGCTCAGGACGTGTGTCGGTCCGACACCGCAGTTGAGGCCGATGACGTCAACGCCAAGGCTGTCGAGTTTCTGTGTGAAGTGCTCGGCCGTGTCGCCATATAGTGTCTTGCCGTCCATTTGCACCGTCATCTGAGCGACGATGGGCAGATCGGAAAGCTCCTTGATCGCGTGGATCGCTTGCTCGATCAGCGCAAGCTCTGAGAATGTCTCAAGTACAAAAAGATCCACGCCGCCCTCAAGCAGGGCAGTGACCTGCTCCTTGTACATCACTCGCGCGTCTTCATAAGATGTCGGGCCAAATGGCTCCAAACGCAGCCCGAGCGGGCCGATCGCACCGGCAACGAAGACCTTTTCGCCGGCGGCTTCGCGAGCAAGCCGAACGCCCTCGACATTGATATCGCGCAATCGGCTCTCGAGTCCGTAGGCGAGGAGTTTGTGACGCGTGGCTCCGAACGTGTTGGTCTCGATGATGTCAGCCCCGGCAGCGACGTATTCCTCAAGTACCTCTCGGACCAGATCGGGAGCCGTTATGTTCAACTCGTCGTAACTGCGATTGATGTAAACACCCTTGTCGTACAGGCGCGTACCCATCGCTCCGTCAAAGACATAGACGCCATTAGAGTTTAGTAATTCGCGGAAATCTTTCATACAAAAAAAGCCTCGCCTAAACAGCGAGACTTTTCAAACAAAAACGGTCTTTCAGCTGTTTAGCGGATTATTTAACGTGGTCGCAAGTCGCACTAACTCACCACAAGTTTAATAACGATGATGTTCCTTTTGAAATACAGTGTCAAGTAGAACGCCGGTTAGTTGCACGGCGGGCTTCGACGACGTCGAGGTGATGATCGCGGAGAACAATGCGATCTGCACATTCTACTTTCGCTGGCATCGTCGGCAATAGAATGTTGAACGACCGCCTTGTTTCAGCCTGACGATCGGCGTTTCACAATTTGTGCAAGACTCGTCCTCTCGGCCGTAAACGTACCAACCGGCACTGCCGGCGCCGCTGAAATAGCTGCCTTCCAGGTTTTCCGGATCGATCGGCCTGCCGATATTGTGACTGATCGCCTCGTGCAGGACGGCCTTAATGCTGTCATAGAGTCGTTTAACTCGAACTGCCCCCAGCGTATTTGCAGGTGTTGTCGGGTCGATCCGGGCGGCAAACAGAGCCTCCGATGCGTAAATATTCCCAAGTCCGCATACCTTAGTTTGGTCGAGCAGGACTTCCTTCAGGCTTCTGGCGGACGAGCTTAACGCTCTGCGAAAATAGTCGATCGAAAATTCCTCCGAAAATGGTTCAGGGGCTAATTTGGCGATCTCCTTTGCTTGTGCGAGTTGGTCGGTATCGACGAGCTTCATTAATCCAAAGTGCCGCTGATCGCTAAATAAAAGCCGCTCGCCGCCGTCGAGGGTGAATATCGCGTGCGTAAATCTTGGGGCTTCTGTCTCGGCCTGCACAAGACAGAATCGGCCGCTCATACGAAGGTGGACTATCAGGGTCTTGGATCGATCAATGCCGATGAGAATGTGCTTTCCGCGCCGACCGACCGAGGTTACGCGGCAGTTGGCCAAAGCATTGGCGAAATCCGCAACCGGAGTGTCCGGTGCGAGTCTCTGGCGGATTAGCTCGGCACTGACGATCGTGCGCCCCAGAATAAGCGTATTGAGCGAAGATGAAACCAGCTCGACCTCGGGCAACTCAGGCATAATCTCAAACTAGACTCGGGTGTAGTCGGTCAATGTGGACTTGTCCCCAATAACCGAACCGGCATCCAAAATTGAATTACGGCCAACGTGGCAACTGCGGCCAATGATGGAACCGCGGATCTCGGCCGCGGTCGAAATTCGTGAGTGTGCCCACAGCACAGAATCCTCGACGATCGCCTTTTCTTCGATCTGTACGCCCGGGCCGATCACCGAGTTTGTGACGCGGGCTCCGGACTTGATTACACAGCCGGAACCGATGATCGAACGGGAATCGATCACGGCTTTGGTGGCGACATCTGACCGATCCGAGGGCTCTGTCTCAAACCCACGTATGTCGCCATTTAGAAAGTCCATATGTGCCGCCAGATAACTAGCCGGTGTGCCGATGTCACGCCAGTAGTCATCCTTCATAACGTCGGCATAGAACGGCATCTCCCTTTTTAGTATCTCCGGGAAAATGTCGTACTCGAACGAACGGTTCTCACCCAGCGGCATTAGGTCAAGTATCTCCGGCTCAAGCACGTAGATCCCGGCGTTTATTGTGTTGATCTTGAGGCGCTTGATCTCGTCGTCGCTCGGCTTTTCCAAAAATCTGAGAATTTTGGATTCACTGTCGGTTTCAACAAGGCCGTAAGCGGAAGGGTTTTCGACAGGCTTGAGAGCAAGTGTCGCCGCCGATCCGAGTTCCTTGTGGAGCCTTATGAAAGACCCGATATCAAAGTCGGTGAGTATGTCACCATTAAATACGACCGTAGTCTCGCGAATGTCAGCGGCCGCAAAACGATAAGCTCCGCCCGTACCGAGCGGCGCCGGTTCCGTAATAAAACGAAGGTTGACACCGTAATCAGAACCATTTCCCAAAACGTGCTCGATCTTGTCGGGCTGATAGCTCAGCGACAGCGTGATGTCCGTGATGCCGGCCTTACGTAGATTCTCGATCTGGTATAGAAGAAATGCCCGATTGCAGAACGGCACTATAGGCTTTGGCGTGTAGACCGTTAACGGACGTAATCGGGTGCCTTTACCGCCTGCTAAAATTAGAGCTTGCATAGTCAATGATCGGACCGTACGGCCCAAACTCTAAGACTATTGGAATGTGATGCAAAAATCAAAATGACCGATTTACAGTCAACGAAATTGCTATAAACAACAACGTATAACAATGTTGACAGATTCTCGGTCATTATGGTAACTTTATATCCACAGGCGGATTTAGGAACTTTCCGATCTCCTGCACCTTTCAAGGCTGTCACACTTAACCGCCGCCAAAAGTAAATTAGCGATCATTTCCGATATTTTTTCAACATGATTTTCGATAAGACAAAGGCCATGCGAAATGCCGAGAAGTTTGTCGTTCAAGGCAAAATTCGTGCGGCGATCTCGGAATACAAAGCAGTCGTTGGCAACGACCCGAGAGATATCGGGACGCTGAATATGCTTGGCGATCTGTATGCCAAGAATATGGAAAAGCGGGAAGCTGTCGATTGCTACCTAACCGTTGCTGAGCATTACAGTACGCAAGGGTTTGCTCAAAAGGCGATAGCAATTTACAACAAGATCTCAAGGCTCCAACCGGAGTCGATCGAAGTTTCTACAAAACTTGCAGAGCTATATAAGCTAAAGGGCTCATTATCAGAGGCGCGTGCTCATTACACCACGCTCGCCGAACACTACGAGAAAAGCGGTCGGCGGATCGAGGCTCTCTCGATGTGGAAACAGATCGCATTGCTCGATCCGAACAATACGGACGTGTGTATCAACCTCGCCGAGTCGTACTTTCGCGAAGGCCACCGCGACGAGGCCGCCGAGGCATACGCCGAGGCAGGATCGCGCTTTAGTAGACAGGGCCTGAACGAAGACGCAATAAAGGTCCTGATGAAGGGCCACACTATCAGGCCAAACGATCTAAGGATATTGGACGGCCTGGTGAAAGCATATTCCGCACTCGGACGTGTTGGTAAAGCGGTCACGCTGCTTGAGGACATACTTGCCGAAGAGCCGTATAACCGCGACGTGCTATATCTGCTGATCGATTGCCACATCGACTCGCAAAATGCCGCCGGGGCGGAACGAGCCGTCGTCAAACTCGTCGAACTCGAACCGGCGAACTATCCTAAGTTACTCGATCTGATTAGGATCTATCTAAATGCCGATGATGTTGACTCAGCCACACGAATACTCTCGATGTCTTCGGAGTATCTGCTCGCGGCAGGTCAGGGTGACGAATGTAACAGATGGATCACCGAAATTCTCGAGCGTGACGCCAAACATTTGTCTGCTCTTCGACTACTTGTACGGTATTGCTCTTGGGTCAAGGACGAACAAGCCTATGTTGTAGCACTTGTAAGGCTTGCCGAGGCAGCCAAAGATCAGGGCTCCGCCGAAGATGAACGATTCGCACTCTCAACTCTCGTCGCGATCAGACCTCTGGAAACCGGGTTTGCCGAACGGCTCTCGGTGGTCAATGACGAGAACGGATTTGAGAATGAAGAAGTCGATACAGAACTGGTCCGTGCTCAATTTACCGAACAGCCCATTGATGCTCAGGAAGATGTGGCCGAGGTTTCAGTCGTCGAACAAGTTGGATTTGTGAACGCCGGCGACCTATTCGACCAAAAACTCGAAAGCCATATGAGCGGCGTCGAAGTCGAACGCTCGGGCCGCGAAGATACCGAAGTTCCTGACGCGACCGATTACCACGTCCCGCTCGACGACGAGAACGTACATCTCGATCCCGCAGATGACGCACTTTTCGCCAAAGAACTTGAGAGCGTCAAATTTTACGTCGAGAATAATTATCGTGACTTAGCAGAAAAGGCTATCGCGGCTCTGACCGAACAATTTGGCGACAGATCTGAGATCAGAGCCGTTTCCGCTAAATTCGCAGCCTTGGGAACCGTAGAACCCGAGGTTCACGTTGAGGCGCATCCGATCGGAATCGAAGAAATGCGTCTGGAGTTTGGGCTCGATGACGGAGAGCCAAGATCAGACGAAGACTACGAGACGCATTTTGCGACGGCGGTCGCCTATCAAGAGATGGGCCTGATGGAGAAAGCGATCCGTGAATATCAGGACGCGATAAATCTCGCTTCACCAAACGACGGTTCGCGAAGATTCTTTCACTGTGCCAATCTTTTGGGCCATTGCTTTATGCAGAATCAAATGCCGAGTTTTGCGGTCACGTGGTATTTGCGAGCTCTCGAATCCTCCGAACTGAGTGATGATGAGAAGCAGGGCCTTTGGTACGAATTGGCACTTGCGTATGACGCTGAACGCGATGCGGCCAACTCGGCAAAATACTTCGAGATGGTGTACGCAGAAAATGTGGATTTTCGTGACGTCGCCCAAAGGGTCAAGAACATTTATATCAGTCACTAAGATCGAAAGCGTAGCGAAATGAGTTTGTAGTAGTTCTGATCGAGAGTCTATAATCTGACGGTATGGTTGAACGCCTTACCGTCATTTTTTTTATAATCCTCTGCTTGCTGCTTGGGATGTATCTAATACTCGCTCCGTGGGACACTCTTTTTGGGCCTTGGGGCCAAAATTACTTGCTGGCGTTCATTTCCGATAAATTCGGAATGCCGGCAATTCACACAATTGTCGCGTCGATGTGGTTCAGAGGCGCCGTCACGGGGCTTGGAGTATTAAATATTTGCGTCGCGTTTTGGGAGCTCGCCCATTTTAGTGAAAGCGTAAAGATGATCGCCGGCGATCTCGATGGGGGGCAGAAGTGAATTGCCATAATGAACCGATAACCTGTCTTATTACTGACGGAACTCTAACACCGGCGGATTTTGATCTAAAAAAGTCGTGCGTACTGGATGCGATCAAAACTGCCGTCGATGCCGGCGTCAATATCATACAGATCCGCGAAAGGCAGATCACCGCCCGGATGTTGTTCGAATTGACGCTCGAGGCTGTTCCGATCGTAAAAGGTGCCAAGGCCTTACTCTTTATCAATGACCGTGCTGACATCGCGGCAGCAGCGGGAGCGGACGGCGTACATTTGACGAGTACGTCACTTGACTCCGTTGAAATTCGAAAAGCCTTTGGCGGTTATCTATTGGTCGGGATCTCGACGCATACTGCCGACGAAGTATTAAAAGCAAAGGAAGATGGGGCGGACTACATCGTGTTCGGCCCGGTATTTCCCTCACCCGGCAAAGGCGAGCCTGTCGGACTCGATGCGTTGAGTGCGGTTTGCGAGACGGCGGGCAATATTCCGGTCTTAGCGTTAGGTGGAATAGACAATGATAACTGGCGTTCGGCCGTGTCGGTAGGTGCATCCGGATTTGCCGCCATCAGGCTTTTTGCCGGATTTTCCGACGCGACAGAATTGGCGTCTGCCCTGAAGGTATGAGCGAACTTCAAAGTAAGCAGCCCGTATGCCTTTCGATCGCCGGCCTTGACCCTTCGGGCGGCGCCGGTATCATCGCGGACATCAAGGCGTTTCGTGCGTTTGGATGTTTCGGAACTGCAGCGGTCTCGTCTATCACGTTTCAAAATACAACCGGTGTATTCGGGGCACTCCACCAGACGGCCGACGCTGTGCGCGATCAGGTTCAACCGGTGATCGATGATATGTCGGTGGCGGCAGTTAAGACCGGTATGCTCCCCACCGATGAAGTCATCCTCGAGACCGCCCGGTTGATCACTCAAAACGGGCTTAAGAACGTCGTGGTCGACCCCGTCGTCCGGTCCACTTCAGGGTTTGATCTAATTGATGAAAAAGCCTTGCGGTCGGTGATCGAACGGCTTTTTCCGATCGCGGATATCGTCACGCCAAACGTGCCCGAGGCCGAAAGGATAACAGGGCTAGTGATACGGACAGAGTCCGACGTCAGCGATGCTGCTACGGCAATGCGTTCGATGGGTGCAAGAAATGTACTGATAAAGGGCGGGCACTTTGGCGAAGAACGCGGCCTTGGAAGGATCGCCCGAGACTTTTTGTTTTTAGGCGAGACACTTCATCGAATCGACGGTGAGTATTATGATACGACCGCGACGCACGGGACCGGATGCATACTCGCCGCATCGATCGCGGCGAATCTGGCTCTCGACAAAGAGCTTTTAGAATCTGTGCAAACCGCAAAGCAGTTTGTCGCCGATGCTATCCGCACCGCGCCAAATCTGGGCAAGGGAAACTCACCGATCAATATTTAACAATTAACTACTTGGCCGGGGTGAAGATCGTCGGCGTAAGGTAAGTGACGCCAAAAATGACGCCTGTTCGTGGGCTGAACCGTGTCAATCCAAATACTGCCGCGGTATCAAATCTCAGACTAGACGCTTTGATCTGAGCTCCGACGCGAAACTGGCCGATGCTTTCGGTACCTAAAGGAGCGTCACCTTTTCGAGTATTCGCCCTGCCATTTATTTCACTGACAATATTTACGCGGTCGTTCAAACGGTATATTCCGGCCAGGCCATACAGCAGCAGGTCGTTTTGAGTAAACCGCGACATCGGTGCTGTCATAATCCCGAGTCCAATATTACCGTAAAGATTAAATCGCGGAGTCTTATTAGAAAGCGAACCGAATTTTTTCTGCAGGATCACCTTGCTGAAAATGTTGATCTGGTTCGTGCCGATTCCTCTGGCCTGGTCAGTATTCGGCATTTGAAAGCCAAATTTAAGTCCCAATGCCGGCAGAGTTTTGGTTTCGTTTCGCAGTTTTATCTTGGCCGACACGATAAAATCGTCAAAGTCGTTGGTCGAATTACCGCTGATATTGAGTGGGATCGCGGATGTGGTCCGCGAGTTAAAAGCAACGAAGTTTTGGATAGTCCCCTCGATCTGCATCTCGACATTGGCAGCAAGGCCCGTTTTTATACGGATGTCGCCAACCCTCGAAAGATCGCCTTTTATCCCCGAGAGCGGAAATTTCGCATTCTGAAAAAAGTCGATCCCGGCGGAGATCTCTAAAGAACCGGCGGGCGTGATATCAATATCGTCAGTCAGCAATGGGCGCTGTTGTGCCGCCACCATTAAGCTACACACACAGAGGACCAATACTAACCGGCACACACGCAACATTACGCAAATTTTGGCATTATTTTTGATGAATGTAAATGCCTGAAACCTAACCAATGTTGAGTGACTATTTGGACTTTGAACTCGAAAATTGACACAATGGGGGATGAAATCTTGTTGAATGAATTGGTGTCCGTAAAGCATTAGTACCCACAAATGGAGATCGTCAATTTTCAAAAAGAGCCGGTGGACGCCGGATTGCGGTTGGTGCCTGAACCGGCGGATCAGTTTGATATCGTCAAACTCGAACAACAGTTTGTTAACTTTGTATTCTTTAAGGTAGATCCCGGTTGGCGTAAGCTAGAGGCCGACGCTAAAGCGAAATATAAGGCTCGATTCGTTGAGGCCTTTGACAGCTATCGCCCGGATCTATTGCTCTTTAGCTACTCGCTGGTCGGATTTGATTCCAACGCCGACCTGATGTTTTGGCGAATTGGCGACTCGCTTGACCGATTACAGGAGATGACCGTCGCTCTTAATCGTACAGAACTGGGTGGGTATCTTTCGGCTTCGGACAATTATTTGTCGGTCACGAGATCTCGAATGTTCGTTGCCGACTCGTCCGAAGATCGCAATCACGTGCTCGCGGGCCAATCGAAATACCATTTCTTTTATCCCTGCTCGAAGCAGAAAGAGTGGCACGAAATGCCCGCCGCGGAGCGAGACGCGATGATCGAAGAGAGTTTTATGGTCGGAAAGAGATTTCCGAACATTCGGATCCATATGACCCACGCCATCGGCTTTAGCGATAAAGAGTATCTGATCTCATTCGAAACGGATGAACCGCGCGATTTTTTGGCTCTTGCCGCCGAATTACGAGAGACGGCCGGAAGTAAATTTACGCGGGAGGGATTGCCGGTATACACCTGCCGGCAACGGACGCTCTTAGAGTGTTTGGACGCTCTCGGTTAATGACGATAGCACGACGATTCTTTATCAGCGGCGAGGTTCAGGGTGTCGGGTACAGGTTTTTTGCCCAGCGCAGCGCTGCGCGGTATCAGGTGCGCGGATATATTAGGAATCTGGCGGATGGCCGGGTCGAGGCTCTGGTCGAGGGAAGCGAAAAGGCAGTCAATTCGTTTCGAGCGGACCTTGCCGCCGGGCCGATAAATGCAAGGGTCGGGCCGATCGAGGAGTTGGTCCTGGATCCTTGCGGACTTTATTCAGCATTCAGGATCGAAAAATAAGAATGGAACATTTACGAAAGTTAATACGAGAGGTGCCCGACTTTCCCAAGGCGGGTATCAATTTTTATGACATTACGACGTTGCTTAAGGATCCGGACGGCCTGGCGAATACGGTCGAAGCAATGTACGGCCTATGTGGCGACGAAAAGATCGACACTGTTATCGGCGTCGAATCACGGGGCTTCATATTTGCGCCGCCGCTCGCCATTAGGCTAAATGCCGGTTTTGTGCCGGTGCGCAAGCCCAAAAAGCTGCCCGCCGAAAAGGTGTCGATCGCGTACGATCTCGAATACGGTCAGGACACGCTTGAAGTCCACAAGGATGCCGTTGGCGAAGGCCACCGAGTTTTAATCGTCGATGACCTGCTTGCGACCGGCGGGACCGCGCGTGCCGTGATCGATCTCGTTGAGGGCCTTGGCGGAGTGGTTGCCGGATTGTTGTTCGTTATCGAACTCGATTTCTTAAAGGGCAGGGACAAGTTTGCCGGATATGACGTTCGGTCGCTGATGCGTTATGATTCTTAATTCGGTGCCGACCTAGTGTCTGAACCGTGATGTGGTCCCGTAGCTCAGTTGGATAGAGCGTTCGCCTCCTAAGTGAAAGGCCGGTGGTTCGAATCCACCCGGGATCACCACTTTTATTAAGGCTGAACTGTAATTGAGCGTTTAGCCGCAACAGTTATCCGGTATTTTGTGAGTTATTTTTGAGCTTTTGTGGAAGCCGGAGCCGAATGACCCTTTTTACTTAATGAACGGAAGAAAAGGGTGTTCAAGTACAGTGGCAGGCAAAAAGGCCGGGCTGCGGCATTCTCGAAGTCTATTCACAGATCTCCAAATCAAACCTTTTAACCGCAACGTAGCGAGCGTTGCGGTTTTTTTCGTTGCAGACGAACGTGGCTAATAGTCCTAAAAGATGGGCAAAGATCTGCGCTTTTAAGTGTTTCGTGGGCAATTCCGTATTGTGTTAGATTAAGGGATATGCAGTATGTCTTGACCGCAGAACAAATGCGAGAGGTCGATCGAAAGACGGTCGAACGATTCGGTATTCCGTCGATAGTTCTGATGGAAAATGCCGCCCAGGCGGCGGCGCGTATCATTATAGAAAGGCTGGGCGGATCGGTTCGGGCCAATTCGATACTGTTACTCTGCGGCAAGGGGAATAATGGTGGCGACGGTGCTGCTATCGCCAGGTTACTCGCAATGGCCGGGGCTAATGTTGACGTATTTCTCTTCGGCGAGATCGAGGATACGGTCGGTGATGCCAGAACAAATTTTGAGATCTGCAAAAGGCTCAACGATGCCGAATATCGGGATGACGTAGTTTATTGGCAGCCGATGCGGTGGACGTACCGAAACGAGGGCGGCGGTATCAACTTCATAGAGATCACGGATAAAGAGACTTTCTATGAAATGCTTAGTGAAGGTTGGGAACTTGGTTGGGTCGCCTTGGTCGATGCGATATGCGGAACCGGCCTAAACGGTGAACTTAGGGGAATGGTTGGGGAAATAACGGAACAGTTGTCCAAATGGGACAAATATCAGATCAAAGGACTTGGCGACTGTTTGCCCATTTTTTCGATCGATATGCCATCAGGGTTGCGTTCGGATCACGCCGATGCAGACGGCCCGCACCTTCGGGCTTCGGTCACCATCACATTTACTGCGCCCAAACCCGCTCAAGTACTGCCGCCCGCCTCGAATGCGATCGGCGAGTTGATCGTTGTAGATATCGGATCGCCATCGGTACTGTTGGAGAGTCTGGAAGTGAACCTTTTTCTGGCAGATGAATCAGATGCCGTTGAATGGCTCGAAGAATGCAAATTTCAGGGCGATTCGTACAAAAACAAACGCGGCCACGCATTGTTGATCGCAGGCTCGGACAACTATTCGGGTGCGGCGGTGCTGTGCGGTAACGCGGCGATGCGTTCGGGCGCCGGGCTAGTGACGATAGCGACGCCGAAGAGTTCCAAAGACTCGGTCGCAGCGCGCGTGCTGCCGGAGGTGATGGTACGCGGGGTGGCTGAGACCAAAAGTGGATCACTCGCCGAGTCGGCGTTTGAAGAGATCGGCGATCTGCTTGAAAAGGCCGATGCTGTCGCTATCGGAAGCGGAATATCGCAGGATGAAAGCACGCACAGGTTTGTTCAGAAAGTGATCACGAACCGTAATCGTCCGGTGATCGTTGATGCCGATGCCTTAAACTTGCTGTCGCCGGCTTTGAATAGCTGGGAGCCTGCAAACGAAAGCGGCGGTGCCTTGATATTGACGCCCCACGAAGGCGAATTTATGCGCTTGCTTGGCACGGACGACAAGGCGTTGATCAAAGACCGTGTCGAAGCCGTTCGTGATTTTGCAGTCCGGCATAGCGTTATACTTGTTTTGAAAGGTGAACGCGTTTTGATCGGTGCCCCGGACGGCAGGGTCGTGGTCAATCCAACAGGGAATTCCGGACTAGGTAAGGCCGGCAACGGTGATACTTTGACCGGCATTCTCACCGGATTTGCAGCACAGGCCGTAAAAAATGAGATAGATATGTTTTCCACTGTCGTCGCCGCCGTCTATATTGCCGGAATGGCGGGAGATGTGGCTGAGCAAAAATACGGCAAGCGTGTAATGACAGCGTCCGACGTGCGGGAGTGTCTGGTCGAGGTCTTCGGCCGATTAGCCGCAAAATAGAACTTTTGCCGGTGAGCTTATGATGATCGATGGATCGTATGTCAACGACTAAAACCATCTGCCCGACACCTGAGATGTCGTTCGAATTAGGGCAAGAGCTTGGCCGCGGCCTCCGTTCCGGTGATGTTGTATTGCTCGAGGGAGGACTCGGTGCGGGCAAGACCCTGTTTACCAAGGGAATTGTAAATGCTCTTGGGTACGATGTCGATGAAGTGACAAGTCCGAGTTTTGCGATCGTAAATCTATATGAACTCCCTGAGATAGATGTCTATCACGTCGATCTGTGGAGGCTTGATCCCGGCTTGGATATCTACACGGCGATCGGATTGGATGAGATATTGGACAGCGATCGAGCTTTAACGATCATCGAGTGGCCTGAGCGACTCGCTCAAAGCCCCGTTGGATCAGGAGTCATTAACGTAAAGATCGAAGGTGATGGCGACGAACCACGGACCATAACTATCGACCGTTAGGCCGCGATCGAAAATTTAACATCACAAATATTTAATGCTTGCCGTTAATCCGATATAATTTAGTTGGAATGTTAAGCAAAGTGGGTGGAAAAGATAGCAAAAAGGCCAACGAGGTAAACTCGGTTGAGAATGCCGCGGCGGCATTTGACGGTCAGTTGCTATTCAACCGTGAACTCGCGTGGCTCGAATTTAACCGGCAGGTGTTGGAAGAAGCGTTTCGCGACGGTATTCCGGTGCTTGAGCGGCTTAAATTTCTGTCGATCTTCTCGACCAATCTCGACGAGTTCTTTATGATCCGCGTCTCCGGACTCAAGGAGCAGATCGACGAAGGTATTAGCGAACTTTCGCCTGACGGAATGACCGCGGAGGATCAGCTTGACGAATTGCGAAAGCGTCTGCGGCCGATGCTCAAACGACAGGTCAATCATTTGCAGCAAACGGTGCTGCCGGAACTGAAAAAGGCCGGATTGACGATCGAGCCGTATAAAGGCCTGAACGCCAAAGACCGCAAAAAGCTCGATAAGTATTTTCGCGATAATCTATTTCCGATCCTGACGCCACAGTCGGTCGATTCCAGCCATCCTTTTCCATATATTTCCAATTTAAGCCTCAATATCGGACTCTTTATCGAGCCGGATCGTGCATTTACGCAGAAGAGCCTGAAGCACCTATATCGGCAAAAGCGATTTACGCGGATCAAATTGCCGCCCACAGCCTCGCGGTTGATACCCATCGACGAGAAAAAAGGACGGTTTGCTCTTATCGAAGAGGTGATCGCGGCGAATGTTCAAGAAATATTTCCGAATATGAAAACTTCGGACTCGTTTCTATTTCGCGTCACGCGTGATGCCGACATCGAGCTTCGTGAGGACGAGGCCGGTGACTTGCTCAGGACTCTGGAACGCGAACTGCAACGCCGTCGTGACCGGTTTCCGGTCCGGTTGGAGGTCTCGGCGACGATGCCCGATAAGATGCTCCGCGTTCTGACTATGGGCATCGGCCTGAGCAATATCGACGTTGACCGTATCGAAGGACTTCTCGATATTCCGGACTTGATGCAGCTTTACGGCTTGGTCAAGCCTAACCTTAAGGACAAACCGTTTCAGACGCGGCACCCGATATCGCTGCACGGTAAAAAGAGTGCATTCGATGTGATCAAACGTCAGGATGTGTTGCTGCATCATCCATATAACTCTTTTAGCGTCGTTTCGGATTTTATCGCTGAGGCCGCTGAGGACCCGGACGTCCAGGCAATAAAGATATGTTTGTATCGTACGGGAAAGGACTCGCCGATCGTCGATTCGCTGATGCGCGCCAGTCGCCTCGGCAAACAGGTGACGGCACTGGTCGAGCTCAAGGCACGTTTTGACGAGGAGAACAATATCGAGTGGGCCAGACGTCTTGAGAATGAAGGCGTCCACGTCGTTTACGGCATAAGCTCATTAAAAACTCATTCCAAAGTTCTTTTGGTGATTCGTCGCGAAAAGGACAAGCTCGTCCGATATGTCCATCTTGCGACCGGAAATTATAATCCGGCGACCTCCAAGATCTACACCGACCTCGGCCTCCTCACGACCGACGAAGAAATTGGGGTTGACGCGACAAATCTATTTAATATGCTGACGGGGTATTCGCAGCAGATGAAATATCATCGGCTATTGGTCGCACCGCTCAACCTGCGTGAAACGATCGTCCAAATGATCCGCCGCGAGGTGCGTAATAAGTCGGCCGGCAAGCCGGCACGGATCATCGCTAAGTTTAACAGCCTCACCGACGTTGCGATCGTGAAGGAACTCTACGCTGCATCAAAAGCCGGCGTCGAGATCGACCTGATCGTGCGTGGTATCTGCGTGCTTAGGCCCGGGATCAAGGGTTTGTCCGAGAATATACGCGTTCGTTCGGTGATCGGACGTCTGCTCGAGCACAGTCGCGTATTCTATTTTGCCAATGGCGGCGACGATGCGGATGAAGAGGTCTATATCGGGAGTGCTGACTGGATGATGAGAAACCTGGACCGGCGGATCGAGGTTCTGGTTCCGATCCTCGGTGCCGATATCCGAAAGTACATAAAAGATACGTTTCTGGATGCTTATCTAAAGGATGACGTCAATGCCCGTGTGTTAAGGCCAGACGGCACTTACCGCAAGGTGGCCGTTTCCGCCTCAAATCCCTTCGATTCGCAAATGTATTTTGTTGGACGGGATGTCGCGGATTAAACCGTTGCTGTCTTTTCAAACCTCGATTCCATAATACCGTTGACCTGTTTTCCGAATTTTGCGGTCAAACGCGGATATCCACGCAACTCAGACTCGAATCGCTCGGCACCGAGCAACTTTTCGGCTTCGATAATGTCTTGGACCGAGCCTTCGATCTCCATATAATATCCGAACGGCAGTTCGTCCAATACGACCTCGACATTTCCTAAATGCCAAGACTTACGGTGCTTTTCGTACACTACCGCAAGTCGGTAGCCGAGTTTTTCGATGATCCGTTCGGTTGCCTCGACGTCTGCGACCATCGTTTCAAACTCGATCTTGTGTTTGAAGTCGCTGTCCGGGCTCGTCCCGACCTTTTCTTTATAGGTGAGCAGATTAGTATTGCCGGTTTTACGGACGCGCAGCACGGCATTTCGGTCGTCAAGCAGTTGCCCGCGATGCAGATAATTTTCCTCGAAAACGTCGTCAACGAAGACGGCATTCAACTCTCGAAGCTTTGCTTCCATTTCGACAAGCAGTTTTTTGTCCAAACGGTATTTTTTTTCAATTTCTATAGCCATTGGCCGGGTCGAAAATCTTCCTCTGGTAAATAGTACGTATTCTGCGGGTGCACGGCAAACAGTCGGTTATCAACTTACAGGGCTTGACTGAAATTGCCCAATATTCGATACTTGAAAAAAAGGTCAGGATTAGTTCCTGTCTATACATTTCTTAAAACGATAGAATTTAGAGGAAATATAATATGCCTTATCCAGAAATGATGATCCACGGAATGCGACAGGAACTTGCGCAGCTCGGGATAGAAGAAACCAAAACCACTGAGGCCGTCGACGAAGCCGTCAAAAATACTGACGGAACGGTGATGGTCGTCGTCAACTCGGTCTGCGGCTGTGCCGCCGGCGGTGTCCGCCCGGGAATCGCGATGGCGCTTCAGAATGCTGCGCACAAGCCTGATCGTTCGATCACTGTGTTTGCCGGTGCGGACATAGATGCCACCGACACTGCCCGTGCCTATTTCGAGGGATATGCTCCGTCGTCACCGGCGATCGGCATTCTGCAAAACGGCAAACTCGTACAGATGTTCGAACGCCGTGACCTCGAAGGCCGTCCGGCGATGACGATAGCACAGTCGCTGGTCGAAGCTTTTGAATCGCATTGCGTCAAGACGGATGCGGCAAATAACTAGGTCCATTACTTTCAACTCAGCGGAAAGGCCGTCAAGGATTTGGCGGCCTTTTTTATATTTGCCGCCGCTGAAATAGTTATTGCCCTTGCGGCATAATACCGTTAGAATAGCGTTGGACTCTATTTACCCTAGTCGGGCTTCGCCAATGTCAATCAGCCAACGCCAGCACATACGATTTTCGCTCGACCTTCCGGCGTGGATATACACGAAGTTTGGCGAAAAGCAGCAAACTCTGCTGCAGCAGATAAGTATCGGCGGTTGCTTTACCGGATGGGAAGAGAATATCTACATCGGCGATGAATTTCGGATGGAAATTCAGATGCCGAACGGCAATTATATACCGCTGCACTGCAAGGCTCTGTACCGTTTTGAACACACCGGGATTGGTGTAAAATTTGTCGATATTACCGAATTTGAACAAGAGCTGATCACTCAGATCATCGCCGCCAGGCTCGACGCCGAAGGCGTTCCCCTACAAGTCAATCCGTTTGCCCATCCGCCGACGTTCGCCGACCAAGAGTCAACTCCGCGGGTCACGGACATCCGCGAAAAGACCGACGCCATCCTGGAGCGGATAATGACCCCAGACTAAAGAGCCCAAGAGTGGACAGTCATAACGCCGATCTGCTTGCACCGGCTCAATGCTTAGTTGCCCGTAAATATAACGCGACATCTAATGATCGATCTCAAAACAACTCATCCATCGCCTGTTCGAGGTTTTTAACGCCTACAACTCTAATTCCTAAAAGCTTTTCCAGGCCTTTTTTATTCGATTCCGGCAGGATCAGCTTTTTAAATCCAAGGGTTTGAGCTTCGCGGGCTCTGGCTTGGGCCTGAAGCACACCGCGGACTTCGCCGGTCAGGCCGACCTCGCCAAATAGGGCGGTTTCGGGCGGGACTTGCAGATTGCGAAAGCTCGAGGCGATCGAGCCGATGATCCCGAGGTCGGCGGCCGGTTCGTCGATCTCCATACCTCCGGCGACATTGATAAAGACATCGTCGGCCGCAAGCTGAAAGCCGAGCTGCTTTTCCATAACAGCGATCAGCAGCGATGCGCGATTTTGGTCAAAGCCCTGCGTCATTCGGCGCCCAGTGCCAAACTTGGTGCCGCTCACTAATGCCTGCACCTCGACAGCAGCGGCCGCGTGCCCTCCATACAGACGGTGACGACTGATCCGGTTGCATTCTCGGGCCGCTCTTGCAGGAAAAGCTCGGACGGATTGGCAACGGCGATCAGACCAGCGTTGGTCATTTCGAAAACGCCGATCTCGTTTGCCGCTCCAAAACGATTTTTGGTCGCGCGGATGATGCGGTGATTGTGGTGGCGGTCGCCCTCAAAATAAAGAACGGTATCGACAATGTGTTCGAGCGTCTTGGGCCCGGCGATCGAGCCTTCCTTGGTGACGTGGCCAGTCAGGAAGACGGGCGTCCCTGTTTGTTTGGCAAACATCATAAACTGCGCCGCCACATCCCGAACTTGCGAAACGCTGCCCGGAGCCGACTCGATCTTGTCGCTGAAAACGGTCTGGATCGAGTCGACAATGACAAAATCGGGCCTCAATTTATCAGTTTCGGCCAGTATCGCTTGCAGATTGGTCTCCGGCAAAAGGAAAAGATTTTCGGCCTCGACGCTCAGGCGTTCGCCTCGCATCTTGATCTGGCGTTCTGACTCTTCGCCTGACACGTAGAGCACCTTTGCACCGTGGCGGCTGAGCTTATCGGCCATCTGGATGACTATGGTCGATTTGCCGATGCCCGGAGCACCACCGATCAGCACCAGTGAGCCCGCAACGATGCCGCCGCCGAGTACGCGGTCGAGTTCGTCGATGCCCGACGGAGTCCGCGATTCGTCCTGCGATTCGATCGTGCCATAGGCGATCGGGGAGGTCTGGCGGTACTGCGAGACATAATTATGTTTGGTGTCGATCGACGGCGTTGGCCGGAAACGCTCTTCGACCAACGTGTTCCATTCCTGACAGTCGGGGCACTGCCCGAGCCACTTACGCGACTGCCCGCCGCAGCTCTGACAAACGAATATTGTTGCCGGTTGTTTCGCCATTTGATTATTTAAGTAAGCATACAACAGCCGACCTTTGTAAACGAATTAGCCGTATAGACACCCCAGCGATCAGCCACTTGCCCGGCCGCCTTGGTTGCGCCGTTCAAGTGCATAATATCGTCACGCAATAAAGACCACTGCAAGTGTCCGCAGAATTACGGTTCTGTGAGTCTGAAGCCGATCGTCGGACACAAAAAAGGTTGCCGGATAACTTAAATATCCGGCAACCTTTTCGTTTAATCTTTTCAACCCGAGTAACTTAGCTATCGCGGCTGTCGCCTATGATCATATAAAGCGCGAATTCAGTGCCCGGCTTTTTGGGTGGCTGATTTTCGCGAGGCGGCGGTTTAGGTTGCGGGTTGACGACCGGCGGCGGATTTTTCGGCGGCGGCTTTTTCTGAGTCGTTCTTTTGTGCCGCAATCGCCATTGACAGGCCGATCACCATCGTACACATTAGCAAGATCTTGTTTAATTTCTTCATCGCTTTAAGGTTTCCTCTTTCGTTAAAATAACGCTCTTGGGGAAAGAGGAACGTGCGTTCCGCTTGTTTTATAGCAATCGCGATGCCACAAGCGAACATATGATTGATTATCCAGTAAATAGGTTGGATTCTATCATTTAGGCCGTCCTTTCCATTTACAAAACTTTACGTTTTCAGGTATTTATATACGAAATGGTGAATCTGCTCGATATTTTGGCATCTGTCGTCGCGAGAAAATTGTGTTTGACGGTCTCTCATCGCTATCAATCGGTGGCATAATCGAACTATGACTCAATCGATAAATTCGCAAGACCGCATTCGGTCGGTACTCGTCCTGATAGCGACGATCGCAACGATCACGTTTAACTTATTGGCGGCTGGAGGATATGTGAATGGCGTATCGCCGGATATGATCTCGAACAAGTATCCAACTGTGATCACACCGGCGGGATATGCGTTCACGATGTGGAGTTTGATCTACGTCGGCATCATAGCATTTAGCGTTTATCAGTTGTTGCCCAACCAACTTGCACGCTTTCGGTCGGTTCGCACGCTCTATGTTATCAGTTGTTTGTTGAATTGTGCCTGGATATATTTCTGGCACCGCGAGCAGATCGCTATCAGCTTTGGTTTGATCGTCGCCCTTTGTTTGACGCTCGTCTTGATCCTGCGCAATTTTCGCGATGCCGAAGACCCGGGCTTTGCATTGTTAACTAAAGCTCCATTCGGCTTTTACGCGGGTTGGGTGGCCGCCGCATCGATCGTAAATCTTGCGGTCGTGCTGAAGTGGGCAAATGTGGAAATGACGCCGCGGGGTTGGAATATTTTCGGGGTCGTGTGTATCTTGGCGGCGGCAGCCCTGGCTATCGCGGCCCGGGTCTGGCTGCGAAATTATCTCTTTCCGCTGGCGATCGCTTGGGCAGTGTCTTCGATCGCGGTGAAACAGAGCGGAAACACGGCCATAGTTGTGGCCGCTGCGGTTGCGACAGTGATCGGACTTGTCACGGCCGGCAGTATTGTCACCAGTCTGAAAGATTCGACTAACAAAAACGCGTGAACGACGGCCTGATCTGTATCTCAACCTGTGCCGAAACGGCCGAGGAATTGCGTTTGCAATTGGACGGAGCGGACGCCACGGGCGATGCTGCTGAGGTTAGATTTGACTGTCTGCGACCCGACGAACTGCAAAAGGCGATCGAGATGATAGGCTCGATCGGCCTGCAGATACCTCTCATCGCGACCTTTCGATCTCCGGCGCAGGGTGGTCGCGGGCGGGCGACATTCGACGAGCGCGTGCAGTTTTGGCAAAGCCTGCCGAATGACTATTTTGCAGTCGATCTCGAGGACGACATTATCCAATTTGCCCCGGCGGGCGTGCGTCGCATCGCGTCCTTTCACGATCTCGATGGCATTCCGGATGATATCGAAGCGGTTTACGGCAGACTTGCGAGCAGCGGCGACATCGTCAAGATCGCGGTTCGGGCGGACGATGCAACTGACGCCTTGGCGGTCTGGAATCTGATCGAGAAAGCGAAAAATGACGGCAAGCCGATGATCGCGATCGCGATGGGCGATGGCGGCAAATGGACGCGGATCTTAGGGCCTGCACACGGAGCGTTTCTGACATTCGCCGCATCATCTGACGGAATGGCGACGGCCGACGGACAGATCACCGCGAAAGAGATGAGTGACGTTTACCGCGTCAGGGAACTCGGAGGCGGAAGCCTTGTGTTCGGCGTTTTGGGTAACCCGATCGCTCAGTCGATGTCACCGTTTATGCACAATCCCGCATTTGCTTCGGCCGGTATTGATGCAGTTTTTGTAAGTCTTCTGGTCAAGGACATCGGTGTATTCTTAAGACGAATGGTGCGGCCGGAGACTAGGGAAGCTGAGCTTAATTTCGGTGGTTTTTCGGTCACGATGCCGCATAAGCAGACGATAATGCAGTACCTTGACGCGATCGATCCGACGGCCGAAAAGATAGGGGCGGTCAATACCGTCAAGATCGATCGAGGGATGCTGACGGGCTTTAATACAGACGCACACGGATTTATCTCACCTTTGAAAGCAAAGTTTGGCGATCTAAAAGGCGCGAGGGTTGCGGTCTGTGGTGCGGGCGGTGCCGCGCGTGCGGCGGTCTATGCGTTAAAGTTAGAAAGTGCGGACGTGATCGTGTTGGCACGCGACAAGCAAAAGGCGCGTCTGTTCGGCGACGAATTTGGTGTCGAATGGGGACAGCTTACCGAGGATGCGTGCGGCGTGGACATTATTGTCGATTCGACGCCCGCCGGGATGAAAGGGCCGTTGGAGAATGAAACGCTATTTATGGCTGAGGGTCTGAGCGGCGTAAAATTAGTCTATGACCTCGTGACGAAACTCACCGATACGCCGCTTATACGCGAAGCCAGACTTGCCGGCATCCCGACGATCGGCGGCATCGAAATGCTCATCGCTCAGGGCACCAGGCAGTTCGAGATATGGACCGGTCGCGAGGCACCGGCGGAACTGATGCGGGATTCACTGCTTGCCGGAATGGAAAGATAAGATATGGATATCGAAGCCCTAAATTGTCCTAACTGCGGCGTTGGCGTCGCGAGCGATCACACACAGTGCGAATTTTGTAACTCGCGTTTGAAAACGATGGCGTGCCCATCGTGTATGGGCCTGATGTTTGTCGGGACACAATTCTGCGGGCACTGCGGCGAAAAAATGGTTGAAGCCGCGACGCCCGAAGGCGACGGTCTTGGCAATTGTCCGCGATGCAAATCAGGCCTGGAAATGCTGAAGATCGCCGATACGGCGTTTCGCGAGTGTTTGAGATGCGACGGGCTCTGGGCCGATGTTGCGACATTTGAGCGGCTATGTGTCGAGCGTGAAGAGCAATCTGCCGTCATGGGCTTTATCGGCGACCGCGAATCTCACACCGTGTCGGCTTCCAAGATCAGCTATGTTCCGTGTCCCGATTGTAGCCAACTGATGAATCGCAGCAATTTTGCGAGGGCATCCGGCGTTATTATCGATATTTGTAAACGTCACGGTGTGTGGTTTGACGCCGAGGAACTGCCGCGGATAATCGAATTTATCCAAAGCGGCGGAATGGAACTCGCGAGGCAGAAGGAAAAGGTAGAGATCGAGGAACAACGCAAACGGCTTCGCGAAGAGCAACGGAAATACGGTGCCGAAGAACCTCAGACCGGGCTCGGTTCGATCTTTGCAAGTGATAGCAATGCGAGCATCCGATCATTTGTCCGACGTCTTTTCGATTAGATCGAGTTTCGGAGTGAAAATTGTAAGTGGGCAACCGTCTTAAAAGATCAGGTTAAATAGTTGAACGAAAGATACAGCCGACAAATATTATTCAGGGAGATCGGAGTTGACGGTCAGCAGAAGTTGCTCGAATCGAGGGTTCTGCTCGTTGGCTGCGGAGCTCTCGGGGCATCGCACGCCGAGATGCTGGCACGTGCGGGCGTCGGGAAGTTGCGGATCGTCGATCGGGACTTTGTGGAATACACCAATCTGCAGCGACAGACATTGTTCAGCGAGGACGACGCCGCGGAGCGCACGCCCAAAGCTATCGCGGCAAAGCAGCGGATCGCCGCAGTGAACTCCGAGATCGAGGTCGAGGCGATCATTGCAGACGTAAATCATTCGAATGTGGAGGCGCTCATCAACGGATGCGACCTTGTTATAGACGGCACGGATAATTTTCAGGTCCGTTATCTGGTCAATGACGCGTGCGTCAAACTCGGCACACCGTGGATATATGGTGCGGCCGTGTCGAGTTACGGAACGACGATGACGATCATTCCGGGAAAGACGCCGTGCCTGCGATGTGTTTTTGACGAAATGCCGGACGCCGGATCTGCTCCGACGTGTGACACCGCCGGCGTGATAATGCCGATAATTACGACCATTTCGGCCGTGCAGGTGGCCGAAGCGTTAAAACTGCTGATCGGCAAGATCGATGCACTGCACGGGTCGCTGATGCAGTTTGACCTATGGGCAAATGACCGGCAAAGCATCAAACTCGTCGAGCCGAATCCCGATTGTCGGACGTGCGGCCTGCGCATTTTCGACTATCTCGACACCGAGACACCGGAGTTTTCGGCGGCACTGTGCGGCCGTAACGCGGTGCAGATCGCCCCACCGCACGCGATCACGCTCGATCTCGACCAACTGGCTGAGCGACTGCAGTTTGTCGTCAGCGTCAATCAAAACGAATATCTTCTGCGATTTACGTCAGGTGAATATGAAATGACGGTCTTTCGTGACGGACGGGCGATCGTTAAAGGCACGGATGACCTAGCGGCTGCCCGTTCTATGTATGCGAGATTTGTAGGTAGCTGAGTCAGTATGTGATACCCATCACAAACGGTTACACTATACATATCGGGATCACGGATATGGGCGATACTCCAAGGGTAGTGATAATCGGCGGCGGTTTTGGCGGACTCTGGGCAGCCAAGGCTTTGGCAAAGCTTCCGGTCGATGTCACGCTGATCGATCGCAAAAATCACCACGTTTTCCAACCGTTGCTCTATCAAGTCGCAACTGCCGTACTCTCGCCGGGCGAGATCGCCCAACCGATACGCCGCATCCTGCACCGAAACAAGAATACCGAGATTTTACTCGGCGACGCCGTTGGTTTTGATACGGACACGCAGAACGTGAGACTGTCCGACGGTGAGGTCGTGCCGTACGACTATCTGATCGTCGCGGCGGGTGCGAGGCACTCTTATTTTGGCCACGATGAATGGGAGTCGTCGGCACCCGGACTGAAAACGCTGGAGGATGCGGTGGACATCCGCCGCCGCGTTCTGCTCGCCTTCGAAATGGCCGAGCGTGACGCATATCTGACTGGTGAGCAACGAAGCCTCACCTTTGTCATTGTCGGTGGTGGACCAACCGGCGTTGAACTCGCCGGGGCGATCGCCGATATCGCAAGAAAGGCTCTTGCAAAGGACTTCAACGCGATCGATACGACGTCGGCAAAGGTAATTTTGTTTGAGGGTTCTGACCGTGTCCTCGGTACATTTGCCGGCGACCTTTCGGAAAGCGGAAAGTCACAGCTAGAAGATCTGGGCGTCGAGGTCAGGCTCAACAATTTTGTCAGAGAGATAGAACCCGGACAGGTGAAGGTCGGTGAGCAGTGGATCGAATGTGATCTTGTGCTTTGGGCAACCGGTGTCGCCGCATCGCCGCTGGGCAAGGCTCTCGGCGTTGAAACAGATCGTGCCGGACGCGTACACATCGAACGCGATCTATCGGTGCCGGGCTATAAAAATATCTTTGTTATCGGCGATATGGCGTCGTTGATGCAGGAAAATGGTGAGCCTGTGCCGGGCGTCAGTCCGGCGGCTATGCAGATGGGCAGGGCCGCCGCCGGAAATATTTCGTGTGACATCAAGGGCGAACCGCGAACGGACTTTAGGTACGTGGACAAAGGCAAAATGGCAACTATCGGCCGCCGCAAGGCGATCGCGGAGGCCGCCGGGCTTAAGTTCAAGGGATTTATCGCGTGGCTGATGTGGCTCTTTTTGCACGTGTTCTTCCTGATCGGTTTTCGCAATCGATTTTCCGTAATGTTCGAATGGTTTTGGGCTTATCTTACCCGGGAGCGAAGTGCCAGATTGATCATCGGCGATGCCGACGAACTCGTTGAGGCAACGGCATTCATCAGGGCAAGATCCGCTCTGAATATAACCAAAAAAAGCTGAAATCCGGATCGCACAGCACAAGTCAGCGTCTGAAAGGCACTGCACCGTGTGTATCGGTGTCTTTTTTGTGTGAATTGTGGTTAAATTTTTACGTTCCGAGTACAGGGTACGAAACGCACTAAATGAAGAAATACTTACTTTTGCCGATCTTTTCTGTTTTTTTTGCAATGAGTGTCGCGGCGGTTGAACCGATGGTCTGGTCGGTCAATTCGCGAGCCGAGGTGTTGAGAGGCGACGCCCGCGGGATCTCGATCGACGATACGGGGACGATGACCTTAGCCCCGAGATTGACCGAAGCGTTCAAGACCGAGCAATCGTACATCTGGTCCAGCACAGCCGATGCGGCCGGAAACGTGTATCTCGGAACGGGCGGTGACGGCAAGATCTTCAAAGTTGACCCGTCAGGCAAAGGCTCGCTGTTTGTGGACCTCGCGGAGTTGAACGTGTCGTCAATTGTGCTAGGCAGGGCGGGCGAGATATTCGCCGCGACATCACCGGACGGTAAGGTCTATCGCATCGACGCAACCGGCAAGGCCGAGATCTATTTCGAGCCCAAGGAGAAGTATATTTGGGCTCTCGCCGTGCTCGCTGACGGCGGCCTTGCGGTCGCTACGGGTGATAACGGCAAGATATTCAAGGTCAAAACGCCAAAAGCGTCTCCTGAAACCTCATTATTTTTTGATACAAGCGAAACGCACATCATCTCGCTTGCGGCTGATAAAAAGGGTAATTTATTCGCGGGCACCGACTCTAACGGCCTGGTGATAGAGTTTGGAGCAGACGGTAAGCCATTCGGATTGCTCGATTCGCCGCTACGCGAGATCCACGGCCTTGCGATCGGCACCGATGGTTCGTTGTATGCTCTGGCGATCGCTGAGTCAGTTGCGGCCAAACCCGCCGAGACTACCGCCGCAACCGCTACCGAATCTAAGGCCGTAACGGTCGAAAAGGCCAATCCGCTGACGCCTGAGACGCCGGCAAAGAGCAAATACGATCTCGCGGCGGCAAAGTCTGCTGTGTATCGCATCACCGCCGACGGCAAAACGGATCTGCTTTGGGCTTCAGCCAACGTCGTAGGGTTTTCGATCTTTCCGCAGAGTGCCGGAAACGGCGTCCTAATCGGGACATCGGACAAGGGACGAGTTTACAACGTCAGCAATGATGGCCGGGAGACGCTTGTGCTGCAGACCGGTGCCAGTCAGGTCTCAACGCTCGGAAGTGACGGTAGGTCGCTATATGCGACATCGAGTAATCAGGGAAGTTTCTACCGAATTCAGGGCGATGCGACGGAGGGAAGTTATGAGTCGGCGGTGCTCGATACTAAGGCGACCTCGACATTTGGCCGCATCTGGTGGCGAGCAAGCGGCAGCGTCAGTATCCAGACCCGCAGCGGAAATACCGAAAAATCGGATGAAACCTGGAGCACTTGGAGCGATGCGATGACGGACCCGAAGGGCGTCCAGGTCACTAGCCCAAAGGCCCGTTTTTTCCAATGGCGTGCAGTATTCAAAGCGGGTGCGGCGGCGGCGTCATTGAGCGAGGTAAATCTGTCATTTGCTGCCGTAAATATTGCTCCGGAGGTGCTATCCATCCAGGTGCTGCCGACAAACGTCGGACTTGCGGCCAATCCGCCGATACAGGTCGATCCTAATATCGAGCTTTCAGGGATGGACTCGTCAACTTTTGGCATACCCAACGCGGCGGTCCCGCCGAGGCGTTTGTTTCAGAGAGCGGCGACATCGCTACAATGGACGGCCGAGGACCGAAACGGCGACAAGATGGTCTATGACCTGTATTTTAAGGAGATCGGTGACCGTGACTTCAAACTGTTAAAAGCCGACCTGACCGATAATTTTGCGGCGATCGACGGACAATCTTTGGCTGACGGCAGATACCTTTTTAAGGTAGTCGCTCGAGATAACCCGTCAAATCCCGTTAAGCTCGCCCTTGCGGGTGAACGCCTGACCGAACCAGTCGATATCGACAATACCGCCCCGATCGTAACTGCTGTCGGAACACCGTCGATATCGGGCGACAAGGCCCGCGTCACATTCGACGCGATCGACGCCGCCAGCTACATCAAACGAGCAGAGTACAGCGTCAATGGTGGCGAGTGGGTCAATGTCTATCCGGATGATGGGATCGCGGACGGGCCTAAGGAACGTTTCTCGATAGACATCCCGGTGATCGCGGCGGGCGAATATGTCGTTACCTTACGCGCGTTTGACGTGAATTCGAACGCCGGTAATGCCCGCATCGTCGTCAGGAAGTAATTGCAAGTAAAACGGAGAACTAGATGAGCCTTTCAGCTAAGAGTGTCGCGGTCGTGACAGGAGCGGCGTCGGGTATCGGCAGGGCGTTGGCCATAAAACTCGCCGAAGAAAAGATCGCGGGAATTGCCATTTCGGATGTGAACGAAGCGGGATTGTCAGAAACTGCTGACTTGGCCGGTGCGGCGGGCGTGCCCATCTCGACACACATCATCGACGTGTCCAAAATCGACCAGGTGCAGCGACTGGCGGATGAGGCGGTTGCCGCTCACGGCGGTGTGACGCACCTTATAAATAACGCAGGCGTTGGCGTGCTTGGCAATTTCGAACAGCTGTCGATCGAGGATTTTGAGTGGTTGATGAGCATCAATTTTTGGGGTGTGATATATGGCTGCAAGGTTTTTTTGCCGATCTTAAGGCAACAGGAAAGTGCCCATATCCTCAATGTTTCGAGTGTATTTGGATTTATCGCACCTGAGGAACAGTCGGCATATTGTGCCTCCAAGTTTGCTGTCCGCGGCTTTACCGAGAGTCTGCGGCACGAACTCGCAGGAACCAATGTGACGGTTTCCGCGATCCATCCGGGCGGCATCAAGACCAATATCGCACGCAATTCACGCGTTGGTAAAGACACTCCCGAAGACTGGAAGCAACAAGGTGCCAAATTCTTTGATAAGGTCGCCCGCACATCGCCGGAAACGGCGGCGGATGTGATAGTGAAGGGTATCAAGGCTAAAAATCCACGGATCCTGATCGGGCAGGATGCCTACGCTATTAGTACAATTTCGCGGCTTTTCCCAAAACGATACCTGAGGTTGCTCGAACGCCTCAGCGGACACAAGATGAGTTTGCGTAAAAAGTAGACCTACTTTTTCGGCAACGTCATCGTCTTGCCCTCGGTATCCATTTCGAGCGGGCGGGTCGTATTGTCAGTCACGCTCGGGGGGACAAGGTCGCCCGTCTTAAAGCGGGAGTCCGCGGCGATAAAATCATTCTGCTGCTGCGGCAACGACGGACGTTGAGCGTCCGGTAGCGATGACTGAGCGTCCACGGCACCATACACTGGTTGTCCTCGATCAAGTCGGCGAATCTGCATATACTGCGCAATTCCCGCACCGAGCGACATAAACGCCGGGATCAACATCCAAAACCACCAGACCTTTGCTCCCGCCATACCGGTATAGCCAAGCACACCTGCCACAACCAGAAAGGAAAAGCCAGTGAAAATCTTAGTGACCGCACTTTCGATCGAGATAGGTTTACCTTTGCGATCTAAAAGCTGTTTGGGATGCTCGGCCGGACTTGCCAGGGCCGTCGAAATATTGCCTAGATCGGTTCCGCAACTTCGGCAAAATTTGCCGTTGTCAGGATTTTGAGTTCCGCATTTTGGGCAAAACATAAGCTTTATTCGTCCTTTGATCGTTGTCTTCTAGCTTCAAAAAGTATTACGCCGGCCGCGACCGAAACGTTCAGGGAATCGATCTTGCCATACATCGGTATCTTTACCAACACATCACAGTTCTCGGCGACCAAGCGGTGCAAACCCGAACCCTCACCGCCTAGTACCAGTGCCGAAGGCCTTGTCCAATCCCATTCGTTGTAGGTCATCGACGCGTCCATACTTGTGCCTACGACCCAGATGTCGCGACGCTTCAGGTCCTCGATCAGGCGATTGAGATTGCCCGTCTTAGCAACTTTAATATACTCGATCGCCCCGGCGGAGGATTTTGCCACAGTATCGTTGAGCCCGACGGCGCGACGCTCAGGGATTATCACACCGTCAACGCCGGCACCCTCGGCAGTCCGGAGTATCGCTCCGAGATTGCGTGGGTCCTCAACACCGTCCAGGATCAGCACCAGAGGTATTTCAGATGCGTCAACTACCGCCTCAACATCCACGTAAGCTGCCGCCGAAGTAAACGCGAGGACGCCCTGGTGGTTAACGCCGGAATCGAGATGTTTGGCAAAATTATCACGCGGCACCCGGCTCCAGGCGATCGAACGGGCACGGCAAAGGTCGATGATCTCGGACAGACGCCGCTCCAGAGCACCATCGGCGATCAGCACCTTGTCCACCCGTCGATTCTCGGCCCGTAGAGCCTCAAGCACAGGCAGAACGCCATAGATCGCAGTCGCATTGGTCTTGAAACCTTCGGCTTTGCTGCGTTCGGGGCGCGGTTGCTGCCGAGGCTCACGCGGCGGTGTATTGAACTTCTTCTTCATAAAAGATGCCATTGCAGGCGCGAATACCGATTAAATTGTCCCAGATTTGAGCTCGAGGACGCCGCCCCAAAATCAAAGCTCATCATTCCGCTTCGCAAAAGGCCGCGTGAATCGCGCCGTCGGTCAATTTCCCAAACCAGCGATATCTCGTCGATCACAACATCGAATTTATCAGCAAACCTGATACCGGTCGATACTTGCCGAATGCGTTGGGCAAGGCGCCGCATATTCTCGGCCGCGATCAGGCCCTTGTCGCCGCCTAAACACGAAAAATCAAAGCCGGTCGGCAAAATCCGCCAGCCGCGTTTGTCGCCGCGGCTATAGATGTCGATCAACAGATGGTCGGCTGACGTTTCCGACTCGTCCAGCAGCTTTGACTCACCGGCCCGCTTTCGCTTTTCAAGGCGTTCGGTCCGTGTCTCCCGAATTGTGCCGATCACGATCACCGCCAGATCATCGAATTTGGCCGAATAAGGTTGGCCGTTGTTGAAATCAATAAATGTGATGCCGTCGGAACCGAACTCGATGCCGCGTAGCCGCACCGGAGACTGATCTGTCATCAGGTCTTTGTCCGCAACGACCTTTGACGCGACTCCGAGCCCGGCCAACCGCTGCGACGCCGTCACGGCGTGTATTTCGTTTGCGAGCCTCGCTATCGGCAAAGGGACCATAGATCTCAGGCATTGTGCTACAACATCTGCGGGAGTGCCGGTCAGCTTTGCCCCCTCGCGGACCGTGTCCGCCGACACGGGTTCGCAGGAATATGCGATCACGTTGTATCCGGGCTCGATATCGTCGGGCCTTCGCAGGTCGCCGGTCGATTCTGTTGCGGCCACATCCGATATTGGGCTGCCGCAATATATGCACTTTGACCGGTCGGGCGAGTTATTGCGGCTGCATTTGCCGCATACGATCAGTTGACCGGGGGCAAATCCGATGTCTTCGCTCCGGATAGCGGTCCCGTCCGAGAGATAGTTGTCCGAAGGGTCTTGATCGTTCGATGTCATAGAATTCTGCGTCGAAAAACTGAATTTTAACATTATCATCGACAATTTGCTTGACCATTCATCGTGCCAAAGGCACACTAAGGATGGGCATATCCTTGGACGCGAAGAGAAAGGTTCGAGCGGCGGGGGTCGTAAGTCGTTTACTGTTAGTTGGTTAGGTATTGAAAAAGATATTTTATTCGATTTTTGGTTCACTTTTTTGAACTATTGGGTTCACTTTTCAGACTATTTAAGCCTCATCGCTCAGCTCGTCATTCGCCTCTGGGATCTGCCGTAGATCTCGACGGTAGAGGTGTGTAAAATGCAGTTCGATACAACGACCGGTTCATCCTGGGAGTTTGGGCATCGTGGCAGGGTTGCTGTCTTTATAGACGGAAATAATTTGTTCCACGCGGCCCGATTTCACAACATAGATATTGACTACAATAAGCTACTCCGAGTATTGCTTGGCGACGGCCGTCTGTTGCGTGCCTTTTTTTACACCGGTGTGGACGTGGGGGCCGAGCGGCAGCAAGGTTTTCTTTTGTGGATGAGGCGAAATGGATTTCGGGTCATTCAAAAAGAATTAAAGACCTTCTACGATGGAACTCGAAAGGCAAACCTGGATGTCGAGATCGCGGTGGATATGCTCAGTCTGGCCGGGCGTTATGACACTGCCGTGCTCGTGTCCGGCGATGAGGACTTTGTTTACGCGATCAATGCGGTCGCTTACAAAGGGTGCCGCGTCGAAGTTGCAGGATTCAGATCAAACACCGCTCCGCGACTGATAGACGTTGCAGACTTCTTTATCGACCTTGGTGATATTGCCGACCTGATCAGAAAAGACACGACTCAACCGGGTGCGTATGACGTGCCGTCATTTGTCCCCGCAGGCGAAATGCTTTCACAGGAACCGCGAGCCGAGGGATATGGCCGCCACGCTCGTCCGGCGCCGCCGGCACGGGATTTCGCCGACGATGTACGCGATTCACAAACGGATATCGACCGGATTTCTAACGAAAGATGAAATTATTCACCGTTAAGGAAGCCAATGACGTTTTGCCGTCGGTGATTCCGAAACTTCTCGACATCCGTGAGTACTACGCAATGATCGAAGTGATGCGGGACGAAGCCAGGACGGCGGCGGCTGCGTCGAAGTTTGGGGGCGGTATGGTCGGCGGCACAGGATATGTAAACGCACTGTACCAAGTCGGAAAATTGACGACTGAACTTGGGGCCATCGGTATCGAGTTGAAAGACTATACCCGCGGACTGATCGACTTTCCTTCAATGAGGAATGATCGTGTAGTTTTGCTCTGTTGGCAGATCGGCGATGGGGATGAGATCGGTTGGTGGCACGAGACGGATGCGGGATTTGCCGGACGAAAACCGCTTTAAATTTATCCACAGTGTTTTCCACAATTTGTGGTTATAGAGTGGGTAAGAAAAATGTTTGAAAAGCTTAAGCTTTAGTGCGCTTTAGGGTTGACGAGTTAAAGCGATTCCTGATACCATCACGTAGTTTTTGCTAATCTCCCTTACCACGATACTGTACAGTTGAACGGAAACGCCTATGAAATGCCCGGTTTGCGATCGAGATCTGGCGCCGACTTTGTCAATTTGCCCCACATGCGGCGCAATGATGAACGATTCGGTCCGTGAAGAGCTACAAACAAAGATCACCCCGTCAGCCAAACTGCGGCGTATTGAAGCGATGGTTCACCCCGCGACTTCTCCGGCGGACCCGAAAAAAGCTGTGCTTGCCCCGCCGCCGAGGCCGATGATTCTGGAGCAGGTGGCGGCACCGTTGCAAACTCCTGCACCGAAGAAGGCTGAACCGGTAAATCGCGTGATAACCGCCAATTTGAACACGAAACAAACTAGTCCGACGTTGGTCGAATTCCAAAATAAAAATATCGTCGTCCCGGAATGGCGGTTGCAAATGCAGAACGCGGTCCGTCAGCGAAAGGGAATGGCGGAGGAAAGTGTTGCGGACAACGCTGTTGCGGTAAAGCATACGCAGATGGCAACCCACGGGGCAACTGCCCTAAAGACCGAAACGGTCGCAGATCCCATTCCGATGGCGGAGATCGAAAATGCTGACCCCAGGCTCGGTGCTGCCCTCAAGCGGATCGCCGATTCGCGTCGTGCATTTTTGCCGGAAGACGCAAAGGCCCCCGCGACCGAACGGGTAGCGGCAGCTAAGAATTTTCCGTTCAACGTTGTGTCGCCAACGCCAAATCAGCCGGTCAGGCCACCGATGTCCGTCCAAACGGCCGTTCGTCCCAAACCGGCGATGGTCACACCACTGCGGATGGAGGCTAAACTCGATACAAATAAATTGCCGCGGATCGAAACGGTCATACCGCCACCGACCGCCGAGGCGGCAGTCGAAGAAACCGAGATCTCAAAGCCCGCAGTTATGCCGTCCCAGACCGGGTTTTCGGATGTGAAGCGGATACTCATCAACGCTGAGCACGAATACGCTGAGCCGGATACGGCACTTAACGACGACGAGGAGATCGAAGATCTGGCGCCGCTCTCGATGCGGTTCAACGCCGGCTTATTTGACCTCATCGTAGCCGTTTCAGTCAGTATGTTGGCTCTTTCACCCTTTGCTCTCACAGGTGGCGACTGGTTTTCGAAGGCTGCGGTACTGACATTTGTCGGCACTTGTGTGTTGGTTGCGTTTGTTTATCTTACGCTGTCGGTCGGATTTTTTGGCAAGACGTTGGGTATGCGTCTATTCGCCCTTGAGTTGGTGGACGCTGAGGCAAATGAATATCCGTCGATCCATCAGGCCGCGGTCAGTTCGTCTATATATATCTTGTCGATCATTTGCGCAGGTCTCGGGTTTATTCCGATGTTGTTCAATGATGAGAGGCGCGCAGCACACGATCTGCTGTCGGGGACGATCATAGTTCGCGAATTCTAATAATATAAAGTAACCCGAAACGCCCAAAAGTTCTGCACTGCGGTTCCTTTGGGCTTTTGTGCGCTTACTTTACACTTATCGATATGGAAGACGAACAGCGGCCAAAGACCAAGATCGAACTCGAGAACGAACGGTTCGAGCAATGTGCCGCGGCCGTGCGTAAGAAGTTCGCGGGTTCGATCGCCAAACGCCGGCGGCTGATCAAAAACCTATACAGCGACCTTGCCAAGCACGGCAGTCCGGATCACTGGAAACGCTGCGGCGACCTGATCCTCGCAAATGTGCATAACGCCCGACGGATCGGCTCGAGCATAATCGTCAAAGACTATTTCAGCGATGATGTGCCGGACATAACGATCGACGGTGACGAGCACAAACCGTTGAATGAGATCGCCGAAGGCTACTTTCGACTATACACAAAGGCCCGAAACGGCGTTGCGGTGATCACAGAACGCATCGCCGCATCCGAAGCCGCGATCGAAAAGGACATCGAACGATCGGCCCGGGCCGAGGCGGCGATCGAGGCACGAGATATTGGCTATCTTGAGGCTTTGCTTGAACCGCCTCGAAAGATCGTCGAAAAGGCACGTAAAAAGAAAAAGGACGTTGGGTTCAACGGCGCAAGGCGATTTGTGTCATCGGATGGATTTGAGATCCTGGTGGGGAAAAAGGCAAAGGACAATGATTTTCTCACGTTTCGCGTCGCAAAGTCGCTCGATACTTGGATGCACGCCGCGGATTTCCCGGGCTCTCACGTGGTGATCCACAATCCGAATCGCAAGGAAATGCCTGACCGAACGCTGCTCGAGGCAGCTCAGATCGCCGCATTTTATAGCGGTGCGCGAAAAGAGGGAAAGGCGGCGGTAAATTACACGCTGAAAAAATTTGTAAATAAGCCGAAACGGTCAAATCCCGGCCTGGTGAGTTTGGCGAGTTTTAAGACGATCCTCGTTGAGCCAAAAGTGCCTTTTGACGACGACGACAAGTGATCATTCGGCCATTGTCTTATCGACGGTGTCCTTTAACTGTTTGATAGACGGCGGTCCGCCGCCTCGGAGCACCGCTCGCAGATGGCCGTCGCGATCGACGAGTATACTGAGCGGCACACCGTCAAAATTCGCTAACCGGAATATTTGGGCCTTCATCTCACGCGAAGCACGGGTGAGTTCGTAATTAAGGCCCGTCTTTTCACCAAATTCTTTGATCTTCACGAAATCTTCGGGGTTGCCGTCGTCGTCGCCAACATTCAGACCGATAATCTGAAGTCCTTTTTCTTTATATTTATTCTGCAACTCGATCAAGTGCGGCATTTCGGCACGGCACGGTCCGCACCAAATGCCCCAGAGATTTACGAGGACGACATTTCCTTTGCGGTCGCTTATCTTTGTCTTTCCGCCGTCCATTGTTTCCATTTCGGCGTCCGCAACGTCGCTTTTCAACGGCGGATATACTGATTCGGTCGTTTTGCCGGATTCCGGGCTAGTCGAATTAGACGACCGTGCAGGGCTTACACCGTTAGTATTCGAGCCTACGCCGCCGCATCCGGACACATAGAAAGATGCCGCGGCGATCGCGGCGAAAGTCAACAAATTGATGGTTGTTCGCTTCATAAAACTCGACTCGTTCAGCGGTTATCCTGCAGCCGTAGGGCGATCAGCGTCGCTATAACTAATATTCCAAACATTAGCATCAATACGATCTGATTTACAATTTCATTCATCCAGGGATGTAAAAATGTGATGTATCCGCTCAGATCTTTAGGTAATTTCTTTGCCGCCGGCATCGCCGGCAGTTCGTCGGGTTTGGACATAGACGGCGAAAGTCCCGCGTTGCTCGCGTCGCCAAAATCTCTGATCTTCTTTTCGACATCCGCCTGATAATCCTCCATATCCCTTCGGGCATCTGACATTATCTTGTCATTTTCCGTCTCGATGTACTTGTACAACCCAAGGCCACGTGTTTGTCCATTCGGAGTCGCTCCTTCAGGTTCGAGAGTGTCCAGCGTCGAAAAACGCTTGATAGTGTCAAATGACCAAGCCGCGGGCACAAGCAACGATGCCGGCTTTGAAACGCCGCCGGGAACGCCGACGATCCCGGAAAACAGGATCTGCGGAATGAGGATCAAAGGAACCAAGCTAGTTGCCATCTCAGACGAGCGTACTACCGCAGATACGAATAGCCCGATCGCGATCCCCACGCCGCCGGTCAATAGCATTGTCCACAACTGCGGAAGCCCCAGCATCTCACCCGGCATTGGCATAAGGCCGGTCAGATCAAAGAACTTAAGCGGCAGAAACAGCAGGACACATTGCAGCCCGACGATCAAGCTCAATACAGCGAGTTTCGACCAAAGATATGGGATCAGCCCCAGATTGACCATCCTTTCACGCCGATACACAGGGCGCTCACGGATAAATTCGCGGGCGGCGACGCTCGTCCCGAACCAGACCGACACAATGGTGAGGATGAAATACGCAAAATCCCTCGGCCGCTCGGAACCGAGCACGAAAAAAGTCAGAAGGGCTATGATCGGAGCCTGTGCCATCAGGATAAGCAGATTGAACTTGTCCTTGAGTAGCACCTCAAAGTACCGTCGCGAGAGTGTGAGCCATTGATTTAGCGTCCCTGCAATACCTAATCGCCGTCGCTTGACATTGCCGCTCGGCGGCAGAGTGCCGAGTTGTTTTAAGGGATCGCTGATGTTCTGAGTGTACTGACGCGTCGCACGAAATTTCTGTCGCCATTCTTCGGCGGTTTCCTGCTGCACCTGTTGGCGGACGCTTTCGCCGCGGATCTTGACGGCATCCTCGATCGGAGCTTCAAGCATATCGAAGAGCTGTTTGTAGTTCTGGGCTCCAAGATGAGCCAGTGCCTCGGCGGGCTTGCCGTAGAAGACAAGTTTGCCACGCATCAGAACGACGATCTTATCGAAAAGCCCGACGTTCTCCATTGCGTGGGTCGTCAGAATCACAGTCCGGCCAGATTCCGCGATCTGGCGAAACAGCTTCATTATCCTTTCTTCTGTCGCAGGGTCGAGGCCCGATGTCGGCTCGTCCAGAAAGATGATCGATGGCTTGGTGATCAACTCGACGGCTATCGATACACGCTTTCGCTGACCGCCGGAGAGGCGGCTTACGGGAACGTCGCGACGGTCGGCCAGGCCGGTCACGTCGAGTACTTCGCTTATCGTCTGGTCGATCTCAGCCGAAGAGATATCGCGTGAGAGCCGGAGTTTGGCTACGTAATAGAGTGTCCGGTAAACGGTCAGTTCGCGATGAATAATGTCGTCCTGCGGAACGTAGCCGATCACGTGTTTGAGCGAATCGAGATGGCGATACAGGTCGAGGTTATTGACAAGTACGTTGCCGCCGGATGCCGGCCGCATTCCGTTCATCGCCTCGATCAACGTCGATTTGCCCGCCCCGGACGGCCCAAGTATCCCGACAAACTCATTTGGCTGGATCGATAGTGAAACGCCGTCCAGTAAGCGCAATCTGCCGCCGCGTATCTTGACCTCGCGGACCAGTTCGACGGCATCGATCCGCGTTTGCGACCGGGTATCAAAAACACCGATGTTCCCACTCGGATCGATCCGGATCTCGAACAGCCCGATCTGTACGTGGTCATCAGGCGTGATCAATTGCCTTGAGACCCTTATGCCATTTACAAAAACACCATTGGTAGACCCGAGATCGTCGATATAGACGCCGCTGGCGGTACTCAGCAAACGGGCGTGTCGGCTGGATATCTGAAGTCCGTCGAGAGTAATGTCGCTCTTCGGATCGCGCCCGATAGAGAGTTCCTTGCCGCCGCCGAAGGTGAGGGACATCAGCAACTGACGTTGCCCGTCTTCGGTTGACTTTGCCGGTGCCGAGGTCGATTTATCGACCTTAAAGACCATCGTCTTAGAGCTGACGGGCTCGTCTAACTGAAATGATTTTGCGACATTGGGGGCGGCGACGGAGCGTTGTCCAGCGATGACCGCGTTAGACGGCGCCGGATCGTTTGGCGAAACAAACTCTAATACCGGACCGCCGATCCCGAAACGGAGCATATCCCGGTGATATAGCGGAGTCGGTGCGGATATTCGCTGATCATTAACGAAAGTGCCGTTAAAACTGCCATTGTCCTCAATTACGTATTGGCCCGACTCCGAGCGTAGAACGGCGTGAGTTCGCGAGACCATTATGGCCTTCGGATCAAAATTGATCTCACACGCGGGATCGCGTCCGATCGAGACCTCCCGGCCCAGAAGGTCCAACGGCTTTCGGCCCGGTTGTTCGACAAAAACGATCCGTGGCCCAGCGGCATTGGGTGCGGCTTGCGGGATCTGAGCAACAGGCGCCGAGACCGGCGGTGGAATTGGCAAAGGCGGAGGAGGGATCGGCTTGGGCGGTTCGGCAGTGCTGTGCGGCACGAACGATTCCTTCGGAGACTCAAACCAAACAACTCGAAGTCGCGGACCGTCGGTGCCGAACTGAATGACTTGTCCGGCCGATAATTGTGCGGGAGCGGAGATGCGGCGGCCTTCCAAAAATGTCCCGTAGCTTGCGTTAAGGTCCACCAGGTGCCATCGGTCGTTATCCCAGCGGATCTCTGCGTGTTTGCGCGAAACCATCGGATACCCATCGTTTGGAAACACGATATCGCAATCAAACGGGTCACGCCCGATGCGTAGCACGCTCTTTGCGTAAGGTTGTTCGGGAGTTTCGCTCCCGTCACTCCGGATCTCGGCGAGAATGATATTCATTGAAAATACTCAAAACTGAAGGGTTTAGCTTAACAAACATTGTCAATTTTCGTTAGTGTGGCCATCGACTGCGGTTGCCACCATGGCATTAGAAACTTTTAATGATAAGTAGAAAAAGTGCTAGTGTTTGTGATTCAAATCATAGTTCCAACGGCGAGATCCGACTAGTATTTTCAATAGACTGACGCTTGGCCCCGGATCATAGAAAATGCCGCCAGGTGAGTGCCGTCTACGAGAGGTTTCGGGTGTCATTTAGAATCCATAACGTGACCTTTCGAATAAAAGCGGACGTTGAGGTAAACTAGTACTTAAACAGATCGGTCGTGCAAGCCGGATAATTTGGGGCGGACACGAAAGGGTTTATCTGCCGGGGCGACGGCCGAAAGAAATTAGCGTTTTGGTTGTGACCAGAAGGATCGTAATTAACATTCGTGGTGTGCACCTGACGATCGAGCAAAGAGATCTTATAGAAGATCAAAAGGCGAACAAATGAGCGAAAGAACCAGCCAGCTAAACTACCTTAATCCGACTTTGATCGGTCTTGCGGCGTCGATTTTGTTGACCGCCCTGGTCATTGTCGGGTCACGGAATCTAGAGCATTTTGACTCCGCCCTTTTCGGATACACCGTGGCGAGTGTCGTGGCATTTGGTGCGATCTTCTTTCGATACGCACTATGGCTTCAACGACCAGCGACGCGAGTGTATTTTCGGCGCGGTATCCAACTCTTTTTTCAACGCAAAAAGTTTATCCGCAATACTGCCGATTCATCGAAAACCCTTGCTACCAACATCGTCGGACAGCGTTTTATATTCAAGCGCGGTACGATGCGGTGGCTGATGCACTTTTTGATAATGTGGGGTTGTCTGACGGCGGCGGCAGTTACATTTCCACTAGTTTTCGGTTGGGTGCATTTCAATCTCGAAGGTGATTTGGGTTACCGGGTGTACCTGTTCGGTTTTCCGCTACAACTGGTAAATGGTCGCAGTGTCATCGCGTGGATCATATTTCACGCCCTGGATTTTTCGGCCCTAATGGTCATCGCCGGATGTGCGATCGCGATCCAGAGACGTTTGCGTGACCGCGGTGCTATCGCAATGCAGCAGTTTCTGCTGGATTTTGTCCCACATTTGCTCCTGATCGCGATTTCCGTTTCGGGACTTATGCTAACAGCATCGAGTCTCTGGTTTCACGGCTATATGTACTCATTTATCGCCCTCAGCCATCAGGCAGTGGTGATAATGACGATATTCTTTCTGCCGTTCGGCAAGTTCTTTCATATCATTCAGCGTCCGGCGTCGGTCGGTGTCGAATTATACCAATCGCGTTCCAAAGAAATGGAACAGGCAAAGTGTCCGCGATGCAGTACACAATTTGCCGCTCAAATGTGGGTTGACGACCTTAAAGGCGTGGTAAAAGAACTTGGATTTGATTACACCCTGGAAGACGGCACGACACTCCAGGATTATTGTCCGCGATGCAAGCGGATAATGCGCGCACTGGCCTATTCGGGACTGGCCAAACCGGCCGAGCCGGTCTTTTACGGAGTAAGGGCCGACGAGAAATAGTCGTTTGCGGCTGGGAAATTTATGTCAAAAGTTGAGAATCTCGACAGAATAATTAAGGAATTCGGACCAACTCTCCACGATGAACCGTACGGCGGATGGCGTGCGGACCGGGTCATAGACAAGGTTGTGCAGACCCATTGTCCGTACTGTGCGGTCCAGTGCGGGATGAACCTGCTGGTCGAAGACGACCACGTCGTTGGATTTGAGCCGCGGTATGATTTTCCCGTTAACGAGGGCAAACTCTGTCCGAAAGGGGTGACCGCGTATCTACAGGCTCACCATCCGGATCGCCTAAAGTATCCGCTGATCAAGCGAAACGGTGTATTCGAGCGTGCAAGTTGGGAGGAAGCTCTCGATCTGGTCGTTGCGAAATTTCAGGGGTTGCGAAAAGAATATGGGCAGGATTCACTTGCCATTTACTCTGGCTCGTCGCTGACGACCGAGAAGACCTATGTAATGGGCAAGTTTGCCCGGGTCGGACTACAAACGCGCTATGTCGATTACAACGGCCGTTTATGTATGGTTTCGGCCGCCGCGGGCAACAACAAGGCATTTGGTATCGACCGCGCCGCTAATCCGTGGAGCGATATTCCGCTGGCTGAGGTGCTCTTGATTGCCGGTGCTAATGTGGCCGAGACATTCCCGGTTCTCAATAAGTATCTCTGGCAGCAGCGTGACAAGGGGGGCATTTGGATAATTATCGATCCCCGCGAAACACCGACTGCACGACAGGGCGACCTGCATCTCCAGTTAAAACCGGGCACCGACGTCGCCCTTACCAACGGTATTCTTCACGTAATGATCAAGGAAGGATACGTTGACCAGAAGTTCATCGACGAAAGGACGAACGGTTGGGCCGAGACCCGCGAGGCAGTCTTTGAAAAATACACGCCTGAGTATTGTGCGGAGATCACCGGTGTGCCCGCCGAAAAGATAATCAAGGCGGCCCATTTGTACGGACGTGCGGCGACGGCCTTCGTCCTGCACGCACGCGGTATCGAGCACCACTCGAATGGTGTGGACAACGTGCTCAGTTATATCAATCTCGTACTGGCGAGCGGCAAGATCGGAGCACCCGGCCGCGGCTATGCGACATTTACCGGACAGGGAAACGGACAGGGCGGCCGCGAACACGGTCAAAAAGCCGACCAATTGCCGGGACAGCGCTCGATCAATAATCCCGAACACCGAAAGCAGGTCGCCAAGATCTGGGGCATTCCCGAAAGCGAAATGCCGCAAGCAGGCGTTTCGGTCGTCGAAATGTTCGACAAAATGCGCGAAGGCGAGATCCGCGGACTGATGTCGGTCTGTAACAATGTGATGGTCTCGATGCCGGACACAAACAAGATCCGCGAATCGCTCGAGGGGCTCGATTTTTACGTTTGCATCGACTTCTTTATGTCGGAATCTTCACGTTATGCAGACGTCGTGCTACCGGGAACGGCGTGGTCGGAAGACGAGGGTGTCACAACGAACGGCGAAGGACGTGTACTCAAGATAAACAAGGCGACCGAACCTCCGGGCGAAGCAAAACCCGACTGGTGGATCGTCAAGGAACTTGCGGAACGCTTAGGTCGCGGAAAGTTTTTTCCCTATAACAACACAAGGGAAATGTTTGACGAAATGGTTGAAGCGTCACGCGGCAGTACAGCGGATTACGGCGGCATCACCTGGGAGCGGATCGAGCGCGAAAACGGCGTATTTTGGCCGTGTCCGACCGAGGATCATCCCGGAACTCCGCGGCTGTTCGAGGATCGATTCTATCATCCGGATGGGCGAGCGAAGTTTCACGCTGTAACCTACAAGGGTGCTGCCGAAAAGCCCGACGACGAATATCCGCTGATTATGACCAGCGGACGGGTCGTATTCCAGTACCTTTCGGGCAATCAGACGCGCCGGATCAAGTTTCTGGTCGATCAGTGTCCGGAGCCATACGTTGAGGTTCATCCCGACACCGCAGCCAAACTCGGCATACGAGACGGCGAACGCGTCAAGGTCGTATCACGGCGCGGATTCGGCATATTCCCCGCATTGGTCGTCCGAACTATCAGGCCGGACACGATCTTTATTCCATATCACTGGGGCGAGGAACTTGCCGCCAATCAGATGACCAACCCTGCGTTGGATCCGACATCAAAAATACCTGAATTCAAGGCTTGTGCGGCCAGGATCGAAAAGATCCACTCGCGTGAACTGCCGATTTTCGGAGCAGCCTTAAAGGGTGTCTCGAGGAGTGAGGTTTAATAAGGAAATCGATTTATGAAAGAAACAATGTTCATCGACCCGCAACGCTGTATCGGATGCCGTTCGTGCGTGGCAGCGTGTAGGGAATGTTCGACTCACAAAGGCTACTCGATGATCTTTTTAGACCACATCGACCGCCACGAGTCCACGGCGACGATGCCGACGGTCTGTATGCACTGCGACGAACCGACCTGCGCTCTCGTATGTCCGGCAGACGCGATCAAAAAGAACGATGACGGTGTGGTGATGTCTGCGTTAAAGCCGAGATGTCTGGATTGCCGCAATTGTGTGAACGCGTGCCCATTTGGCGTTCCGAAGTACAATACGCAGATGCATCTACAGATGAAATGCGATATGTGTTTTGATCGCTCAAGTGAGGGATTGATGCCGATGTGCGCCAGCGTCTGCCCCACGGGTGCGATCGCGTTCGGCACCTATGAGCAGATCGTGCCGTTGCGCAAGACTAAGCCGGTCAATGCCCACGTTTTCGGTAATCAGGTGGTTGAGACCAAGGTCTATTTAATGCTCCCGACCGACGACGAAGAAGTAAATATCGACGGTTGCGGTGTTTTCGAAGGCCGGGTGAAACACGACGGAGCGGTCGGAGCCTCATCGTGGATGGATACACAGGCACAGGAGACTGATAATAGTAATGAGTTCTGATACATTGAAAGATTCGATCGATAGAGTGCTTTCGGATGAAAGGGACGTCCAGGATGCGTCGGCGGCCTACTCCCGTGAATTTCCGTATGATCGTGATGAGGAGACTCAGGTAACACGCCGAGAGTTCTGTAATTTCCTTTTCCTGACTTCTACCGCGTTTACGGTCAGTACTGCGGGATTTGCTGCGAAATCGGCATACGATTCGCAGAAAGAAAAGCAGTTCTATCCGGCGAAGGTCGATGGAGCCCTCGAGTTAGAGCCTGGCGAAAGCCTGAACTTTACCTATCCCGGCAAGGAAGATACCGCGATAATGATCCGAAATCAGGACGGCAGCTATCGAGCTTTCGGACAGAAATGTACCCATCTTTCGTGTCCGGTCTATTACTCGAAGGAGCACGCACGGCTTGAGTGTCCGTGTCACGAGGGCGGATTTGATGCCGGCACGGGGCGCGTGCTTTACGGGCCGCCGCCGCGGCCGCTGGATCTGATCGAACTCGAGGTCCACAACGGCGAGGTATTTGCCACCGGCAGAACGGTGAGAGGAAATGAGGGCTGAAATGCGAGAAAACGAAAGTAAGAGGCCTCACAAAATTTCAAGACCACAGACCCGCGGACGAACCGCCGTCTGGCAGGCACGCGTCGCATTGCTGATAATGATCAATCTGGCACAAATGTGGATACTCTCAGCCGCCATCGAGGCAGCCATCGCCAATGAGTATCGCCAATTATGGCCGCTTGTCATCGCTTCGGTCGTCTGCTGGGTAGTCGCACTGACGATAATACTCTGGTGGAAACCGGCGTCACGCCCGGGAACTGCCAGTCGATAACAGACGACGGCACATTGTCAGGCAGATCAAGGAATGCACCCGCGATGGAGCGGCACAAACGCTCGCGATCTATACACTTGCAACAAAGTTGTGGCGGTCGGCGTAGGTGTCGGCCGACTCATCGTATTCGCGATCATTTGTTGGCAATACATACCAAAACAATTCTTAAAGACCTGCCACGAAATATCCGTGCAAATGTGATTTAAATCATATCCAGCGCACTATTTTGCTAATAAACTTTGCCTTGCGGCCACCCCTATAGAGTGTTTTTACATAGCTCTTGCACCCAGCTTGTCGAAAATATGCTCGGAGGTTCAAATGAGAAAATCGTCGATAAAATCCGAACCAAAAGCTCGAAATATTCGAGTACGTGTGGTTAATGGAATTGTACTCGTCGTCTTTATATCTATCGCAACGGTGTTTTTGGCGGCTAGTTTCTGGACCGATCCGGTAAAGAGCAAAAATGATCCCATATTTCCGCAAGTCAACAAAGCCGCTCAAACTGAAGAATCCGATGACCCCGCGGTCTGGGGGAAGCGATTTCCGCTACACTACGAACTCTTTAAGAAGACAGTCGATCAATCCCGTACGCGATTTGGCGGGAGTGAGGCGGTACAAGTAACGCCTAAAGATTCCGACCCGCGATCGGTCGTATCGCAGTCGCGTCTGGAGGAAGATCCGCGTCTGGTCACAATGTGGAATGGCTATGCATTCTCAGTCGATTTTCGCGAAGAACGCGGATACGCTTATATGCTTGACGACCAGACATTTACCGGTCGCCAAGCGGTCGTCAAACAGCCCGGGTCGTGTATCAATTGCCACGCATCTACCTATCTGACATACAAACGGCTTGGCGACGGCGACATTTTTAAGGGGTTTGACGCACTCAATAAGATGCCATTTACCGACGCCCGCAAAGAGGTGAGCCATCCGGTGTCGTGTATCGATTGTCACGACTCCAAGACGTTGAAACTCCGCATTACAAAGCCGGCATTTATGGTCGGGATAGCAGCCTATAAGGCGTCTCAAGGCGTAAAAGATTACGACGTAAACCGTGATGCAACGCGAAACGAAATGCGTTCGTTTGTCTGCGGACAATGTCACGTCGAATACTATTTCAAGGGCGAGGGAAAAACATTGACCTTCCCGTGGAGTAATGGACTGAAAGTGGACAATATTCTCGCCTACTATGATGAAGCAAAGCACAAGGACTGGGTGCATAAGGAAACCGGTGCGGAGGTGTTAAAGGCGCAGCATCCTGAATTTGAAATGTTTAACCAAGGGTCGCACGGACGTGCGGGCGTTTCCTGTGCCGATTGTCATATGCCGAAAACGGCCGGGCTCGCGAAGATAACTGATCATTGGATCCGCAGCCCGCTCTTAAACATCGCTCAATCTTGCCAGGCGTGCCACAAGGCTGACTCGGATGAATTGAAGTCGCGGGCAGAGACGATCCAGAATCGGACCTATAGCCTCCGAAATCTAGCTATGGACGCTCTGATGGATCTGATCGCCCAGATAAAGGCCGCGAAGGCAGCAGGTCGATCAGACGCCGATCTTTCCGCCGCGAGAGACTATCAAAGAAAGGCCCAATTCTATCTGGACTTTATCGAAGCCGAAAACTCTATGGGGTTTCACGCCCCGCAAGAGTCAACAAGGGTCCTGGGCGAATCGATCAATTTTTCTAGATTTGGATTGATGAGCCTTGGAGGCTTTAAGCCGGTCCATCCGTTTCAAGGCAAAACGGAATAGATGACGGACGGCGACGCTTGTTTAACCACGATCGTCGCACCGCCCGAAGGGAATTATTAAAAATAACTAATATGTGTAAGTACGTTAAAAATGTCGGAATTGTAATAGTTTTTATCTTGGTCACGGGGTTTATCACGAGTGCCCAGAGCACGGTCCCGCCAACGGATGTTGGGTCTGCTCGCCCGATGCCTTCGGCAACGCCAACGGATGATGCGATGCGAAATCGGGTAAAGCTGCTTGAGGAGCAGGTTGAAATGATGCGGCGTGAACTAGCTGAGCTGAGATCGGCGGTCGGTAAAAATAGCAATTCTGGAGCCGACACGTCTGCAAAGGCCGAGCCGAAACCTGCGGTGGCCCAAAAAGTCGAAGCCGTGGCCGCGGCGCCTGCGAAAAAAGATCTCGGTATGGATGTCGGCTCAGCCAGACTGACGCCTTACGGAATATTGTTTTTCAATGCCTTTGGAAACAGCGGCGGTACAAACAACTCCGATATTCCGCTATTTGCTACAACGAGCGGCACCGGGAATGTGAGTGCGAGTGTCCGGCAGACTCGTCTGGGCATACGGCTTGAGGGTGCAAAGGTCGGCAAGGCAAGGCTCTCGGCCATCTTCGAAGGCGACTTTTTCGGCGGGTTCCCTTCGGTCGCCATCGGTGAGAACTTTGGCGTGTTTCGACTGCGTTTAGCAAACGCGCGTCTCGATTGGGAAAAAACGTCCATGACGATCGGCCAAGACTGGATGGTATTTGCGCCTGCCAGTCCGACATCACTCGCTGCAGCGGGCATCCCGCAAATGGCGGCGTCCGGCAATCTCTGGTCGCGCTTACCACAGGTAAAAGTAGAGCGGAAACTAACTCCTCACGTTACTTTGCAAGCTGCATTGCTCGCCCCGCAGACCGGTGATTTTGCAACGAACGCGGCCTTCTTTTTACAACCGACGAGCGGCACTGCATCTCGCGTGCCGTATCTGCAGAGCCGTATCGCGTTTAGCGGGAAGAATTGGTTCCAGAGCAAAAAAGCGGGTTCGATCGGCATCTCGGGCCATTACGGCCGATCCGCGGTCTTCACGGGTGCAAATAATGTTAGAAACGATCTCGATTCGGTCGGGCTTGCCTTGGACTGGAATCTTCCGTTCTCAAAGCGACTGTCGTTGACCGGCGAGGCGTTTGTCGGCCGCAATCTCGGTGGATTTCAGGGCGGCGTCTTTCAGGGTTACAACACTGACTTTGCATACCGACAGGGCGTAGCTTCGACGGCGGGAGGCGTGCGTGCGATCGGGACCCGAGGCGGTTGGGCACAGATCGGATTTACCCCTAAGGTCCTAAAAGATCGATTGGGCATCTACGGAACGGTAGGCATCGATGATCCTAAAAACAGCGATCTGACGAGCATTGCAAGCCGCGATTGGCGGCTCAGGAATATGTCCGTCGCGGGTGAGATGATATATAAGTTCACACCGCAATTCTCGTTCGGGATCGAGTATCGCGGATTCTGGACGACCTATATGCTCCGCGGACAGCAGCACGCGAATCACGTAAATCTGGCGGCAAGTTATTCATTTTAATGGTTGCGGAGGTCGGGCCGTTACCTGATTTTGTCAATTGAGGCATAAATGCGTTAAAATCTGCGTGCCCTAACGATCAATTTAACGCACAGTCCATATGCTTTTTTTGACGCAATCTGCCGCAGTTTACGGTATCGACGCCTTAATTGTAGATATAGAGGTCAATCTGCGCCCGGCGAGCGGCGACGGAGATCAGACGCCGGGCGTAACGATCGTCGGCCTGCCGGACACCGCAGTGCGGGAATCGCGTGAGCGAATCCGAGCGGCGATCGCGAACAGTAACTATTTTTTCCCCTTAGATAAGGCGACTGTCAATCTCGCTCCGGCGGACGTGCGCAAGGAAGGTGCTAGTTTTGACCTGCCCATAGCTCTCGGCATACTTGGGGCAAACGGCGATCTGACCAACGGACAGGGACTCGAGCGCACGATGAGCGTCGGCGAACTGTCGCTTGACGGTCGAGTGCGACCCGTACGTGGGGCTTTGTCGATCGCCCTCGCGGCACGCGAAAACGGCGTTGTAAACCTTCTGGTTCCCGAAGAGAATGCAACCGAGGCGGCGGTCGTGAAGGGTGTGAACGTTTTTCCGGTTCGAGATCTCCGGTCGGCCGCCGAACTTGTCATCGACCTCGATGCCGGAAGGCTGACAAAGATCAGGCCGCTCGTTCTGGACATTTCGGAACTCCGCGAGCGGGAGAATCATTATAACGTCGATTTTTCTGAGGTTCGAGGCCAACAGACTGCCAAACGGGCATTGGAGGTCGCCAGTGCCGGTGGGCACAATATACTTTTTATCGGCCCGCCCGGATCCGGCAAGACTATGTTGGCTAAGCGTTTGCCGACGATATTGCCACCGCTCGAGTTTGAAGAAGCTCTCGAGATCACGAAAATACATTCGGTCGCAGGACTAACCGGCAAGTCGGGTTTGGTTACTGACCGTCCGTTCAAATCTCCGCATCATACGGTCAGTCAGGCCGGATTGATCGGGGGTGGATCGATCCCAAAGCCGGGCGAAGTCTCGTTGGCTCATTTGGGCGTTTTGTTTTTGGATGAACTGCCGGAATTTGACCGGAGCGTGCTCGAAGTCCTCCGCCAACCGCTCGAGGACAAGATGGTGACCATCTCGCGGGCGGCGACCTCGATGACATTTCCCGCTGATTTTACAATGGTCGCGTCGATGAATCCGTGTCCGTGCGGATACTTTGGTTCCACGCGCGAGTGCAAATGCTCAGGGCCGATGATCCAGCGATATGTCGGCAAGATATCGGGTCCGTTAATGGACCGCATTGATATCCATATCGACGTGCCTGCGGTGAAGTTTGACGAACTGCGAGGCCGGGGAGTGCCGCAAGGCGAGAGTTCGGCGGTAGTCCGCGAACGAGTGATAGAGGCCCGCAAGATCCAACTCACGAGATTTGAGGGCAAGTCCTTTTCAAATTCTGCGATGTCGCCAAAGCAGATCCGCACATTCTGTGCTCTCGACACTGAGTGCGAAAACCTACTCGAGAAGGCGATGCAAAGACAGGGTTTGTCCGCTCGCGCCCACGACCGCATATTAAAGGTCTCGCGTACCATCGCCGATCTCGAAGGCAGCAGCAACATTCAACCGACCCATATCAGCGAGGCGATCAATTATCGTTCGCTTGATCGCAATTACTGGACTTGAACCCTACCGGAATACTGCATTGGCCGTGCAGAACTTTGACTGTGACGTGAAAGATTGTAAACTCTGAAATCTTGAACGATGGTGATATCCTTTAATCATTTGCGGATATAGCCGATCACACAAACGGGTAACCGCAAGGCATATAAATATTGATGTCCACAACTTTTGGCGAAAACATAAGTGGCTTTGAACAATTGCCGCAGACCATTCCGCATTTTTGCTTTGAGTCGTTCAGACGGAACGACAAGCAGGACGCACTTGCATACAAGGCAGGGGATATCTGGAAACATCTGAGCGGCACAGAGGTGATCGAGCGGGTGAAGCGTATCGCCGCCGGTCTCGCATCGCTGGGCGTAAAGGCCGGTGACCGAGTCGCGATCATTTCCGAAAATCGACCGGAATGGTCATTTGTGGATCTTGCGATCCTCAGTTTGCGGGCCGTTAATGTGCCGATCTATACCACTCAGGCAGTCGAACAGATCCGCTTCATACTCGAAAATTCGGGAGCAAAAATCTTGTTCATTTCGGGCAGGAAACTCTGGAAGCACGCAGAGAATGCTATTCAGAGCGTCGAACGACTCGAAAAGCTGGTCTTTTTTGACATTGACGGAAAGCCCGAAGGGAATAGCCGGGCGACGACTCTGGCTGACATCGAGGCGAAGGGTGATGAATTTAACCGCATCGACCGCGACGCCGTCGACCGCACAATGGCCGAGATCGAAACCACGGATCTCGCGACGATCATCTATACGTCCGGTACGACGGGCGAGCCAAAAGGCGTGATGCTGACCCACGAGAATTTTGTCTCAAATATCCTCGCCGTCTCAAAGGCTTTGCCTATCAGGAATTCGGACCGCAGTCTGGCGGTGCTACCGCTATCGCATATCTTTGAACGGACCGTATTTTACGTGCTCTGCTCGAATGGTGTATCGATCCATTATTGTGCCGCGTTCGATCAACTCGCTTCACATTTGCAAGAGGTCAAACCGACGATAATGACGGCGGTACCGAGGCTTTTCGAGCAGGTCTATCACAAGATAGTGAAGAAAGGGAAAGCGGCTGGTGGATGGAAAACCAAGCTTTTTGAATGGGCTCTGGTGGTCGGACAGGAATACTCGGATGCTAAGGATCGACACGGATCGCTCTCACCCTTACTGGCCGCCCGGCACGCTTTAGCCAGTCGGCTTGTGTTTTCAAAATGGCGCGACGGTGTTGGCGGCAGTCTTCGCTTTTTCGTGTCCGGCGGAGCACCACTATCGAGAAGGCTGTCGTATGCGTTTTTAGCGGCCGGCATCCCGATCTTGCAGGGATATGGTATGACCGAGGCATGCGTGACGTCTGCAAACCGTCCGGAGGATAACAAGGTCGGCTCGATCGGGCGTCCTTTTGACGGGATCGAGATGAAGATCGCGGAGAAGGACGGCGAAATTCTGATCCGCGGCAGAAACGTAATGCAGGGCTATTATAATAATCCTGAGGAAACCGCCAAAGTGATCGATGACGAAGGGTTTTACCACACGGGCGATGTCGGCTATCAGGACAATGACGGCCATTTTTACATAACAGACCGCATCAAGGACCTATTTAAGCTCTCGAACGGTAAATATGTCGCACCGCTTCAGGTCGAAAGCCTTTTGAAGCAAAGTCCGCTTGTTTCCCAACCCGTCGTAGTCGGTTCGGGCCGGAAACAGGTCGGTGCCCTGATCGTGCCTGATTGGGATGCGTTAAAAGAAGAAATGAGGGCCGAAGGGCATCCCGCGACCGGCACGCGCGAAGAACTTTGCGAGGATCCGCAGTTCGTCAAACGAGTCCAACGTGACGCGATCGATCTTACCCGGGAACTCAGCGATTATGAACGTGTAAAACGCGTCTATCTCCTACCAAGAGAGTTTTCGATCGACAAAGGTGAAATGACACCGACGCTCAAGATAAAACGGGGCGTCATAGACGAAAAATTTGGTGAGGCGATCGACGAGATCTGCGGCAGTTAACTGCGAAAAGAATTCAATTGAGTAAGCATTCGAGTGAGGCCGGATCATCGTGCTTAAGTTTTAAGAGCGATTCGGCCAATTCAAATAACGGAGCGGGAATTGCCGTTGGAATTGCGTCCGCCATCTCCTCACCGCTTATTTGTGGGTATCGGGAGTAGAACTCCGCCTCTGCCGCACAAAATTCGCAGTAATGCAGATGCCCACGCACCTCAGAGCAGCGATACCTGGCGAGGTCGCCGGTTTGGAATTCAAGCAGCTCTTCCGATGTGGGACAGGCTTCGTTCTTAGAAAAATTTACCATACAAAAATCAAGCGATCAAAAAATCGCACGAGTAGCACGTTGAGTCAGGAGCTAAGGTTACGCCGGCCTATTTTTCTTCTGCTACTCGAAAATAAATCAGCAATCAGGCTTTGCTTCCATAACTTTCGAGGAAAAGTTTCGCTAAATTTGTTCAGGGACTGACCATTTCTCGCCAATCCGGCCCGTAAACTACTTAAATGCAACGTTTAAGAATATATGCACAACAAAAACAAACAAAAGAAAAACTTGTTGCTCAAATAGAATTTTCCTGCTAGTATCTTAAATGTAGGCAGTGAGACAGGAATGTTTCACACTACACCAACCCGGTTCGGCACCTCGCTCAGCGGCCGCACCAAACATAAAGTTTCTCAACTTTCCCCCACCAAGCGAAACAGCAGCCGCACGTTTTGAGCGATCTAACGTTGCCCGTAGAGCATCAACGAACAGGCCATTTTGGGCTATATCGTCAAGATCGCTCGCCGAACGCGAACCCTTTCGATGGTTGAAACTACCGCAGGTTTATTATGAACGAAATGAAAGTGCAGGTATCTCTGCCAAAAAACATCCAAGGCCGACAGTTCAAGGTGGGTAAATGGAATGCCAGTCTCGAAAAATCTGATGTTAATCAGATCTGGACTGAACTTCATCGCATAGTGTCTTCGCACCCGCTGGTTCGGGCGTCGAAAAGGGCGGGATTCCTTGTCGAAGAGGGAAAGCAAAACGCCTACACTGACCTCACACAGGAATTGTTCGTCGCATTGCTCAGCAAAGAGAGATTTCAGCACTATATAGATACTCAGATGACCGATCCTGAGATCGAAGCTGAGATCAGTCAGATCGAACTCACAAATTTGTTGACCGCGGAATTGAGAAAGCGTTATCCGGAATCATACCGTCTAGCTCGTCGTGTCTCAACGCTCATTCAAACAAGTGAGACATTCAAGCGTTTTGATAATATCGGCAATCCGGAGGCCCATCGCCGCCTTGCGGACCGACTTTACGGGCTCGCCGTTTGGGCCAATCAGAAATCGCGTCGTGACGTGCAGGAAATGGACGAGCGAGTAAAGGCGGTCTCATTTCAAAAGCGCGATACGAGGATGGTGGGCTGCACCGGTGATGCTCAGATCGTGATCAGCAATGTCGAACTTGAGAAGCTGATAATACGCGTATTTAAGGCGATCGATTCGCCGGTCGACGTTCGTTCGCTTCGGTCATTTGTAATGTCGAGGCTTCCTATAATGGATATTCATCTCGTGCCCGTCGGCGGTCCGGCTGATGGCGACGACGATGATCGAATGCAGTTTGAGTTCAAGGATGTTCGGGAAACGCCTGAGCAAGATCTGCTGAGAAACGAAGCTGAAATCGAGGCCATAGGCTATGTTGACGGCTTTTTGGAGACGCTTAACAAATCCGTTCGCGGCAAAGCGAAACAGTATGACCGAATGATCAACGTATTATGGCATTGTTACCTGATCGCCGATAGCGGCACTCAACTCGAAGTCGCCGATCTGCTCGGAGTATCGGATTCGCTTGTTTCGGATTACCGAAAACGGATCGAGGCAAATCTGCAGCAGCTTGAATTTGGCGGCGTCAACGAGGCGAGGCAATTTGAAAAAGCCCTAAAACGCAAAGTCCGCGAGATGGTGACGGTCGAAAAAGAAGCGGTGGCCGCATAGCTGAGCAATTCGGCCGTGTGCAACGGTATGCAAATATAGGTATTCTATTACGAATACCGGTAACCAAAAATGCCCACCGAAAGTTCAAAAGATCGTGATTACAAGCCGCTCTCATCCACAGGTAGTTTCAACGAAGACCAGGAGCTTCGCGGCGTTTCATCGCTGCGTCCATCGCCGATCCTGAACCAGTCGGCCGAGCCTTATATCCGGCAGGACACCGCGGGTGTGCATCGAAGCGGAAGAGCTGAGCACTCCGAGCCGAAGAGCGAAGGTGGTCTGTCAAGCGAGTTTGGCCCCGATATTTCGCTCACTGCCGATGATATCGATCCGGCGGGACAACCGCCGAGACGACGCGAACGAAAGCAGGAAAAAGACGTCAAACTACTCACCGGGGAACGTTGGCTTGTACGCAACGGCCACACGTTTACTTACGTGGGCCTTTTTATTTTCTCGATCCTTGTTTTATTTCGTCCTTATGAACTGATACCGCAGTTGTCATTTCTTTCGGCTACCGCATTCTATGTGGCTCTGGCGACGCTTGCGATCTATCTGCCGGCCCAGATCGCGACCGAGGGCAATCTGACAATGCTATCGACCGAGGTTAAGGCCGTCCTGGCACTTACGGCCTTATCGATCGTGACGATGCCCATCGCTCGCGATCCGGCCGTCGCTTGGGAAACGTTTAATGATCCGTTTATCAAGGCGGTAATTATATTCGTGGTTTTGGTAAACGCGGTGCGTACGCGTCGACGTCTGATGGGCTTAATGTGGCTCTCGATCCTGATCGCCGTTTACCTGTCGTTTTCGGCGCTCGATATGTATATGAACGGCGAGTTTACGGTCGAATCATATCGAGTCGGTGTCGATGTCAGGGGAATGTTCGGTAACCCGAACGAAATGGCGATGCATTTGGTGATGATGACTCCACTCGTTATCGCCCTCGGTATCGCGACTAAGTCTAAGCTCGCGAAATTTGGCTTGTTCGGATCTGCCTTGTTATTCGTCGGTGGGAATATGGTCACATTTTCCCGCGGCGGCTTCATCGGCCTTATCGTGGTGGGAGCTATGCTGGGTTGGAAACTGGGGCGAAAACACCGTTTGAATGTTACGATCGTGACATTGGCCCTTGGGGCAGTAACCGTACTGGCGGCACCGGGAAATTATGGCCTGCGGATGCTGTCTATCTTTATTCCGGGACTCGACCCGGTCGGTTCCAGCGATCAGCGAAAAGAGCTTTTGATCCGTTCGCTTTTGATCACTGCACGCAATCCTTGGGGGATCGGTATTGGCAATTTTCCGATCGTCGGCATCCACAATCTGCAGTCTCACAATGCGTTTACTCAGGTATCGTCAGAATTAGGCATACTAGGTTTAGCGGCCTATTTGGTCTTTATGATCAGCCCATTCCGAAAACTCGCCGCGATTGAGCGTCTGCTCTTCGACAAAGGCGAACAGGGTTGGTATTACTATATGGCGATCGGATTGCAGGCGAGCATCGTCGGCTATATGGTCTCGAGTTTCTTTGCATCGGTTGCGTATAATTGGTTCATATACTATCTGATCGCGTACGCCGTCGCTTTCCGGCGGTGTTATTCGTTCGAAAATGGTTTAAAAGAGGACGTGCAGGCTGGTCCGCTATGGGAATGGCGCTCCGCCGAGGCGAAATGACGGCAGCAGCATCGATATTGTTCTTGGTTTGTATCGTAGTATTGGCGTACGTGTACGTCGGCTACCCTCTGGTCGTGTATGCGGCCGGGCTGATACTTGCCCGTCCGGTTCGCCGCGATAATATCGAGCCAACAGTGACGATCCTGATCACGGCATTTAACGAGGAATCCGCCATCCGCGAAAAGCTTGCCAATACTCTCGCGATAGAATATCCGAAGGACAAACTGGAAATTCTGGTTGCATCGGACGGCTCGACCGACCGGACTGATGAGATCGTCAAAGAGCACGCCCATCTTGGCGTCAAGCTCTATCGGCAGGAGGGGCGTCTCGGCAAGACTGTTACCCAAAATAGCGCCGTGGCCGCAGCATCGGGCGAGATCGTACTGTTTTCGGACGCGACGACCGAATACACGCCCGACGTTCTGCGCAGGGTTCTGCCGGCCTTTGCCGATGATACCGTAGGCTGCGTTGCAGGGCGATTGGTATATCTGGACAACGGCGAAACCAACGTCGGTACCGGTGCTCAAAGTTATTGGAACTACGAGACTTTTCTAAAAACCTCAGAAAGCCGTGCTTGTTCGCTGATCGGGGCATCAGGATGTCTATACGCAGTTCGCCGTTCCGCATACAGGCCAATGTACGCTGAGGCGTGCTCCGATTTTCTGATCTGCACTGAACTGTACCGGCAAGGCCTGCGAAGTATCTTTGAGCCGGATGCGGTCTGCTATGAGCACACGAATCAACGAACGCACGAAGAGTTTAAGATGCGGGTTCGTGTCATCTCACAGACCTATACAGACCTTTGGCGCAATGCCGATATGCTCAATCCGTTTAAGAGCGGTTTCTACGCCGTACAGTTGATCTCGCATAAGCTTTTACGATATTGCGTTCCTTTGATATTGGCTTTGATCCTTGTCACAAACGTTTTTTTGGCGGGCCGCAGTCTCTTTTGGGACTTTTTGCTGCTCGGCCAAATGGCGGTCTATATTGCGGCATTTTTCGGATGGCTGGTCGAGCGTGCCGGCCGTCGGATCACTCTTTTGGCGATACCACTATATTTTGTCTTGGCCAATCTTGCCTCGGCGATCGCATTTTTCAGGTTTGTCCGCGGCGAGCGTGTCGTGACCTGGGAACCGATCCGCGAATCACGTTGACAGATGAGATCATCTGACCAAAACAACCCCGAATCAAAGATCTTCGTCGGCCGCAACGTTTTTTCGTGGGCGCCGAAGGTCAGTATCGTAATACCTGCGTACAACGTCGCCGACTTTATCGCCGAAACTCTCAAATCAGTTGCAGAACAAAAATTTCGTGATTACGAGGTTATAGTCATAAACGACGGTTCACCGGATACGCCGGCCTTTGAACGGGCGATCGGAGCCTTTCGTGAAGACATCGTATATATCAAACAGCCGAGCCTCGGTGCCGGTGCCGCTCGCAATACCGGTATCAGGCACGCCCGGGGCGAGATCATCGCATTTCTGGACGGAGACGATATATGGATGCCTGATTTTCTCGCCTCGCAGATGATATTTTTAGGGCGTGGTTACGATATGGTCTATTGCGATGCCTTGCAGTTCGGAATGAGATCAGCGACGCGAAAGACCTTTATGGAAGGAGCTCCGTCGAACGGAGAAGTTACGGCTCTATCGCTGCTAGATTATTCGTGTAATGTGATCACGTCCGGCACGATAGCATATAAGTCAGCACTGGAACGGGCAGGCCTGTTTGAACCTGAGCGAAATAAGGCTCACGACTTTCACCTATGGGTACGAATGGCAAAGTCCGGGGCACGGATCGGTTATCAGCGAATACCGCTACTCAAGTACCGGGTGCATCTGCAGAGTTTGTCCGGCGATTCAGTCAGCCGCGTTAAGCGTGAGATCGACGTTCTGGGCCGCGTCAAGCGGTCGATCGATCTGGACAAAAGTGAACTGGCGGTCGTCGATGGAATGCTTACACGACTGCAGTGCGACCTGAGGATCGAATACGGCAAGGCATACTTACTAAACGAAGATTTTCGAAACGCCTATCTTTCTTTTGCGGAGGCAAACAGTATCCGTCCATCGATGAAACTCCGGACGATCACCTGGCTCGCACGCCTCGCACCGAGATGGTTGCTCAACCATTACCGCACCCGTCGGCCTGACGAGATAGCCTTTGTTCCACGCAGCTTGCCGATGAGCAACGGCGATTAGCGGCTGTACCAAGTTCTATCTCTACTCCTCGATAACTGTTGGGGTAAACGGTTTGCCGTATATCTCCTGATAGATCCAGCCCAGAAATCGGGCTTCCGCGGTGCAAAGATTTTCGATCCAAGAACTCGTTAAATAGATCCGTTTTTCAACCGAGGTAGTCAGCTTTTCAGCCTTTTCGACGGCAGATAGATCGTGGTCTTCGTCCAGTCCGAAGGTATCAGTCAGATCGGTGCGTGTGGCTCGGGCTTCCTGCAGGGCGTTCAGGACGTCTGTGATCCAGGCATTGAGCGTTGGTTCTGAGTCGTTTTCAGCCAGAGCCTGAAATGCACCGACCGCAAATCGAGCCTCCGCGTTGTCGAAGGGATAAATGGCGATGCCGTTGACCTTGTCATCCTGCTGTTTCCATTGAAAAAGCTGTTCGACGTAGGGCAGACGGACGCGGCTAACGCGCTCGTCGTAATTGAGAAACCACTCCAGAATGTCGGCAAGCGAACCGATATCGGGCCCGCCATCGGCGGTTATTCTAAGTTTGGGCGGCTGATCCTGTGCCGATGATACATTTGACATAAGGGGTATTTCATCACTTTTGCAGGGCAAAAACCAAATCGCTTTTACAATTCTTGCGGGTGGTCGTTATAATCCAATGTATCAACGTGCCCACAGAAACCATCGAAAATAGTGCGGGTTCCGGCGTGCGGCCCGACGGCGAAGAGCGCGACCTTGGGTTTGGCTCGATCGTTTCCGGCCAGAGTCGGCAAAGGCTGATCAATCCTGACGGATCGTTTAACGTGCAGCGGTCCGGACTGCCGTTTCGCACCACACTCAATCTATTTCATATCTTTCTCGAAATGAGGTGGGCGTCGTTTCTGTCACTGCTGCTCGCGATCTATTTTGTAAGCAATATCGTTTTTGGGATGGGGTATGCCGCATTTGGCGAGGCGGCACTCGTAGATACTTCGGCAGACGCGACACAAAGCATCTATATACGTGGATTTTTCTTCAGCGTCCAGACATTTGCCACGATAGGTTACGGCACGATCCATCCGGTCGGGATCATCCCGAATTTGCTTGTCACAGTCGAATCGTATTACAGCTTGCTCGTCAACGCTCTGATAACCGGCGTGGTCTTCGCCCGTTTTGCACGGCCGACAGCACGGCTGATCTATAGCGAGATCGCCGTCGTCGCACCATACCGCGACACGACCGGATTGATGTTTCGGCTAGTGAACGGACGAAACAATCAGTTGATCGAGGTCACGGCTCAAGTGATATTTTCGCGTCTGGTGGCCGAAAACGGCCGCCCGGTGAGGCGTTTTGACCTTTTGGAACTTGAGCGAAGCAAAGTGTCGTTTTTCCCTCTAGCCTGGACGGTCGTGCACCCGATCACGATGGAATCGCCACTCAAAGGGCTTTCGCACCAGGACCTTTTACGATCCGATGCCGAGATACTGATACTTATGTCAGCGATCGACGAGACCTTTGCTCAGGTCGTTCACACACGGACATCGTATAAACCGAGCCAGATCAAATTCGGTCATAAATTTATCAGTATTTACCGCGAGGTGCCCGAGGGCGAGCCGATCTCGATCGACGTTCGGCGGTTATCGAGCGTAGAGCGGGCGGAGTCATAATGTTTACAGGTATAATCGAAGAATTAGGCCGTGTTTCCGCAGTAGAATCACTAGCGGCGGGCGTCCGCATTACGATCGCCGCGGATATCGTGACGGAGGATATCGGCAATGGCGACTCGATCGCTGTGAACGGTGTGTGCCTAACTGCGCTCAATGCAACGACGGACGGATTCGCGGCGGACGTCTCACCGGAAACGCTCGAGCGATCTACGATCGGGCGTTTGAAAGTTGGGTCGAGAGTGAATCTCGAACGGGCGGTGACGCCGACGACGCGTCTCGGCGGCCACATCGTACAGGGACACGTGGACGGCCGAGGCCAGTTCCTCGCCGCCACGGACGAGGGTGAGTTTTGGACCGTCAGTATCGGCTTTCCGGCAGAATTTCGCCGATATCTTGTGTTTAAGGGCTCGGTAGCGGTGGAGGGCATCAGTCTGACAGTTGCGCACCTTGACGATACTCAGTTCGACATCGCCGTGATCCCTAAGACCTGGGAGATGACCAATCTGTCGACACTTGTGCCCGGCGATGCAGTAAATCTAGAGGCGGACGTCATTGCAAAGTACGTTGAAAATATTGTACGGTTTGGCGACAAAGGAAACTAAATGCTGATATCGATCTTACTGATCTGTGCCATTTCGTTTGGCGGACTCGCTCTGACATATCCGATCGTCGCTGACGAGCGGTTTATGTGGCGACTGGCCGTTGGCAATATCGTCGGGACCAGTATTTTCGGACTTGCGGGATTCATTCTCGCATCGCTTTTCGGGCTTAACGCCGTCACTGCCGCCGCCGCGATCGCAGTTTCACTATTGCCGCTGATGTTGCTGAGGAGCAAACCTTACAAGCGGGAATTCAAGCACGACTGGGCAAAGGCAAAGGGCAAATTTCAGGGCGGTAACCTCAAGCGATTTTCGGGTTTCGGGTATTATGCATTTTTTGCTCTGGTCTTCTGGCTATTCTTTGGACAAGCGATGTACCAGACGGACGCGGGGATATTCACCGGTGGTTCGAACAACCTCGGCGACCTTCCGTTCCATCTTGGAGCCATCTTGGGGTTTACCGACGGAGCTAATTTTCCGCCGCAGAATCCGTCATTTGCAGGTGCAAGATTTTCGTATCCATTTGTTGCTGACTTTGTCACTGCCGCGTTTATTAAGCTCGGGGCGGATGTTCGCGGTGCGTTAGTGATACAGGATTTTGCTTGGGCATTTTCACTTTTGGTGATCCTCGAGCGGTTCACGGTCAAACTGACCGGAAACAAACTCGCGGGCCGCATAGCTCCGCTTCTGCTGTTTTTCAGCGGCGGGCTTGGTTTCGTATGGTTTGCGAAAGACTACTGGGAACAGGGTAAGAGTCTCTGGGAAGTATTATGGCAACTGCCGCGAGACTACACGATCGGCGACAAATTCCGAT
>Ga0209476_10000038_pt1 | contig 93094 bp, 87 predicted proteins | sample KloWWTrecipitate_FD_187179 | JGI IMG/M metagenome (GOLD analysis project Ga0209476, IMG submission 187179) | Active sludge microbial communities from Klosterneuburg, Austria, studying microevolution and ecology of nitrifiers - Klosterneuburg... | ecosystem: Engineered > WWTP > Aerobic digester... | reverse complement strand
GGGGCATCGACACTTCGATCCCAGCAAGAGCCTAAGGGTGCTGGGGGCACGGTGCCAAGCGCGTGGCCACGTCGCGTAACACGCGCGCTAGCCTGGTGGGCATGACAACGCGGCGTGCAGTAGTAACTGGGGCGAGTTCGGGCATTGGCGAGGCGACGGTGCGTGCGCTCAGAGCGGCGGGCTGGGACGTCGTCGGAGTCGCCCGACGCGCCGAGCGGCTTGCGGCGCTTGCCGACGAAACCGGATCGAGTGCGTTCGCCGCCGACCTCACAAAGCAGGCTGACGTTGACGCGTTGGCCGGCTGGCTGGCCGAGACGGGCCCGGTGCATGCGCTCGTCGCGATCGCCGGCGGCGCGCACGGGACTGATCGGGTCGAAGATGGCAAGGCCGAAGACTGGCAGTGGATGTTCGACGTGAATGTCTTGGCGACCCAGCGCGTGGTCGCGGCACTTTTGCCCCTGCTGCGCGATGCGGCCGATGTGCCGGATCGCGGGCAGGCACACGCCGACCTGCTGTTCTTGACCTCAACCGCGGCGCAGCGGGCCTACCCGGGTGGCGCCGGCTATAACGCGGCGAAGGCCGGGCAGTCGATGATCGTCGACGCGCTTCGGCTTGAGCTTGCCAGCGAACCGCTCCGGGTCATGGAGGTTGCGCCCGGCATGGTCTACACCGAGGAGTTCACGCTGAACCGCCTCGGCGGCGATGTTGCCGCTGCCGAGCAGGTGTACGACGGCGTCGACGCACCGCTTCTGGCATCGGACGTCGCAGATGTGATCGCGTATGCCCTCGGCACCCCGGGGCACGTGAACCTCGATCTGATCACGATGCGACCCGTCGCCCAGTCGGCACAACATCTGCTGACGCGTGGACCGTTGCGCGTGCGCCGCTAGGAACAACAGCGAGCGGCTGCACGCGCAACGAACGCCCGTCGCCTACAACAGTGGGCGGACGCTCTTGTAGCCGTCGGTGACGACGCTCGAGGGCGTGTCGAACACGCGGGTCTGGCGCGTCGCCGCGGTGTAAGCGGGCCAACCGGGGTCGCCGTTCGTGATGAATGCGACGGCCCCGCCGTGCACCTCGTCGGCAAGCGCCTGCGGCGGGTTCGGGCCGGTGAGCGGGCCCATTGCGACGGGAGAATCGATGCAGTCGAAGAAGAACGGCACATCGATGCAGTGCTCGGCGAAAGCGTAGACGCCCGAGGGCCACGAGAAGCGGTAGACCCAGGTGGGCGCATCGCCGCGCTGGGCGACCGTCTCAACCAGCGACTTGCGGAACATCAGGTCGGTAAGAAAACGGCCGCCGATGCGTGCCGTGCCCTTCTTTGCGACGTCGGCATTTGCCGCCAGGTACGGCTTCATCGCGCCCTTGGGCATGCCGAGCTTGCGCAACATGAACGACTTCGGGATCCAGCGCATCTTCTTCGCGGCATCCGAAAAGACCATCGAGAATTCGTCGTCGGTCGCACCGATCACAAGCGGTTTGTCGGCACCGACGCCCTTGGCGAACGACTCCGTGGTCTTTCGCGCGATCAACTCGCCATCGACGATGGGGCCGAGCGCGAGGCCGTCCGCGATCACGCTGCTGAACGATTCGGCGGTCATCTTGGTTGCGGCGGCCTGGGCATCGAGGATCTGCTGCTCGCTGAGCGATCCGAATCCGGCGCGTGTCGGCACGACGCCGAGCGTCGCGGCAAGATCGCGGCCAAACTTCTCGGCGCGGGGGAGCGTGACATCTGCGGTGGCCCCCGAGATCGAGTACACACTGCTGAAGAGGTGCTGTGCCGCCTCCATGCCGAGCAGCGTCTGCACCGCACCGCCGCCAGCGGACTGGCCGGCGATCGTGACGCGTGCGGGGTCGCCACCGAACGCAGCGATGTTCTTCTGCACCCACTCGAGCGCAAGCATCCAGTCACGCACGCCGCGATTCGACGGCGCATCTTCGATCCAGCCAAAGCCGTCGAACCCGAGCCGGTACGAGATGGTGACGGTCACGACGCCGTCGCGGTTGAACCGTCGCCCGTCGTACCAGGGGCTCGCGGGGGAGCCCGCGAAGTAGCCGCCGCCGTGAATCCACACAAGCACTGGCAGGCCGGTGCCGGCTGCGGGCGCCGTGGGTGCGGGCGTGAAGACGTTGACGTTGAGCGTCGACGTGCCCGGCACGCTGGGCTCGGGGATGAGGGTCACGCCCGGGTCGCCGCGCTGCGCGGTGGCGCCGAACTCGAGCGTGTCGAGCACGCCCTCCCAGGGCGCCTTCGGCACAGGGGCGGCAAAGCGAAGGTCGCCGATCGGCGGTTCGGCAAATGGCAAGCCGAGAAAGGCAGCGGATGCCTCGGCACTGCCGGGTTCTCCGCGCCAGGCGCCGCGCACGCGGCCCGCCAGGGTCTGAACCTCTACGAATGTGGTGGTGGTGGTTTCTGACACGTGCTGCTCCTCACGAAGAGCCTTCAGGGCTTCGATGACGCATGAATGCGACAACAGCGTCGCTCAACACGGTACGGCCACCAAAACCGAATAGCAATCGGTAATGAGTATGCCAGGCGCATCGGCAGAAACTCAACCATGTCGTGCCGGGCGGATCGTGCAGGATGCCTAGGATCGAGGGGTGCCTCCGCGTTCGCCCCTGCCCCCGCGCTTTGGGCTGAGTGCTGCGTGGATGCGCACGCCCGACCGTGATCCGGCAGATCCGCGCCCGTGGCCGACGATGCGGGAATGGCTGCACGCCCGCCTGCACGAGCACATCGACGTGCCGGACTGGCTTGCGCAGGAGCGATTTGTGTACGACTCGGGGGCGCCGGTGCGGGCGGACGACGTCTATGCGCCGCACACCTTCGTGTGGTTCCACCGCGAGCTGCAAGACGAGGCGCCGGTTCCGGGTGAGATGCACGTGGTGCACCGCGACGAGCGGCTGGTGGTCATCGACAAGCCGGCGTTCTTGTCGACGATTCCGCGCGGCAAACACGTGCAGCAGAGCGTGGTGGTGCGGATGCGAGCGGCGCTCGACCTGCCTGAGCTTTCGCCGTTGCACCGCCTCGACCGAGTGACCTCGGGGCTGCTCATCATGGCGACCGAGCGCCGGTGGCGCGGGGCGTACCAGACCATGTTTCAGCACGGCGTGGTCGATAAGACCTATCACGCGCTCGCGCCCGTGTGCGAAGACTTGACGCTGCCGAGGATCGTCAAAAACCATCTGACTAAGCGCCGCGGGCACCTCCAGGCCGAGGTCGTCGCCGACGCCCCCGCCAACGCCGAATCGCTGGTTGAGCTTGAAAGCGAGCGCGATGGTGCCGGGATCTACCGGCTCACCCCGCGCACTGGCCGGACGCACCAGCTGCGCGTGCACATGAACGGCCTCGGCGTGCCGATCAGCGGTGACCCGCTGTATCCAATCGATCGCGACGTCGCGATCGACGACTTCAGCACGCCATTGCAACTGCTTGCGAGCGGACTCACGTTCGTCGATCCGGTCGATGGCACGCGCCGCAGCTTCGAAAGCGTGCGAACCCTGCCGCTCCTCGCCGCCACTTCGACGACGACAGCGACGGCGCCGCAGAACTAGCTACCCGGCGGCCGTTGCGGTCGGGTCGTCGCCCAGCATGCGCCACACCGTGGGCGTGAGCGCCGGATGCTCGAGCGCGATCTGGCGCAGCACGCGGTAGTCGCGCAGATGCGACGGCATCTGGTTGTCGTTCGCCACGATGGCGTCAGCGCGCAAGAGCAAGACGACGAGCTCGTCGACACTCGGAATCTCTTCCATGAACGCCCACGGGTCTTCACCCGCGCGCAGGCGCTCGTGCACGACCGTTTCGAGTTCTTCGGATGCCTCGGCTCGAAGCACCTCAAGGCTCGCGCGTCGCTGGATCCGGATTTCATTCACAGATCAAAGGTACGCGGCTATGAGCGTCGGAACTGCTGCACCATCGGGCAGTCGAACGGGTCGCGGGCCGAAAGCCCCACCCGGTTGAGGTATTCGATGACGATGGCGTACGAGCGCAGCAGCGTGGTCTCGGTGTAGGGAACGTCGAGCGTCGCGCAGTGCTCACGCACGATTTCGCGGGCGCGAGCGAGGTGCAGGCGCGGCATGTTCGGGAACAGGTGGTGCTCGATCTGGTAGTTGAGCCCACCGGTCAGGGCGCTTGCCCACCAGCCGCCCGACACGTTGCGCGAGGTGAGTACCTGCTTGCTGAAGAAGTCGAGCTTGACGTCGGCCGGGATGATCGGCATGCCCTTGTGGTTGGGGGCAAACGCCGCACCCATGTAGACGCCGAAGACTGCCAGTTGCACACCGATGAATGCGAATGCCATGCCAAGCGGCAGGAACATGAACAGCACGGTGAGGTAGATGGCGAAGCGCAGCGCGATTGCCGAGATTTCGATCCAGCGGCCCTTGACCGGCTTGCGCGAGAAGAGCGTGCGGATCGAGATGTAGTGCAGGTTGATGCCCTCAAGCGTCAGGAGCGGGAAGAAGAGGTAACCCTGCTTGCGTGTGATGAGCGCGATCAGGCCCTTGGCCTTTGCGGCGTCTTCTTCGATAAACGAGATCGTGTCGATCTCGATGTCGGGGTCCTTGCCGATCTTGTTCGGGTTGCCGTGGTGGCGGGTGTGCTTGTTCATCCACCACGCGTAACTCATGCCCACAACGAATGTCGCCAGGAACCGACCGATGCGGTCGTTTGCCGGGCCCGACTTCAAGATCTGACGGTGGGATGCCTCGTGTGCGAGGAACGCAAACTGCGTGAAGATGATGCCGAGCGCGCCGGCCATGAGCAGCTGCAGCCAGCTGTCGCCGAGCAACCAGATGCCAAAACCGACGGCGACGAGGGCCGCAACGAGGCCCAGCGCGAGCGCGCCGTAGAAGATGCGGGTCCGCTCGAGCAGGCCCATCTCGCGAACGACACGAGCGACGGCGGTGTAGCTCTGTGCGATGTCGGGCGAGAAGCCGGTGCGAAGACGCGTTTCGCGGACGGGACCCAACTGTGACGCTCCGGGAGCAGAGAGTGAAGAGATGCTGAGTCCGATCGAACGGCAACGGAAGAGCGTTGCGCCTGCGCCAAAGGCAAGACGCCGATCGCTGATTGTCACACTAGCCCGCGCAACCCGGAGCGAACTGTGAATGCAGGCTTCGTTGCAAGATCCTCATGCTTCATTAGGCTGGAGCGATGGCCGACACCACGCAGTCACAGGGATTTGTAGCCCGCTTGATCGCGTTTGCCCTCCGGCTCCGCATCGTGCGTGCACTCTTGCATTACCAGGACAATCGCGGCCCGATGCTGGCCGACAGCGTCACCTATCGGGCGCTGTTCTCGCTCTTCGCCGCCGTGTTTCTCGGGTTTTCGGTCGCCGCGCTCTGGCTCGTTGCGAACCCGGAGGCATTCGATGCACTGATCACGATGCTCGACCGCCTCATCCCGGGCCTGATCGGTGCCGTCGACCCGGCCGAGCTTTTGCAGCCGATGGAGTTCACCGTCGCCGGGATCATCGCGCTCGTCGGTCTCGTCGGCGCGGCGCTGGGCGCCGTCGGTTCGCTACGGCAGGCACTGCGACAGATGGTGGATGCCCCAGCCGACCAACCCTTTTTCATCTGGGTGATCCTGCAACAGGTCGGGGTCGCCCTGCTGCTCGGTGTCGCGTTCGTCGTCGCCGCGGGGCTGACGGTCTTCGGGACCTCGGCCCTCGGGTGGACTCTGGGCCTGTTCGGGCTCGGCAATACCCAGATCGTGACACTCGGTGCCGACGTCCTATCGATCGCGGTGATCTTCGCGCTCGATGTGCTGGTCGTCGCGCTCCTGCTGCGTGTGCTCCCCGGAGTACGGTTCGCCGCGCGGACTCTCTGGGGCAGCGCGCTCCTCGGCGGGGCCGCGCTGACCGTCCTGCAACTCCTCTCGGGCCTCATCGTTGGCGGCACGATGGGCAATCCGTTGCTCGCCTCGTTCGCGTCGCTGATCACGCTGCTGCTCTGGCTCAATCTTTCGAGCCAGGCGATCCTGCTCTCGGGTGCCTGGCTCGCGACCGCGGGCGCCGAGGAGCACGACCGTGTGCGGGCACGCTTCGGCGCGACGACGTTTGCGCAGCGCCGCGTGCAGCTGGCCGAAGACGCGGTGGTGGCGGCGACACGCGAGCTCGAGGCGGCGCGCAAGGCGGATGCCGGACCCCGGGGCTGAGGCATCCGATTCGCAAAAAACGTCGCTGACTTTCGGCGCGAAGCGTGGCATCCTGAGCATGGATAGCGAGGTGCGTGCCAGCACGCGCCCGCCCCCGCACCTGCGAGGAGGAGCGACATGGCAACAATTGCATGGATCGGTCTAGGGCACATGGGCACGCCCATGAGCGCGCATCTTGTCGCCGCGGGGCATACCGTCAAGGGCTTCGACCTCAGCGAGCATGCGTGTGCCGAGGCGGCCCAGCAGGGCGTCACGATTGCCGCGACCATGGCCGACGCCGTGCGCGGCGCCGAGGCCGTGTTCACGAGCCTGCCGATGCCCGAACATGTGCGGGCCGTCTACGACGGTGACGGCGGGGTGTGGGCGCTGGCCGACCACGGGGCGCTGCTGCTTGACACCTCTACCGTCGACGTCGAGACCTCGCGCTGGTGTCACGAGGGCTCGAAGCGGGCAGGGTTTGCATTTGTGGATGCCCCCATCTCGGGCGGCACGGTAGGGGCCGAGGCCGGCACACTCACGTTCATGCTCGGCGGCGAGGACGCACACGTGGCCCGCGCTGAGGCGTACGTTGCCGCGATGGCGGGGTCGACGATCCGATGCGGGGGAGCCGGCAATGGGATCGCGGCCAAGCTCGTGAACAACATGATGCTGATGATCGACGTCTTGGCGGTCGCCGAGGGCTCGCAGTTGGCCGCGCGTCTGGGGCTCGACGCGAAGACGTTCTGGGACGTCGCGAACGTGTCGTCGGCTGCCTCGTGGCCGCAGCAGAAGTGGTACCCGGTGCCCGGTGTCGTGGCGTCCGCGGCGGCAAATCACAACTTCGATGCCTCGTTCAGCGGCACCCTTGCCAAAAAAGATGTGTCGCTCGCGGTGCAGGCGGGCGAGGCCGCCGGGGTACAGCTTCCGGCCGCGGCCCTCGTGCTTTCGCAGCTCGCGCGGCTCGTCGACGAGGGGCTCGGCGAGAAAGACTGCACGCTGATCACCAAATACACGGTGCCAGAGGGGCAGCTCGCGGGCTACGACCCGCAGCGCTAGCCCGGCACCAGCCCGAGGGCCCCGGCACGCCCGGTTCGTGAGGCGCGATTATCGCGCCGGAGCGCCTCAGCGCCGCACGCTAAGACCCGCGCTATGGTCACAACATCTAGGAGGAGACATGGCAATTGCACGTTTGAACGGTGGACCGCTGGCTGGTCAGGTTATTCCTTTGGACCCGACCGTCGGCGAACAGCTGATTGTGCCCTACGGCGAGGGTCAGATCATCTATCGCCGCGTGGGCGCGCTGACCAACACGGGCCCGTCCGACGGACCCACGGCGGCGACGTTCGAGTACGCAGGCTCGACCGAAGACATCGCCCCGACAAGCGACTGAGCGTGAGCGATGCAGAACCCACAGTCTCGATCGAGATAGAGCGCAAATACGACGTCGACGAGTCGACCGCACTGCCGGCCCTCCGTGATCTCCCGGGGGCGGCCTCGCTCGAGGGCCCGGCGGTACGCATGCTCGACGCGCTCTACTTCGACAGCGCCGACTTGGCCCTGGCGCACGCGCACGTGGCGTTGCGTCGCCGCGAGGGCGGCCCCGACGCGGGTTGGCACATCAAAGGCCCGAGGCGCCCAGACGGCGGTCGGCAAGAGTTTCAGTGGCCGCTCGGCGACGCCCCCGTGTCGTCTGCGGCTGTGTTGTCGACGGATGCCGCGGCCAGCCCCGCACCCGTGCACATTCCGCAGCACGTCGCCGAGGCCATCGCGCAGTGGTGCGGCGACGCCCCCATGCTGCCGTTGGCGCGGTTGCAGAACACGCGCACGGTGTGGAACGTGCGCGATGCGCGCGGTGAGGTGATCGTCGAGTTCGTCGACGATCGTGTCACCGGCTCCGATCTGCGTCGAGGGGGCGTTCGCGCCTGGCGCGAGTGGGAGGCCGAGCTGGGCCCGGCGGCACCGGGCGATGACGCCGGCCGCGAGGCGCTGTTCGCCGCGTTGGAGACGCGTGTGGTGGCGGCCGGGGGCCGGGTGTCGGCATCCGCATCAAAACTTGGCCGCGCGCTCGGCGTCGAAGGCGCGGGGGAGTAACCCACACACGCGTGCACCAACACCGAAGCCGCCCTCGTGTTCGGTGAGGGCGGCTTCAGTCTTTGTGCAATGGATGCCGGGGCAGCGCGTCGCTAGAAGTTGATCATGTGCCCGGTCAGGCCGTGGAAGCCCTCTTGCAGCGCTTCGCTCAGCGTCGGGTGCGTGTGCACGTTGCGCGCGAGCTCGGTTGCCGTGAGGTCCCACTTCTGCGCGAGAGTCAGCTCAGGCAGCAGCTCAGACACGTCGGGCCCGATCAGGTGGCCGCCGAGCAACTCGCCGTGCTCTGCCTCGGCGATCAGCTTGACGAAGCCCGTTGGGTCGCCGAGGCCGTGCGCCTTGCCGTTAGCCATGAACGGGAAGGTCGAAACCTTGATGTTGTAGCCCTCGTCCTTTGCCTGCTGTTCGGTCAGGCCAAAGCTTGCAACCTGGGGCTGGCAGAACGTGGCGCGCGGCATCATCCGGTAATCGCCGAGCGGCAAGGTCTCTGCCTGGCCGATCGTCTCGGCCGCGACGACACCCTGCGCCTCGGCAACGTGCGCGAGCTGGAGCTTGGCGGTGACGTCACCGATGGCGAAGATGTGCGGCACATTGGTGCGCATGTAGTCGTCGATCGCGATCGCGCCGCGCTCGGTAAGCGAAACGCCCGTGTTCTCGAGACCGAAGCCGGTGACCTGGGGTGCGAAGCCGATCGACATGAGCACCTTGCTCCCGACGATCTGACCGGGCTGGCCGTCTTTGCCGGTGTAGGTCACGGTGACCGAGTCGCCGTTGTCGACAACCGTCTCGACCTTGGTCGAGGTGAGGATCTCGATGCCGTAGTTCTTGTACTGCTTGGCGATCTCTTTCGACACGTCGGCATCTTCGTTCGGCAGCGCGCGATCGAGGAATTCGATGATCGTGACCTTGACGCCGTAGTTCGACAGCACGTACGCGAATTCCATGCCGATTGCGCCGGCGCCGACGATGACGATCGACTCGGGCAGCTCGCGCGTCATGATCTGCTCTTCGAACGTGACGACGTTTTCGCTCAGCTGCACGCCGGGCAAGAGCCGCACGGTCGAACCGGTGGCGATGATCGCGTTATCGAAGGTGATGGTGTCGGTGCTGCCGTCGGTGAGGGCCACCGAGATGGTGTTGGCATCGGTGAACGTGCCGCGGCCGCCGTACTCGGTGACCTTGTTCTTCTTCATCAGGAAGTGGATGCCCTTGACGCGGCCGTCGGCAACGCTGCGGCTGCGGTCGAAGGCGGCACCAAAGTCGAAGTGCACATCGCCAGACATACCGAATGTGGATGCCTGATGGTTGAAGATGTGCGCAAGTTCGGCGTTGCGCAGGAGCGCCTTAGAAGGAATGCAGCCGACGTTCAAACACACGCCGCCCCAATACTTCTCTTCGACGATCGCGACCTTGAGGCCGAGCTGGGCGGCGCGAACGGCGGCAACATATCCGCCGGGGCCAGCACCGAGAATCACAACATCATAGTGAGCAGGCATGTCTTCAAGCCTAGCTCTGCTGGCGGCGCTGTGCGCGGTAACGAATGATGCCAATCGTGAGCGCCACGACCGCGAGAACCGCGACCACAATGCCCGCGATGCCCCAGGGTGAGAGACCGCCGTCGGACTGCTCGCCCGGTTGGCCGGTGGTCGGGCCGTCGAGCGGGGTCGCGGTCACATCAGCCGACGGCGATTCGACGGGAGCGGCCGACGGTGCCGCGCTTTCGGTTGGTGCCGCGCTGGGGGCCGGGGCCGGGGCATCCACGTGAAAGACATACTCGCCAGAAATTGGGTGACCGTCGCTCGAGACCACTCGCCACGTCACAGTGAAGGCGCCGTTCTCGAGCTCTGGCGTGAGCGGCTGGGTGACCACGGCGCCGTCGACCGACACGGTGCCCGACTGCACCTGTGCGCCGGAAGCATCGGTGACGATCACCGCGTTCGCACCCGCGTCGCCCAGGATATTGCCCGTGAAGCTCAGCGTGATCTCGGTCGGCGCGACGTCAAGTACGGCGTCCGCGGCGGGGCTCGAAGTCGCGAGGCCGTCGTGTGCCTGCGCGGGAGGTGCAACCGACCCAAACACGGCGGCGGCGACCACGAAGGCAAAAATCGCGGCGAGAACTGGGGAAAAGCGACGGGCGAGATGCATGCCACCAGCCTACGCCGGGGCGAGGTGCTAGACCTTCTTGTTCGAGGGCCTGGGGCATCGGGTAGTCTTGAAGATAGATGGGAGACACAGTGTCTGGATCGGATCAGCAAGGCCACGACGATGTGGTGCGCCCGGGGCAGCACGCCTCAGGCCCCGCAACGGGGATGCACGATACGACGCAGACTTTTGGTCACGATTCTGACCTCTCCTTTGTGCCGTTTGGTGCTGATCTGACCGCGACCGAACGCGACTCCATCGCGGCGTTGCCGGCCGGTGCTGCGCTGTTCCTGGTGCGTTCCGGTCCGACGGCTGGCGCGCGGTACCTCCTCGACAGCGATGTGACCACGGTCGGGCGTCACCCCGAGGCCGATATCTTCTTTGACGACGTGACGGTGTCGCGCCGGCACGCCGAAATCACCCGTGCGGGTGCTGCATTCGAGATCGTCGACCAGCGGTCGTTGAACGGCACGTATGTGAACGGTGAGCGTCTCGATCGCGGGACGCTCTCGAATGGCTCCGAGGTGCGCATCGGAAAGTTCCGTCTCACCTTCTTCGTCTCGCCTCGCGACCTGTCTCGGGCCGCGGGCTAGGCGCCACGGCATGTCGGCCTCGGCGGCAAGGGAAGACGCGACCGGCTCGGGATTGCTGAGCATTGGGCAGGTGCTCGCGCGCCTGACGCCAGATTTTCCGAAGCTCTCGGCCTCGAAGCTCCGGTTTCTTGAGGTGCAGGGCATTGTCACGCCCTCACGGACCGACTCGGGTTACCGCAAGTTCTCGCCGAACGACGTCGAACGGTTGCGAGTTGCGCTGACGCTGCAGCGCGATCACTACATGCCGCACAGCGTGATTCGCGACTACCTCGGCGATCTTGATGCTGGGCGGAGCCCGTCGCATCCTGGCCAGACCCACGAGCCGCCGCCAACGATCATTCCTGCCGGCCGCCGGTATCGCCGCACCGACCTCCTCAGCAGCACTGGTGCCGCGCCCCAACTCCTGAACGATGCGATTAGCACGGGGATCATCGCGCCTGCCGAGCACTACGGTGAAGACACGATCTCGATGATGCGTGCGCTCGTCGCCCTCGATCGTCACGGCATTGAGCCGCGCCACCTGCGCGCGATGCGGGCAAGCGCAGAGCGCGAAGTTGCGCTCATCGAGTCGTCACTTTCGGTGCTGCTGCGGCGTCAAGACGCAGGAAGCCGGGCCAAGGCAAGCGAACTTGCGCCCGAGCTTGCGCGGCGTCTCGACGACGTGCGACAGGCGTTCGTGGCATCCGCGCTCACGCGGTTGATCCCGTAGACACGCACCAAAATTCAGGGTCGCTCGCCGTGGTTGACCGGTTCGAGAGGGCTTTTCAGACCAGGGCGTAGACTGCTCAGAACGCCGCGGGGCCGACACGCCAATTTCATTCAGCGGATGTCACAGCCACTCCACTTCATCACCACTAGCGTGGGAGAAGGCAGGGGAGTAACCCGCCGAAGGATTCACACAGGGGAGGCACGGGGATGCACGGAAGCGACTCGGTCGGCACGCATCGATTCGACGCCGAACTGTTGTTCACCGACGGCCTGCTCGATATCGACGACAACGCTGGCTACCGCGGCGCTGTTGCCGCGCGCGCGGCCGGCATCACGTACCGTCAGCTCGACTACTGGGCGCGCACCGAGCTCGTGCAGCCCACCGTGCGCGGCGCGAGCGGTTCTGGTTCGCAGCGCCTCTACGGCTTCCGCGACATCCTGGTGCTGAAGCTCGTGAAACGCCTTCTCGACACGGGCATCTCGCTCCAGCAGATCCGCACCGCCGTCGAAGAACTGCGGGCGGCCGGCATCCACGATCTTGCAGGCACGACACTCATGAGTGACGGCGCCAGTGTTTATCTCTGCACCTCAAACGACGAGGTCATCGACCTCGTCAGCCGCGGCCAGGGCGTCTTCGGCATCGCCGTCGGCAAGGTGCTCCGCGAGGTTGAGAGCACGCTCGTCGAGCTCGACCCGCAGTCGCCAGACCCCATGGACGAGCTCGCAGCGCGTCGCTCGGTCCGCACGGCATAAGCACGGGCCCGCCCGACCGCGTTTCGGCGCGCTCGTAGGCGTTGGCGACGGCGCGCAACCGTGGCCCGTGCCCAGACCTCGGCACGAGACGTCGGTCTTACGGGCGGGTGGTCTCGTCAGGCGATGCGATGCGCCCTGTGCGCATGATGCGTTCGAGGAGCGCGTCGAAGTCTGCGGCGAGCTCCTGTGCCGAGTCGCCGGGCCAGATGTGCAGGGGCTTTGCGGCGCCCTGTGCCTGCTGCAATGAGGTGCGCTCGGGCAACTGCGGCGCGAGCACGAGCGGACCGAACATGTCACGCAACTCTTTGATGCGGAACTGGTGTTCGATCGACTGCGGGCGCACCCGGTTCACCACGATGCCAAGCGGCTGGAGGCGCGGGCTCAGGCCGCGACGAATCTCTTCGATCGCTCGGAGCGCACGGTCGGCGGCGGCGACGGAGAAGAGGCCCGGCTCGGTCACAACCACGACGCGGTCGCTCGCGGCCCACGCGGTGCGCGTGAGCGCGTTCAACGAGGGTGCACAGTCGATGAGCACGAGGTCGTAGTCGGCCTCGATGGTTGCCAGCGCCTCTTCGAGCTTCCACACGTCGCGGACGCTCGGATGCGGCCCATCGAAGTTGATCGCTGACGGGCTGCCGATCATCACGTCGATCGTGCCGGGATGCGCCTTCGCCCATCCGCTGGAAGTGATGGCCTGGCGGACAACCTTCTCTTTGGGATTGGCGAGGACGTCGGCGACGTTCAGCCGCCCAGCGACCTGGATGTCCATGCCGGTCGAGACGTCGGACTGGGGGTCGAGGTCGACCACCAGCGTTCGCACGCCTTTCGAAAAAGCGGCGGACGCGAGACCGAGGGTGACAGTCGTCTTTCCGACTCCGCCCTTAAGAGAGCTAACGCTAAGTACGTGCACAATCAACCACGTTACCTTTACTAGGCTGGATGCACACACAACCTTCGCCGAGCACCTATGCCTGAAAGGCTGGAATGTTCACCAAAATCCTCGTCGCCAACCGCGGAGAGATCGCGATTCGTGCGTTCCGGGCCGCCTACGAACTAGGTGCCCGAACCGTCGCGGTATTTCCATACGAAGACCGAAATTCCCTCCACCGCTTGAAAGCGGACGAGGCCTACCAAATTGGTGAGATCGGGCATCCCGTCCGTGCGTATCTCGATGTCGACGAGATTATTCGCGTCGCACTCGAGTCCGGCGCCGACGCGATCTACCCGGGTTATGGCTTTCTCGCCGAAAACCCCGAGCTTGCCATGAAGGCCGCCGCAAACGGCATCGCCTTCATCGGCCCGCCTGCTGGGGTCCTCCAGATGGCCGGCAACAAGGTTGCGGCCAAGGAGCGAGCGATTTCCGCGGGTGTGCCCGTGCTCGCATCCACGCCCGCCTCGCGCGACATCGATGAGCTCCTCGCCGGGGCGGAGGCGATCGGCTTCCCACTGTTCGCGAAAGCGGTCGCCGGCGGCGGAGGGCGCGGGATGCGCCGGGTCGAGACGAAAGACGAGCTGGCCCCCGCGCTGGCCGAGGCGATGCGCGAGGCCGACAGCGCGTTCGGTGACCCGACAATGTTCCTCGAGCAGGCCGTGCTTCGGCCTCGCCACATTGAGGTACAAATTCTCGCCGATGCCGAAGGTGGCACCGTGCACCTGTTTGAGCGCGACTGCTCGGTGCAGCGCCGTCACCAGAAGGTGATCGAGATCGCCCCGGCGCCGAACATTTCTGACGAGCTGCGCGCCGCGCTCCACCGCGACGCAGTCGCGTTTGCGCGCTCGATTGGCTACGTCAACGCCGGCACCGTTGAGTTTCTCGTCGACACCGTCGGCGCGCGCGCGGGCACGCACGTCTTTATCGAGATGAACCCGCGCATCCAGGTCGAGCACACGGTGACAGAAGAGATCACCGATGTCGACCTCGTGCAGGCGCAGATGCGCATTGCCGCGGGTGCGACGCTCGCCGAGCTCGGGCTCGAACAGAGCAACATTCGCCAGCGCGGTTTTGCGCTGCAGTGCCGCATCACAACCGAAGACCCGACGCAGGGTTTTCGCCCCGACACGGGCAAGATCACCACATATCGCTCACCGGGCGGCGCGGGTGTTCGCCTTGACGGCGGCACGATCAACCCCGGCGCACAGATCAGCCCCTACTTCGACTCGATGCTGACAAAGCTCACCTGCCGCGGCCGGGACTACCAGACGGCCGTCAGTCGTTCGCGGCGGGCCCTGGCGGAGTTCCGTATCCGCGGCGTCGCAACGAACATCCCGTTCCTGCAGGCGGTGCTCGATGATGCATCGTTCAAGAAGGGTGATCTGAGCACCTCGTTCATCGACGAGCGCCCAGAGCTGCTTCGCGGCCGCGAGTCGAAGGACCGCGGCACGAAGATTCTGAACTGGCTCGTCGACGTCACCGTGAACAAGCCGAACGGGTCGAACCCGATCACCGTGAACCCGGCATCCAAATTGCCCGTGCTCGATCTGGGGCAGCCCGCACCCGCCGGCTCACGCCAGCGGCTGCTTGAACTCGGCCCCGACGGCTTTGCCCGCGCGCTGCGCGAGCAAAAGGCGCTTGCGGTTACCGAGACGACGTTCCGCGACGCGCACCAGTCGCTCCTGGCGACCCGCCTGCGCACGAGGGACCTCACGCTTGTTGCGCCCTACGTTGCCCGGCTGACGCCCGAGCTGTTCTCGGTGGAGGCCTGGGGCGGCGCGACCTACGACGTCGCCCTGCGCTTCCTAGGCGAAGACCCCTGGGACCGCCTCGCGAAGCTGCGCGAGACGATGCCGAACCTCGCCCTGCAGATGCTGTTGCGCGGTCGCAACACGGTCGGCTACACGCCGTACCCGACCGAGGTCACCGACGCATTCGTGCGGGAGGCCGCCGACACCGGTGTCGACATCTTCAGAATCTTCGATGCCCTCAACGATGTCGAGCAGATGCGTCCAGCAATCGACGCCGTGCGTGCCACCGGCACGACGGTCGCCGAGGTCGCACTTTGCTACACCGGCGATCTCCTGAACCCTGGCGAAGACCTCTACACGCTCGACTACTACCTGCGCCTCGCGGAGCAGATTGTCGACGCCGGCGCCCACGTGTTGGCGATCAAAGACATGGCGGGGCTCCTGCGGCCGGCTGCGGCATCCCGCCTCGTGACCGCGCTGCGGGAGAACTTCGACCTCCCGGTGCACGTGCACACGCACGATACCCCCGGTGGCCAGCTTGCGACTCTGCTCGCGGCATCGGATGCCGGAGCCGACGCGGTAGATGTTGCCTCGGCGCCGATGGCGGGCACGACCAGCCAACCATCGATGTCGTCGTTGATCGCCGCGCTCGCGCACACGGAGCGTGACACCGGCATCGACCTCGAGGCGGCCTCGGCCCTGGAACCGTATTGGGAATCGGTGCGGATGCTGTACCGCCCGTTCGAATCTGGGCTGTCGGGCCCGACCGGTCGTGTGTACCACCACGAGATTCCCGGCGGACAGCTCTCGAACCTCCGCCAGCAGGCGATCGCGCTCGGTCTTGCCGACGACTTCGAGCTCATTGAAGACATGTACGCGGCGGCGAACAAGATCCTCGGGCGCGTGCCAAAGGTGACACCGTCATCGAAGGTGGTGGGTGATCTCGCCCTCTATCTTGCCGCGGTCCGCGCCGATCCGAGTGACTTTGAGGAGCACCCGGAGCGCTACGATGTGCCGGACTCGGTGGTCGGCTTTATGGCTGGCGAGCTTGGCGAGTTGCCGGGCGGATGGCCAGAGCCGTTCCGTTCGAAGGTGTTGGCTGGCCGTGAAGTGAAGATCGACATCGAGCCGATCAGCGAAGAAGACGAGGACGCCCTCGGCGCCGGCTCCGCAACGCGCCGCGCCGCGCTCAACCGGCTCCTGTTTCCCGCTCCCGCTCGGAGCCTCGCGCAGGTGCGCGAAGTCTTCGGTGACCTCTCGGTGCTCGATTCGGCTGACTACCTTTACGGGCTCGCGCCCGGCCAGGAGCACGTCGTCGAAATCGATAAGGGCGTGCGACTCTACGTCGGGCTTGAAGCAATCGGCGAGGTCGATCCGAAGGGACTTCGCACCGTAATGACCACGCTCAACGGCCAGCTTCGGCCCGTCTATGCGCGCGACCGGAGCGTCGAGGTCGACTCGCGTCTGGCCGAAAAAGCCGACACGAGCAAGTCGGGTCAGGTCGCCGCGCCGTTCTCGGGCGTTGTGACGCTGAGGGCGGCTGTCGGAGACGTTGTCGCGGCCGGCCAACCCGTGGCATCCATTGAGGCGATGAAGATGGAAGCGGCAATCACCGCGCCGGTTGCGGGCGTCGTGCAACGGGTTGCGATTGATGCCACTCAACAGGTTGACGCGGGCGATCTTTTGGTGGTAATCCACCCAGAGCACTAACCTTGTGCGGGGCATGCGCCCCATGCCCCGCACAAGGGCGACCGCTTTGGAGATGCACCTTGACTACGAACAAGAACGACACCACCCAACCGGAGGGTGGCGACCCGGGCGTGCTCGACGCCGCCGGGGGAGCCGACACGACGAGCATCCCGCTGCTTGGGGGCGCGACCGCGCACGTGGCCGTCGAACTGCACAACGACGATGACGATGACTACTTCGAGGGCGACCTTGAAGATGGCCCAGCGCTACTCTCGTTTGATACCGGACCGGTCGCGGCCACCGAGGTGGATGCCGCACACCACGACACCGACGCAGTCTCGGCGGCCGAGGTCATCGAAGACGCCACGGTGATCGCCGACACCGGCGTGACGGCTGTCGTTGACACCGAAGAGTTTGCCGCCCACGATGAGGTTGTGGACGAATCGATTCCAGCGCCCCAGCCGGCGGCCGCCGCCGCGCGCTCCGCGCAGGACCTGGAGCGGGTATCGGCACGGCCCGAGCCGAGCGTGCTCGCATCGAAGCGCCTCGACGACCTTGCCAGCGCGGATCGCGAGACGGCTGACCTGTTGACGTCGGACCGCCTGCTTGACCCTGCCCGCGTTGTGCGCCCGGAGCCCGAGGGTCCGTGGCGTCAGCTGGTGTACTCGATTTCTGGCCGGAGGGTGAACCTTGGCGCGAGCAAGAAGGTGCTGGCAAGAAAAGAACTTGATCGTCGCATCGCCGCGCCGCTGGCGGGCGGGGCGCGTTTCGTGCCCGTGCTCTCGCGCAAGGGTGGCGTAGGCAAGACCACAATTACGACGCTGCTCGGCATGGCGCTCGCCGATGCACGCGACGATCGCGTCATTGCAGTCGACGCAAACCCAGACCGAGGTACGCTCTCTGAGCGCATCGACCGGCCGAGCGGCAAGACGGTGCGCGACCTCGTGCGAGGCCGTGACAAGGTGCACGGGTACAGCGATGTGTCGACGATCGTGACCCGCGACGAGACGCGCCTTGACGTGCTCGCTTCTGAAACCGATCCGCACGTCAGCGAGGCGTTCAGCGACGAGGATTACCGGCACGTTGCCGAGATCGCGGCGCACTACTACTCGCTCGTGCTCACCGACACCGGCACCGGCATCGTGCACTCAGTGATGGGCGCGACGCTGGATCTGGCCGATCAGTTGGTGGTGGTTGCGGGAATGAGCGTCGACGAGGCGCGCCTCGCGTCCGAGACCCTGACCTGGCTCGAGACCAACGGCTTTGAGTCGCTGGTGCGGAGCGCAGTTGTCGTGCTGAACACTGCGCGCCCCGGGGCATCCGTGGTGCGACAGGATGAGGTCGAGGCGCACTTCCGCACGCGGGTTCGCGACGTGGTGCGCGTGCCCTACGACCCGCAGATTGCGGCGGGTACGGCGATCCGCTTCTCCGAGCTCCAGCCCGAGACCCGTCTGGCCGCCCGCACGCTGGCGGCCAAGGTGATCGAGGGCCTTCGCGTCCTCCCGGCCGCGGCCTAACCGCTCGTGGCAATCCGACCAATCCGTACCTTCGGAGACCCCGTACTGAAGGCGGCGTGCGCCGAAATCACCGTGATCGACGAGGGCGTTCGCGCGCTCGTGACCGACCTCATCGACACTGTCGAGCTGCCTGGGCGCGCGGGTGTCGCGGCCCCGCAGATCGGTGTGGCCCTGCGCGCGTTCAGCTATCACGTCGACGGCGAGATCGGCTACATCTTGAACCCGCGCATCGTCGAGGTGTCTGGTGAGCCTGAGTACATCCAGGAAGGCTGCCTTTCGGTGCCCGACCTCTGGCACCCGGCGCTGCGCTACCCGTTCGCACGGGTCGTGGGCATCGACCTCGACGGTGCCGAGATTGAGCTTTCTGGTGAGGGGCTCATGGCGCAGGCGCTCCAGCACGAGACCGATCACCTGGACGGCATGCTCTACCTTGAGCGGCTTTCGCCGGAGCAGCGCCGCATCGCAATGCGCGAGGTGCGCGAAAGCGCGTGGTTCTAGGCGCGTGATGCCCTGCGCGTGCTTCTCCGCGCGTTCTGTCGGCGCTGACGCCTGCAACGGGACTTAACGTCGATCACCGCGACCGTTTCACACGTGTGCAACAACGCGAGCGGGCCCCGCGCGAACTTGGAATCAAGTGTCGTGCGGGGCCCGCTCGCGTATAACGGCTAGATCGAGATGTTCGCGGTTGCGACCGGCACGCTGTACAGCTCTTCGATCACGTCGGCGTAGTCCTTCAGGATCACACCTCGCTTGATGCTGAGCTTTGGCGTGAGATGGCCGGATGCCTCGGTGAACTCGGTGGGCAGAATCGTGAACTTGCGAATCGACTCTGCTCGCGAGACCTGCGAATTGGCGATGTCGATCGCGCGCTGGACCTCGGCACGCACCGCGCTATTTTTCGCCGCCTCGGCAAGGCTCATCGTGGCATCGAGCTTGTTGTTGGCGAGCCAGGCGGGCAGCATCTCGGGGTCGAGGGTGATGAGCGCGCCGATGAACGGCTTCTGGTCGCCGACGGCGACGACCTGTCCCACGATCGGGTTGGCCCGCACCGGGTCTTCGAGCGCGGCGGGTGCGACGTTCTTGCCGCCGGCCGTGACGATGATCTCTTTGATGCGGCCCGTGACGGTGAGGAACCCCTCGCTGTCGAACGCCCCGAGGTCACCGGTCTTGAACCAGTCGCCATCGAATGATGCAGCGGTGGCCTCCGGGTTTCGCCAGTACTCCTTGAAGACGTTGATGCCGCGAACCGAGATCTCGCCCTCGTCGTCGATGCGCACGCCGACGCCGGGAAGCGCCGGGCCGACGCTGCCAATTTTCGACTTGGTCGCCAGGTTGACGGTTGCCGGCGCCGTGGTCTCGGTGAGGCCGTAGCCCTCGAGGATGACGATGCCGAGGCTGTGGAAGAAGTGGCCGAGGCGGGCGCCAAGCGGTGCCGATCCCGAGACCGCGTACTGCACTCGGCCGCCCATCGCCGCGCGAAGCTTGGCGTAGACGAGCTTGTCGAAGATGGCGAACTTGACCTTCATGCCGAACGGGATCTTCTCGCCCGCCTCGCTCAGACGCGAGTGCTCGATCGCGGTTGCGGCCGCGGCGCGGAAGATCTTGCCCTTCCCCTCGCCTTCGGCCCGTTGCTCTGAGGCGTTGTAAACCTTTTCAAAGACACGCGGAACCGCGAGCAGGAACGTTGGTTGGAACGACGACAGTGCGGGGAGGAGATTCGAGGTGTCGGGTTCGTGGCCCGTCTTCACGCCTGCGTGAATGTCGAGGATCGAGATGAACCGGGCAAACACGTGCGCCGTCGTGATGAACAGGAGCGTCGATGAGTTCGGCACCGACAGCACGTCGTTCAGCGCCACGGCCGAGTTGCGGCTGAGCTCGACAAAGTTCGAGTGCGTCAGCACGCAACCCTTCGGCCGACCCATCGAACCCGAGGTGTAGATCAGCGTCGCGATGTCGTCGCCGTTCGCGATCGTGCGCCGACGCTCGACCTCATCATCGGCGACGTCTTTGCCAGCATCGATGAGCTTGGCAACGGCACCCAGATGCATCTGCCACACCTCGCGAATGAGCGGGAGGTCGCCGCGAACCTCGTCAAGGCGGGCGGCGTGCTCGGGGGACTCGACGATGATCGCTATCGCGCCGGAGTCCTCCAGGTTCCAGTGAATCTGCGCCGGAGCACTCGTTTCGTAGATCGGCACCATCACAGCGCCGGCATAGAACAGCGCAAAGTCGATGAGGGTCCAGTCATAGGTGGTCCGCGCGAGGAAGCCGACCTTGTCGCCCGGTGCGATTCCCGAGGCGATGAATCCCTTTGCGACGGCGATCACCTGGCGTTGAAACTCGGCCGCCGTGACGTCGCGCCATCCGCCGTTTTCGGGCACGGCGAACAGGGCAAGGTTGGGCGTCGCTTTCACTCGCTCGACAAGGAGATCGCTGACATTGGCGGTCGGGTCGGCCGGGACGACGGCAGGGACATCGAATTCGATCACGGTAACTCCTTCGGTACCAGCAGGGCGGTGCATTCGGATGTGTGGACAGCCTATCTGGGCGATCCCGCGCAGTAGACTTCTCGCGTGTGAGCCGCGGCATCCACAGCCCATTTGCGGCAACGCGGCCACGCGCTTGGAGGCGTTGTGCTGACGGTCGGCATCGATATTGGTGGCACGAAGATCGCCGGCGGTGTCGTCGATGAACACGGCACCGTGATCGCGAGCACCCGCATCGCAACGCCCGCCGGTGTGCCCGACATCGAGCATGCGGTCGAAGAAATGGTCGATGAGCTTCGTGCGGGGCACGACGTTGCGGCCGTCGGCGTTGCCGCGGCGGGTTTTATCGACAGCGCGCGCTCGACAATCTATTTCGGCGTGAACATTCCGTGGCGCAATGAGGCGATTCGGCCGCGGCTCGAAGCACGACTCGGCCTGCCAGTGGCGATCGAGAACGACGCGAACGCTGCGGGCTGGGCGGAGTATCAGTTTGGTGCCGGGCGCGGCTATCGCGACTTCGTGATGCTCACTATCGGCACGGGAATCGGGGGAGCGGTGGTGGCGGGCGGCGAGCTGTATCGCGGCGGCCACGGCGTCGCCGCCGAACTCGGTCACACTCGCCACATTCGCGACGGCCTCCCGTGCGGCTGTGGCCAGCGAGGTTGCATCGAGCAGTATGCCTCGGGGCGGGCTTTGCAGCGGATCGCAAACGAGATTGCGGATGCCGGTGGCATCGGCATTGGGCTCGCTGCGGCTCGCACACAGCGCGGCAGGCTCAGCGGGGCGACGATTTCGGAGCTGGTGTTGCAGGACGACCCGGGCGCCAATGAAGCGTTGCGGACCGTGGCATCCGCCATCGGCGAAACGTGCGGACAGCTGACTGCCGCGCTCGATCCGGGGGTATTTGTGATCGGGGGCGGCGTTGCCCAACTGGGGGAGCGGCTGCGCGCGCCGATCGAGGAAGCGTACCGCGCCCACGTACCCGCGCGTGGGTTTCGGCCGGTGGCCGACATCGCGATCGCCGAGCTTGAGAACGACGCGGGCCTGATTGGTGCCGCGAATTTGGCGCGTCAGGCTAGCTGATCGCCCCGCGAGGCGGCATGCTGGGGTTCAATGTTTTATTGGTTCATGAAATACGTGGTGGTCGGGCCGATCGTGCGCGCCGTCTTTCGGCCATGGGTCGTCGGGAGCGAGAACATCCCGACGCAGGGCTCGGCGATCCTTGCGAGCAACCACCTCTCAGTGAGCGACTCGGTCTTCTTGCCGCTGATGATCGACCGCTCGGTGTCGTTTCTTGCAAAGAGCGACTACTTCACGGGCCGCGGCATCAAGGGCTGGGCGACCCGCAACTTCATGAAGCTGACCGGGCAGATTCCGATCGATCGCTCGGGCGGCAAGGCATCTGAGGCATCGCTCAACACCGGTTTGATGGTGCTTGGGCGCGGCGACCTGCTCGGGATCTACCCCGAAGGGACGCGGAGCCCCGACGGGAAGCTCTACCGCGGGCGCACGGGACTTGCGCGGATGGCGCTTGAGGCGGGCGTGCCCGTCGTGCCGCTCGTGATGGTCGACACCGAGAAGGTCATGCCGATCGGTCGGACCCTGCCTCGCATTGGCCGCGTCGGCATCGTGATCGGCGAACCCCTCGACTTCTCGCGTTTCGCGGGCATGGAGAGCGACCGCTTTATTCTGCGCTCCGTCACCGACGAGATCATGGTCGCGTTGCAGGCCCTCGGTGAACAGGAATACGACGATGTCTACGCCTCCGCGGTGAAGGAGCGCATCGCCACGCGAGGGCAGTAACGGCGCCATTGTGGTGCACGGGGCCCCGGCCCGAACGGCGCGCCTGGCGGGCTAGACTTGAGGGGTGCGCATTTTCGCGCTACGCACCCCTAAAGAATAGGAACCACGCCCGTGTCGCAGCTCGCCGATCAGGCTCTTCGTCCCAACGAACAGTTGATCGAGGGTCTTGACTATTGGCGCAGCCTGCCGATCAAGCAGCAGCCGTCGTGGACTGACCTCTCGGCAGTAGAAGCCGTCTCTACGGAGATCGCATCGCTCCCGCCGCTCGTGTTTGCGGGCGAGGTCGATATCCTGCGGGAACGCCTCGCAAAGGCAGCGTCGGGCAACGCGTTCCTCCTGCAGGGTGGTGACTGCGCCGAGACGTTCGCCGGCGCGACCGCCGACCAGATTCGCAACCGTGTCAAGACGGTGCTGCAGATGGCAGTCGTCTTGACCTACGGCGCGTCGATGCCGGTAGTGAAGATGGGCCGCATGGCTGGGCAGTTCGCCAAGCCGCGCTCGAGCGACACCGAAACCCGCGGCGATGTCACCCTGCCCGCGTACCGCGGCGACATCGTGAACGGCTTTGATTTCACGCCCGAATCACGTGCGGCAGACCCCGCTCGACTGTTGCGCGGCTACCACACGGCGGCATCCACACTGAACCTCATTCGCGCATTCACGCAGGGTGGCTTCGCCGATCTGCGTGAGGTGCACAGCTGGAACCGTGGCTTCGCCGCGAACCCGGCCAACCAGCGCTACGAGCAGCTGGCCGGCGAGATCGATCGTGCGATCAAGTTCATGGAGGCGGCGGGAGCCAACTTCGACGAGCTTCGCAGCGTCGAGTTCTACACGGGCCACGAGGGCCTGCTGATGGACTACGAACGCCCGATGACGCGCATCGACTCGCGCACCCACACGCCGTACAACACGTCGGCGCACTTCTTGTGGATCGGCGAGCGGACGCGTGACCTCGATGGCGCGCACGTCGACTACTTCTCGCGCATCCGCAACCCCATTGGTGTCAAGCTTGGCCCGACGACGACGCCCGACACGGTGCACCGTCTGATTGACAAGCTCGACCCCGAGCGCGAGCCCGGGCGCCTGACGTTCATCACCCGCATGGGCGCCGGCAAGATCCGCGACGCGCTGCCGGCATTGCTCGAGGCCACCAAAGAATACGGGGCGCAGCCGCTCTGGGTCACCGACCCGATGCACGGCAATGGCATCACGACGCCGAACGGCTACAAGACCCGCCGATTCGAAGACGTGGTCGACGAGGTCAAGGGCTTCTTCGAGGCGCACCGCGCCGTGGGTACGCACCCCGGCGGCATCCACGTCGAGCTCACGGGCGACGATGTGACCGAGTGCCTCGGCGGCTCCGAGATGATCGACGAGGCGACACTTGCTACGCGCTACGAGTCGCTGTGCGACCCGCGCCTGAACCACAAGCAGTCGCTCGAGCTGGCGTTCCTCGTCGCAGAAGAATTGCGCGCACGCTAGTCGCACGCGCCTGATGCTGGCCCATCGCCCCTCGCGGGGTGGTGGGCCAGCATCGTTCTGCCTGCGTGGCTGCCGGCGCTCGCCCGGGTGCGCGCCTGCCTGCGGGCCCGGGCCTGCGCGGCCCACCCGCGTGCCGAGGCTGGCTAGCCCGAAGCGGTGATCCGGAGGTAGACCTCGCTGCCCTTGGGCCGTTCGGCGGTGGCACCCGGGTCGGTGCCGGTGACCCGCGTGAGGTCGTTCGGGAGGGCGCTCCAGAATGGGGCGTACGAAACGGTGAAGCCCTTGCCCTCGAGCGTGCGCTTGGCCTGATCGCGGGTCATGCCCGTGACGTCCGGAATCGGAATTGGCTGGGGGCCCTTCGAAACCACGAGCGTGACGGTGTCGTCCGGCCGCCAGTTGCCGCCGCCGTCGCGAGGCTCGATCTCGATCACGATGTCGGCCTTGACAGTGTCGCTGAAGACGAGGGTCGACTCGGGCACGACCGCGAGGCCGGCCGCTCGAAGCTTGCTTGTGGCCGATTCGACCGTGTCTCCTGCGACCGCGGGGATGGGGCCGAGCGACACGGTGAGCTGGGCCTGGTCGCCTTCGAAGGCTTCGCCGCCGCCGCCGAAGTCGATCGGGTCGCCGCCGGCACGCGGGGTGAGGGTTGCGGCGATCACGGTCCCGGCCTCCGCATCGGAGAACTCCTCGAGCATCGGCTCGATGAGGTCGATGCGGGCGGCCTCAAGGGCGCCGTGTGCGGCAGTTGATTGCATCCCCACCAACGGCGCGATGCTGTGTGCGGCCGGGCCGGTGGAAACGATGACCGACACCTCGGCGTCGCGTTCGAGTCGGATGCCTGCCTCGGGGTCGGTGCGGATGACCGTGCCCTCGGGTACGTCGTAGTCGGTGGCATCCACTCGCACGGGCGTGAGCCCGTCTTCTTGCAGTTTCTGCGCCGCTGCCTCGTACGTGGTGCCCGATACATCGCGCACCGAGATGAGCGAGCCGGGTCCGGAGCCGAACCACCAGCCCGTGGCGCCGGCGGCGACCGCGAGGAGGAGGACGAGAATCAGGACGACGGTGCCGCGGCTCGCGCGACGCTTGGTGCGCTGCCGGAGTTGGCCAGAGTTGTCGAGGCCCTGCGAGACGGGGGTCGGCGCCGTGTTCGAAAGCCCGCCCGGCATCACCCGCGTGACTTCGTTGGAATTGTACTCGTCGATCACCGGCACGCTCGCCGTCGCGCCGACGCCGCGGGTCAGCGGGGCGACGCCGAGGTCGCGCTCGATTTCACGCAAGCGGTCAAGCATTGCCTGTGCATCGATGGGGCGATCGTCGGGTTCGCGCTCGGTGGCCCACAGTACGAGCTCGTCGAGCGCTTCGGGCACCCCCGCCGTGCGCGCGCTCGGGCGCGGCACCTTGTCGGTGGCGTGCTGGTAGGCGATCTGCATTGGCTGCTCGCCCTTGAAGGGCTGCTCGCCGGTGAGCATCTCGTAGAGCATGATACCGAGGGCATATATGTCGCTTCGGGCATCTGCCTGGCCGCGGGTCACGAGCTCGGGTGCGAGGTAGGCGATCGTGCCGAGGAGCATCTGCCCGGTGGCGGTGTTCGCGGTCGTCGCGCGGGCGAGACCGAAGTCGCCGATTTTGATGCGGCCGTCTTCGGCCAACAACACGTTCTCGGGCTTCACGTCTCGATGCACAATGCCGGCACGGTGTGCCGCCGCGAGGCCGCCGAGGATCGCATCCATAATCGTGATGGTCTGCTGCATGCTGAGCTTCTTCTGCTCGCGCAGGAGCTCGCGCAGCGTGATGCCGGGCAAGTACTCCATGACGAGGTATGCCATGTCGTGGTCTTGCCCCTGGTCAAACACATTGACCACGTGCGGGTCAGCGAGGCGCGCGGCCGAACGGGCCTCTTGAATGAATCGGCTCTGGAAGACCGAGTCGTCGCTCAGGTGCGCGTGCATGACCTTGAGTGCGACGCGCCGCTCGAGGCGCAGGTCGGTCGCGACGTAGACGGTGGCCATTCCACCGCGCGCAATGCGCGCTCGAACCCGGTAGCGGCCGTCGACGAGACGGCCAATCATTGGGTCGGACTGTTGGCTGGATGACACGCTGAAAGTCTACGGATGTCGCGGGGCATTGCCCGCTCGCCGTACCGGTCTTGTCGGCATCGGGTGTTCGTTCTGCAAGGGGTGGCGCGTTATCCCAGTGCAGCGAGCCATGCGGCGGCGGGGGCTTCCCAGCGCGCGTAGCGGTCGGGGTGTGCCGAGATCTGCACAGCCTGTGCTGCCTGGGTCAGGCTGAGCTGCTCCCAGCCGGGGTAGTCGAGCAGGCCGCGGGTGCGGTTGCCGTTCGGGTCTTGTGGGCCACCGAAGAATGCCTTGATGGCATATGCGGGGTCGCGTACCTGTTCTGGGCTGCCCCAACCAGAGCTCGGGCGCTGTTGGAAGAGGCCGAGCGAATCGCGGTCGCCCCAATCGAGGTTGCGCAGCCATGACTCTTGCATCGCGGTTGCGAGCGCGATCTGCAGGCCGCGGTCGTTCACGCCGAGTTCTCGGCCGATGCGGATGATGAGCTGGGCATTGGCGGATTGCTCGGCGTCGAGGCCCCCTGCGGCAGCAGGAGTGGCGGCCTGGGCTGCCGGTGCTCCGGGTGCTGCCGTGCCGGGCAACACGATGCGCTGCCCGGGGTAAATGATCGATGCGCGCGAGAGGCCGTTCGTGCTGAGCACGGCGTCGATGGTCGAGCCGTAGCGCTGCGCGATCGCGCTGATCGTGTCGCCGCTGACCACGGTGTGCGCGGCGGCGGGTGCAGGAGCCGGAGCGGGCGCCGGCGCGGGGGCCGGAGCGGATGTCGCAACTGGCGCACCGGGCAGGGTGACGCGCTGGCCGGGGTAGATGATCGAGGCGCGCGACATGCCGTTGGCTGCGAGCACGGCATCGATGCTGAATCCGTAGCGCTGGGCGATCGCGCTGATCGTGTCGCCGCCAACGACGACGTGGCTCCCGGCTGCGGGGGCCGGGCTTGGTGCTGAGGTGCCCGACGCGGCCAGTAGCCGCAAGACCTGGCCCGGGTGGATGATCGATGCGCGCGAGAGACCGTTCAGGCTGAGCACCGCATCGGTGCGGAGACCAAACTGCGCGGCGATCCCGCTGACGGTGTCGCCCGCGCGGACGATATAGGTTTCGGGTGCTGGCGCGACGGCCTGCCGGATGGCCGAGGCCGCGGTGCCCGCACCGGCGCCCAGGTGTCGATCGCCGGGCGTGAGGGTGTCGCGTCGGTCGTTGGGTTCGGCGGCGGTGGCCGCGGTGCCGCTGAGGGTCACGGCGATCGAGCCGAGTACCGCAAGCGGCAAGACCGTGAAACCGGCGCGCTTTGCCGCGGGGGACTGTGGCTGTGGCTGTGAATCAACCCACGTTGAACGATGGGGGTGTGCAGCTCGCATGGCGACCCTCTCCTGCGTGCGCGTGCGCGCAACGAACGTTCCACGGTGGCACGAAAGTGGGTTCAAGTCAATGAGAGTAAACGGAAGTGACGCATGTGACCAGTGGTACGAAAGTGACAGATGTCACGAAAGTGACGAACGTACCTGAGATGGTCTCGCGCAAAAAGTGAGAGCATGGGTGGGTGCAAAACGAGACACCAGAGCAGGCCCCCATCGAGTGGCTCACCCTTTCAGAGATCGGCGCGATCCTCGACGAGAGCCCTTCGCGAGTGCGGCGACTCCTCGAAGAGCATTACCTGGTGGGCTCTGCCCGCGATGGGGCGTTTCGCGTCCCTGCACTGTTCCTGCAGGACGGCGAGCCGCTCGTGTCGCTCCGCGGCACCATCATGGTGTTGCAGGATGCGGGCTTCAGCAATGACGAAGCGATCGATTGGATGCTGTCGGTCGACGATTCGATCGGCGTCGCGCCGATCGAGGCGCTACGTGCAGGTCGCAAGTCCGAGGTTCGCCGGGTCGCACGCTCGCTCGCTTAGCGTGCGCGCGGTGTGACGGTTACGCGTTCCGGCGGGTGGCCGCGACCGCAAGCGTGCGCAGCACCGCCACGGCGGATGCCGCTAGATGCGGGCTCTCAAGTGCGGTCTCGGCTTGCACCGCGTAGTCACTGATGAGCTGTTCGACGGCGTCGAGTGCGCCCGTCTCGACGATCATCGCCTGGAGTGCCGCGACCTCGGCCGCATCGAGGCCCGGGTTGCCAAGGAGTTCATCGAGCCGCGCTTTCTGCACCGCCGAAAGCCGTTCTCGGGTGATGGCGATCAGCGCGGTGCGCTTGCCCTCACGGAGGTCGTCGCCGGTGGGCTTGCCGGTAAGTCGCTCGTCGCCGAAGACGCCAAGCACATCGTCGCGCAGTTGGAAGGCCATGCCAATCGGGTAGCCGAACGATGCGAGCGCCTCGAGCTGTGCCTCGGTGCCGCCGGCGAGCGCGGCGCCGATTGTCAGCGGTTGCTGCACGCTGTAGCGCGCAGACTTATAGGTCGCCACGCGCAGTGCGCGCGCGAGATGTTCTTCACCCGGCGACACCGCGAATGCTGATTCTTCGGCGATATCGAGAAACTGCCCGAGCGTGACGTCGCGGCGCATTGCTGCATATTCGTGGCGGGTGCGACGGCGGGCTGCGGCATCCGTATGCCCTTCGAGGCCCTGCTCAAGGAGATCGTCGCTCCAGGCAACGAGGAGGTCGCCGAGCAGTAGCGCGGCGGCACGGCCGAATGCGTCGCCGTCGCCGGCCCAGCCATTGGCGCCGTGGCGGGCCTCGAGGGCGCGGTGGCTTGCGGGCTGACCGCGGCGTGTGTCCGAGTTGTCGATGATGTCGTCGTGCACGAGCGCCGCCGACTGGAAGATTTCGAGCGACGCGGCGACCGAGATGATCTCGCGCTCTGCATCGGCGTCTCGCAAGGCGCCGGGGGCAGTGGCGGGGGATGCCGGTGCCCCCGCGTTGCCGTCGATGACTGCGCGCCAGCCCCAGTAACAAAAGGCGGCGCGGAGTCGCTTTCCGCCGCGAAGCGACTGCGCTGCGGCGTCGATGAGCAGCATCGCGTCGTCACCCATAGGGATCGTCGCTGCGCGTTGGGCGTCGAGGAACGTGTCAAGTCGCTGTGAGACGGCTTGAAGAACGTGAGATGAAGCATCCACGGGCCTAGCCTAGTATTCCCGGAGACGGGTACACTTGAGTCCAGGATTGCAAACAAGACAAGAGGGGGAAGCATGCCACTCTCCGAACAGGAGCAGCGCCTTCTCGATGAGATGGAACGGCACCTTCTGCAGAATGATGCAGATGTCGTGTCCGCGCCGAGCGGAAACCACACGCTCAACTACCGCAACATCACCATCGGCGCACTCCTTGTGCTCGTGGGGCTTGGGGCGCTTGTTGTTGGCGTCGCCACGCAGCTCATCGTCGTGGGCATTATCGGTTTCGTCGTGATGCTCGTTGGCGTCGTGCTCGCGATCAAACCCAGCCGTGTTGAGCACGTTGTGCCGCGCACGTCTGCAGGTGCACGTCCAGGAGCGAATGCGCCGGCTGGCTCGGCCTCCTTTATGGATCGCATGAACGACCGTTGGGACCGCCGCAACGAGGGCTAACACCGCCGTTTCTATCAATTTGTAAGGGTCACTCCGCGAGGAGTGGCCCTTTTTTGTTGTCCGGGGCGGGGTGTCGGGGTTGTTGTCCGCGGCGGAGGGTGCAAGGCCGGGCGCGCCGAAGCGGTCTTAACTCGCCACAACCCTCCACCCGTACGATCGTTGTTTTCTCGCGGCTAAACGCAAGACCGACACAATCAATTCGCAATGCATCCTATTTTTGTGGGTGAAAGTGGAGTAAAGTGGAGGCACCTGGAACTGGCCGGACGAAGGGGGGACGCGCCAATGCTGCTAGGCACGTATACTCCGAAGCTCGACGACAAAGGTCGCGTCATCCTGCCCGCGAAGTTCCGCGAAGAACTCGCTGGCGGCATCGTCGTCACCAGGGGGCAGGAGAACTGCCTCTACGTGTTCAGCACCGCCGAATTCGAGCAGGTGCACGAGCGCATTCGCCAGGCCCCACTTTCGAACAAGCAGGCGCGTGACTTCATGCGCATGTTCCTGTCGGGTGCGAGCTCCGAGCTCCCCGACACCCAAAACCGCATCACCCTTCCCGTTCCCCTGCGCACCTATGCGGGCCTCGACCGCGACCTCGTCGTGATCGGCGCCGGCAGCCACGCAGAGATCTGGGATGCCGAAGCCTGGAACACCTACCTGGCGGCCACCGAAAGTGGCTACTCCGAGATGGAGGAGGAGGTGATCCCGGGCCTGTTCTGATCCCTGTGTCGCGACTCCCAGCCGCTCACGCCCTGACGCCACTTCCCCGGCGCCAGGTCACAGAGCGGATGGGGATCGAGACACACGGCTCGACCCGAGAAAACCATGGACCTTCGCAATATTCACACCCCCGTCTTGCTCGAGCGCTGCGTCGAGTTGCTCACCCCCGCCCTCAGTCACGACGGCGCGGTGCTCGTTGATGCCACGCTCGGCATGGGCGGGCACAGCGAGGCATTCCTCGAGCGCCTGCCGGGCCTGCACCTGATCGGTCTCGATCGTGATCCGCAGGCACTCGCCATCGCGGGCGAGCGGCTCGCCCGCTTCGCCGACCGCATCACGCTCGTGCACACCGTCTACGACGGAATTGCCGAGGCCGTGGCCGGAGCCGGGTTCGCGGAGGTTGACGGCATCCTGTTCGATCTTGGCGTCTCGTCACTGCAGCTCGATCGCGCCGAGCGCGGCTTCGCCTATGCGCAGGATGCCCCGCTCGACATGCGGATGGACCCGACGACCGGCGCGACGGCGGCCGACGTCATCGCGACCTACTCTGAGGGCGAGCTGCGCCGCATCTTCGAGCGCTACGGCGACGAAAAGCTCAGCGGTCGCTATGCCCGAGCGATCATCGCTGAGCGAGCGAACGCACCGATCCTGACCTCTGCGCACCTCGTGAGCGTGCTCACCGCCGCGACCCCGGGCGCACTGCTTGGCCAGGGGCACCCGGCAAAGCGCGTCTTCCAGGCACTGCGCATCGAGGTCAACGGCGAGCTGGCGGCGCTGGATGCTGCGATCCCCGCCGGCATGGCAACACTCCGGGTCGGCGGGCGCATCGTTGTGATGTCATACCAGTCACTCGAAGATCGCATCGTCAAACAAGACTTCGCCAAGGCCATCGCGTCGACCTCGCCTCCCGGTCTCCCCGTGGAGTTGCCGGAGCACGCGCCTCGTTTCCGCCTGCTCGTCAAGGGCGCGGAACTTGCCGATGAAGCCGAACGTGAACGCAATACGCGGGCGATCCCCGTGCGATTGCGCGCCGCGGAGCGGGTGCGCGCTGAGGTGCCCACACGCGGTACGAAGCAGCGGGGCCGCCGATGAGCGCCCCGTCGTTCGCGGGCGGGCCCGCGGCATCCCTCGATCTTGATCTTGACCTCGTCAATGCCGCGCCGAGGCGCCACCTGCACGCGGTGCCCGTGGCGCGTCGCCGCCCCCGGTTGGCCTACGCGCTCATCGCGGTGGCTGGCGCGCTGGCGATCGGTGCCGCGCAGGTTGTGCTGTCGATCGCGACCACGCAGGGCGTGTATGAAGAATCGGCGCTCCGGCAGCAGGTGCGCGAGCTTGGCTGGCAGCAGCAGTCGCTCTCTGACGCCGTCGTTGGCCTGAGTTCGCCGCAGTACCTGGCTGCAAACGCCGCCTCGCTCGGCATGGTGATTAACCAGTCGCCGACCTACCTGCGTCTCAGTGACGGCGCGATTCTCGGCAGCGGTGAGGCGGCTGGCTGGCTGTCGACCGTCGATGCGATCGGCCGCGGATCGGTGCCGAACGCGCTCGTTGTGAACACCCCGCTCGTGACCGCACCCGAGGCGACAATTGGTGGTGTGCCGGTGGCGGAGGTGGTTACCGAAGAAGCGGCGAGTGGCCTGCCACAACCGCTCACCGACGGTCTCCCGACCCCCACCACACGTTAGGTCAGGCGATGTCAACCACCAGCCACCGCACCCCGCGGCGACGCAGCGCCGTGGCGTTGATCCTCGTGCTCGCAGTGCTCGGCGCTTTTGTCGTGCGGCTCGTCGACATCCAGGTGGTCAACGCAGACGAGCACGTTGCCGACTCGATGAACCTCGGCTTCGCCAGCTCGCGCGTGCTGTGGGGCGAGCGCGGCTCGATTGTCGATCAGGGCGGCGCGGTGCTCGCCGGCAGCACGGTCTTCTACGACGCCGAGCTCGACCCGAGCCTGGTCGATGCGGTCAAGCGCACCGGCGAGGACGGCAAGAAGGTGGAGGTGTCGTGGAACGACATCTCGGCCGAGATCGCCGCGATCACTGGCCAGACACCCGAAGAGGTGCAGGCAATCGTCGCCAACGCGAAGGCGGCGAACCCGAACGGACAGTGGGCTTCGCTCAAGAAGGGCCTCGACGTCGACCAGTACCGCGCGCTGGCAGACCTGCGCGTGCCGTACATGTTCTTCTCGCGGCATCCCGATCGCTCGTATCCTGACGGTGCCGTCGCGGGCAACCTCGTGGGCTTTGTGGGCGCCGAGGGTGAGGCGCAGGAGGGTCTCGAACTTGGGATGGATGCCTGCCTCGCGGCTAGCGATGGCAAGGAGACGTTCGCGCGCGGCAACAATGGCGAGACGATTCCGGGCACGCTCAAGACCTCGCCGGCCGTCAACGGCGGTACGCTGCAGCTCACGATCAACCGCGACCTGCAGTGGTATTTGCAGCAACTCATCGCCGAAGAGACGCAGAACATGCGGGCAATCAGCGGCACCGTCACCGTCGTCGAGGTCGAAACCGGCAAGATCCGGGCGGCGGCGGAGTACCCGACGGTCGACCCGAACAACGTCGATGGCGCGCATCCCGACGACCGAAGCAGCCGCATCTTTCGCCACCAGTTCGAGCCAGGCTCGACATTCAAGGCCGTCACCGCGGCGAGCATCATGGACGGCGGCTCTGCCACGCCGCTGTCGACGGTGAACGCGCCAAGTTCGTTCAAGTTTCCGAACGGCGCGAAGGTGAACGACGCGATGGGGCACGCACCGCTGAACTACACGCTTGCCGGCGCGCTGATCGATTCGTCCAACGTCGCGCTCAGCATGTTTGGCGACATGGTTGAGCCCGCAGTTCGCTACGACTACATGCAGCGCTTCGGTGTGGGTGCGCCGACCTCGGTCGGGTTTCCCGGCGAAGCAAGCGGCACACTGCACGACGTCGCGAAGTGGGACAACCAGTCGCGCTATGCCACGACTTTCGGCCAGGCGTTCACCGTCACCGCGCCGCAGGTTGCCGGTGCCTACCAGGCGATCGCGAACGGCGGCCTCAAGATGCCGCTGCGCCTCGTCGAATCGTGCACGCGCCCCGACGGAACCGTCGTCGAGCCGGATCTGCCGAAGCCCGAGCAGATCATCAGCGAGAAGGTCGCCGACGACACCGCGCTGATGGTTGAGAACGTGATGGCACAGGGGCAGCTGCAGAAGGCGCTCGCGATCCCCGGATACCGCGTCGCGGCCAAGACCGGAACCGCCGAGGTTGCAATACCCGGCGGCTATAAAGCCGGCGTGTACTTCACCTCCCTCGCGGGTTTTGCGCCGGCCGATGACCCGAAGTACGTGGTGGTCGTGACCCTTGAGGAGCCGACTGCGATACGCTCGTCTGCAGCAACCGCCCCCGCTTTTCAGAAGGCGATGACGCAGGTGCTCAAGACCTATCGCGTGTTGCCTTCCTCTTCCGAGACCCCCCTCCTCCCGCGCTACCAGTAGCGCTTCGCGAAAGGCTGCCATGATCGGGCTGTCCCTCACAGACATCGCCACAACGGTCGGTGGAACCCTCGAGCTCGGGGGCGCCGACACGGGCGCCACCATTGTTTCGGGTGCCGTCGAAACCGACTCCCGCCGCATCACTCCGGGCGGCATTTTCGTGGCCAAGCCCGGCGAGGTCACCGACGGACACCTGTTCGTGCCCGCCGCCGTTAGCAACGGTGCGGTCGTCGCGATCGTTGAACGTGCACTCGATGCCGCGGCCCTCGGTGGCGATATCTCGCAGGTCATCGTGCCCGACGCCGTCGCCGCCCTCGGCGCGCTTGCGAGGCGCGTCGTGGCCCATGTGCATGCCGAAGGAACGCTCACAACTGTGGGCATCACCGGCTCAAACGGCAAGACCACGACCAAAAACCTGCTTGCACGCATGCTCGAGGGGGAGGGCGAGACGGTCGCGCCCGAGGCCTCCTTCAATAACGAGGTGGGCGCGCCGCTGACGATGCTGCGCATCACCCACGACACCAACTTCTTGATCAGCGAGCTTGGCGCGTCGGCGCCCGGCGAAATCGCGCGCCTCGCGGCGCTCGTGCAGCCCGACGTCGCCGTGGTGCTGATGGTGGGCATGGCCCACGCAGGCGGTTTCGGCGGCATCGAGCAGACCGTACGCACGAAGGCCGAGCTTGTCGAAGCGCTCCGCCCCGGCGGGCTGGCGGTGCTCAACAGCGACGACCCGCGGGTTGCGGGCATGGCCGAGATCGCCCACGCCCGGGGCGCTCGGGTGCGCTGGTTCGGCACGGGGGAGCGCGCCGAGGTGCGCGCCGACGACATCAACGTGACCGCACAGGGCACATCCTTCACCGTGACCGCCGACGGCCTCGTCGCACCGGTGTTTCTTCGCGTGCTCGGCGAGCACCACGTGAGCAACGCGATCGCCGCGATCGCGACCGCGATGGCGCTCGGGGTCTCGCTCGCGCACTGCATCGAACGACTCGAGACGATCGAGATCGCAGAGCGCTGGCGCATGCAGCCAATGGGATCAGACCGTGTGCGCATCATCAACGATGCGTACAACGCCAGCCCCGACTCGATGGCCGCGGCGCTGCGCACGCTCGCGCAGATCACCGGGCCCGAAAACCGCACGGTCGCCGTCCTCGGCGCCATGAGCGAGCTCGGCGAGTTCGCCGATGAGCAGCACGACCGCATCGCCGTGCTGGCGGTACGCCTTGGCGTGAAGCGCATCGTCGTCATCGGTGCCGACGCGCGCCGCCTCTTTCTTGAAGCAATCGCGCAGGGCTCGTGGGACGGCGAGGCAATCTATTTCGCCACCGATGACGAGGCCTTTGCCTACCTGACCGGTGAGCTCACCGATGGCGACGTCGTGCTCGTGAAATCGTCGAACTCGGCGGGCCTCCGATTTTTGGGCGACCGTCTGGGAGAATACTTCTCGTGAGATCGCTACTGACTGCCGCTGGGGTATCCCTCGCCTTCACCCTCTTTCTCACGCCGGTATTTATTCGGTTGTTCGAAAAGTGGGGCTGGGGCCAGGTCATCCGCACCCCCGAAAACGTCCACAACCCGAGCCACGGGGCAAAGCGTGGCACGCCCACCATGGGCGGCACAATCTTCATCCTCGGCGCCGTCGTCGGCTACCTGGTTGGTTGTTTCGCCGGCAACAACCCGCCCACGATTTCGGGATGGCTCGTCATCTGGATGATGGTCGGCTTCGGTGTGGTCGGCTTCATCGACGACTTCATGAAGGTCCGCCAGCAGCGCAGCCTCGGTCTCAGCGGCTGGCGCAAAGTGCTCGGCCAGGTGCTCGTCGCCGTGCCGTTCGGCATCACGGCGCTGATGTTCCCGAACGCGTCGGGCCAGACGCCCGCCTCGCCCTACATCTCGCTCTTCCGGGACATCCAATTTCTTTCGCTGTTCGCATTCGGCGCGATCGCCGGCTGGGTGCTGTACCTCCTGTGGATCACGCTGCTCGGTGTTGCGGCATCCAATAGCGTCAACGTCTCGGACGGTCTCGACGGTCTTGCCGCGGGCGCCGGCATCTTCGTTATCGGTGCGTACAGCCTGATCGCGTTCTGGCAGTTCAACCAGGTCTGCAACGGTGACGGCATCGCGGCGCCCCTGCAGGCCGGCTGCTACGACACCCGTGACCCGTTCGACCTCGCCATCGTCTCGGCCGCCTTCATCGGCGCGCTCGTCGGGTTCCTCTGGTGGAACACCTCGAAGGCGAAGATCTTCATGGGCGACGTCGGCTCGATGGCGATCGGTGGTGTGATGGCCGCGATGGCGATCCTCACCCACACCGAGCTGCTCATGATCCTCGTCGGCGGCATCTACGTGATCGCCTCGGGCTCGGTGATCCTGCAACGCCTCTACTTCAAACTCACCCGAGGCAAACGCCTGTTCCTGATGAGTCCGCTGCACCACCACCTCGAGATGCGCGGGTGGTCGGAGGTCACGATCGTTGTGCGGTTCTGGATCATCGCGGGCATCCTCGCGGTGTCGGGCGTCGGCCTGTTCTACGTCGAATGGCTCGCACAGTCATGAGCGGAGCATCCGCCGACCGTCTTGCTGCACTGCACAGCTGGCACGCCGATTGGCGGGGGCTGCGCGTCGTTGTGCTCGGCCTGTCGGTGACCGGTTTCTCGGTGGCCGACACGCTCGCCGAACTCGGCGCCTCGGTGCTTGTCGTCTCGGAACGCGCCGACGAAGAATACGCGCGCCTGCTGCCGCTGATCGGCGTCTCGCTTTGGACGGGGCCGCTCGGCGATGCCGATGCGGGAACCCCCGCCGCGGTGATCGCGCATGAGCCCGACGTCGTGATCGCGTCGCCCGGGTTTGCGCCGGGGCATCCGCTCATCGAATGGGTGCAGGCGCAGGGCATTGCGCTCTGGGGTGACGTTGAGTTGGCATGGCGCGTCCGCGACAAGATTGTGGATGCCGCTGGCCACCCCGCGAAGTGGGTGCTGATCACCGGCACCAACGGCAAGACGACCACGACTCAGCTGACGTCGCACCTGCTGCGCGCCGGCGGGCTGCGCGCGGCGCCGTGCGGCAACATCGGGGTGCCCGTGCTTGACGCGGTGCGCGACCCCGCCGGATTCGACGCGCTCGTCGTCGAACTTTCGAGCCACCAGCTCTGGTACCTCGGCCTGCAGACCGGGCCAGACCCCGTTTCGCCGCATGCGAGCGTGTGCCTGAACCTTGCCGATGACCACCTCGAGTGGCACGGTTCGTTCGAGGCCTACCGCGATGCGAAGGCCCATGTTTATGACCACACGCGCGTGGCCTGCGTCTACAACAAGGCAGACCTCGCCACGTTGAAGATGGTTGAAGACGCCGATGTGGTCGAGGGCGCGCGCGCCGTCGGCTACGACCTTGGCGTGCCCGGCCCGAGTGATCTCGGCGTCGTCGAGGGCATCCTCGTCGACCGTGCGTTCCACGACGACCGTCACCACTCCGCGCTCGAGCTCAGCACTGTCGCCGAGCTTGCCGCGGCGGGGCTCGGCGCCCCGCACATGGTGTCGAACATCCTGGCTGCCGCGGCACTCGCGCGTTCGCTCGGCGTCGCGCCCGAAGCGATCCACGAGGCGCTCCGCGAATTTCGTCTCGATCGACACCGCATCGAACTGGTCGCGACCGTGGGCGGGGTGGCATGGATCGACGATTCCAAGGCCACGAATCCGCACGCCGTGGCCGCGTCGCTTGGCGCCTTTACCGGCGTCGTGTGGGTCGTCGGCGGCCTACTCAAGGGCGTCGATATTTCTGAGCTTGTTGCCTCGCATGCCGACCGCCTGCGCGCGGCGGTCGTGATTGGTGTTGATCGTGCGGCGGTGCTCGCGGCATTCGAACGACACGCGCCCGAGGTGCCGGTACTCGAGGTCTTGCACGATGAGACTGAAGACGTCATGGCGCGAGTGATCGAGCTAGCGCGCGGTGTTGCGAGGCCCGGAGACGTGGTGCTGCTTGCCCCGGCCGCGGCATCCTTCGACCAGTTCGAGAGCTACTCCGCCCGCGGCCGCCTCTTTGCCGAGGCAGTGCAGAACATGGTTGAGGAGGGTGGGGGAGCAGATGGCGACGAACGGCCGCAACCCAGACCCTGAGGTCGGCGCCGCCGCGGATCCCGTCACCCCGAAATCGCGCACGTCCGGCTGGGCCGCGCGCGTGTCACTTGGGCGCGTGTTGACGCCTGTGGCATCCGAATTTCTCTTGCTTGCCGGCACGACCCTTGCGTTGACCGTCTTCGGGCTCGTGATGGTGCTCTCCGCCTCGTCGGCGAACGACACGGCCGCCGGGCTGGGGGCGTACGACTCGTTCTGGCGACAGGGCACGTTTGCGCTGATCGCGGTGCCCCTGATGTTCGTCATCAGCCGGTTCAGCGTGGCGTTTTTCAAGCGGATCGCGTGGCTCGCGCTGATCGCGGCGCTCGTGCTGCAGATGCTGGTGTTCACGCCGCTCGGGGTTGAATCCGGCGGAAACCGCAACTGGGTGAGCATCGCGGGCCAGAACCTGCAGCCCTCCGAGTTTTTGAAGCTCGCGCTGTGTCTGTGGCTCGGGTTCACGCTGTGGCGCCAGCAGGGGTTGCTCGATAGCTGGAAGCACATGTTCTGGCCGACCGTGCCGGTCGCCATCGTCGTGATCGGCTCGGTGCTGCTCGGGAGCGACCTCGGTACTGCCATGGTCCTCGTGCTCATCGTGCTCGCCGCGCTCTTTTTCGCGGGCGTCCGGCTGCGGATGTTCATCATCCCGGTGCTTCTTGGCGTGTTTGCTGTCGCCGCGCTCGCGATCACGAGCCCCGACCGCATGCGCCGCATCATGAGTTTTCTCGATACCGGCTCTCTCGCCTGCTATACCGAAGACTGTTTCCAGCCCCTCCACGGCGTGTGGGGGCTTGCGGGTGGCGGCATCTTCGGCCTCGGCCTTGGCAACTCCAGGGAGAAGTACGACTGGTTGCCAGCGGCGGCGAACGACTACATCTTCGCGATCGTCGGCGAAGAGCTCGGCCTCATCGGCTGCATCGTCGTGCTCGCACTGTTCGGGCTCTTCGCGGTTGGTGCCTTCCGCATCGTGCGCCGCACCGACGACCCGTTCGTGCGCATCGCGTCGGGTGCCATCACGGTGTGGATTCTCGGCCAGGCACTCATCAACATCGGCGTCGTGCTTCGCGTGTTCCCGGTGCTGGGCGTGCCCCTGCCGTTCATGTCTGCCGGCGGCACCTCCCTGATCTCGGTGTTGTTGGCCGTGGGTGTGCTGCTCGCGTTCGCCCGTTCCCTGCCGGTCGAAACACCGGCTCCTCCCTCTCGAGAAAAGGTGGCGCGTCGGTGACCCGCTTCTTGCTAGCCGGCGGCGGGACTGCCGGCCATGTCAACCCGCTCCTCGCGGTTGCAGACGGTCTCCGTGCGCGCGCGGCCGACGACACCGTTTTGGTGCTCGGCACACGGGAGGGCCTCGAAGCCCGTCTCGTTCCCGAGCGTGGGTACGAGCTCGTGTTCGTCGACAAGGTTCCGTTTCCGCGCCGGCCCAACAAGGCGGCAGCCGCATTTCCTTCGCGCTTTCTTCGCGCGGTCGGGCAGGTGCGGGCGATCATCCGCGAGCGCGGCATCGACGCGGTTGTCGGATTCGGTGGCTACGCATCGGCGCCCGCCTACGTTGCGGCCCGCCGCGAGCGCATCCCGTTCGTGGTGCACGAGGCAAACGCCAAGCCCGGGCTCGCAAATGTGCTCGGCGCGCGCGCGGCCGCAGGTGTGGGTGTCGCGTTCGAGGGCACCCCGCTTCGCGGTTCGGTTGTCGTGGGGATGCCGCTGCGACGCGAGGTGGTGTCGCTTGATCGTGCGGCCACCCGCGACGAGGCGGCGGCGTTTTTTGGCTTGGATGCCTCGCGCCCCACGCTGCTCGTCTTCGGTGGCTCACTCGGTGCGCTGCGGCTGAACCAGGCGTTCGGCGGCGCGTACGCCGACGTGCTGGCCGCCGGATGGCAGCTTGTGCACGTCACGGGGGAGCGCTCCGACCTCGCTGATCCGGGCGTGCCCGGCTACGTGCTGCGGCGCTATGTCGATCGGATGGACCTCGCATTCGCGATCGCCGACATGATCGTGTCGCGCGCGGGCGCAGCGACCGTGAGCGAGATCAGTGCGCTCGGGATCCCTGCGGTGTACGTGCCCTACGCCGTCGGCAACGGTGAGCAACGGCACAACGCGGCGAGCGCGGTCGCTGCCGGCGCGGCGATCATTATCGACGACGCCGACTTCACCGCCGCGCGCGTGCGCGAAACGCTGGTGCCGCTGCTGGCCGATCGGACCCGAATCGATGCCATGGCTGGGGCTGCGGCATCCATCGGCACCCGCACCGGGACCGAGAACGTGATCGCGATGATCGATCGGGCGCTCGGACGATAGCCCGCGGGGTCGCGGGTAGGCCCGCTCACACCGCCGCGAACGTCGTGCGCCTGTGCCCGGATCGTGCGCCGGGAGCCTTCATGAGCGCGGCGCCTGCGGCAATGAACGGCACGGTAAACGCGACGGCCGAGAGTAAGAAGATCGTGGGCGGCGCGAGTGTGAGCCCGACCGCGATGCCGATGATCCAACGCTGCGCGGGTGTGCCGCGGCGGGCACACACGAGAAGTGCTGCGACACCGACCGCAATCGCGACGGTTGCGGCGAGGCTCGTCGGATGCGACATCGGTGCCCCGGCGGTGCCGAGCACGGTGCCGGCGCTGGCGCATGCGAACCCCACCGCGATGAGCGCAACCGGAATGCTGCGGCGCAAGGACTCGCGCCCGCGTCCGCTGGCACCCACCGCGATGCCCGCGAGGAGGATGGCGCCGGCGGCGAGCATGGCGGCGATCCCAGCGCGCATTGCCTGCGTGCCGTCGGGGCCGCCTGCGATCCATGCGCTGCCGGTGGCCGCGTAGGCGGTTCCCGCGAGCGAGAGCACACACGCGAACCACGCGAGCGTTCGCGTGATGCGGCGGCGGGCGGGTGACGGCCCTGGGATGGCGGCGGGTAGCCGGCGGCCCGCGCGTGCCCCGGGTGGCGTGCCCGTGCCTGTGCCTGCACTCGTGCCCGTGCTCGTGCCCGTGCCCGTTCGGAGCGTGAGGGCGAGCACCGCGATCGCGAGCAAGGGTTGCAACAACGGCGGAAGCAACGCGAGCGTGATCATTGGCACCGAGATCAGTCCGCCCACGATGGCCGCGCTGATCCTCGCCGCCGCAGGAAGACGCGTCGTGGAGAGCAGGCCGCCTGCGAGGAGCGCGGTGGCCGCAGCGCCGGTGACCCACGCTGCGGTGACCCAGAGGAGGAGCGCGTCCGAGAACCAGGTGCCCGCGACGCCGTCGTCTGCCGCATCGAAGGCGATCGACCACGAGAGCGCGGCGGTGAATCCGAGCGCAAATGCGAGTGTTGTCAACGCGGCAATGGCCACCGTGAGTGGGCCGGGAAGCGCGCTCGTCGACCGAAGCAGCGCGATGGCGGCGAGCACGGAGAGCCACGGGACCAGCGCGAGGGGAACCTGCGAGATGCCCTGCAGCCCCATCACAAACGCGACAAGACCGATCACGGCGAGCGCGGTTGCCGAGGCCGCGCTCACGAGTGCGAACCGCTCATTGAAGCGCGCGCCAAGCCCGTGCATGGCCGCCGAGCGGCGTTCTGCCGCGGTGGGGCGGTCGCGTCCCTCGGCGGTGGCGGCATCCATCATCGTGCCAACCAACACGGGGCCGTGCTCCGCGCGCCACTGCCTCGGGTACCAGCGCAGGAGGCGTGAGAATTCGGCCTCGCGGTTCACAGAGCGCCTGCGCTGACGTGGTGTGCGGGTGCGGGTGCGAGTGCGAGTCCGCTGCGGCTGAGCGCGGCGCGCATGGTTGCTGGTGCGATCCGCAGCCCCGCGAGGCGGGTGCGTGCGGCGCGTGCACGCGCCTCCAGCACGGCAACCTCCTCGACGAGTGCTGCTCCGCCTCGTTCAGTCAGGCGGTACGAGCGGCGCGCGCGCCCGTCGACCACCTCTTCGCCGATCGCTTCGACGAGGAGCGCGCGTTCGAGCCGTTCGAGCGAGGCATACAGGGTCGTTGCCTTGAGGTTCACGGCGCCGCCGGATGCCTCGCGGGCGTCGCGCATGATCGCGTAGCCGTGCAGCGGCGCTGGGGCGAGGGCGGTCAAGATCCAGAATGCGGACTCGCTCAGATTTGTGCTCATGCCGTAACAATATGCCGGAGGTGGGCATATTGCAATTGTGGGACGCTCGCGCAGGCGTTAGGCCTTGGTCGGGGTGGGCGTGCTCCCCGGTGCATTCGGGGCTGGGGCCGAGAGCGCCGCCTGGATCATCGCGATCGCCTCGTCAGCGCCCACGCGCAGCGCCCGCATCTGTTCGGCAAACGCGGCGGCGGCCCGCTGGGCGGCCTGGTGTGTGGCATCCCCCTGCGGCGCCACGAAACTGCCGTTACGGCCACGGGTTTCGATGATTCCGGATGCCTCGAGCTCGCGGTAGGTTCGTGCGACCGTGTTGGGTGCGATGCCGAGGTCATCGGCCAGGCGCCGCACGGTAGGGAGCCGCGCCCCCGGCGCGAGCTCGCCCGACTGTACCTGCGCGAGGAGTTGCACGCGAAGCTGTTCAAACGGCGGGACGGGGGAGCGAGGATCGATGACGATCATGCGGTGACCTCCTGCGATGCGAAGGTGACGGGTACGGGAAGCGGGGCGCCTGGGTGAAGGGTGCCCGGGAGCTTGCCGGACCCGAATGTATAGATCACCTGTAGCAGTGGGATGCCCCACCAGGGGAAGCTCCAGGCGAGCGAGCCCGCTGGCGAGGTGCCGGCGAACCCGACTGCCTGCGAAAGCATGACGGCCGCAATGCCGAACGGAATCCACGCGGCAAGGGCCGCGAACAGCCTGAGTCCGCCGAGCGCGTCGGCGCGGAAGAGGTCGTCCCACGCGAGCTGAAGTGGGTTTGATGCCGGTTGCGGGCGCCGAAGGATCGCCCGCTCCGCGATGCGGGACCCGGCGACAGCGGAGTACGCGATGAGCAATGCGGCGAGCAACGCGACGATGTTTGCGAGGGTCGTCGAAGAATCGTGCGCGGGGCCGATGCTTGCCCAGGTCAGCGCGATCGCGGTGCCGACCGTGGCGAGCGTGAGCACCACGCTCGGGAGGTGTCTGCGCAGCGGATCGATGTAGTCGCCCACGCGCATCTCACGCCCTCGTGCGACGCGGAGGGCTGTGGGGGCGGGGGAAAACAGGCGCTCGCGCAGGCTGGTGTACGCGGAAGTCGCTGCCGCCACGAGCAGGATAGCGCCCGTGAACATCCACAGGGTGAACGGCGAGTCGCTCCCCGGAATGAAGGCGAGCACCCCGAAAGCCACGACGCACGTTGCGAGTAACCCCCACATGTCGGTGCGGAGGAGGCGGCGCATATGTCTGCGCGCGGTGAGGGCGACCTCGTCTGAACCAAACGGAAGCCTCGCGCGCACGGAGGCGCGATGTGCGCGGGCGATGCCCCACTCGGGGCTGTTCGTGGCGATGAGCACCCCGGCGGCCAAAAGGGTTGCGCCGGCGATGATGATCGTGTTGAACCACGGGATGCCAGATTCCATGACTCTTTTGTACCACCTATGTATCAATGTGGCAATACATTCGATGTGCGGCGCCTGAGTGGCGAGCGCGGGCTGGGCGACGCGGCGGCACTCGCCGCGCGGGCGCGCCGGGACCCCGGTGTCGGCGGGGCAACTTAGACTTGTCGAGCCATGATTAAGCCCGATCTCACCCTGCCAATTCCCGCCACCATCACGTCGGTGCACTTCGTCGGCATCGGCGGTTCTGGCATGAGCGGCCTCGCGCGCATGTTCCTTGCGGCGGGGCACCGCGTCTCGGGGTCTGACCGCGCCGATTCGCCCGGATTGCGTGAGCTCGAACAGCTCGGTGCGACGGTCTACGTCGGTCACGACGCGGCCAACCTGGGCGACGCCGACACCGTGGTGCACACCGGTGCAATCTGGCCAGAGAACCCCGAATACGTCACCGCCAAGGAGCGCGGCCTCGCGGTCATTCACCGCTCGCAGGCGCTCTACTGGCTGATCGGCGGACGCCGCCTCGTCTCGGTTGCGGGGGCGCATGGCAAGACCACGTCGACCGGCATGCTTGTCACCGCGCTCCAAGAGCTTGGCGAAGACCCGAGCTTTGTGAACGGTGGAGTGATCGCACAGCTCGGCGTCTCGAGCGGCACCGGTGCCGACCCGCTCTTTGTCGTTGAGGCCGACGAGTCTGACGGCACGTTCTTGCTCTACGACACCTCGGTCGCCCTCATCGCGAACGTCGACCCAGATCACCTCGACCACTACGGCACCGACGAAGCCTTTATTGACGCGTTCGTGCGCTTCGGCGACCAGGCGCGCGAGGCGGTCGTCATCTCGTCCGACGACCCCGGTGCGCTGCAGGTGCTCGCCGGACTCTCGCATTCGAAGGTGCTCACGTTTGGGCGTGCGGAGGATGCCACGCTGCGGCTCATCGACGTTGCGACCGACGGGCCGGTCTCGTTTGTGGCTGAATACGCGGGCGAGCGCGCTTCGGCATCCATGCTTGTGCCGGGCGAACACAACGCGGTGAACGCCCTCGGCGTCGTCGCCGTGCTCGTCGCACTCGGCCACGGCTTCGCCGAGTCGATGCGCGCAGTCGAAGGCTTCGTTGGCACCGCGCGGCGCTTCGAGTTGCACGGCGTCGTGGGCGGGGTGAGCGTCTACGACGACTACGCCCACCACCCGACCGAGGTTGCCGCCGCGCTCAGCGCAGCGCGCACCGTGGTCGGCAACGGCCGGATCATTGCGCTTCATCAGCCCCACACCTACAGCCGCACCGGCCTGATGTTTCGTGAGTTCGCCGAAGAACTCGAGGGGCACGCCGACCACACGATCGTGCTCGATGTCTACGGTGCGCGCGAAGACCCGGTCGAGGGCGTGACGGGAGCGCTCGTTTCGAACAGCTTCCACGACAGCACTCACGTGCACTACGAGCCCGACTGGCAGGCCGCGGCCGACTATGCGGCGAGCTTCGCACGCGAGGGCGACTACATCATCACGCTCGGTTGCGGCAATGTGAACCTGATCGTCCCGCAGCTGCTTGAAGCGCTCGGACGAGCGGACCGATAGTCGTGCGTCGGCCCACGCCGCTGCCCGCGGAGACCAATCGGCCGGCAACGCCCGCGGAGTCGATCGCCGCGCCCGCGCCCGCTCTCACGCCCCCGCTCCGCCGGGCTTCGCGGCCCGCAGGCGAACCGGCCCGCGAGCCGGGTCAAACGCCGAGCACCGCGGACGCCGAAGCGCGAGGCGAGGCCGCCGCTGCGAACGACAGCGGCGATGCGAATGGCACCGACACTGCGAACGGCACCGGCGCTTCGAATGAAACCAACACTTCGGCATTCATCGCCGCGAAAAAGCCCCCGGTGACTGCGCCGGGCGAGGTCGACCCGAGCGAGCGCGGGGCCAGGAGCGAGGGCGAGGCGCCCACCGGGCTCCGCGAGGTGTGGCGCGCGGCGCGGGCACGCCGCAGGGTCTTGCGCTCCGAAGTGCGGCGCTTCACCGTGCGTTCGCGGCGCCGACGGATCGGGTGGCTGGTGGCCGCGGCATCCATGATCGCCCTTGTTGTTGCGACCCTGGTGATCGCGTACAGCCCGCTCTTCGCGGTCGAGAAGATTGTTATCGAGGGCGCCGTGCGATTGGATGCCGCGACCCTTGAGTCTGCCGTCGGGGATCAGCTTGGACGGCCGCTGCCGCGGGTCGACGAGAGCGAGATCAAGGCGGCGCTGGTGAAGTTTCCGATGGTAGAGAGTTACCAGATCGAAGCTCGACCGCCGCACGAGCTGCTCGTGCGCGTCGTTGAGCGGACGCCGATTGGTGTGTTGCAGGGGCCGGCCGGCTTCTCGCTGGTCGACGGCGCGGGCGTCGTGCTTGAGACCACACCGGAGCGGCCGGCTGGCGCGCCGCTCCTGCAAATCAGCGGTGGCACCTCCTCGGCGGCGTTCGAATCGGCAGGGCTGGTGATGCGGGCGCTGCCCGATTCGATCCGCGCACGGGTCACCGGTGTCACGGCGACCACACGCGACGATGTCACGCTGTTGCTCGGCGACGCCAACGCCAGCATCGTGTGGGGGAGTGTTGAGGACTCCGCGCTGAAGGCACTCGTGCTCGAGACCGCAATGCAGCAGATGCCCCCGGAGGGTGTCGTGTCTTACGACGTGTCGTCGCCCGGCGCGATCGTTATTCGCTAAAACCACGCGGGTTGTGCCGCTCGGTGCCGCGATTCTCGGAGCGAATGTTGCGACACGCCCGCGCCCTCACCGCCTGAGGGCGCGCCGCCGCATACCTTCAAATCAGGAATTGCATACCGAGCAATTCTTTACACCTCTAGTAGAGGTTGAAGGTTTTAGTCCACGGAGGGCCGGCATGACCGCAAACCAGAATTACCTCGCCGTTATCAAGGTCGTCGGCGTGGGCGGCGGTGGCGTGAACGCCGTCAACCGGATGATCGATCTTGGTCTGCGCGGCGTTGAGTTCATCGCCATCAACACCGACGCGCAGGCGTTGTTGATGAGTGACGCAGACGTCAAGCTCGACGTCGGTCGCGAGCTCACGCGCGGGCTCGGCGCCGGTGCCGACCCCGAGGTGGGTCGCCGCGCAGCCGAAGACCACGCTGAAGAGATCGAAGAGGCGCTCGCGGGCGCCGACATGGTGTTCGTGACCGCCGGTGAGGGCGGTGGTACCGGTACCGGTGGCGCCCCTGTGGTGGCACGCATCGCAAAGTCGATCGGCGCGCTGACAATCGGTGTCGTCACCAAGCCGTTCTCGTTCGAGGGTCGTCGCCGTCAGAGCCAGGCCGAGCTGGGCGTTGCAAAGCTGAAGGAAGAGGTCGACACCCTCATCGTGGTGCCGAACGACCGCCTTCTCGAGATTAGCGATCGCGGCATCTCGATGATCGAAGCGTTTGCCACGGCCGACCAGGTGCTCCTCGCCGGTGTGCAGGGCATCACCGACCTGATCACGACCCCGGGTCTCATCAACCTCGACTTCGCCGACGTGAAGTCGGTCATGCAGGGCGCTGGCTCGGCGCTCATGGGTATCGGTTCTGCCCGAGGTGCAGACCGTGCAATCAAGGCTGCCGAGCTCGCCGTCGAATCGCCGCTACTCGAGGCCTCGATCGAGGGTGCGCACGGCGTGCTGCTGTCGATCCAGGGTGGCTCAAACCTTGGCATCTTCGAGATCAACGATGCGGCCCAGCTGGTCAAGGAAGCCGCGCACCCCGAAGCGAACATCATCTTCGGAACGGTCATCGACGACACGCTCGGCGACGAGGTGCGCGTCACGGTGATCGCCGCGGGGTTCGACGGTGGTGAGCCTTCGGCTCGCATCGACGTGCCGGCGCTCGCGCAGGCGGCACCGGCCGTGGCGACACCGCAGGTCGACGCTACGACCGAGAGCGGCGAGGCGCCCCCAGTCAAGATCGAGCGCGAACCCGTCTCGGTGGGTGCCGGCGCACACGGCACAGCACACACCGCGCCGATCAACGATGCAACGGGTTTCGACGCAGGCTTCGACGACGGTGACCTCGACGTCCCCGACTTCTTGAAGTAGGCGTGAACACCCTGTCGTCAGGTGGCGGGCCCTCCCTTGCGGAGCGGCTCGCCGCCATCGACGAGCGCGTGGCCGATGCGGCACGGCGTGCCGGGCGTGAGTCCGAGCACATCACCCGTATCGTGGTCACGAAATTTCATCCGGCGTCGCTCGTTCACGATCTCGCGGCGCTCGGCGTGCGCGATGTCGCCGAGAACCGCCAGCAAGAACTCACCGCGAAGCGCGCCGAGCTCGCCGACGACGCAACGCTCGCGGGCGTGCGCTGGCACTTCGTGGGCCAGGCGCAGACAAACAAGGGGCGCCAAATTCGCGCGGCCGCCGATGCCGTGCACAGTGTTGATCGTGCACGTCTTGTGACGGCGCTGGATGCCGCGGCCCCCGGTTCCGACCCCGTGCTCGACGTCCTGCTCCAGGTCAACCTCACCGACGACCCGGGCCGGGGTGGCGTGGTGCCCGACGAGCTCGAAGCACTCGCAGAGCAGGTTGCTGCGGCATCCACTCTGCGCCTGCGCGGAATCATGGCGGTGGCACCGCTCGAAGAAGAGCCGCGACGTGCATTCGCGCGGGTCGGTGCGCTCTCGGCGCGACTTCGTACAGTCGTGCCGGATGCCGGGTGGATCTCGGCCGGCATGACTGCCGACTTCGAAGATGCCATCGCAGAAGGCGCGACACACCTAAGAATCGGATCGGCAATCACGGGCAATCGCCCCCTGCACGGTTAATCTCGAACTAAGCGAACGGAGAACGCGATGTCGAACCCCCTGAAGAAGACCATGGTCTACCTGGGCCTTGCCGATGAAGAGCAGGTCTATCAGGAAGAGGCGCCTGCCGCGCCCGTGCAGCGCAGCACAAGCACGAGCACGCGCGCAGAGGTCGTCGAGACGAAGGCTCCCGTGACGCCGTTGCGTCGCCCCGCCGTCGTGCGCCAGCCCGCTGCCAGCGCGCTGAGCGAGATCCTCACGGTGCACCCAAAGCAGTACCGCGACGCGCAGATGATCGCCGAGTCGTTCCGCGAGGGCGTGCCGGTCATCATCAATCTTTCGCAGATGAGTGATGGTGACGCGCGTCGTCTCATCGACTTCGCTAGCGGCCTGTCGCTCGGCCTGCACGGCCGCATCGAGCGTGTGACGAGCAAGGTGTTCCTGCTTTCGCCCGAGCACGTTGCGATTTCTGGGGACGGCGCGATCGCGCAAGCCGACTCAGATTCGGCACCGTTCTCGCAGTCATAGGCTCCGCGTGGAAGCCGTCCGCCTGATCGCGGCGGTGCTGAACGCACTGCTGTTTCTCTACGTGCTGGTGCTGCTTGCTCGCTTGGTGTTGGAATACATCCCGATGTTCAATCGCGAATGGCGCCCGAAAGGTGCGACCCTCATCGCGGCCGAAGTGGTGTTTACCGTCACCGATCCGCCAATTAAGCTGATCCGGCGCTTTATTCCTGCCCTGCGCATCGGTGGGATTGCCATCGATTTCGCGTTCGCGCTGACCATGATGCTCGTGTTTGTGCTCATGGCAGTGACGCGCGCCCTCGCGGGCTGATTCCGCACGGGGTTATGCTGGGTTGATCCAATTTTGGCTCGTCGCGCGTTTGGCGTGACGCATCCACTCATCTCACCGATCGATTGATACAGAGGACGAGAGCAATGGCACTGACCCCCGAAGACGTCGTCACCAAGCAGTTTCAGCACGTACGGTTCAAGGAAGGTTTTGACCCGGACGAGGTCGACGACTTCCTTGACGAGATTGTTGTCGAGTGGCGCAAGGTCATCGCCGAGAACGAAGAACTGAAGGCAAAGCTTGCGGCCTACGAGTCCGGCGAAGCCGCACCCGCAGCGCACGCCGACGCTGAGTCCGCATCTGCCGGTGAAGAAGCTGCAGTTGTCGAGGCCGTCCCGGCCGTTGCAGAGCCCATCGTCGAGGTGCCGCAGGCAGCCCCCGCGGTTGCGTCCTCGGTCAGCACCTCCGCCTCGATCATCGATCTCGCGCAGCGCCTGCACGACGAGCACGTCGCCGAGGGCCAGGCCAAGCGCGATGAGCTCATCGCCGAGGGCCAGGCAACCGCGACGCGCCTCGTTGCCGACGCCGAAGAGACCACCCGCGAGATCACCGAGCGCTTCGACAAGGAGCGCACCGTGCTCGAGTCGCGGATCAGCGAGCTTCGTCAGTTCGAGCGCGACTACCGCGCCCAGCTGCGTTCGTACATCGAAGGCAAGCTGCGCGACCTCGAGACCACCGCCGCCACGTCGGGTTCGACCCCGGTGTCGGCAATCGGCCTCTAGAACCTTGGCAGAGCGTTCACCGGCTTCGGCATCGGAGTCGGCAACGCCGAACCTGCACGCCAGGTGGGCGGCCGCCGCGATCATCGTCGCTCTCGCGATGATCGGGCTGGCCGCCGATCAGGTGGCAAAGCACTTCGCCATCGAGCTGCTGCCTCCGGGTGAGCCGGTGAAGATTCTCGGCGACGTGTTGATTTTCCAGCTGGTGTTCAACCCGGGTGCGGCGTTCTCGTTCGGTTCCGGAGTGACCTGGCTGTTCACCATCGCCCTCGCGGCGGTGGCGATCGCGATCCTGATCGTGGCCTGGCGCATCCGCTCGCGCGGGTGGGCGATCACCCTCGGGCTCCTGCTCGCCGGAGTGCTCGGCAACCTGAGCGACCGTCTCTTCCGCGAACCCGGTTTTCCCGTCGGCCACGTGGTCGACTACATCTCGACGCCGTGGCTGATGCCCGCGATCTACAACATCGCCGACATGTTCATCGTCAGCAGCATGATCGTCGTCGCGATCCTCGTCCTTCGCGGTTTCAACCTTGATGGCACACGACAGGTGAGCCCGCCGAAGAGCGGCTCAACCGTCGGAACCGCCGCCTCGGTCGCTGACGACGGCGAAGCGGCCCCAGACGGCGCCGCCGAAACGCAGCGATAGCGCAATGGAATCGCGTTCAATGCCCGTGCCCGACGGCCTTGAGGGCCAGCGGGTGGATGCCGGTCTCGCCAAGCTCCTCGGCTTCTCGCGCACCTTTGCTGCCGAGGTCGCCGAGGCTGGCGGTGTGGTGCTCGACGGCCACACGCTCGGCAAATCCGACCGCCTCAGCGCGGGCGGCTGGCTCGATGTGTCGTGGCAGCCACGGCGCGAGGCAACGATCGTGCCGATCGCGGTTCCCGATCTCGGCATCGTGTACGACGACGACGACATCGTCGTCGTCAACAAGCCCAGCGGCGTGGCCGCGCACCCGAGCGTCGGTTGGGAAGGCCCAACCGTGCCGGGCGCACTGGCTGCGGCAGGCTTTCGCATTGCAACCTCCGGCGCCGCAGAACGTGCGGGCATCGTGCACCGCCTCGACGTCGGCACGAGCGGCCTCATGGTTGTCGCCAAGACCGAGCAGGCATACAGCTGGCTGAAGGCCGCGTTCAAAGACCGCGAGGTCAAGAAGATTTATCACGCCGTTGTGCAGGGGCATCCCGACCCGCTGCGCGGCACCATCGATGCGCCCATCGGCCGGCACCCCACACACGCGTGGAAGTTTGCCGTCACGCCCACGGGCAAAGACTCGGTGACCCATTACGAAACGATCGAGGCATTTCGCGGGGCGTCCCTGCTCGAAATCAATCTCGAGACCGGGCGCACGCACCAGATTCGCGTCCACATGGCCGCGCACCGGCATCCGTGCGTCGGCGACCCGCTGTATGGCAGCGACCCAACCGTCGCGGCGCACCTCGGGCTGACACGCCAATGGCTGCACGCGCGGCAGCTCGCATTCACTCACCCCGCGACCCGCGAATGGGTGAGCTTCGAGGCGCCGTACTCGCAGGACCTGCAGCACGCGCTCGACGTGCTTCGCGCCGAATAGGGTACGCGCGCAGATTCGCGTGAACCGTTTCTGGCCAGACAGGCAATACCTGGTGTGAGTACAGACAGCGAGATTCTCGAGACGTCACGCGAGACCCCCGGCGCGTTTGCCGAGCTCTTCGAACGCCACGCCCGAGTCATCGGTGCGTTCGCGGCGCGAAGGGTGGGGGTCGACGCAGCCGAAGACATCCTGAGCGAGACCTTCCTTGTCGCGTTTCGGCGTCGCGCCGATTTCGATTCGACCTGGGCCTCGGCCAAGCCATGGCTGCTGGGCATCGCCTCGCGCATCATCAAGAAGCACCACGCGCAGGAGGCTGCGCAGTGGCGGTCGGTTGCGGCATCCATCTCTCGCGGCGAGCACACGAGCGACGGTGCCATCGACGCAGCGGGTGGGCGGGCGGATGCCTCGGCGGCGGTGCGTGCGCTTGCGCCGCGAATCGCGGCGTTGGCCGCGCGCGACCGTGAAACGCTCCTGCTCTACGCCTGGGGCGACCTGACGTATGAAGAGATTGCTGTCGCCTTGGGGGTCCCGGTTGGCACGGTACGTTCGCGCCTGAATCGGGTTCGCCGAAAGCTCGCGCCGCCGGGATCGCACTCTGCCGCCCGGTTGACCTGGATTGGAAAGGAGGAGGCCGATGGACCTCTTGGATCGCGTGCGTGACCTGGCGGCGGATGCCCCAGCCCTCACCGAAACGCAGTTGAACGATGCACGACATGCACTTCTGCGGGAGATCGCGCGGGACGAACCACGAGCGGTGCGCAGGAATCGCCGGTGGATCGGCGTGGCCGGGCTGGTGGCGGCGAGCGCGGCCGCGGCGGTTGTCATCGGGATGGTCGCCGGACCTGGTGGCGCGTTGCCGGCGGCTGCTGAGGTGTTCGAGCGGGCCGCCGATACGACCCTCACAACCGTCGCGATGACACCGAAACCCGGGCAGTACATCCGGATCGAGGAGACCTCGACGTATCGCCTGGGGTGGGCGCCGGATGCGTCGCAAGCGGGGGGTGGATGGTGGGACAGTCGCCCTGCAGAGACAGAGGCAACCGTCGTGCAGAGCCGTTCGCTGTACGTCCCCGCCGATCGTTCCGGCGACTGGGTGCGTGACTACGACGAATCGTTCGAAGTGCTGAGTGTCTCTGGCCCGAACGCTGAGGCGGCCCGACCCGCACTTGTGAGCGAGCGCATTGGGTCGGGCCTCGACATCGAGGTCTTCCCCGGTGGCCGGTATACCGAACCAGACGCGCCACTCGTCGATGGCGAGGCGCGCACGTTCGCGGTAGATGGGCTCGCTTGCTACGTCGACGAGATGCCGCGCGATCCCCGGGCTCTTGCCCAGTGGGTGCACGACTACGAGCCTGTCGCGCTGGCGCCATGCCCGCCGCCGAAGTTCACCGAACCGGAGACGTTCAACCTCGCGCCGGCAGATCTGCGGGCAGCAATGTTCCGTGCGCTGGCGCTCATGGAGGGCACGAAGGTCGTCGGCGTCGACGGCAACATCACGACAGTCGCGTACCCCGAGGGTGGCGAAAGCGACTGGATGGAGACGATCGATATTGACACCACCACGGGCCTGTTGGTGGGGCGCGGAAACCTTGACAGCGATCGCTGGTCAAGCCGCGTGGCGGTCTCGATCATCGACGCGCTTCCCGACACTGCGGTCGTACCCGCGCGTTAGCGCGGAACGGCAGAACAACCCGCGCAGGCGGGCACACTGGGAGCGCCCCTCGGGGTCGCTCCCAGTGTGCGGAGGTAGGCTGATCTGGTGGCATCAGACTCCTTCGTTCACCTGCACGTACACAGCGAATACTCGATGCTTGACGGCGCCGCACGTATCAAACCGCTGATGGAGGCCGTGGCCCAGGAGGGTCAGCCGGCCATCGCGATGACCGACCACGGCAACACGTTCGGGGCATTCGAATTCGCATCTGCGGCCCAGGCCCAGGGCGTGAAGCCGATTATCGGCATGGAGGCGTACGTCACGCCCGGCACACACCGCACCGACCGCACCCGCGTGCGCTGGGGGAGCCCAGACCAGAACGACGACGACGTCTCGGGATCGGGTGCGTACACGCACATGACCCTGCTCGCCGAAGACACCGCGGGCATGCACAACCTCTTCCGGCTCTCGTCGCTCGCCTCGATTGAGGGCTACTACTTCAAGCCGCGCATCGACCGCGAGCTGCTCCAGCGCTACTCAAAAGGGGTGATCGCCACCACCGGTTGTGTGGGCGGCGAGGTGCAAACCCGCCTCCGGCTCGGCCAGTACGAGGCCGCGCGCGATGCCGCAGCCGAGTTTCGCGACATTTTCGGCAAAGACAACTTTTTCGCCGAGGTCATGGACCACGGCATCCATGTCGAGCGCAAGATTCAGAGCGAGATGTACCGGCTCGCAAAAGATCTCGACCTGCCGCTGCTGGCCACGAACGATCTGCACTACACCCACGCGCACGACGCCAAGGCGCACTCGGCGCTCCTGTGCGTGCAGTCAGGCTCGACCCTCGACGACCCCAAGCGGTTCAAGTTCGATGGCGAGGAGTTCTACCTCAAGTCTGCGGCGCAAATGCGACAGATTTTCCGTGACTACCCAGACGCCTGCGACAACACTCTCCTCGTCGCCGAGCGCAGTAACGTCAAGTTCGACACCGAGACCAGCTACATGCCGAAGTTTCCGGTGCCGGAGGGCGAGTCCGAGCAGAGCTGGTTCGTCAAGGAGGTCGAGCTCGGGCTTTACGTCCGCTATCCAAAGGGGATTCCAGACGACGTGCGCGCCCAGGCGGAGTACGAGACGGGTGTCATCGTGCAGATGGGATTCCCGGGGTACTTCCTTGTCGTCGCCGACTTCATCCGTTGGGCAAAAGAGAACGGCATTCGCGTGGGTCCGGGTCGTGGTTCGGGTGCCGGATCGATGGCCGCCTACGCGATGGGGATCACCGACCTTGATCCGCTGCAGCACGGCCTGATCTTCGAGCGCTTCCTCAACCCTGATCGCGTGTCGATGCCCGACTTCGATATCGACTTTGACGACCGGCGCCGCGGCGAGGTCATCCAGTACGTCACTGAGAAGTACGGCACCGAGCGTGTCGCGCAGATCGTGACGTACGGCACAATCAAGGCGAAGCAGGCGCTGAAAGACGCGAGCCGCGTGCTCGGGTTCCCGTTCGGCATGGGCGACAAACTCACCAAGGCAATGCCGCCCATGGTCATGGGCAAAGACATGCCGCTCGAGGGCATGTTCGACAAGAATCACCCGCGCTTCAAAGAGGCGAGTGAGTTCCGGATGCTCATCGAGACCGATCCTGAGGCGAAGACCGTCTACGACACGGCCGTGGGGATCGAGAACCTGAAACGCCAGTGGGGCGTGCACGCTGCCGGCGTGATCATGTCGAGCGAGCCGCTCATCGACATCATCCCGATCATGAAGCGTGAGCAAGACGGCCAGATCGTCACGCAGTTCGACTACCCGGCGTGCGAATCGCTGGGGCTCATCAAGATGGACTTCTTGGGGCTGCGAAACCTCACGATCATCGACGATGCGCTCGACAACATTGCCGCGAACCGCGGCGAGAAGCTGGTGCTCGAAGACCTCACGCTCGACGACGAAGCCTCGTACGACCTGCTTTCGCGCGGCGACACGCTCGGCGTGTTTCAGCTCGATGGTGGGCCCATGCGAGGCCTGCTCCGCCTGATGAAGCCCGACAACTTCGAAGACATCTCCGCGGTGATCGCTCTGTATCGTCCGGGCCCGATGGGCGCCGACTCGCACACAAACTATGCGCTGCGAAAGAACGCGCTCCAGCCGATCACACCGATCCACCCCGAGCTCGAAGAACCGCTCGCCGAGATCCTGAGCACCAGCTACGGGCTCATCATCTACCAGGAGCAGGTGATGGCGATCGCCCAGAAGGTCGCGGGCTTCAGCCTCGGCCAGGCCGACATCCTGCGCCGCGCGATGGGCAAGAAGAAGAAGTCTGAGCTCGACAAGCAGTACGCCGGCTTCAGACAGGGCATGAATGACAACGGCTTTTCGGATGCCGCGGTCGAGACGCTCTGGGAGATTCTGTTGCCCTTCTCCGACTACGCCTTTAACAAGGCGCACTCGGCCGCGTACGGCCTCATTAGCTACTGGACCGCGTACCTCAAGGCGCACTATCCGGCCGAGTACATGGCTGCGCTGCTGACGAGCGTTGGCGACTCAAAAGACAAGATGGCGATCTACCTCAACGAGTGCCGCCGCATGGGCATCCAGGTCATGCCGCCCGACGTCTCGCAGTCGATCAAGTACTTCGCGGCCGTCGGTGACGACATCCGCTTCGGGCTCGGCGCTGTGCGAAACGTCGGCACCAACGTGGTCGACGGCATTGTTTCGGCGCGCGAGGGCGAGCCGTACACCTCGTTCCACGACTTTCTCGCCCGCGTGCCCGCGCACGTTGCGAACAAGCGCACGGTCGAGTCGCTCATCAAGGCGGGCGGCTTTGATTCGATGGGCGACAGCCGCCGCGCGCTCATGGAGATTCACGAAGACGCGACCGAGGCCGCCGTCGACGTCAAGCGCAAGGCCGCAACCGGTGCGATCGGATTCGACTTCGACAGCCTCTACGACGAAGCCGAAGAGCCGCAGCCAGCTAAGGTCCCCGAGCGGCCCGAGTGGACCAAGAAAGACAAGCTCGCGTTCGAGCGCGAAATGCTCGGGCTCTACGTCTCTGATCACCCCCTCGCGGGGCTCGAGGCGCCACTTGCGAAGCACGCCTCGATCTCGATCCAAGAGCTGTTGACTTCCGACGATGTGCAAGACGGCGACCAGGTGACGGTGGCTGGCCTCATCACGAGCGTGCAGCACCGCGTGGCGAAATCGAGCGGCAACCCTTACGGCATGATCACGGTCGAAGACTTCAGCGGCGAGGTCACGCTCATGTTTATGGGCAAGGTCTACCAGGAGTTCTCGTCCATCCTGATCGGCGACAGCCTGCTTGTCGCACGCGGCCGAGTCAGCCGGCGCGACGACGGGCTGAACCTGCACGCGCAGGCTGCGTTCGTTCCCGATGTCGGGTCGATGGATGCCGCGGGCCCACTCACGCTCTCGGTGCCAGATCACCGGGCCACCGAGCAGACCATGGGCGAGCTCGCCCAGGTGTTGCGTCGGCACACGGGCGACACCGAGGTGAGGCTGCGTCTCTATAAGGGACAAATGGCGAAGGTGTTCGAGGTGCCGATGCCGGTCCGCGTGACGGCAGATCTCTACGGTGATCTGAAGGGTCTGCTCGGCCCGCAGTGCCTGGCCTGACCGGCGCGGCGGGCCGCACCGGGTGGCCGTTGCACCCGCGCGGCCCGAGTACCCTTGAATCACCATGATTCAGACCATCGACCTGACCGGGCGCACCCACACAACGGCCGAATTGTTGGCGGCAGTGCCGCGCGCGACCGCGGCCACCGCTGAAGCCGGCGAAGCCGCCGCGCGCATTATTGCCGAGGTTCGGGCGGGCGGCGAGGCAGCCCTGCGCGCCCAGGCCGCGGCCTTCGATCGGGTGGAAGGCCATGCGCTGCGGGTCCCGCAGTCACACATCGACGAGGCGCTGGCCGCGCTCGAACCCGGCGTGCGTGCCGCACTTGAAGCCGTGATCGTGCGCGTGCGCGAGGCATCCGCAGCACAGGTGCCGGCGCCGGCAGTCACCGAGTTTGGGCCGGGCGCCCGGGTGATCCAGCGGTGGCAGCCCGTTCGTCGCGTCGGCATGTACGTACCCGGCGGCAAGGCGGTCTATCCCTCCAGCGTTGTCATGAGCGTCGTGCCGGCACAGGTCGCCGGCGTCGAGTCGATCGCGATCACATCCCCGCCCCAGGCGAACGAGGGCGGCCGCGTGCACCCCACGATTCTTGCGGCGGCCGGGCTCCTCGGGGTCACCGAGGTATATGCGATGGGCGGCGCGGGTGCGATCGGCGCGTTCGCATACGGGGTAGCCGACCTTGGCCTCGAACCCGTCGACGTCGTCACGGGGCCGGGCAACAACTTTGTCGCAGCGGCGAAACGCCTCGTTTCTGGTGTCGTCGGCATCGACGCCGAGGCCGGGGCCACCGAAATCCTGGTCCTCGCCGACGAGGGCGCAGATGCGCGACTCGTCGCCGTCGACTTGATCAGCCAGGCCGAGCACGATGAGCAGGCCGGGGCCGTGCTGGTCACGCCGTCTCGGGCCCTCGCCGACGCCGTCGTTGCAGCGTTGCCCGCGCTTGTGGCATCCACCCGCCACTCGGCACGCGTCACCGAAGCACTCGCCGGCCCGCAGTCGGCGATCGTGCTCGTCGACGACCTCGATGCGGGCATCGCGTTTAGTAACGCGTATGCGCCCGAGCACCTCGAAGTCGTTACGGCGGATGCCGCAGCCGTCGCCGCGCGCACCACCAGCGCCGGTGCGATCTTTGTCGGGCCCTATGCGCCCGTGAGCCTGGGCGACTACCTCGCAGGCAGCAACCACGTGCTGCCGACCGGGGGACAGGCGCGCTACGGCTCCGGCCTCGGCGCCCACACCTTCCTCCGGCCGCAGCAGCTGATCGAGTACGATCGGACCGCGCTCCAGGCCGTCGCCGAAAAGATCGTCGCACTCGCCGATGCCGAGGCGCTGCCCGCGCACGGCGAGGCGGTGCAGGCGCGCTTCGCGGCGAACGCCACCGAATCCACGTCCAAGGGGTCCTGACACCATGCATTGCCCGTTTTGCCGCAATCCCGACTCGCGCGTGATCGACTCGCGCACGAGCGATGACGGCCTCTCGATTCGTCGCCGCCGACAGTGCCCAGAGTGCGGCGGCCGCTTCTCGACCGTCGAGACCGCGAGCCTGAACGTGATCAAGCGCAGTGGGGTGATCGAACCCTTCAGCCGTGAGAAGGTCATTTCTGGTGTGCGCAAGGCGTGCCAGGGTCGTCCCGTCACCGACTCCGACCTCGCCGTGCTCGCGCAGAAGGTCGAGGAGGCCGTGCGTCAGACCGGCTCGTCGCAGATCGACACGAACGAGATCGGTCTCGCCATCCTGGGTCCGCTTCGCGAGCTCGACGAGGTCGCCTTTTTGCGGTTCGCGAGCGTGTACCAGGCGTTCGAATCGCTCGAAGACTTCGAGACCGCGATCGAAGCGCTGCGCGCCCGCCACACGGACGTGCCCGCCTGATGTATCGCGTCCTCTTTAACACGATCCTCTCGCGCTTTGATCCCGAGACCGCGCACCACATGGCAATGGCCGTGATCCGCGTGCTCGGCGTTCCTCCGTTCGGCGCCGCGGCGAGGGCGTTCACGCGCCCGGCTCCGGAGCTTGCCGTCGAGGCGTTGGGCCTGCGCTTCCCGAGCCCGTTCGGCATCGCCGCAGGCTTCGACAAGAACGTTGTCGGTGCGCGCGGCCTCGGCAACCTCGGCTTCGGTCACATCGAAATCGGCACCGTCACCGCGATCGCGCAAGACGGCAACCCGCGTCCGCGCCTGTTCCGCCTCATCGCAGATCGCGCGGTCGTGAATCGCATGGGCTTCAATAACGAGGGGGCGGATGCCGCAGCCCGCCGCCTGCGCACCCTCCGGCGCAAGAAGCACCGCCCGGTGCTCGGCGTCAACATCGGCAAGAGCCGCGTGGTCGAAGTCGAAGACGCCACCGACGACTACCTGCGAAGCGCTGCCCTGCTCGCGCCGCTCGCCGACTACCTCGTGGTCAACGTCTCGTCACCCAACACCCCGGGACTCCGTGGGCTCCAAGAGCTCGAGCAGCTTGGCCCGTTGCTCGCCGCGGTGCGCGGTGTATCGGGATCGACCCCGCTGCTGGTCAAGATCGCCCCCGATCTCGACGATGAACAGGTGACCGGAGTCTCGCGTCTCGCCGTTGAGCTTGGGCTCGACGGCCTGATCGCCACGAACACGACGATTTCACGTGAGGGCCTCGCCACCGACGCGGCGGTCGTCGCCGCGGCCGGTGCCGGCGGACTCTCGGGCGCGCCCCTCGCGGCCCGTTCGCTCGAGGTGCTTCGTCTTGTACGCGAGGCCGTGCCGAGCGAGTTTTGTGTGATCTCCGTCGGTGGCGTCGAGACCGCCGACGACGTTGCCGAGCGGCTCGCCGCGGGCGCGACGCTCGTGCAGGGCTACACCGCGTTCCTGTACCGCGGACCGCTCTGGGGTCGCCAGATCAATCGCGGGCTCGCCGCGCGGCGTCGCTAAGCGAGCCACTGGCGACACAACGCGCCGAGACACAAAAGAGCGCCGCGCGATCACATCGCGCGGCGCTCTTTTGACGTCGTGGTTATTCGGGGCTCTGGCCGCGGCGAACCTGGGGCTTCGGCATCCGGAGCACACGCATTTGGAGCGAGCGCATCGCGGCATACCAGCCGAGGCCCTTCTCCATCCGGGATTCGCCGAACTTGGCGCGGACCGCACGCTTGGTGCGCCACGACGTGAACAGCATGTCGATGATCACGAAGATGATGAAGCCCCACAGGCCGATCATCGCGTAGACCTGGAGCACCGGGATGTTGATGAACGTGACGACGATCACCAGCACCATCAGGGGAATCACGAACTCGCCCAGGTGCCATTGCGAGTCGACGAAGTCGCGAACCCAGCGACGCTGCGGGCCACGGTCGCGCACCGGAAGGTACTTCTCATCGCCGGCGGCCATGCCGATGCGGGCTTTGTCGCGCTTGGCGGCGAGCTCGGCGCGGGCGGCAGCCTTCGCCTCCTTGGTGTTCGCTACGAGCGGGCGCCGGCGAGCGGCTTCTTGCTCGGCACGCGACGGGGTCGCGCGTCCTTTCCCAGCGGTGGGATCGCTTTCGCCTTCGAAAGCTTCAGGGGTGGGGGTGTGCTTGGCCACGGTAGACGTCCTCAGAATGGGCAGATTGCTCTTAAGATTACCCGCATGACCTTCGAACAGGCTCCAAACCTCTCAATGAACGATTCAGACGAAGCGTTGTCGGCCGACGAGCGGATTCGCGCGGCGGTGGCAGGCGGCATCCCGAGCGCGCTTGCAGACCTCGGCCAGCTCGTGCGGATTCCTTCGATCGCCTGGCCGTCGTTCGACCAGACCCAGGTGCGCCGGAGTGCCGAGGCTGTCGCCGCACTTGCCGAGCAAACCGGACTCTTTGACCAGGTGCGCATCACCGACGCACCCATCGGCGACACGGGGGAGCGCGGGCAGCCCGCCGTGCTCGCAACGCGGGCAGCGAAGAACGGGCGACCGACGATCCTGCTCTACGCGCACCACGACGTGCAACCGACCGGGCGCGAAGATGAGTGGCTCTCGCCGCCGTTTGAGCCCACCGTGCGCGATGGCCGTCTTTACGGTCGCGGCGCGGCCGACGACAAGGCCGGCATCATGGCGCACATCGGTGCGCTGCGCGCGTTGTCCGACGTGACCGCGGGCGACCCGCAGGTCGGGCTCGTGCTGTCTATTGAGGGCGAGGAAGAGTTCGGTTCGCGCTCATTCGCCGACTTCCTGCGCGAGAACAAGGAGACCCTGCGCGCCGACGTGATCGTCGTCGCCGACTCGGGCAACTGGGACACCGAAACGCCCGCGCTCACCGTCTCGCTTCGCGGCAACGCCACCATGCGCATCCGTATCGACACGCTCGGTCACGCATCGCACTCCGGAATGTTTGGCGGCGCAGTGCCCGACGCCATGCTCGCGATGATCAAGCTGCTCGGCACGCTGTGGAGCGACGACGGCTCGGTTGCAGTCGAAGGGCTGCATGTGCGGGATGCCGCGACCCCCGACTATTCCGAAGCGCAGCTCCGTGAAGACACAGGCCTGCTTGACGGGGTCCACGAGATCGGTACCGGTTCGATTATGGGGCGCATCTGGAACAAGCCCGCCATCACTGTCACGGGTGTCGACTTCACCGATGTTGCAAGCGCCTCGAACACGCTCTCGAAGAGCGTGACGGCGAAGATCAGCGCACGAGTCGCGCCAGGACAGGCGGCGGCCGATGCGTTCGCGGCGATCGAGGTGCACCTCCGGGCGAACGTGCCGTTCGGTGCACACCTGGTCATCGACGACGTCGACACGGGGGAGGCCTTCCTGGTTGACACCGCGGGCTGGGCCGTCGAGCTCGCCCGCACCGCGCTGCACGACGGCTACGGCGTCGCGCCGATTGACATGGGTGTGGGCGGCTCAATTCCGTTCATCGCCGATCTCGTGCGCGAGTTTCCGGCCGCGCAGATTCTGGTTACCGGGGTGGAGGATCCACAGTCCCGCGCGCACAGCCCGAACGAGTCGCTCCACCTTGCGACCTTCCATAACGCGACGCTGAGCGAGGCCATGCTGTTGCAGCGCCTGAATGGGATGCAGGCTACGAGCGGGTCGTGAGTCGCACTTGCTGCTGCGTGAGCACTGCGTGGCTTGCGCTGATCGCGGCATGAGCGCGGCGTGACCGGGCCGGGTGTGGGTGTGTCTCGTGCACGGGTGGACGGGGCATCCGTGCATTCAATGCGGGCGCACTCGCCCCGGCACGCCAAAGCGGCGATAGAATCAAGGGAATGTCGCGCCCATCACATGGCGCGCCCCAACGTCTAGGAGAGCCATGACTGACACGACGATTGCCGACGCCACGACTCGTGCGCACGGCGTGAGCCTCACCGACACCGCCGCCGCAAAGGTGAAGAGCCTGCTGAGCCAGGAGGGTCGCGACGACCTTCGCCTGCGCGTTGCCGTGCAGCCTGGCGGTTGCTCGGGCCTGATCTACCAGCTCTACTTTGACGAGCGCTACCTCGATGGCGACGTAACAGTCGACTTCGACGGCGTTGAAGTCATCATCGACGGCATGAGCGTGCCCTACCTTGACGGCGCGAACATCGACTTCAAAGACACGATCGCAGAACAGGGCTTTACGATCGACAACCCGCAGGCCGCCGGTAGCTGCGCGTGTGGTGACAGCTTCAACTAACAGCGCACGACGATTTGTCACAAACGGGGAGGGGCTTCGGCTCCTCCCCGTTTTGTGTGCGCGGAACAACCCAGATCGTGGGCGAAATTGCGCTGACACGTAGGCGCCAGACTGGGTGAGTGGTCCGACTTGCCTGTGAGAATGCCGCTAGACTGGCAAAGTCACACCCGCGACACCGAAAGGTTTACCGTGCGCTCTCATCGTCGTATTCGCTGGGCTGCCATCCCCCTTGGGGTCGCAGCTGCAGTGGTCTTGGCCGGTTGCACCACGCAGGAGCTGAATGGCTATCTGCCCGGCTTCATCGATGGTGAAGCCGCCACCACGAACCAGGCGGAGCGTGTCTCCGGTCTTTGGACTAACTCGTGGATTGTGTTGCTGATTGTTGGCTGCATCACCTGGGGCCTCATGCTTTGGGCCACCGTGGCGTACCGCCGCAGTCGTGGTCAGAGCGGCCTCCCCGTTCAGATGCGCTACAACATGCCCATCGAAATCTTCTACACGGTGATCCCGCTGATCCTCGTGCTCGGGTTCTTCAGCTTCACCGCCCGCGACCAGGCGGCAATCGAAACCCATTGGGACGATCCCGACGTGTCGATCGCTGCGATCGGCAAGCAGTGGGCTTGGGACTTCCAGTACAACGGCGACAAGGAAGATAATTCCGACGCTGTCTGGACCATGGGCGTGCAGGCACTGCCCGCGGCGAATGGCGATGTCGTTCAGGAAGAGCTGCCCACGCTGTACCTTCCCGTCGACAAGACGGTCACCCTTGACCTTCGTTCGCGCGACGTTATCCACTCGTTCTGGATCATCGACTTCCTGTACAAGAAAGACATGTACATCGGTCGCGACAACCAGTGGTCGTTCACCCCGACGCGTGAAGGCACCTTCGCCGGCAAGTGTGCCGAGCTGTGTGGCGAGTACCACTCGATGATGCTCTTCAACGTGAAGGTCGTCAGCCAGGCTGAATACGACGAGTACCTCGAAGGTCTGCGCAAGCAGGGCAACACGGGTGACATCGATAAGGCTTACGAACGTCTCCAGAACCTCCCCGGCACGGGTACCCAGGCCGGCTCCGAATCGGAAGGTAAGTAGTCACAATGGCAACGCAGACTCTGCCGCCTCGTGAAGCACCGCTCCCACCGCGTCAAGCGGCGTTGATGAGCTCTTCACGGGTTGAACAAAAGGGCAACATCTTCGTCAGGTGGATCACCTCCACTGACCACAAGGTCATTGGGTACATGTACCTGATCGCATCGGTCATGTTCTTCATGATCGGTGGCGTGATGGCGCTGATCATCCGCGCCGAACTCTTCCAGCCCGGCATGCAGGTTGTGCCGACGATGGAGCAGTACAACCAGCTGTTCACGATGCACGGCACGATCATGTTGCTGATGTTCGCGACGCCGCTGTTCGCAGGCTTCGCGAACGCGATCCTGCCGCTGCAGCTCGGTGCACCTGACGTGGCGTTCCCGCGTCTGAACGCGTTCGCCTTCTGGCTGTTCCTCTTCGGCTCGACCATCGCGGTCTCCGGCTTCCTTACCCCGCAGGGTGCTGCATCGTTCGGCTGGTTTGCTTACCAGCCGCTCGCAAGCGCAACATTCACGCCCGGTGCTGGCGGAAACCTCTGGATGCTCGGCCTCGGCATGAGTGGCTTCGGCACCATCCTCGGTGCGGTCAACTTCATCACCACGATCATCACGATGCGTGCACCAGGTATGACCATGTGGCGCATGTCGATCTTCTCGTGGAACACACTGATCACCTCGTTCCTGATCCTGATGGCCTTCCCGGTCCTCGCCGCCGCGATCCTTGCAGCTGCCGCCGACCGCGTGCTCGGTGCGCATATCTTTGATCCACAAAACGGTGGTGTGTTGCTCTGGCAACACCTGTTCTGGTTCTTCGGCCACCCCGAGGTCTACATCATCGCGCTCCCGTTCTTCGGTATCGTTTCTGAGATCTTCCCGGTCTTCAGTCGAAAGCCGATCTTCGGATACAAGACACTGGTCTACGCGACGATCGCCATTGCTGCGCTTTCCGTAGCAGTGTGGGCGCACCACATGTACGTCACCGGTGCGGTATTGCTCCCGTTCTTCTCCTTGATGACAATGCTCATCGCGGTACCAACGGGTGTGAAGATCTTCAACTGGATCGGTACCCTCTGGCGAGGCTCGGTAACCTTCGAGACTCCGATGGTGTTCGCACTCGGCTTCCTCGTGTCGTTCGTGTTCGGTGGTCTCACCGGCGTGATCATGGCTTCGCCACCACTTGACTTCCACATCTCCGACTCGTACTTCATCGTGGCGCACTTCCACTACGTGCTCTTCGGTACCGTCGTCTTCGCGATGTTCGCAGGCTTCTACTTCTGGTGGCCGAAGTGGACCGGCAAGATGCTCAACGAGCGTCTCGGCTACGTGCACTTCTGGATGCTGTTCATCGGCTTCCACATGACCTTCCTCATCCAGCACTGGCTGGGTGTCGACGGCATGGTTCGTCGCTACGCGGACTACTCCGAGGCGGACGGCTGGACAGCTGGCAACCAGGTCTCGACTATTGGCGCAATGCTGCTTGGTGCGTCGATGATTCCGTTCCTGCTCAACGTGTGGATTACCGCGCGCAAGGCACCTCGTGTCACGGTCAACGACCCGTGGGGCTACGGTGGATCGCTTGAGTGGGCGACCTCCTGCCCGCCGCCGCGTCACAACTTCACGTCTATCCCGCGTATTCGCAGCGAGCGTCCTGCGTTCGACCTCAACCACCCGGAGGCATCGCCTACGTACGGTACGAGTTCGGGCAATGACGCGGCTGGTTCGCCCCTCGTTGACGGAAAGGTCAAGTAACCGTGAAGAGCAATATTGCCCTCATGGCGATCCTGACGGTCTTCTTCGTGATCGTCGCGGCGGTCTACACCGTCTGGAGCATTCTCGCCCACCCCGGTCGGCCGCTCGTCAACCAGATTGAGTGGGTCGGAACCATCGCCCTCTTGCTCTGTGGAATCATGGCTGCGCTGATTGGGTTCTACCTGGTGTTGCAGATTCGTCGTCAGGGCGGCGAGCTTCCTGAAGACAGCCTCGTTGCAGACATCGATGACGGTGACCCTGAGGTCGGCGAATTCTCGCCGTGGTCATGGTGGCCGCTGGTGCTCGCAAGCTCGGCTGCGATCTTCCTGATCGGCCTGGCGATCGGCACGTGGCTCTCCTGGATCGGTAGCGCAATCTTCGTGGTCGCGCTCGTCGGTTGGACCTACGAGTACTACCGCGGATACTTCGCACGCTAGACACCGCTTTACCGCTTTACCCGAAACGCCACCGTCTCCGGACGGTGGCGTTTCGCGTTGGTTGCGCGGGCCCGGCCCGGCCCGGCCCGCCGTAGGCCCGGGCCGGGCCGGGCGTCGTCGGCGCGGCCGTGCCGGTTCGGGGTGCGGCGATACGCCCTCTGGGTCCTGCCGCGCAGGGTCTCGCCCTGGGCTTCGGGACACGCGCTGCGTCTCGCGCGGGACGCGCACGGGCTCGGCGCCCGCCGCCCGCAGCCCAACCTTCACGCGCGGGAACGAGCTGGCGGTGTGCTGGTCCGTTTCGGGGTACCGGCGCGCGGCGCGGGAGACGGGCGGGGCGCGACGTACGGGTGCGACAGGCCTGCTCGGCAAGGCCGTGGTGGGCGTCGCGGAGCGCCACACAGGCCGGCACCACGCGCAACTGTGTGCCGGCGTCACGCGCGGCACGTGTCGCCTTGCGGGCCGCACCCATGCGGTGCAGAGGGATTGGGGTTGCACGGGCCGTCACGGCGCTACGAGGGCAGCAACGGCCCCACCTGGGTCAGTGCGTTGGCAGGAGGCCTCCTCGCCGCCATACGACGTCGGCTGGTCGTGCTTGAGCTACACGGCCGCGCGAGGGGCTGTGCCGGGGGAGAGCGGCGTGGACTACGCCCGTTTGCGCACAACCATCGTGAGCGGGTCGAAGACGCGCTCGAGGGGGCCGCTGTCGTCTTCGGTGGGCTGCCCGCTTCGCACCCAGTACTCGTAGCCGCCAATCATCTCGCGCACGGTGAAGCCGAGGGTGCTGAGTGCGAGCGCACCCTTGTGCCCCGCATTGCAACCCGGACTCCAGCAATAGACAACGACCGGTACCGCGGGATCCAGCTCGGCGAGTGCTCGTTCGGGCATCTCGGCGTATGGCATGTGGAGCGCGCCGGGAATGCGGCCTTGGCGCCAGGCCTCGTCACTGCGCACGTCGATGAGTGTGACCGCATCGCCCTGCTTCTGCGCCGTGTAGACATCGGAGGGATCTGTCTCGAAGCGGAGGCGCGCGGCAAAGTGTGCGGCGGCATCTCTGGGCTGATCGGGATCGCTTGGGAACGACGAAACTGTGCTCATATCTCGATGCTACGACTGTGGCATTGTTCGAGGGCCGGGGGAGTGGAGTGGGAACGAGAAAGCGGGGCCGTCCCGAAGGACGGCCCCGCTTTTGTCACACGCGGTGTGACGACTACTTGTGCTTCTTTTCTTCCTGCGAAGCGATCTCGGCAGCCTTGCCCTCGGCAATGTGCTCCTGCTCCTCGACCTCGTCGTGGTGGCCGGAAGCCAGCATCGCGTTGGTCACGGGAGTGAGACGGTCTTCGAAGAACCAGCGCGAGATGCTCGCACGGAGGTTCTCGTGCCAGGCAATTCGTCCACGCGAGTTCGGGCGAACCACAAGCGGTTCGTAGTTCTCGTGGGCGATCAGCTTCCAGCGCTCGTACTCATCGACGGGCTGGTGGACCTCGATGTACTCGCCACCGGGGAGGCGGACAATGCGGCCCGACTCGTAACCGTGCAACACGATCTCGCGGTCCTTACGCTGCAGCGCGATACAGATGCGCTTGGTAACGAAGTACGCCAGGATCGGGCCGAGGATGAGCAGCGCCTGCAGGGCGTGAATGACACCCTCCATCGTCAGCCAGAAGTGCGTTGCCATGAGGTCCGAGCTCGCGGCTGCCCACATGACAGCGTAGAACGTGACACCGGCTGCACCGATTGCCGTGCGGGTCGCCGCGTTGCGGGGACGCTCAGCAATGTGGTGCTCGCGCTTGTCGCCCGTGATCCACGCTTCGATGAAGGGGTAGATCAGGACGAGGATGATGAAGATACCGATCACAGCGAGCGGGATCAGGATGTTCCACGACCAGGTGTGGCCCCAGAACACTGACTCGAGGTGCGGTGGCACCAGACGCAGCGCGCCGTCAGCGAATCCGATGTACCAGTCAGGCTGCGTACCCGCCGACACCGGTGACGGGTCGTACGGGCCATAGTTCCAGACCGCGTTGATCGAGAAGAAGCTCGCGATGGCGACGATTGCACCGAAGACGAGGAAGAAGAATCCGCCCATCTTCGACATGTAAACGGGCATCATCGGGTAGCCCACGACGTTGTCGTTCGTGCGGCCGGGGCCAGCGAACTGCGTGTGCTTGTTGATGATCATCAACATGAGGTGGACACCAAGGAGTGCGACCAGGATCGCCGGCAGCAACAGGATGTGCAGCGTGTAAAGGCGGCCGACAATCTCGGTGCCCGGGAACTCGCCACCGAACAACAGGAACGAAGTCCAGGTTCCGATGAGCGGGATGCCCTTGACCATGCCGTCGATAATGCGCAGACCGTTACCCGAGAGCAGGTCGTCGGGGAGCGAGTAACCGGTAAAGCCCTCAGCCATGGCCAGGATGAACAGCACGAAGCCGATGACCCAGTTGAGCTCGCGGGGCTTGCGGAACGCACCCGTGAAGAACACGCGGAGCATGTGGATGCCGACACCAGCCACGAACAGCAATGCTGCCCAGTGGTGGATCTGACGCACAAGGAGGCCACCGCGCACATCAAATGAGATGCGCAGGGTCGACTCGAGTGCCGCAGACATCGGGATGCCACGCATCAGCGGGTACTGACCGGTGTAGTGGGTCTCGACCATGGATGCCTGGAAGAAGAACGTCAGGAATGTGCCGGAAAGCAGCACCACGACGAAGCTCCACAGGGCTATCTCGCCGAGCATGAATGACCAGTGGTCAGGGAAGACCTTGCGGCCTAGCTCCTTGATAAAGCCAGAGAGGCTTGTGCGCTCGTCGATGTAGTTCGACGTTGCGCCGATGAAGCGACCACCCAGGGGGGCGTCTTTCTTCTTCTCTTCAACAGTTGAGGTACTCAATGACGCTCCCAGAAGCTCGGGCCGACGGGTTCATGGAAGTCGCTGCGTGCGACCAGGTAGCCATCAGCGTCCACCGTGATGGGGAGCTGGGGCAGCGGACGGGCCGCGGGGCCGAAGATCACGGCCGCGTGGTCGGTCACGTCGAACTGCGACTGGTGGCAGGGGCACAGCAGGTGGTGCGTGTGCTGCTCGTAAAGAGCAACGGGGCAACCAACGTGGGTGCAGACCTTCGAGTACGCAACGATGCCGTCGTACGACCAGTCAGCCTTCTCAGGCGACTCGATCAGTTCTTCGGGGCGCAAGCGCATCAGCAACACAATTGCCTTTGCCTTCTCCTCGAGGTAACCATCGCTGTGGCTGAGCTCGGTGAGCGACTCGGGGATCACGTGCACGGCGGAGCCGATGGTCACGTCTGCTGCGCGAATCGGGGTACCGGTCGGGTCTTTGACCAACCGAGTGCCCTTCTCCCACATGGTGTTCTCGAGCAGCTCCACCGGGTCGACACCGTGAGGTGCGAGACCGCGGAAGAGAACGATGCCCGGCAACGGGAAGGCGATCAGCGCCGCGAACAGCGAGTTGCGGATCATCGTGCGGCGACCGAAACCGGAGTCTTCGTTCGCCTCCTCGAAGACCTCGATCGCAACTTCGCGCGTCGCGTCTTTGCCACGGGTCGGGTGGCGGTGCTCGACGTGCTCGACGTCGCTCATCACAGCCTTCGACCAGTGGATGGCGCCGATGCCGAGTGCGAGCAGTGCCAGCGCTGAACCGATACCGATGAACATGTTGTTCTCGGTAATGCTGCTCCAGCGGCCATCCTCGATCGGGAAGATCATGTAGGCGGCAATAGCCCAGATGCTTCCCGCGACCGAGAGGTAGAACCACGTGTATACGGCGCGCACTGCGCTCCGCATTTTCGCGGGGTCTTTGTCCGTTACGCGCTCCCGGTGCGGGGGCAGTGCCGGCGCCGCGGGGGCGTCGTGGACGACAACCGCGAGCCCGGTCGAGGGGACGAAGCTCCGTCCGTCGTCGAGCGACCCGTCATCGTGTGCCATTGTGCTCCTCGTGCGTTTCCATTCGTATCGTGCGTGTCTAAGTTGTGGACTAGTTGGACTTCGCCGTGATCCACACGGTTACAGCGACCAAGCCGCCGATACCGAAGATCCAGATGAAGAGTCCTTCAGCAACTGGGCCGAATCCACCAAGGGTGTAGCCACCCGGCGTGCCGTTTTCGTGGCTCCACATGAGTGCGCTGATGATGTCGCGCTTGTCATCAGGCGTCAGGTTCATGTCGCTGAAGACAGGCATGTTCTGCGGGCCGGTCGCCATAGCGGCGTAGATGTGCTGCGGGAGCACACCGGCAAGTCCGGGCGCGTACTTGCCCTCAGTCAGTGCGCCACCGGCGCCACCAACGTTGTGGCACATTGCGCAGTTGATGCGGAACAGCTCGGCACCACGGCCGGCGTCGCCTTCACCGTCGAGGTAGCGTTCGTCGGCAATGCCAGGACCGGGCGAGACGGACTGTACCCAGTCGGCCATTGCGGTGACCTGGGCGTCCGTGAACTGCACGGGCTTGGACGGAGCCTGGGGCCCCTGAGCCTGCAGCGGCATGCGGCCAGTGCCGACCTGGAAGTCGACTGCCATCGCGCCCACGCCGATGAGGGTAGGGCCGTTCGAGGTGCCCTGCAGGTTCATGCCGTGGCACGAGGCGCAGTTTGCCTGGAACAGCTTCTTGCCGTCTTCGGTGGTGAGCGACGTCGCGACCGAGTCGTTCGAGCCGGAACCAGCGGAGGCCGCGGTTGCGCCGGCATAGACGCCGCCCGTGATGAGCAGGCCAATGCCGATGAGTGCGGCTGCGGCCCAAGGGCTGCGGCGACCCGTGCGGGGCGCTTTCGCGGGCTTTGCAGCGCGGCGATTGTTCTGAGTAGCCATGTTTATGTGCTGCTCCGCTCTATTTCAGGAAGTAGATGACGAGGAACAGTGCAACCCACACGACATCGACGAAGTGCCAGTAGTAGGAGATGACGATTGCGCTCGTCTCCTCCTTTTTACCGAAGTTCTTCACGGCGTAGGCACGCCCGATTACGAGGAGGAAGGCGATCAGTCCGCCGGTCACGTGGATGGCGTGGAAGCCAGTGGTGATGTAGAAGGCTGAGGCGTAGGCATCCGCATAGATGGGCATACCTTCGGCGACCAGCATGGAGTATTCCCAAACCTGGCCGGACACGAAGATGGCACCCAGGGCGAAGGTCAAGAAGAACCACTCAACCATTCCCCAGTTGCGGAGGCCCTTGCCAGTCGAATACGGACGGCGCTTCTCAGCCGCGAACACGCCCATCTGGGCGGTGAACGACGACAGCACGAGGATGATCGTGTTGACGGTCGCGTAAGGGACCGTCAGGAGTGTCGTGCGCTCAGCCCACAAATCGGGTGAGGTGCTGCGCAGGGTGAAGTAGATCGCGAAGAGGCCGGCGAAGAACATAACTTCACTGCCGAGCCACACGATCGTACCGACCGACACTGGGTCGGGTCGTCTGAGATTCGCCGCCGGGGCGTAGTTAGCTTGGGTCGTCGTCACAGAACCATTATGACCGATAACCAGAGCGAGATTTGCACGTCGGTCGGTGATTGGCTTTCGCGGACGCTCAGACAAATGTAATTGTGCTTGCTGGGGGATCGCCGGAAGCGATCTGTGAAGCCGCTGGATGTCCAGGTCACGATGGGGATCGTGGCCACCAAACGACTGCAACACGTCCGGTTCGGGCGTACTCCGCTCTATAGAATTGCAATCATGCAGACGACGACTTGGCCTCTTGTGATCGCTGCCGTGTTACGAAACGAAGACCTCAGCGTCTCGGAAGCCACCTGGGCGATGCGGCAAGTAATGAACGGTGACGCCACCCCGTCGCAGCTTGCAGGGTTCTTGGTTGCTCTTCGAGCCAAGGGCGAGACGGTCAGTGAGATCGTCGGTTTTCGTGACGCGATCCTTGAGGCGGCGCTCCCGCTGCACGTCGACCCGATGGCACTTGACATCGTGGGCACTGGTGGCGACCAGTTCGGCACCGTGAACGTGTCGACAATGGCCTCGATTGTTGCGGCGGCTGCCGGCATCCCTGTTATTAAGCACGGGAACCGGGCCGCAAGCTCGTCTTCTGGATCTTCGGATGTGCTCGCGGCGCTCGGCATTGACCTCACGTTGTCGCCGGAACGCGTTGCGGAGACCCTCCGCCGCACCGGCATTACCTTCGCGTTCGCGTCGGCGTTTCACCCCGGTTTTCGCCACGCGGCGGCGACTCGCGCCGAGTTGGGTGTGCCGACGGTCTTCAACTTCTTGGGTCCGCTGTGCAACCCGGCCCGCGCCGAAGCGAACGCTGTCGGTGTCGCGCAGCTCGATCGGGTGCCGCTGATCACCGGCGTATTCCGCACCCGGGGCGCCACGGCGCTCGTGTTCCGTGGCGACGATGGCCTCGACGAACTGACTACGACGGGCCACAGCCATATTTGGGAGGTCAGCCGCGGCGACATCCACGAGCACGATCTCGACCCTCGCGATCTTGGGATCCCGTTTGTGACGATCGATGCGCTCCGCGGCGGTGCCCCCTCGGAGAACGCAGAGGTCGTACGGCGAGTGCTCGATGGCGAGCGCGGTGCGGTGCGCGACATTGTGCTGCTCAACGCGGCGGCGGGCATGGTTACGTTCAAGCTCGCGGGCGACGCGACGCAGGTTGCGCGTCCGCTCCTTGAGCGCCTCGACGAACAGCTGACTCTTGCGGCCGCAGCGATCGACTCGGGTGCGGCGCGCGCGAAGCTCTCAGACTGGGTGGATGCCTCGGCACAGCTCGCTGCCGAGGGCGACGCCGTCGACGAGTCCACCGTCGCCTCGACCACGCCCTAACCATCGCGCCGCGGCGCGCGGCCGGGCACGAGAATTCGGCATGGTGCTGTGGGCGGGCGCGGCGATAGAGTCGCGCCATGACAACGGTTCAACGCGATGCGATCCTCGCGCGCAACGCCGCCGAGATGGACGCGCTGCTGGCATTCATCGACGCACTTCCGCCCGAGGCGTTCGATAAGAAGTTCGCGGGTGACAGTCATTACGAGACTGTGGCCGACGTGCTGGCCCATTTGCATGCGTGGCACCTCGCGCGCGAATCGTGGAGTGTGATCGCCGCGCAGGGCGGCATCCCCGAGGTGCCTGCCGAGGGCTACACCTGGCGTGACCTTGACGCGCTGAACGTGAAGCTGCGCGACGAGTGGCGTAGCACCCCGATCGACGAGCTCCGCGGCCGATTGGTCGATTCGCACGAACGCCTGCAAGACGCGGTCTCGGCCTACGACGACGACGCGCTGGCAGACCCCACACTCTTTCCATGGATGCACGGCCTGCCGTTCGGTAGGTATTGCCTGATGAGCGGTGGAGAACACTATCTGTGGGCTCGCGAGCTGATCGAAGCAGGACTGGCCGACTCGTAGGCTTGGATCATGGCTTCCGCGACTCGCTCTCAACGTTCGCGGCGGATTCCGTGGTTGGTGGTGGCGGGTGTGCTCGTCGCGGCGGTGAGCATGCGCGGGCCGATCGTGGCGCCGACCCCGGTGTTGGGTGACATTGCGAACGACCTGGTGCTGACGGCATCCGCTGCTGGGCTCATCACTACCGTGCCGGTGTTGATGTTTGCGATCCTGACGCCGTTGGCGGCGCTCGTGGTTCGGCGCGCGGGTGCCGAAACAGCGGTCTTGCTCACACTCTCGGGCGTCCTGCTCGGCACGCTTGTGCGCTCACTGCCCGGGTTTGGCGGGATGCTCGCCGGCATGCTGATCATTGGGGCGGCCATTACCGTGGGCAATGTCGTGATGCCCGTGATCATCAGGCTCGATGTGCCGGGCGAGCGCGTGGCCATCGTCACCGCGGCATACACGGCGATGCTGAACCTCGGTTCGCTGCTCACATCGCTCGGTACGGCACCCTTGGCTGCCATGATTGGCTGGCCGCTCGCCCTGCTCGCGTGGGGGGTGCTCGCGCTGGGTGGGCTCGCGCTCTGGGGCGTCCACATGCGCCGGGATCGCGGCGCGCGCTCGTGGGCGCAGCACGATTCAGGCGAGAGCGGCGCGCACCCGCCAGCCGTCACCGGGCCGCAGCAGACGGTTGACGAACTCACCGGACCAATGCCGGTCGTCCGCGCGGCTCACGCGGGTGAGCGCCCGGCATGGCGCATCCCCGTCGCATGGATGCTTGCTGGCGCGTTTGGCATGCAATCGTTCGCCTACTACGGCATCTCGACCTGGCTGCCGACGTTTCTTGCCGACACGCTTGGAACCGATCAGGCGGGCGCCGGTGCGCTGGCGTCGATGTTTCAGGGGTTCGGTATCGCGGGCGCGTTTCTCGTGCCGCTCCTTGCGCGGTTTGGCTCGCCGATTGTGCCCGCGCTGGTGATTTGCGGATGCTGGTTGACCATGGCGCTCGGACTGCTCCTGGCGCCCAGCCTGTTCTTGATCTGGGTGGTGTTTGGCGGGCTTGGGCAGGCCGGCGGTTTCGTGGTGATTTTCACGACGCTTGTGCGGATCGCCAGGGGGAGTGGTGAAGCGGCAGGAATGTCGGCGCTCGTGCAGGGCTGCGGCTATGTCATCGCGGCCACATCGGCGCCGCTGGTCGGCCTGCTGCACGAGGTTTCGGGCGGCTGGACCCTCCCGATGCTGATCATCGTGGTCGCAATCGCGATCTTTACGGTGTGTGTGCTGTCTGGGGTGTGGGCCGCACGCCGTGTCGACGCATCCACCGCAGCGTAACGGCGCACATCACGAGGCCGCCGACGCACAAGACAACCACCAGCAACGCCACCGTACCGAAGGTGCCGAACATCGTGCCGGCGAGGGCGGCGGCAAACAGCGGCGAGCCGAGCAGATTGCCGAGGTTGCCAAGCTGCGTGATGGTGCCGTTTGCGCGCGCGTTGATCGCGGGGTCGGTGCTGAGTGCCGGGATGAGTGAGAACGCGGCACCCTGGATCAGCCCGGAGAAGAACATCAACACGAGCGCGATCGCCACGATGTCGACGTCGCCGCTGATCGCGAGCCACACCGCGATCGTGAGCACCGCAACCATGGCGTAGCCGGCGCTTGCGACCAGCGCGGGTCGGGGCAAGACGCGGATGACGAAGCCTGCGCTGAGGGTTCCGAGAATGCTGAGCAGTGGCATCCAAATCAGGAGCATGCCGAGCGCTTCGGGACTGCCAAAAAGCGGAATGAACGTGACCAGCGACGTGTACATCAGGGTGTGCCACACGAAGACGGTGCCCGGCAGGAGTGAGCGCATGTTGCGGTACGACTCGAGGTGCTCGGTGCCGAAGCGCTGCCAGGTGAGTCGCTCGCCGCGAACGGGCGCTCCGAGGCTGCGGGGGAGTAGTACCAGCGTGAGCACGAGCAGTGCAGCCATCAGCAGGCCGTGCGCTGCGAACACGAGTCTGGGCCCGCCCTCCGCCTCGATGATCGGGGCGAGCCAACCAGTGAGCGCAAACGCCAGACCGAAGAAGCTGCCCCAGATTGCCATCACGAGCCCCCGCTGGCGTGGAGCGCTCAGGCTGATGATCAGCACCGGAGCGGCGATCACGACGCCCAGGTGCGCCACGCCCTCAAGCGTGCGGCCGACAAGAAACAGCCAGAGCGGCAGATCGAGACCCTGCAGGAGCGAGAGCACCGCACCGGCCGCCATGCACGCAAGCAACACGCGCCGCGCACCCAGCTCGCCCACAAGCACGCCCGCGGTGACACCCAGCACGCATGCGAGCAGCCCCGGGAGTGAGATGGCGAGCCCGATCACGACATCGGAGCTCGCGAAGTGCTCGCGCACCGGCACGAAGATTGCCGCGACCTTGGCGAACATCATCGCCGCGGCGACCCCGCAGGCGAGGAGCACGATGACTGGGATCCAGCGGGTGCGTTCGGTCACACGGCGATCTTCGCACGCGCGCGGGGGTGGGCGCATGCGATGTCGCGGACTAGCCTTTCAGGCATGTGTGCAAGCTATGGGCTCGATCCGCGCCTGAGCGATCCCGATGGGCTGTTCGCGGGCGACGCCGAGTTGCTGGGGATGCTCCGCGAATGGGCGGCCGCAAACGCCGGCGAAACCCTGCTGCCGACGGGCAAGAACCTGCGGAACCTGAACCCCGTGCTTCGCCGTGACGACGAGGGTCGGCGCCTCGACCTTGGATGGTGGGGATACCTCGTCGATGGCGCTCCCGCAAAGTTCGCGTCGATCAACACCCGCGCGGAGCGGCTCGCCTCCGGCAGGGGGCCGTTGCCTGCCCGGGCCATCGTTCCGGCGACCTCGTGGCGCGAGATGGCGAAGCCGTCGCGGGTGTGGCAACGCTTCGCGAGCGGCGACAACGCACTGGTCGGCATGGCCGCTGTCACACGCCCGGGCCGGACCTCCGACGGCGAGGAGTACACGTGCTTCAGCATCGTGATGCAGCCGGCAGCCCCGCACCTTGAACAGTTTCATGATCGGATGCCGCTGCTCATCGCCCCAGATTTTGCCGACGAGTGGCTCGGATCTTCGAATGCGCAGGGCTCGCTGATTGGCGCCGCGATGGATGCTGCGGTGCCAGTTGCGGAGGCGATCCGGGTAACCGCTGAGGTGAGGCCCGCTGTTGCGAGGCCTCCTGCGGCGAAGCCCGCTGCGGCGACCGGTGGGGACGAAGCTCGGCTGTTCTAGCGCGAGCGGTCAGGCCAGGCCGACGTCATCGAGTCGTTCGAGCAAGCCGGCGCCGTCTGGCGCCGCAATCCAAGGGATCGAGGGGATCGCGTGCTCGGTCTCGCTTGCCCGCCCGCCCGCCAGCATCGCTTCGCTGCTTGAGAGCTGGCGAATTGCGACACCGGCAACGTGCTGGGGCAACTCGGCGGCGAATCGCGCGTACGTGGTGGGGTCGTGCTGACCGTCATCACCGATGAGGAGCCATTTGATGTCGGGAAATTCTGTCGCGAGGCGTCGCAGGTTGTGCAGCTTATGCTCGACGCCGCTGCGGAACCACCGATCGTGGGTCGGCCCCCAGTCGGTGAGCAGCATCGACCCCTGCGGGAAGAGGCGGCGGCTGAGGAACCGCGAAAGTGTGGGGGCAATGTTCCACGCGCCGGTCGACAGATAGATCACGGGGGAACCGGGATGATCACGGGCAAGCCCCTCGAGGAGGACGGCCATGCCCGGGACGGGGAGTCGCGCGTGCTCGTCGACGACGAACGAGTTCCACGCGGCAACGAGCGGGCGGGGCAGCGCAGTGACCATGACGGTGTCGTCAACGTCAGAAACGACGCCGAACTTTACGTCCGGTGCAACGACGAAGACGCGCGACTCGACGGGCGCGCAGCCCTCCACCGACATTGTCAGGCTTTGCCAGCCGGGCTCGAGCGTTGCGTGCAGCAGCACGTCGACAACGCCACCGCGATCGGCGACGACATTGTGGTTCACGCCCTGCACGGTGATCGTCACGGTCGAGAAGCCGACGGGGATGCCGGCGAAGCTCCGCCAACCGCGCACCGTCGCCGCTTCACCCGCGCCCTTGCCGCGGCGCGGGGGCACGATCAGGACGCGGCCCAGCACACGGACCCAATCGGCGCCGCCGTAGCCAGGAAATGCCGTGACGGTAGGCCGATGCCCACGCCGACGTGCACGACGCTCACGCCATGCATGCACGCGACCTTCGACCCGCGCAAACCAGTGCGGCTTGGTGCGGTCGGCCCGACGGCGCCCGCCCTTGGCGCGGTCGGCCTCGGTGCCATGAGCTGATCCCGCCGCTGGGTCCTGTGGCGCCGGCTCGGCGGTGGGCTTCGTAGACATCGCAGTCATTCTCTCACGAGCCGGCCGAACTCCCCGGGGTTGCGTCAGCTTCAGTATTGTCAGCGGGCAGGGCTGCGGCATCCGGTGCTTCGATGTGGTCGCGTTCGTTTCGCATGATTATGCGCTTTGCGACATATGCCAGCACGATGAACACGACGATGATCGCCACGAAGATGTATCCGGCCCAGTGAATGCGGTCGGAAAGTTCGCGATAGGTGCCGGCCGCGAGTGCGCCGATGCTCACATACAACGCCGCCCAAATCGCGCACGCAGGGGCAGTCCACAGCAGGAATCGACGGTAGGCAAAGCGGCTCATGCCAACCGTGAGTGGCACGAGCGAGTGCAGCACGGGGAGGAACCGTGAGAGGAAGATTGCGGGCCCGCCACGGCGTGCAAGGTAGCGCTGCGAACGCTCCCAGTTTGCTGCGCCAACACGTCTTCCGACCCAGGATGCCTGTAGCCATGGGCCGAGGATGCGTCCGAGCCAGAAGCCGATGCTCTCGCCGATGAGCGCGCCGATCAGCACCACGAGGCCGAGCATCACGCCTTCGAGCGGCGAGCCGACGCCCGTCGCGGCGACGATCACGATGGTGTCGCCGGGCACAATGAGTCCGATGAGCACGCTGGTTTCGAGCATGATCGCGATGCCCGCGATGAGCGTCCTGAGGACCGGGTCGACGTTTTGGACGACGTCGAGCATCCAGGTGAGAAACTCGTTCACGAATTGAGCTTAGGTTGCCGGCCGGCGAAGCGCATCGAGGCTCCTGCGCCAGCGGTCGTGACGGCCCGGTTCGGCGGCCGGAATCGGCCCGTCGATCCAGCTGGTGACAATGCGTATGCCGTGTAAGGCATTTACTGCCCAGATTTCTTTGTGGTCGAGCTCTTCGGGGCGAGCCAGGTACTCGACGACCTCGGTGCCGAACGCGGTCGCGAGCGCGCGGATGCTGAGTTCGGTCACCGATGACACGCGCGGCATCCAATTCGGCACCGTCACCAGCGTGTCGCCGTTCCACCACAGCAGGGCGGTTGTTGCGCCCTCGACGACCTGGCCGTCGACAAGCAGCACTGCCTCATCGGCGCCGGCTGCCTCTGCCGCGCCTCGCAGGTCGAGCATTGCGCCGAGGTCGGGGCCCTTGATCTCTGGGCGGGTGCGTGGGTCCTCGCCCGTGTGCGTCATGAGCGCGATCGACGTGCGGGTGGGCGGGGCAGGGCGCATCCGGGCGCGAAGCTGTGGCGCGCCAGAACCGTCGGCCAGCGCCAGTTCGACCCGTGGAAACGCACGACCCTCGGCGGGAACCATGGCGGCGACGGCGTGCCAGAACGACTCGAGCTCCCGGGCTGGCGGGGTGCGCGTGCCCAGTTGTGCCTCGACCGCGGCGGTGAATCGCTGACGGTGCAGCTCGAGCCCACGCGTGCTGCCGTCGACAGTCAGCCACGAATCGGCCGCGAGAAGCCGGACCGCCTCACCCTCGTCGGTGATGGTGGGCACGAGTTCGCCCCCGCGCCATTGAAACATGCGTGCAGCAGGAGTCGACATAGTGCCCGTAGCCTAGTCGCGTGACCTTCAGACCCGCTCCCAGTTTGGTGGCGATTGCCCTTGCCGAATGGACCGATCCCGCTGTCGTATTTGCGGGCGGCCCGGCGAGGCATCCCGATGCTTTTTGGTTGGATGCCAGCGCCGGCGCCCGCGCTGGCCACAGCTACCTCGGCCTGGGGGAGCCGGCCGCGATCGACCCGGTGTTGGCAACGGTGTTGCGGCACGATGCGCCGCGGCCCGTATCTGACCCGGGTGAGGACGCGGCGCTGCCTTCCGGCGTCGGCGCGTTTCGCGGTGGCTACGTCGGCTGGTTCGGGTATGAATGGGGTGCCGCGCATGCGGGGCTCGGCCCGGAGGTGGCGACGACCCCCGGCCCGGAGGTGGTGACGACCCCTGGCCCGGTAGTCCCGCCCGCCGCATGGCTTCGCGTGGATGCGTTTGTCGCCTTTGACCACGCGACACAGCGGGTGTGGGCGGTCGCTCCGGCCGCGCAGGCGGCGGCGTGGGCCGAGCGCGTGCGCGCGTGGGTTCGGGCGGGGGAGGCTGCGGCATCCGCTGATCTTCAGGCGCCGCCCAAGCGGATCGCGACATCCGGGCACACTGCGGGCGAGCATGCCGACCTCGTCCGGGCATGCCACGACGTGATTCGCGCTGGCGATGCGTATCAACTCTGCTTGACGACGCAGTTCACGGTGCCCGCAGGCCCGGTGCCATTCGATGCGCCGTCGGTGTTCGCGGCGCTGCGGGCGTCGAGTCCGAGCCATCACGCGGGGTTCATTCGCGCTGCGGGCGCGACGCTGCTCAGTGCTTCGCCCGAACAGTTTCTCGGCGTGGCCGACGGGCGGGTGCAGACCAAGCCCATCAAGGGCACGCGTCCGCGCGGGAGCGACGCCCGGGCCGACGCGGCGCTCGCGGCCGAACTGCGTGCGAGCACCAAGGAACAGGCCGAGAACGTCATGATTGTCGACCTGATGCGCAATGACCTCACCCGGGTGTGTGAGCCCGGTAGCGTGCGCGTCGATGCGCTGTTGAACGTTGAAACATACGCGCAGGTGCATCAGTTGGTGAGCACGGTGTCGGGGCAACTGCGGCAGGGCGTCTCGGTGTCGGACCTGCTCGCCGCAACATTCCCCGCGGGTTCGATGACCGGTGCCCCGAAGCGCAGCGCGATGGCGCACCTGGGAGGCCTTGAACGCGCATCGCGCGGCATCTACGCGGGATGCTGGGGCTACATCGGCTTCGACGGAACTGTCGACCTTGCCATGGTGATCCGAACGATCATTCTGCACGGCGATGTCGCGACCGTGGGGAGCGGCGGCGGGATCACCTCGGGTTCGGTCGTGGTGGAGGAAGTCCAGGAGGTCGGGGTGAAAGTGCGCGCGCCACTGGCGGCACTCGGCGCGGCGGTGCCCGCAGGCTGGTAGCAGGCCCGCATCAGTGCCCCGCGCGTCCGGTATTCTGAACGGATGCCGTCTGCCCGCGGCAGCACATTTTCATGACGGGAACATCTGTGTCTGAGCCCCACAACGACCACCCACACCACGCCGACGACAAGGCCATCTACGACTTTGCCGCGCTCGAGCGCAAGTGGCAGGCGTTTTGGGACGAAACAGACCCGTTCGCCACGGGTGGCGATGAGGACCCGCGTCCGCGCAAGTACGTGCTCGGCATGTTCCCGTATCCCTCGGGCGACATGCACATGGGCCACGCCGAAAACTACGCCTACGTTGACGTGACCGCACGGTACTGGCGTCACCGTGGCCACAACGTGCTGAACCCGATGGGTTGGGACTCGTTCGGCCTGCCCGCCGAGAACGCGGCGATCCAGCGCGGCACCGACCCGCGCGAGTGGACCTACGCGAACATCGCGCAGCAGAAGGCGAGCCTGAAGGCATTCGGCACGTCGTATGACTGGAGCCGGGTGCTCCACACGAGCGACCCCGAGTACTACCACTGGAACCAGTGGCTGTTCTTGCAACTGCACGAGCGGGGCCTGGCGTACCGCAAAGAGAGCCCGGTCAACTGGTGCCCGAACGACCAGACCGTGCTCGCGAACGAGCAGGTCGTCGACGGCAAATGTGAGCGCTGTGGCGCGACCGTCATCAAGAAGAAGCTCACGCAGTGGTACCTGCGCATCACTGACTACGCCGACCGACTGCTCGACGACCTCGACCAGCTCGAGGGGGCCTGGCCGCACAAGGTGCTGCAGATGCAGCGCAACTGGATCGGCCGCTCGCAGGGCGCCGACATTGACTTCGTCATCGAGGGCCGCGCCGAGCGCGTGACCGTCTTCTCGACTCGGCCCGACACCCTCCACGGTGCGACCTTCTTTGTCGTGGCACCCGACGCTGCGCTCGCGGCAGAGCTGGTGGCGGATGCCGCGCCCGACGTCCGCGAAAGCTTCGAGACGTACCTCCAGACCGTGCAGCGCTCGAACGACATCGAACGCCAGTCGACCGATCGTCCCAAGACCGGTGTGTTCCTGGGTCGCTACGCGATCAACCCGGTCAACGGCGAGCGCCTGCCGATCTGGGCCGCCGATTACGTGCTGGCCGACTACGGCCACGGCGCGGTGATGGCCGTGCCCGCGCACGATCAGCGCGACCTCGACTTCGCCCGCGAGTTTGGCCTGCCGGTGCGCATCGTTGTTGACACCACCGTCGGCGCGGCACCGGATGCCGATGGCAATGTCGTCGAACTGGCTTCGATCGACCCGACCGAGACGGGCATCGCCCTCGTCGGCGAGGGAGCGCTCGTGAACTCGGGTTCGCTCACCGGTCTGAACAAGGTCGACGCAATCGCTCGCATCATCGAGGAGCTGGGTGCCTCCGGCCTCGGCCGCGCCACCAAGTCGTACCGTCTGCGCGACTGGCTGATCTCGCGCCAGCGCTACTGGGGCACGCCCATCCCGATGCTGCACAACAGCCGTGGCGACATCATCCCCGTTCCGGCCGGACAGCTCCCCGTCGTGCTGCCGCCGAGTGCGGGGCTCGACCTCAAGCCCAAGGGCACGTCGCCGCTCGGCGCTGCGACGTCCTGGGTCGAGACGACCGACCCCAACACGGGCGAGGTCGTGCTGCGCGATCCCGACACGATGGATACCTTCTTCGACAGCTCGTGGTACTTCCTGCGCTTCCTCACGCCGAACGATGCCACGCAGGCATTCGACCCGCGCGAGGCCGACAAGTGGGCCCCCGTTGACTCCTACATCGGTGGGGTCGAGCACGCGATCCTGCACCTGCTGTACGCGCGCTTCATCACGAAGGTGCTGTTCGACATCGGATTGGTCAACTTCTCCGAGCCCTTTACCCGGTTGGTTAACCAGGGCATGGTGCTGCTCGACGGCGCGAAGATGTCGAAGAGCAAGGGCAACCTCGTCGAGTTCGCAGACGAGCTGAACGCCCACGGTGCCGACGCCGTTCGCGTCGCGTTGCTGTTCTCCGGCCCGGTTGAAGACGACATCGATTGGAAGGATGTCTCGACCACGGGTGCCGCGAAGTTCTTGGCTCGCGCGTGGCGCATTGCCCAGGACGTCGCGGATGCCTCGGCAAGTGCTGGCTCGGCTGGCCCCGCCTCGGCCGGCGCTGCCTCGGCTGACCCGGCGACGGGCGACCAGGCGCTGCGCCGCGTGACGCACCGCCTGCTTGCCGACGCCCCTGGACTGATCGAAGCGACCAAGTTCAACGTCGTCGTGGCGCGCCTCATGGAGCTCGTGAACGCGACCCGCAAGGCGATCGACTCGGGCGCCGGTGCGGCCGACAGTGCCGTGCGTGAGGCTGCCGAGGTCATCGCGACCGTGCTCGACCTGTTCGCGCCGTACACGGCCGAAGACATGTGGGAACTGCTTGGCCACAAGGGGTCGGTTGGCCTCGTCGTGTGGCAGACGGCCGAGCCCGAGCTGCTCGTCGACGAGCTTGTGACCGCCGTTGTGCAGATCGGTGGCAAGGTGCGCGCCTCGCTTGAGGTGCCCGCCGACATCACCGCCGAAGCGCTCGAGGCCCTGGCGCTGGCAGATCCCCGCGTCACGCGTCAGCTTGAGGGCCAGCAGGTGATGAAGGTCATCGTGCGCGCGCCCAAGATCGTGAGCATCGCGGTCAAGCCGCTCGTCTAGTTGTACTGCCCAGGGACGTTGGTTGATGTGTGACCCTTGAATTGATGAAGACCTCCGGTGGAGGGTGGAGCTGTCTAGGTTCCTATTCCCCATCCGGAGGTCTTCGTGTCCCACGCTAACGCTGCTCTTACTCCAGTTCAAAGGCTTCGCATCGCGCGGCTCATCGTTGATGATGGTTGGGCGGTTGCGCACGCGGCCACGTTTTTTCATGTGTCTTGGCCGACCGCGAAGCGATGGGCTGACCGTTACGCGGCGATGGGTGCGAATGGAGTCCAGGATCGTTCCTCGAGGCCGCACCGGTCACCGAATCGGACTTCCCAGGCGTTGGTCCGGAAGATTGTGCATCTGCGATGGAAGAAACGTCTTGGCCCGGTCGCGATCGGCGCAAAAGTCGGGATGCCAGCATCAACGGTCCACGCTGTGTTGGTTCGTTGCCGGCTGAACCGGTTGCGGCACATTGATATCAGAACCGGGGAACCGATCCGGCGTTACGAACACGACAAGCCCGGCGCGATGATCCACGTAGACGTGAAGAAACTCGGCAATATCCCCGACGGTGGCGGGTGGCGTTTTGTTGGCCGTCAACAAGGCCTGAAGAACCGGGCCATGACACCGAACAAACCACGCAGCAAACACCGAGGCGTGAAGATTGGCATGGCATTCGTGCACACCGTCATCGATGACCACTCCCGTGTCGCTTACGCCGAGATCCATAACGACGAGACCGCAGTCACAGCGATCGGAGTGCTTCGTCGGGCCGTGAGCTGGTTCAACGCACGGGGCGTGCACGTCGAGCGAGTGCTCTCTGACAACGGTTCCGCCTACAAATCTCACGCCTGGCGAGACGCCTGCAACGAGCTCCACATCACAGCAAAGAAGACTCGCCCCTATCGGCCGCAAACCAACGGAAAGATCGAACGCTTCCACCGCACGCTCGCCGAGGGGTGGGCATTCTCCCGCCACTACAACAGCGAATCAGCCCGCCGAGCAGCCCTCCCCGCCTGGCTCCACGAATACAATCACCACAGGCCCCACACCGCCATCGGAGGCAAAACACCGATCACACGGTTAACTAACCTGGCTGGGCAGTACAGCTAGTCGATCGCCACCAGAGCGAAGAAGTGCTGCAGGAGGTCTTTCTCGAGGTGTGGCAAACCGCTGAGCGGTTCGCTCCGAACAAAGGGCAGGGCAGGTCGTGGGTGCTCACCATTGCGCACCGGAGGGCGGTTGACCGGGTGAGGTCGGCGCAGGCGAGCACGCAGCGTGACGTGAAGGCAGGGTTCAAAGACCTCGACGTTGCGCACGACGGGGTCGCCGAGCAAGTTGAGCTGAAGATCGAGGGGAGGCGGGTCGTGGCTGCGTTGACGACCCTGCCCGATCTGCAGCGAGAGGCGCTCGTCCTCGCGTACTACGGCGGCTACAGCCAGAGCGAGATCGCGGTGCTGGTGGGGTCGCCATTGGGCACGGTCAAGACACGAATGCGAGACGGACTCTCGCGATTGCGCGCAGAAATGGGGGTGTTGGGATGAACGCGAATGAGTTTGCCGAACTCTCGGCCGGATACGCCCTCGGGGCGCTCTCGCCGGAGGACGAGCGCGCATATCTTGACGCGCTCGCGGCGCATCCTGAATGGCACGTTGTTGCCGACGCCGATGCTGCGACGGCCGTCCTCCTTGCTGAGGCAGTACCCGAGGTCACCCCGCCCGCGCACCTTCGTGGCGCGCTCCTCGCCCAAATCTCTGGCACGCCGGCGCCGGCGCCTTCGCCCGCACCTGCTCCGGCTGCCGCTGCGGGAGCCACTCGTCCGAACAGGCGCCTTGGCCGCCTGGCCTTCGTGCTCGCCGCCTGCCTTGTGGTGCTGGCGGGTGTGGGGCTCGGTGCGGTGTCGCTGAGCAATTGGCTCAATCGCCCGGTGGCCGTGGTGGCCCTCGAGCAGATCGAGGGCGCGCCAGACGCCCGCACTGCCTCGGTTGAGCTCGAGGGCGGCGGCGTCGCAACCGCGCACTGGGCGCCGAGCGTGGGGCAAGCGGTCGTCGTGACCGACGGGCTCAGCGCCCTCCCCACCGATAAGAGCTTTGAGCTGTGGTTTGTGCGCGGTGACGCGCCAATCTCGGCCGGTACGTTCGAGGTGGGCGCTGATGGCCGTGCAACTGCGCTCCTCCAGGGTGACATGCACGCGGGCGACGTAATCGCGGTGACGGTCGAACCGGCGGGCGGCTCACCCAATGGTCTGCCGAGCACCGATCCGATCGTTGTGATTCCCACCGCCTGACGCGAACTCCGCATGGTGTGACGTCGTGTGACCCTGCGTGACGCCCGGTGTCGGCCCAGCGCCGTGTGGTCGCATCCGATCGCTACCGTTGCCGCATGACAAACCTCACCGCTGATGCAGCTGACCTGATCGACCCCGCCCTCGATGCAGAACTCGACGTTGCCGCCGATCGCGCGCAACGCCTTGATGCCGCCGGTGCGGCATGGGACGAGCGCATCGACGCCAACCGGGCATCTGCCCAGTTCACCTCCCGCGTGCGGGGCGTTGGAGAAGGTGCAGTCGCCACCCGCATCAAGGTTGGCAAGCACGAGTTCGTCATCGATGAGCCAGCTGGATTCGCTGGCGATGACCTCGGACCAAGCCCTGTCGAATACGCACTTGGTGCATTGATCGGCTGCCAGGTCGTTGTCTTCCGGTTGTACTCACGTGCGCTGGGCATCCCCTTCGACGACATCTCCATCACCGCCGAGGGCGACCTCGATGCTGCGCGTCTGCTTGGCAAAGACCCGAGTGTTCGTGCCGGCTTCAGCGCGGTGCGTCTTGCCGTGAAGCTGAGCGGCCCCGAGACCCAGGAGCGCTACGAAGAACTGCTCGCCGCAGTCGAGCAGAACTGCCCCGTACAAGACCTGTTCCAGAACCCGACTCCCGTCACCGCGACGCTGAGCAAGGTCTGAGCTGGCGTCACTGCCGCCGGCGTGCGAGCGGGCGGCAGTGACTCGGCGGGCGAGGCGTGCCCGCGCCTGTAGCGTGTGACGAAGTGCCGTTCGGTGCGTTCGTCTCTCACGGAGGGCCTTCATGCCTGAAGCAGCACTGAATGGCCCAGCGCTCAACGACACTGCATCAAACGACACTGCAGTGGATGCTGCCGCAACCCCGCGTCGCCGCTGGTGGTTCATCGACCCGGGCGGCTCGGTCGTCGGGCTGCTGCTCGCCATCCTTTCGATCACCCCGTCGTTGCTGCCGCGCCCGGCGCTGTTTCAGGGCGTCATCACGGCAGTGGCCTTCGGTGTTGGCTACATGCTTGGCGCTCTGGTGTGGGCGGGCATTCGGGCGTTGATCGCGCGGCGGTCGGGGCAGGTGCCACGGCCGAGCCCAACGCTACGACGCATGCTGTGGGTCGGATACGGCGTGCTGTGGCTCGCCGCGCTCGTGACGCTGTCTGCGCTGGCAGTCGCGTGGCAGAACGAGGTGCGAGTTCTGGTCGAGATGCCGCCGCTCGACGGTGCGGGTATCGCCGCCTTCCTGGCCGGCTTCGTGTCGGTGACCCTCGTGTTGCTTGCGATCGGCAAGGCCACGCGGCGCATGTTCTGGGCGCTGCGCCGCCGCTCGGGGCTCCCGGTCGGGCTCATCGGCACAGCGACCGTGGTCGTCGCGGGGCTGGCGGCTCTCGCGGTCGTGGTCACCACGGCGATCGACTCGATCTACCTTGAGCGCAATGGCTCACCTGACGCAGAGCTCATCGAGCCGGCCTCGACGTATCGCTCGGCCGGCGCAGACTCGGCAATCGGGTGGGACGGCCTCGGCCGCCACGGTGCCGCATTCGTGGCAGGCGGGCCGACGGCATCCGAAATCTCGGCGCTCATCGATGCCCCAGCGCTCGAGCCGATTCGCGTGTACGCCGGCCTCGACTCCGCCGACACCATGCAGGCGAGGGCCGATCTGATCGTGGCTGAGCTCGAGCGCACCGGTGGATTCGAACGCGCTGTGCTCGTGGTTGCGACGACCACGGGTTCTGGCTGGCTTGAGCCGCAAACCGTCGACGCCCTCGAATACTTGCACGCGGGCGACACCGCGATCGTCTCGATGCAGTACGCCTACACGCCGAGCTGGGTGTCGTTTGTGTTTGATCCCGATGCGCCAGTCGTGGCGGCCAGAGTGCTGTTTGACGCAGTTGAAGAACGCTGGTTGCAACTGCCCGCAAACGATCGGCCGCAGCTCATCTCTTATGGGCTCAGCCTCGGAGCGCACGGGAGCCAAGCCGTGTTTGCCGATCTCGACGACCTGCGGTCACGCACTGACGGCGCGATGTTTGTCGGCAGCCCTGGCGGTTCGGCGCTGTGGCAGACGCTGCAGTCAGAGCGGGATGCCGGGAGCCCTGCCTGGCAACCGGTGCTCGACGGCGGTCGCGAAGTGCGCTGGATGTCGCGGGTGGGCGAGCAGCCCCTCGACGGCGTGTGGGAGCAGCCGCGTGTGCTCTACCTGCAGCACGCAACCGACGCGGTGACGTGGCTCGTGCCGGAGTTGTTGTGGAGTGCGCCAGAGTGGCTCGAGCCCGGCCAGCGCGGCGCTGACGTGAGCCCGTCGATGCGGTGGATTCCGGTCGTGACCGCGGTGCAGGTGGGCATCGACATGCTCGGAGGCGAAGCGGTGCCAGCGCGCCACGGTCACAACTTCGGCGATGTCGTGACGGCCGGCTGGCGAGAGGTCACCGGCGACGCAGGCCTTGATGCTGCCGCGCTCGACCGCATCCAATTGAAAATCGAGAGCTACGCCCCGATTCTGCCTTACGAGCAGTAACCCTTCCGTGCAGGCCGCCCTGGGCGTACGTTCGAAGCGCGGGATTCGCGACGCAACGATCTGAGGGAGTGGCATGCACATTCGAAGCTTGGGCCAAGGGTTAGAGGTGTCGGCGATCGGGCTCGGCGCCATGGGTATGTCGATGAGCTATGGGCCCAACCCTGGTGATCGTGACGACATGATCGGCGTGCTGCGGTACGCCGTCGAGCACGGCATCACCTTCATCGACACCGCTGAGGTATACGGCCCCTATGTGAATGAGCAGTTGGTCGGCGATGCGATCGCGCCAATTCGCGACCAGGTCGTCGTGGCCACAAAGTTCGGTTGGAACATTGCGGATGGCGGGATGCGCGGCCTCAATTCGCGCCCCGAACAGATCCGTCGCGTGGCCGACGAGTCGATGCAGCGCCTCGGTGTCGAAGCCATCGACCTGTTCTATCAACACCGGGTTGATCCTGCGGTGCCGATCGAGGATGTCGCGGGTACCGTGGGAGAGCTGGTCGCCGAGGGCAAGGTGCGCCACTTTGGTTTGTCTGAGGCGAGCTCTGCCACCATTCGCCGCGCGCACGCAGTGTTTCCGGTCACCGCGGTGCAGAGCGAGTACTCGCTGTGGACGCGAGACCCGGAGCGCGACGTGCTCGCCACATGCGCTGAGCTCGGCGTGGGGTTCGTGCCCTTCAGCCCGCTTGGCAAGGGATTTCTTACCGGAACGGTCACCCCAGACACGACGTTTGCGCCGGGCGAGATTCGTGCACGCGTGCCGCGATTCGAAGCCGAGAACCTGGCCGCGAACCAGGGCATCATCGATCATGTTCGGGCCCTCGCAGCGGAGCGCGGCGGGACGCCGGGGCAGGTGGCGCTGGCGTGGTTATTGGCGCAGCATCCATTCATCGTCCCGATTCCGGGAACTCGGCGCCGCGAGCGCCTCGACGAGAATGCAGCCGCGACGAAACTCGCGCTCTCTGCCGACGACATCGCCGCGCTCAACCGCCTGGTCGACACGCTCGGCGTCGCTGGCAACCGCTACGACGACGCCGGGATGGGACTGGTTGGGGGCTGAACGCGGCTCGCCATGGCAGCGCTGATCAGTCGGTGACACACGAAAGGGCGGGGCGAGCCGGAGACTTCCCGACCCGCCCCGCCCGTTCGTTGCGGGTTACGCGGAGGCCATGAGGCGCTGTGCGACGCGGCTGCGGTGGCTGGCGCGGTGACCGACCCAGAAGCCGATGGCGACGAGACCGGCGAGGCCGATGCCGAGCATCCAAGGCAGGATCATCGCTCCGGCACCCGAGGCGCCGGAGGCGAGCTGGCCGGAACCATCAGCGATCTGCGTGGTGCCATCGGCGAGCTTGGCCGAGCCAGCAGACAGCTCGGCCGTGCCGTCAGAGAGTGTCACGGTGCCCGCAGCGAGGGTGGATGCCCCGGCCGAGAGATCCGCAAGGCCGTCCGACAGCGAGCCTGCACCCTGCGACAGGGTCGAGGTGCCAGTTGCAAGGCTCGATGCCCCAGCCGAGAGCTTTGCCGCACCAGCGTCGAGGCTCTGCGCACCGGCGTTGAGGCTGGCAGCGCCAGTTGCGAGCGAGCCGGTACCCAGTGCGAGCGAGCCCGCGCCGTTGTAAATCGCGCCAACTCCGGTCGACAGCGCCGCAGCACCATCGCGCACCTTGTTCACGCCGGCGCTGAGCGCGCCTGCGCCGGCGGCGAGGGCGGGTGCGCCAGCCTTTGCGTCGGCCAGGGCTACCGTGCCCGGCCAGCCCAACGCGCTCACACCGTTCACCAGCCCGGAGGTGCCAGCCTTGACCTTGTCAACGCCCGCCGAAGCGTCGATCAGGCCTTGGGCGAGCGTGGGGGCGGCAGCGGCGGGGCCAGCGATCCCGTTGACCTCTGCCTTCACGGCGGTAGCCAGAGCCAACATTGACTGCAGCTTGACGTTCGTAGGATCGGCGTCAAGCATCGACGTGAGGCCTGCGGCGAGGTCGGTGGCGTGGCTTGATGCCGAGCTCGCCGTCGCAGACACGACCGCGCCGCTCGCGGCGAGCCCCTTGACGTCGCTGGTGAGCTTGCTGCCGAGCAGGCTGCTGAAGCCCGAGACGTCGGTGAGCAGCGTTGACGCGTAGGTGTGTGCACCCACGACGCCGTCCGAGAGCGACTTCGTCTTCGTGGCGAGCTCAGTGGCACCGGCGGCAGCGTCACGCGCGCCAGCGGCGAGCGAGCCCGCGCCGTCAGCGGCAGACTTTGCGCCCGCTGCCAATGAGGAGGCGCCATTGGCAGCCGAAGCGGCACCAGCGCTTACCTTGGCCGCGCCCGTGGCGGCGCTCGAAGCACCCGCCGAGAGCGAGAGCGCGCCGTCCGAGAGCGAGAGTGCACCGTCGGCTGCCGAGGTCGCACCATCGAAGAGTGCCGCTGCGCCCGACGCGGCGCTTGCTGCGCCGTCATCGAGCTTGCCAGCGCCTTCGGCCAGATCGCCAGCTCCGGCCGAGACCTTTGCGGCGCCTTCGGCCAGCTTCTGTGAACCGTCGTCTGCCTGCGAGGCGCCTTCGCCGAGCTGCTCTGCGCCCGCAGAAATCTTTGAGGTCGTGGCAAAGAACAAGAAGATCATCGCGGCCAGCATGAGGCTGAGTGCGATGACCGCGATGCGCATGCCGAGGCCGTGCGAGTGTGATTCCGTGCTCGTCATTGAGTACTCCATGTGTGGCGCCTGAGGGCAGGCGCATTCGGGTGTGCCGGCGTGCTGTCGCCGATGGGCCTTGACCCCGGATCGTGGACACGGTGTCATTTCGGTTATGCCGCTTCCGTGAGGGTAGCTGATCTCGCGGCCGCGTAGGTGTTCTCGTAGCTGTTCGGGGTGATCTGGCCGATCGCGGAGTGGCGTCGGCGCGTGTTGTATCGGTTCGTCCACCGGAACACGGCCCGGTAGGCGGTGGCTTGATCGGGGAACGCCGACGCGCCTTGGAGGAGCTCGCGTTTGAGCGCGGCGTTGAAGCTCTCGGCCAGCGAGTTGTCGGCGCTCGTGCCCACCGCGCCCATGGACTGGGTCACCTTGAGCTGCTCGCAGAGTGCTGCGTAGGCTTTCGACGCGTAGACCGAGCCGTGGTCGCTGTGGAACACTGCGCCGGCCAGCGATCCGCGGTCGCGCTGCGCGCCGCGGAGAGCGCCTTCGACGAGTTCGGTGCGCATGTGGTCGGCGACCTGCCAGCCGGCGAGCTTGCGCGACCCGAGGTCGATGCAGGTCGCCAGATACAGGTTGCTGCCGTCCGCGATGGGGAGGTAGGTGATATCGCCGACATACCTGCGGTTCGGCTCCCCGGTGCTGAAGTCCCGCCCGATCAGGTCGAGGAACTTCCGTCCGGACTGGTCCGGGATCGTGGTCTTCACCCGGCGGCGCAGTCGGATCCCCGCGAGCGCGTGTTCCCGCATCACCCGAGCGACCCGCTTATGATTCACCCGCCCGGCGGCGGGGACGCCGTCGTTGAGGTCGGCAGTGATCCTCGGTGCCCCGTAGGCGCGGTCACCACCCTGCGCGGGGTCCTGCAGCACCCGGATCCGTGCCGCCAACCGGGCGTCGTCCGCGGCTCGCGCGGCCCGTCCCGGGGCTGCGGCCAGCCACGCGTAGAACGACGACCTCGCGATCTCGATGACCTCACACAACCGCTTCACGCCGTAGGCGTCCTTGTGGTCCTCGACGAACTGGAAGCGGTTCACCAGTTCGTCTCCGCAGCGAAATACTTCGCCGCCTGACGGAGGATGTCCCGCTCCGTCTCGAGCTTGACCTGCTCCGCTCTCGAGACCGCTAACTCGGCTTCCAACCGGATGATCCTCGCCGCCTGCGACTCCGACCGCACCGACACCGGCGGCGACACCGAACCGGCCGCAGCGGTCCCGGATCCGAGCTTGTCGACCCATTCCTTCAACGCACCACGGGAGATCCCCAAATCGGCCGCGATCGCTTTCAGCGTCGCGCCCGGCGTGGACTCGTACAAATCCACCGCACGCTGCCGGAACTCGTCCGTGTAGTTCTTCCTTGCCATCCCTCAGATTCTCGCTTCCCCAGCATCGTGCTGGAATCAGCGTGTCCAAGATCAGGGGTCAAGCCCCGTTGACACCCCGACACGTGTGGGCTTCTCCTACCGGACCCGCCCTGGTCACCCGGTTTCGGGCGAGGAGGCCTTCATCGTGCACCGCGACGGCGGCAACGTGTTCTTCACCGTGCGATCGCTGACGGCTCCAGCGACCGAGCAACCATGGCGCGCGCTGTATCCACTGCTCAGGGTTGCTCAGATCGTGGCGCGACGTCGTTACCTCCGTACGCTGCGCTGATCACTCGTTGCGTCCGGTGGCATGTGCAGCATGGCCGCGTCGCTGATCGACAAGGTGGTCGAGAACGGGTGCGAGCACGTCCAGGCCGTCGCGCACACCGCCGGGTGATCCGGGGAGGTTCACGATGAGGGTCTGCCCGGCGAATCCAGCAAGTCCTCGAGTGAGCAGCGCGGTCGGGGCGGTTTCGGCACCACGGCGGCGCAGTTCTTCGCCGAGCCCCGGTAGCTGCAGGTCGAGGACCGGTGCGGTCTGCTCGGGTGTCGCATCGCTCGGGCTCACCCCGGTGCCGCCGGTGGTGAGGATGACCGCAAGGTCGTCGGCGATGAGCGTGCGCAGGCAGGAGCCCACGGCATCCCCATCTGAAACGATCATTGGGTCGCCGGGCACGAAGCCTCGCGCACGCAGCCAAGCGGCAATCACGGGCCCGGTGGTGTCACCCGCGGTCCCAGCGGCCGCGCTCGTTGAAACGACCACGACCGCTGCGCGCGTACCCTCCCGGCTCGCCGCGTTCACTCGACTCGCCAGTCGCCGCTCTTGCCGCCTGATTTGGCCACCACGCGAACACCTGTGATCTGCGCGTGCTTGTCGACGGCCTTCGTCATGTCGTAGAGCGTGAGCGCCGCAACGTTGGCGGCCACGAGCGCCTCCATCTCGACGCCGGTCACCCCCTTTGTGGTGACCGTGGCGGTCACACGCACACGATCGCCTTCGGCAGCGAAGTCGATCGACAACTTCGTCAGCGGGAGTGGGTGACAGAGCGGAATCAGCTCGGCCGTGCGCTTCGCCGCCATGATACCCGCGATCCGCGCCGTGCTGAGGGCCTCGCCCTTCGGCAGCTCCCCGGTGATGAGACGCGCGACCACATCCTCGCGCGTGACGAACATCGCCTCCGCGGTCGCGGTCCGCCGGGTCACGGCTTTGTGAGTCACGTCGACCATCTGGGCACTGCCGTCTTCACGGAGGTGCGTCAGCGGTGCATGCGAATCTTCAGTCATTGATCCTCCAAGTGAGAACGGATGCCCCCGCCGCTGCGTGCGACACGCCTACGGGCAGGTGCAACAACACGTCGGCGTCGGCCAGGTCACAGATGAGGTGTGAGCCGGGTTCGAGCGCCCGCACCCGGCCATCGGGCTCGATCACCCCACGGCGCACTTGATGCTTGTCGGCGGGG
>Ga0209476_10000037_pt1 | contig 94219 bp, 71 predicted proteins | sample KloWWTrecipitate_FD_187179 | JGI IMG/M metagenome (GOLD analysis project Ga0209476, IMG submission 187179) | Active sludge microbial communities from Klosterneuburg, Austria, studying microevolution and ecology of nitrifiers - Klosterneuburg... | ecosystem: Engineered > WWTP > Aerobic digester... | reverse complement strand
CGCAGCCCGCGCGCGCGGGAACGACGAACGGCGCCAGCGCGCGCCGGCCTAGCTGTCGTCGACGACGTGCATCGCGCGCACCGCGTCCGTGATGCTCCCGGCGAGCGAGGGGTACACGGCGAACACGCGCGCGACCTGATCGACGGTGAGCCGACGCTCCACGGCGATCGCCAGCGGATAGATCAGCTCGGACGCCTTGGGCCCGACAATGACGCCGCCGATCACGGTACCGCTGCCGTGGCGTGCGATTACCTTCACGAAGCCATCCTTGATGCCCATCATCTTCGCGCGCGGGTTGGCCGAGAGCGGCAGCTTGCGCACCACGCCCTCGATGACGCCGTCTTCGATATCGCGCTCCGACCAGCCGACCGTCGCGATCTCTGGCTGGGTGAAAATGTTCGCCGAGATGCGCCGACGATCAAGCGGAATCACAACGTCGCCCATCGCGTGGAACACCGCCATCCGGCCCTGCATAGAGGCCACCGACGCGAGCGGCACGAACGTGGTGCAGTCGCCGGCAGCGTAAATGTTCGGCACCGAGGTGCGGGCCACCCGGTTGACGCGAATGTGCCCCGATTCGGTCAGCTGCACGCCGGCCTCTTCGAGCCCAATGCCTGCCGTGTTGGGGATCGACCCGACCGCCATCAGGCAGTGACTGCCCTCGATAGTGCGGCCATCGCCGAGCGTGACACGCACGCCATCGCCGACGCGCTCAACCTTGTCGGCGCGAGCCTTCGAAAGCAGCGTCATGCCGCCGCGCTTGAACACCCGCTCGAGCACCTGCGCCGCGTCGGCGTCTTCGCCGGGCAACACCTGGTCACGGCTCGAAACCAGCGTGACCTTCGACCCAAGGTTCATATACGCCGATGCGAACTCGGCACCGGTCACACCCGACCCCACCACGATCAGGTGCTCGGGCATCGCCTTCATGTTGTAGAGCTGCGTCCACGTGAGAATCCGCTCGCCATCCGGCGGTGCGCTCGCAATTTCGCGGGGGGATGCCCCAACCGAAATGACAAGTGTGTCGGCCTCGATGCGGTCAAAGTCGGTGCCCCCGGGGCCCGTCGACACGACAACTGCGGTGCGACTTTCAAGCCGTCCGTGGCCCGAGATGATGCGGACACCCGCATCAACCAGTGCCGACCGCATCTCTTCGGATTGCTGCCGTGCGAGGGTAAGCAATCGCTTGTTGATCGCGGCGAGATTAATCGCCACCTGCGGCTTCGACGGCCGGCCGTCACCACCGCGGACGAAAAACTCGACGCCGAGGTCGCTGGCCTCAGAAATTGCCACGGCGGCATCTGCCGTGGCAATCAAACTTTTCGACGGCACTACGTCGGTCAGCACGGCAGAACCGCCGACACCGACCCGCTCGATCACCGTGACATCGGCGCCCAGTTGCGCGGCTGCAAGCGCCGCTTCATACCCACCAGGACCGCCACCGAGAATAGCCACACTTTGCGTGCGTTCGAACGAAACAGACATGCATCTATTGTCTCCCGGACGAGCCCGACTTGGTGCCCATCGGGTGATTCGCGGCGGCAATTGACACACGAAGTGGACTGGCCCCGGGGTGCCCGTATTCATAGAGTGGGTGCATGTCACACGAACCCCACCCGCTGGACGACCCTGCCGCCGACCCGTTCGAGATCGCCGCGCAGGCTGCCGCTGACATTGCCCGTCTCACGGGCGTCGAGCGACATGACATCGCGCTCACTCTCGGCAGCGGCTGGGGGCAAGCGGCCGACCTCATCGGCGAGACGATCGCAACCCTCGACGCGACCGAGGTCACGGGCTTTAGCCGGCCGGCGCTTGAGGGGCACGGCGGCACGCTCCGAAGCATCCTCACCGCACGCGGTTCGCACGTGCTGGTGATCGGCGCACGCACCCACTTCTATGAGGGCCACGGCACGCGCCGCGTTGTGCACAGCGTGCGCACCGCCGCCGCCACCGGCGCACGCACAATGGTGCTCACCAATGGCGCGGGCGGTATCCGCCAGACGTGGAAGCCCGGGCAGCCTGTGCTGATCAGCGACCACATCAACCTCACGGGCGCCTCGCCACTCGAGGGCGCCACGTTCGTCGACCTCACCGATCTGTACTCGACGCGCCTGCGCGATGTCGCGAGAAGAGTGGATGCCTCGCTCGACGAGGGCGTCTATTGCCAGTTCCGCGGCCCGCAGTACGAAACGCCCGCCGAGGTGCAGATGGCAAAAATCATCGGCGGTCATATCGTCGGGATGTCGACAGCGCTCGAAGCGATCGCAGCCCGCCAGGCCGGCATGGAGATCTTGGGCATGTCGCTCATCACGAACATGGCCGCGGGAATCCAGGCCACGCCGCTGAGCCACGCCGAGGTCATCGAGGCCGGCACCGCCGCCGCGCCCCGCATCAGCGCGCTGCTTGCCGAGATCGTGGGCCAGCTGTGAGCAATACGGCCGACCTCCGCGCCCGCGCCGAGGCATGGCTTGCCCAAGACCCCGACCCCGAAACGCGTGCCGAGCTTGCCGCACTGCTGAGGCGGGTGGATGCCGGGGTCCATTCAAGCATCGAAGACCTCGCCGACCGCTTCAATGGTCGCCTCGCGTTCGGCACCGCCGGCCTGCGCGGCGAGATCGGTGCGGGCAGCAACCGCATGAACCGCGTGCTCGTGGCGCAGGCCGCGGCAGGTTTCGCCGCGTTCCTGCGGGCCCGTGCGGTCACGGCCGCGGGCGGCACGCCAGAGGCACTCGACGCCCCGTGGCCGGTCGACGCAGAGCCGGTGGCATCCATTGTTCTTGGCTATGACGGCCGCAAGAACTCGCGCGTGTTCGCGATCGACTCTGCCGAGATTTTCGCTGGCGCGGGGCTGCGCGTGATCCTGCTCCCCCGGCTGCTTCCAACCCCGGTGCTCGCGTTCGCGGTGCGCTATTTCGGCGCCGACGCCGGCGTGATGGTGACCGCCAGCCACAACCCACCGAACGACAACGGCTACAAGGTCTATTTGGGCGGGGCCGATGAGGGCGCCCAAATCGTCTCACCGGTCGACGCCGAGATCGCGGCGCAGATCGAGCGGGTCGCGACCACCATTCCGGCCTCGAAGCTTCGCCGATCGGTCGGGTATTTCACAGCCGGCGAGGAGGTCGTCGACGCGTACATCGCCGCCACCGCCGCCGTCGCACCCGCACCTGTCGGCGCCTCGGCGCTGACCTGGGTTTACACGGCGATGCACGGCGTCGGCTGGGAAACCTTCGCGCGCGTGGTCAAGGCCGCCGGCTATTCAGAGCCGATCGTCGTGAAGCAGCAGCGCGATCCGGATGCCGCATTCCCGACAGTCTCGTTCCCAAACCCCGAAGAGCCCGGCGCCATGGACCTCGCGTTCGCCGCCGCCGGCGCTGCCGGGGCCGACTTCATCGTCGCCAACGACCCCGACGCCGACCGGCTCGCGGTCGCGATCCCGGACGCCAGCGCGCCCGCGGGTTATCGCCGCCTCACCGGCAACGAGGTGGGCTTGCTGCTGGGTTGGCGCGCCGCGCGGCTCGCGTCGGGGCTCGCGAAGCAGCGGTGGGACGACGAGGGCGGCGCCGCAACTGCCGCCGATCTTGAGGCCGATGAGGCCGCTGCCGACCGCGTCAGGCCCGCGCTCGCGTGCTCGCTCGTGTCGTCGCCCGGCCTGCAGGTCATCGCCGAGCACCACGGCCTCGCGTTTCACGAGACGCTGACCGGGTTCAAGTGGATCTCCCGCGCCCCCGGCATCGTCTTCGGGTTTGAAGAAGCACTCGGATACCTCGTCAACCCAGAGACCGTCCGCGACAAGGATGGCATCTCGGCCGCCGTCGCCATGCTGCACCTCGCCGCCCGCGCGGCCGGCCGCGGCCAGACCCTCGCCGACGCCCTCGATGCCCTCGGCGAGACGTTTGGGCACTTTGCGAGCGACCAGATTTCGATCCGCGTCGACGACCTCGGGGTCATCACACGCATCATGGCGAGCCTTCGCGCGTCGGTGCCGGTGACCTTTGGCGCGACCGAGGTGCTCGACGTCGACGACCTCGCCAGCGGCGATATCGAGGGCATGCCGGCGAGCGACGTACTGCGGTTCCGCCTCGAGGGCGGCGCCCGCGTGGTCGTGCGCCCGAGCGGCACCGAGCCCAAGCTCAAGGCGTACCTCGACGTGCGCGGCGACACGTCCGCCGACGCGTCGGCACAGGTCGCCGACCTCGCGGCGGCCGTGCGCGCCCTCCTGAACGAACGCGCATAACCGTCGCGACGCCGAAGCCAAGGCCCTAGCCAGCGCGGCGTGCACCCGTCATAGTCGGGGCGCACGCCGCGCTGGCTGTTAGCCTCGCACTTCACGACCGTTCTTGAGAGGGCAAGCCGTGACCGGGGCATCCACCGCAGAAGCTGTTCGCGAAACCCGCGACCCACCGAACTGGCTCCGGTCGGTGGTGCTGTTCATGAGCGGCCAGATGGTGAGCCTGCTCGGCTCGATGCTCGTGCAGTTCGCCGTGCTTTGGTACATGACGATCGTCTACCAGTCCGGCGTCATCATCGCGGTCGTCGCGGTCGTCGGGTTCTTGCCGCAGGCAATCGTTTCGGTCTTCGGCGGGGTCTGGGCCGATCGGCACAATCGCAAATACCTCGTGATCGGGGCCGATGCGGCGATTGCGCTCAGCACGCTGGCCCTGGCGCTCATCATCCTGTCGGGCTATGACGCGGTGTGGCTCATTTTTCTGACGCTCGCCATCCGCTCCGCCGGCACCGGGGTGCAGATGCCGGCGATGTCGTCGATGATTCCGCAGATCGCACCGACCCGCCACCTCATGCGTGTCAACGGCCTGATGCAGTCGGTGCAGGCAACGATGGCGCTGCTTGCCCCCGCCCTCGCCGGCACCGTGTTCGGGTTTGCGGCGGCTGCGGCATCCGACGGTTCTGGTGCCCCGCCGCCAGCCAGCGTGCTCGTGCCCATCTTCTTCATCGACGTCGTCACCGCGGCGTTCGGTATCTCATTGCTCGCGTTCATTCGGGTGCCGAAGATCGCGCGCACCGACGACGCCGAGGCGGGCTATTTTGCCGACCTCATCGGCGGGGTGCGCTACATCGCCAGCCACGGCTTCGTCCGCTGGCTGCTGTTCGTCTATGCGGGGCTGTTCATCCTCATCGTCGCCCCGGCGAACCTCACACCGCTGATGCTCGTTCGCAGCTTCGGCGGCACCGAGTCGCAAGACGTCTTCAACCTCGCGGTGCTCGAGGTCGCGTATAGCGCGGGCCTCGTGCTCGGCGGTGTCGTGATCGCGATGTGGGGCGGGCCGAAGAACCGGCTCATGCTCATTGTGCTCGCGGCCCTCGGGTTCGGGGCGCTGTCGATCGGCCTCGGGCTCTCGCCAAACATCCTGGTGTTCTTCGCGTGCATGGGCGTGCTCGGCATCGTCGCGCCGTTCTTTGGCACCTCTGCTATGACGCTGCTGCAAGAGACCGTGGAGCCCGACCGGCAGGGGCGCGTGTTCGGATTCGTGGGCATCGTGACCGCGCTCGCGATGCCCCTCGGCATGGCGATCTTCGGCCCCATGGCGGATGTCATGCCGGTCGAGGCGCTCCTGGTCGCCGCTGGAATCCTGACATTCGTTGTCATGGGGCTCGCGCTGGTGCTGCCCGCCGGCCGTCGCGCGCTCAGCGCCGCCCACCAGGTCTCGAGCAGCAGGAGCCCCGCGGCTCCGTAGGGTAGGCGACGCTCGCTAGCGCCGCCGCGCCAGAACGGGCAAGGTTAAAACATGCGCGTTCTGCAGTGGTTTCGCCGGTATCCGATCCTGGCCCTGACCCTCGTCATCGGCGTCACGGTGCTGGTGATCGACCTCTCGGGTTCGGGCGCGCCGGGCGGCCCCGCCCAGTGGATTGCGACCATCTACGTCTCGCTCGTGATCGTGTGGACGTCGATCGGAATGATCCGCGACATCATCCGCGGCCATCTCGGGCTCGATATTCTCGCCGTCGTCGCGATGATCGCCACCCTCGCCGTCGGCGAATATCTCGCCGCGCTCATCATCGTGCTCATGCTCTCGGGCGGTGAGGCGCTCGAAGACTTCGCCGCGCTTCGAGCCAAGCGCGAGCTCACCGCACTCCTTGACCGCTCCCCCCAGATCGCGCACGTCATCATTGACCCCGACGACGCGTCTTCAGAAGCGGTTCAGGATGCCGCGGCCGACGACGTCCGCATCGGCGATGTGTTGCTGGTCCGACCTGCAGAGCTCGTCCCGGTCGATGGAGTGCTGCTCTCGCCTTCCGGGTCGTTCGACGAGTCGTCGCTGACCGGAGAGAGCCTCCCGGCAGAGCGCGCGACCGGCGACGAGATCCTCTCCGGCAGCGTCAACGGCCCCACCGCCATCCGCATGCGGGCCACCCAAACGAGCCACGACAGCCAATACCAGCAGATCGTCGCCCTGGTGCGTGACGCCCAGGATTCACGCGCGCCCGTCGTGCGCCTCGCAGACCGCTTCGCCATCCCGTTCACCGCCGTCTCGCTCGCCATCGCCGGCGTCGCGTGGGCTGTGTCGGGCAACCCGACCCGCTTCGCCGAGGTGCTCGTGCTGGCGACACCCTGCCCCCTGCTGATCGCCGCCCCCGTCGCGTTCCTCGGCGGGCTCTCGCGCGCCGCAAAGGCCGGCATCATCGTCAAGGGTGGGGCCGTGATCGAGCAGCTTGCGCGCGTGCGCTCCGCCGCGTTCGATAAAACGGGCACCCTCACCGCCGGGCGCCCCGAGCTGATCGACGTGCGCCCGAACGCTCCATTTACCGCCGACACCCTGCTCGGGCTTGCCGCCTCGGCCGAACAGTATTCAAGCCACGTGCTGGCCGACGGTGTGCGGCGCGCGGCGGAGGAGCGGGGCATCCCGATTCAAGCCGCACAAGCTGCCAGCGAGGTCGCAACGAACGGGGTGACCGCGGTGATCGACGGCCGCACGGTGGTCGTCGGCAAGCCGGCCTACATCGCATCGCTCGCGCCCGGCGTGACCGCGACCGAGCTGGGTGCCGGCCAGGTCGCCGCCTACGTCGCGGTCGACGGCGTCTATGCCGGCGCGCTCGTGCTCGCCGACGACCCGCGCCCCGAAGCGGCCTCGGTCGTGAGCTGGCTCGGTGCAAACGGCGTCGCCCCGATTGCGATGCTCACCGGCGATGCCAGCACCACCGCGCACTCGATCGCGGCACAGGTGGGCATCACGCAGGTGCACGCCGAGCTGCTGCCCGCCGACAAGGTCGCGCTCGCCGCAGGCATGAGCCCTCGGCCGATGCTCATGGTCGGTGACGGTGTGAACGATGCCCCGGTGCTCGCGGCGGCCGATATCGGCATCGCGATGGGCGCCAAGGGCTCGACGGCCGCGGGCGATGCTGCCGATGCCGTCATCCTCAAAGACTCGCTCAGCAAGGTCGTCGAGGCCGTGGCGATCGGACGCCACACGCTGCGCGTCGCCTACACCGCGATCTGGATCGGCATCGTGCTGAGCGTCGGCCTCATGCTGGTCGCGGCCACGGGCGCGATCCCGGCCGTCGCCGGCGCTCTCGTCCAGGAGCTCGTCGACCTCGCCACGATCCTCTACGCACTGCGCGCGCTGGGCGGCAAGCTGCCCGTGCTGGCCGAGGGCGCGACGGGCCAGAACACGGACGTCGCGACCCGTGCGATGCCCCGGCCCGCGGCATCCCGCCCCGAAGTTGCCGCCCCCGGGGTATCCGACGGCGACGCAACCGGCCCCGCGGCATCGGCCCCCGACGCAACCGGCCCCGAAACCTCGACCGAAACCCAGCGCTCGTGATCCTGCTTGCGGGCTGCGTCGCCGCGGCGGTGTCGGCGGTGATCCAGCGCATCACCGGGCTCGGGTTTGTGCTCGCGTTGATCGGCCCGATCGTGCTGCTGTACGGCGGGCTTGAGGGTGTGACGATCGCCGTGCAGCTCGCGCTGATTGCGGCGCTCACCGCGATCCCGTTCGTGTGGCGAGACATCGATTGGAAGCGCACGTGGATGCTGATCTGGCCGGGCCTCATCGCCGCGCCGTTCGGCGCCGTGCTCGTGTGGTCGCTTCCCGAACCGGCGCTCCTGCTGATGGTCGCGCTGCTTGCGTACTGCACGCTGCTCGTCGGCCGCATGCCGGTCTTGCTCAGCGCCCTCACCGGCACCAGCGGGGCGCGCATCGCTGGGGCGACCGCCGGGATGCTGCACATCACGAGCGGGCTCTCAGGCCCGCCCCTTGCCGCCTACGCGGTAAACGACAAGTGGGACCAGCGCTCGTTCGTCGCCTCGGTGCAGCTCGTGTTTGGCGTCTTCAGCGTGATGGCGGTCGCACTCCGCCCAATGCCAACGACCCCCATCGGCGAGATTGCGCTGATGGGGGTCGCTACGGTGGTCGGAATCGCGCTCGGCACGTGGCTGCTCCGATTCGTGCCCGCGCGTGCAGCACGCATCGCAATGCTTACTGTCGCGTGGGTCGGCGCCACGGTCGTGCTCGTCCGCGGTCTGCTCGCGCTGTTCGCGGGCTGAGCAGGCCGACCGGCCGACCGATTCGAACGGGCTGAGCCGGATCGATCGAGCCGGTCAGCCCGAACGGGCCTAGGCCTCTTCGAAGCCTTCGGCGATGATCTCGATGAGCTCTTCGCGCTCCTCGACCGTCAAGAACGTCGCGGCGGCAGCGTTGAGCTGGAACGCCTCGATGTCGGCCAGGTCATACCCGAACGTGTCGGCCAGCAGGCCGAGTTCGCGGGTCAGCGAGGTGCCGCTCATCGTGCGGTTGTCGACGTTCACAGTGACAGTGAAGCCGAGCTGGTAGAGCAGGTCGAACGGGTGATCGATGAGCTCGGTGCCCCACGCGGCGATCGCGCCGGTCTGCAGGTTCGACGACGGCGAGAGTTCGAGGGGGATCTCGCGATCGCGAACCCACTTGGCGAGCTCGCCGAACTGCACGAGCACCTCTTCGCCCTCGCGCGAGACAACTTCGATGTCTTCGGCGATGCGCACACCGTGACCGAGGCGCAGCGCACGGCCGTCAAACAGCGCGCCGCGGATCGATTCCAGGCCCGCTGCCTCGCCCGCGTGCACGGTCACCGGCATGTAGTTCTTGGCGAGGAAGTCGAACGCGTCGCGGTGGCGGCTGGCGGGGAACCCGTCTTCGGCGCCGGCGATGTCAAACCCGACAACACCGCGCTCGCGGTGTGCAACGGCAAGCTTTGCGATCTCGAGACCGCGGTCTGCGTGGCGCATCGCGGTGACCAACTGACCGACGCGGATGCTGTGGCCCTTGCTCTCGGCGTCGTCTTCGCCCTCTTCGATGCCGAGCTGCACGGCCTCAACGACCTCGTCGAGCGAGAGGCCGCCCGCGAGGTGCTGCTCAGGAGCCCAGCGCACCTCGCCGTATACGACGCCGTCCGCGGTGAGGTCTTGCACGAACTCGCGCGCAACGCGGGTCAGGCCCTCGCGGGTCTGCATCACCGCCGTGGTGAGGTCGAACGTCTTCAGGTATTCGACGAGCGAGCCGGCATTGCACTGCTCGGTGAACCACTCCGAAAGCGCGGCGGGGTTCGTCGAGGGCAGCTCGAGCCCGATCGACTCACCGAGCTCGATGATCGTCTGCGGGCGCACAGCACCGTCGAGGTGGTCGTGCAACGACACCTTCGGCAATGAGCGCAACGAAGTGCCCTGCACTTCAAAGTCTTCAATCGTATTCACCATGTGATGCTCTCTCTCGTCCCCATTGCCAACCGTCAACCTTACCGCGCGGCGCGCGGCACGGCACTCCTAGAATCGTGCTTGCTCCGTCACGCCGTGATGCGCTCGCGAATCAGCGGGCCGGATGCCTCATACGTGCCGGCATCGTCAATTCGCCATGCGCCATCCAGCGCCGAAAGTGCGCGTTCGAATCGTGAGGGTTCGTCTGCCGACAGCGTGAACAGCGGCTGGCCCGCCCGCACCTCGTCGCCCGGCTTGGCGTGCAGGTCGATGCCTGCCGCATGTTGGACCGGGTCTTGCGCACGGGCACGGCCCGCTCCGAGCCGCCAGGCCGCGATACCGAACGGCAGCGCGAGCTGTTCGGCGAGCACGCCGTCACGGTCGGCCGTGACCGTGTGGGTTTCGCGCGCCGTGGGCAATGCGGCATCCGGATCACCGTCTTGCGCCCGAATCATTGCGCGCCAGGTGTCCATCGCGCGCCCGTCGGCGAGCGCGGCCTCAACGTCGGCGTCGGGTTGCCCGGCAAGCGCCAGCATCTCGCGCGCGAGGGCAACGGTCAGCTCGACCACGTCTTTTGGTCCCCCGCCTGCGAGCACCTCGACCGATTCGCGCACCTCGTTCGCGTTGCCGATGGCAAGGCCGAGCGGCACGTTCATGTCGGTGAGCAGTGCGGTCGTCGCGACGCCGGAGTCGGTGCCGAGCGCAACCATCGTGCGCGCAAGCTCGCGTGCGTCGTTGATATCGCGCATGAAGGCGCCGCCGCCAAACTTCACATCGAGCACGAGGGCGTCGGTGCCCTCGGCGATCTTCTTCGACATGATGCTCGACGCGATGAGCGGGATCGCCTCGACCGTGCCCGTGACATCGCGCAGCGCGTAGAGCTTCTTATCGGCCGGGGCGAGCCCGGTCCCGGCCGCGCAGATCACGGCACCGATGTCGGCAAGCTGCGCGAAGAGCTCTTCGTTGCTGAGCGCCGCGCGCCAGCCGGGGATCGATTCAAGCTTGTCGAGCGTGCCCCCGGTGTGGCCGAGGCCGCGGCCCGACAGCTGCGGCACGGCGACGCCGAACGCGGCGACCAGCGGCGCGAGCGGAAGCGTGATCTTGTCGCCAACGCCGCCCGTGGAGTGCTTGTCGACCGTGCGCTTGCCGAGGCTCGCGAAGCTCATCCGCTCGCCCGAGTTGATCATCGCGTCGGTGAGCACCCGAATCTCGTCGCGCTCCATGCCGTTGAGCAACACCGCCATGGCGAACGCCGCCATCTGCGAATCGGCGACGAAACCGCGGGTGTAGGCGTCGACCATCCAGCGGAGCGCGCCCTCTTCGACGGCACCGCCGTCGCGCTTCGTGCGGATGATGTCGATGGCGTCAAACGGTTCGATCTGTGAAGCGCTCATCGCGCTGCCTCCTCTAGGTCGCGTGGCCCGAACGCATCGGGCAGGACTTCGTCAATCGTGCGAATGCCCGAGAGTGTCTCGAGCAGCATGCCTGGAATAGCGTGTTCGAACAGCAGCTGCCGGCAACGCCCGCAGGGCATCAGCGTCTTGCCTTCGCCGTCGACGCAGACGAATGCGACGAGCTGGCCGCCACCGGTCATGAACAGCTCGCCAACCATCGTGCACTCGGCACACAGCGTCACGCCGTACGAGGCGTTCTCGATGTTGCACCCCGAGATGATGCGCCCGTCACTGACCAGCGCCGCCGCCCCCACCTTGAAGCGTGAATACGGGGCGTACGCGCGCTCCATCGCCGCAACGGCCGCGACCCGCAGCTCTTCCCAATCGATATCCGTCATGCTTGCTCCTCACACCCGGTGCATTTCACACGCGAAGAATGGATGCCTCGCCCCGTCGTCCCGCAACGCTTAAACGCACGGGCACCCGGGTCATCCCTTGATATATGGCTTGCCTGAGGCCGCCGGCGCCTTGACCTGACCCGCAAAACCGACCACCGCGAGAATTGTCACGAGGTACGGCAGCATCGCCATGAAGTCGCTCGGAATCGGCGAACCCAGATTGCTGAGCAGGGTTTGCAGCGCGGTAGCGAAGCCGAAGAGCATCGCCGCAAGCGTTGCCTTGATCGGGTCCCAGCCGCCAAAGATCACGGCGGCGAGGGCGATGAACCCGAGCCCGCCCGTCATCTCTTTATCGAAGCCGCCGACCGAGCCGAGCGTGAAGTACGCGCCACCGATTCCGGCGATGCCGCCGGCCAGGAGCACGTTCCAGAATCGCGTCGGGTTGACCTTGATGCCCACGGTGTCGGCGGCCGTCGGGTGCTCGCCCACTGCGCGCAGGCGCAGGCCCCAGCGGGTGCGATAGAGCCCCCATGCAACCAGCGGCACGATCACGTACATCAGGTAGACGATCAGGGTCTGGTTGAACACGACAGGGCCGATGATCGGGATGTCGCTGAGGAACGGAATCGGCCAACGCGGAAAACGCTCGGGGCTGTTGAGCGCGGCCGTGTGCGGTTGCATGACCGCGCCGTGCAGGAAGCTTGTGAGGCCGGTGATCAGCACGTTCAGCACGACACCCACGATCACCTGATCGACGAAGTACTTGATCGAGAACACCGCGAGCACTGACGCCACGAGTGCGCCCGCCACCACCGCGCCAAGCAGCCCCAGGAAGAAGCTCCCCGTCACACTGCCGATCAGCGCCGACGTGAAGGCGGCGAAGAGAAACTGTGCCTCGATCGCAACGTTGACCACGCCGACGCGCTCGCCGATGACACCGCCGAGCGCTCCGAAGATGAGCGGCACCGACAGCGAGAGCGCACCGAAGAGCAGGCCGGTCACGGGGACCAGGCCGCCAGCGGCCGACCAGGTGATGAAGGCGAAAACGCCAATCAGCCCGAACACGATTGCCACCCACATGCCCGCGCGCGCATACCGGCTCGCCATCCAGGCGGCGTAGGCGGTGAGCAGGAGCATCATGAGAGCGCAGACGATCAACGTCGATGCCGTCGGCACCCCGATGTCGCCGAGGTCAACCGATGACGTGCGGTCGCTCAATCGGAAGGTGCTGGTGCCCTGCCTGCTGAACGGAAACGCCAGCAGTGCAATGAGCACGGTGAAGATCGCGAGCGAAATCGGGAGCTTCCACTGGCGCGCCCGCACGGTTTCGAGCTTGATGGTCCCGTCGATGGTGATGCCCGCGATAGGTCCCGTCGCGAGGGATCGCTTGGCGCTCATGCCGCCACCGCCTTCTTCGCCGCTTGACGATTGGCCTTGCGGCTGGCTGCTTGCGAGCGCTCAGCCTCGTCCTTTGGAAGGAAGAAGATCGCTCGAATCAGGGGCGGTGCCGCGATGAACAGCACGATCAGGGCCTGCACCACGAGGACGATATCGACGGGGATGCCCTCAGAAATCTGCATGGTAAAGCTGCCGGCCTTGAGCGCTCCGAAGAGGATGCCCGCTGCGAACACGCCCCACGCGCGGCTTCGTCCGAGCAGCGCGACGGTGATTGCATCGAAGCCGATGCCCGCGTCGATGTGACTCGCAAACCCGCTGGTGATCGTTCCGGCCATCTGATTGACACCGGCAAGACCGGCCAGCGCGCCCGCGAAGGCCATGGCGTAGATCAGGATGCGCTCGACGTTGACACCCGCGGCGCGAGCGGCAAAGGGGTTCGCACCGACCGCGCGCATCCGGAATCCGAGGCTCGATCGCTCGATCAGCCACCACACGAAGACCGTGGCGCCGATGGCGACAATAAAGCCCCAGTTGACGTTGAGCGGCGCCTCAAACAGCTTCGGAAACTGCGCGCTCGGCGGCGTCGCCTGCGAGATGGGTTGCGTACCGCCCGGGCGCATCAGGAGCCCGGGGGTCGAGAGCAGCCACGACACAAAGTAGTAGGCGATGAAGTTGAGCATGATCGTCATGATCACCTCGTGCGCGCCGGTACGGGCCTTGAACAGGCCGACGATGCCGCCCCATACGAGACCCCCGAGCATTCCCGCGATGATCGTGAGCGGCAGGTGGATGAACAGGGGTGCTTCGACGAAGTACGCAACGAAGCCGGCCGCGGCCGCACCCATCAGCATCTGCCCGCGACCACCGATGTTGAACAGGCCGACGCGGAACGCGAGGCCAACACCGAGACCGGCGGCGATCAACGGCGTGGCGAAGTTCAGGGTGTCGGTGAGTGGCTTAATCGCACGCACGAAGTTCGGGGCGTCGAAGTTGAAGATCGCGCCGCGGAAGAGCGCGGCGTACGCGCCGCTCACCGAGTTCCACACGGCGGCGAGCATGTCCATCGGCTGCGCGAAGAAATAGCCGGCGGTGCGCTGCACCTCTTCGTTGGTGACCGCGATCAGGATGCCGCCGATCACCATCGAGAGCACAATCGCGAGCACCGTGGTCATGACGCTGCCGCGCATCAAATCGGCGATAAGCCGATTTTCGCGCGGCGCGGACTGCACGGCGTCATGCCCAGTCATCGGACCCGATACCGAGGGCAACTCAGGGGGGTTGACAGTCATGCGATCACCTCGTTCGGGAGCTCTCCGGCCATCATGAGGCCAAGTGTTTCGCGCGGGGAGTTGCCGGGCACAATCCCCACGATGGTGCCGCGATACATCACGGCAATGCGGTCGGCCAGCGCCGAGACCTCATCGAGCTCGGTCGAGACCACGATCACGGGCACCCCCGAGTCGCGCGTTTCGACGATGCGCTTGTGCACAAACTCAATCGAACCGACATCGATACCTCGGGTGGGTTGAGACGCAACGAACAGCTTGAGCGGACGGCTCAGCTCGCGGGCGAGCACCACCTTCTGCTGGTTGCCACCAGAGAGCTCGTCGGCCTTGCTTTCGGCGCTCTGCGTGCGAATGTCGAACTCGGTGATCTTGTCGTCGGCAAATTGCCGGAGCACCCCGAGGTCGAGCGTTGCGGCACGGAAGAATGGCGCGCCAGCTGAACGATTAAGAATGAGATTCTCGGCGACAGTGAAGTCGCCGACCAGGCCGTCGACCGTGCGGTCTTCGGGCACGAACCCGACGCCCTCATCGATGACCTGCTTGACGTTCTTGCCGAGCAACTCGACGCCGTCGAGGCGGATCGAGCCGATGACGTTTTGCTGGAGGCCAATGATCGCCTCGGTCAGCTCGGTCTGCCCGTTGCCCTGCACGCCGGCGATCGCGAGTACTTCGCCCGGCTGCACGGCAAAACTCACATCGTTCACGACAAGCTGACCGTCGGCGTTAAGCACGCGGAGTCCCTCGACGATGAGCCCGCCGGGGCGCAGCTGGGGCGGATCTTTGTGCACGGTGAGCTCGACGGCGCGGCCGACCATGAGCGATGCCAGCTCAACGTTCGTGGCAGTCGGCTCGGCCTCCCCCACGACCTTGCCAAGGCGGATGACCGTGATCCGGTCGGCGACCTCTCGCACCTCGCGCAGCTTGTGGGTGATGAAGACGATGGCCGTGCCATCCTCGCGCAGGGCGCGCATGATCCCCATCAACTCGTCGGTCTCTTGCGGCGTCAGCACCGCGGTGGGCTCGTCAAACACGAGGACCTTCGCGTCGCTCGCGAGCGCCTTGATGATTTCGACTCGCTGCTGCACGCCCACGGGAAGATCGCCCACGATCGCGTCAGGGTCGATCTCAAAACCGAAGCGGGCCGCGACCTCGCGAACGTGGGCGCGCGCCCTGGGCAGGTCGAGTGAACCCGCAAACCGGGTGGTCTCATGGCCGAGCATCACATTCTCTGCAACCGTGAATACCGGCACGAGCATGAAGTGCTGGTGCACCATCCCAATGCCCGCTGCCATCGCATCGCCCGGGCCACGAAAGTGCTGCACGACGTCGTCGAGGATGATCTGGCCTTCGTCGGCCGTGTAGAGCCCGTAGAGCACGTTCATCAACGTCGACTTGCCAGCGCCATTCTCGCCGAGCAACGCGTGGATTTCGCCCGGTCTCACCACGAGATCAATATGGTCGTTGGCCACGAGGGCGCCGAAGCGCTTCGTAATACCGCGGAGCTCAAGCTTCATAGCGCAAACCTATCGAGAAGTGCGGGTTTACGCACGGGTCGGGCCGATGCGGCCAGGACCAGTACGCCGAAAAATAGTACGGCCGGACAGATGCAATGCGCCTGTCCGGCCGTACGGTCATGCTGAGGTGTTACGGCGAAGCGGGCGAGTCGACGGGGATCGAACCGTCGATGATGCCTGCTGCGATTTCGTCGAGCTTGCCGGGCAGATCAGGGTTGATCTTCGTCTCGAAGTCGTGGAACGGCGACAGGCTCACACCATCGTTTGCCAGCGTGCCAACGAACGGCGCGACATCGAAGTTGCCCGCCGATGCCTCCATGACGGCTTCGTACACAGCAATGTCGATGCCCTTCATGATCGAGACCAGCAGCAGGTCGCCCACAGTCGGGTCAGTCAGGAACACGTCGGCGTCGACGCCGAGCATCGCGATGTTGCCACCCGAGTCACGAATCGCTTCAGCAGCGGACTGGTAGATCGGTCCACCGACCGGGAGCAGCACATCGGCGCCCTGGTCGATCAGGCCCTGAGCCATCTGCTTTGCCTTGTCGTTCTTCTTGAACTCGTCAGTGAACTGGCCGTCCTGGGTCTTGATGTCCCAGCCGAGCACCTTGATGTCGGTCCCGTTCTTCTCGTTGTAGTACTCAACACCGAGCTGGTAGCCGTCCATGAAGATCGTGACGGGCGGGATCTTGGCGCCACCGAAGGTGCCCACAATGCCCGACTTCGTGTAGGAAGCGGCCGAGTAGCCACCGAGGAACGCGGCCTGAGCGGTGTCGAAGACGAGCGGCTTGATGTTCGGCGCATCGGTCTTGCCGTCGAAGTCGTTGTCTGCCCAGTCATCGATGATCGCGTACTCGATGTCGGGGTTTGCCAGCGCCGACTCGACCGTCGGTGCACTCAGCATGAAGCCGACCGAGATGATGAGCGTGCAGCCGTCGTTGACGAGGCCGTCAAGGTTGGCGGCATAGTCGCTGGCCGTCTTCGACTCGGTCTTGGAGATTTTCACGCCGAGTTCGTCTGCGGCGCGGGTCAGCCCTTCGTACCCGCTCTGGTTGAACGACTTGTCATCGAAGCCGCCCTCGTCAGAGACCATGCAGGGCTTGAAGCCGTCAGTGGCCCCGCCAGATGCCCCGCCCGACGGCTTGGCGTCTGGTGCGGAGCCGCAGCCCGCCAGTGCGACGAGCAGTCCGGCAGCTGCAACAGCACCGAAAACTTTCTTAAAAGTTGAGGTAGACACTCACGCCTCCACGTTGCTTGGACCCGCGGATCTCACGGGATTGATGCTCAAGTTACCGACTGTGTCACCGAAGTTGCACCCCTCGCAGGCCGCCAGCGGGCAAAGGTTACCAAGACGCAATAGAGGGGATGTCGCGACCCGAACAAGCGGGCACGGCGATGCCGGGGCATCCACCCCGTTTCGTACTCTCGTCGGGCTAAAGCACGTTTCCGCGCCCAGTGAGTCGGAGCGCGTCAACCACGCCCTTCACTCGCTGGGCGTGCTCACTCGTGGTCACGAGGAGCGCGTCTTCGGTATCGACGACGACGATGTCTTTCACGCCGATCAGGCTGATGATCCGCTTGGTTTGGCTGACGACAATGCCGCTGGATGCATCGGCCAGCACGCGCGCGTTCTCGCCCAGGATGGCGAGGTTCTCTTTGCGCCCGCCCGAATTGAGCTTGGCGAGGCTGGCGAAGTCGCCCACGTCGTCCCACTCGAAGTGGCCGGGAATCACGGCGAGGCGACCAGCCTCGGCCGCCGGTTCGGCAACGGCGTAGTCGATCGCGATCTTCTTCAGCCGCGGCCAGACGCGGTCGACGACCGGCCCGCGACGCGCATGGTCGTCCCACGCCTCAGCAAGCTCGAGCAGTCCCGCGTGCAGCTCGGGCTGCGTTTGCGCCAGCTGCTCCAGCAGCACGTCGGCGCGACTAATGAACATGCCGGCGTTCCAGAGATAATCCCGGTCAGCAATGTATTCACGCGCGGTCTCGAGGTCGGGCTTCTCGACGAACCGCTCGACAAACCGCGCCTCGGGCGCACCGTCGATGATCAGCTCGTTTGCGCGCTTCATGTAGCCAAACCCGATGGCAGGCTCTGTCGGGGGAATCCCGATCGTGCAGATGTAACCAGCGGATGCCACAGCCACCGCCTGCCGCACGGCGTGCTCGAAGAGGCGGAGCCCCTTGATGACGTGGTCGGCGTGGAACGAACCGATGATGACGTCAGGCTCGCGGCGCATAAGAATTGCGGCGGCGAGACCGATGGCGGCCGCAGAGTCGCGCGGTTCTGACTCGAGAATCACGTTGATATCGAGGATGTCGGGAATCTCGGCCTCGACCGCGGCGCGGTGCGCGCGCCCAGTGACGACCGCAATGCGATCTTCACCCACGAGCGGCACGAGCCGGTCCCAGGTGTCGCGCAGAAGGGTCTGGCCCGAGCCGGTGAGGTCATGCAAAAACTTGGGCGCATCGGCGCGCGACAGCGGCCACAGCCTGCTCCCAACGCCGCCTGCGGGAATCACGGCGTAGAGATGCTCGATAGGCTCAGACATATGGCCAGGATAGCCGTCGGACATGCGGATGCACTCTCCCGCTAGGATCGAATGAGTTAGGTACGCCTCACCTGCATGCGTTGACGGTGGGGCCCTAGACTGGGGCGATGCGCCCGAGTGACGCTGGGGCTTATTCCGCCCCGCTCGTGTATAACCAGGGAGGACGGCCGTGTCTGCAAGGACTGCCTCGGCACCGTCGATTTCGCAAACCACCTCAAGTCGCCCCGCTGGCACCCTTTACCGGGGCAGCGAGGGCATGTGGTCATGGGTGTTGCACCGGATCACGGGGGTGGCGATTTTCTTCTTCCTCCTCGTGCACGTGCTTGACACCGCATTGATTCGCATCTCGCCTGAGGCATATAACGCGGTCATCGGCACCTATCAGAACCCACTCATGGGTATCGGCGAGGTCGCGCTTGTCGCAGCCATCGCATTCCACGCCTTCAACGGCCTGCGAATCATCGCGATCGACTTCTGGTCGAAGGGTGCGAAATACCAACGTCAGATGTTCTGGATTGTGATTGGCCTGTGGGCCGTGACGATGCTCGCTTTCGCGCCGCGTCACCTCATCAACGTCTTCGCACACGCTGCGGGAGGGGGGAACTGATGACTGCTGACACCATCGCGGCACCGCGGAGCCCACACACCACGCCCGCCGCACGCGGCGTGAACTGGGAGAAGTGGGGATGGCTGTACATGCGCATCTCCGGCGTGCTCCTGGTTGTGCTCATTTTCGGGCACCTCTTCATCAACCTGATGACCAACGACGGCATCAGTCAGCTCGACTTCGCGTTCGTCGCGGGCAAGTTCGCGACGCCGTTCTGGCAGTGGTGGGATGTCGCAATGCTTTGGCTTGCGCTGATCCACGGTGCCAACGGTATGCGCACGATCGTGAACGACTACGTGACGGGACGCCAGTTGCGCGTTGCCCTGATCTGGGCGCTTGGCCTTGCGGCCGGCATCCTGATCGTGCTCGGCACGCTGGTTGTCTTCACCTTCGACCCCTGCCTCGGGGTCACCGAGCAGAGCTCACTTTGGAAGATGTGCCAGGCCGTCGCCTAGCGCACTCCACACCCTGATCTAAAGAGAAAGCTGCAGGACAGACTGTGACGACCGATACCACCGGCTCGACCGTGAAGAACGGCGTGCACTACCACCAGTTCGACGTCGTGATCGTTGGCGCCGGCGGCGCTGGCATGCGCGCCGCCATCGAGGCTGGCCCCGGAGCAAACACCGCGGTCATCAGCAAGCTGTACCCGACCCGCTCGCACACCGGTGCTGCGCAGGGCGGTATGGCTGCGGCCCTGGCCAACGTCGAAGAAGACTCGTGGGAGTGGCACACCTTCGACACCGTCAAGGGCGGCGACTACCTCGTCGACCAGGACGCTGCCGAGATTCTCGCCAAAGAGGCAATCGACGCGGTCATCGACCTCGAGAACATGGGCCTGCCGTTCAACCGCACGCCCGAGGGAAAGATCGACCAGCGCCGTTTCGGCGGCCACACCTCCGACCACGGCAAGGCGCCCGTGCGCCGCGCCTGCTACGCGGCCGACCGCACCGGCCACATGATCTTGCAGACGCTGTTCCAGAACTGCGTGCGCCTCGGCATCAACTTCTTCAACGAGTTCTACGTGCTCGACCTCATCACCGTGAAGGATGAGAATGGCGGCACGCAGGTTGCCGGTGTTGTCGCGTACGACCTGTCGACGGGCGAACTGCACGTCTTCCAGGCGAAGTCGATCATCTTTGCGACCGGCGGTTTCGGCAAGATCTTCAAGACGACGTCGAACGCCCACACCCTCACCGGTGACGGCGTGGGCATCATCTGGCGCAAAGGACTCCCGCTCGAAGACATGGAGTTCTTCCAGTTCCACCCGACGGGCTTGGCTGGCCTCGGCATCCTGCTCACCGAAGGCGCGCGAGGCGAAGGCGCGATCCTTCGCAACGCCGACGGCGAGCGTTTCATGGAGCGCTACGCCCCGACCATCAAGGACCTCGCGCCCCGCGACATCGTTGCCCGTTGCATGGTGCAAGAGGTCGCCGAGGGTCGCGGCGCTGGGCCCCACAAGGACTACGTCTACCTCGACTGCACCCACTTGGGCGCCGAGGTGCTCGAGACCAAGCTGCCCGACATCACCGAGTTCGCACGCACCTACTTGGGTGTCGACCCGGTCGTCGAGCCCGTTCCCGTGATGCCCACCGCGCACTACGCGATGGGCGGCATCCCGACGAACACGAACGCTGAGGTTCTCAGCAGCAACAGCACTATCGTTCCGGGCCTGTACGCCGCCGGCGAGTGCGCGTGCGTGTCGGTGCACGGCTCGAACCGTCTTGGCACGAACTCGCTGCTCGACATCAACGTCTTCGGCAAGCGCGCCGGCCAGAACGCGGTCGAGTACTCGAAGACCGCCGAGTTCGTCGAGCTGCCGGAAGACCCAGCCCGCGAGGTTCGCGAAATGCTCGAGATCGTGCGTAACGGCACCGGCACCGAGCGCGTCGCCGTCTTGCGCAAGACGCTGCAAGAAGAGATGGACCGCAACGCGCAGGTGTTCCGCACCGACGAGTCGCTCGCTCACGTCACCGGCGTGATCCGCGAACTGCGCGAGCGCTACAAGAACGTTTCGGTTGACGACAAGGGCAAGCGGTTCAACACTGACCTGCTCGAAGCAATCGAGCTGGGCTTCCTCCTCGACCTTGCGGAGGTCGTCGTCTTCTCGGCGCGCAACCGCAAGGAGAGCCGTGGCGGCCACATGCGCGATGACTTCCCCAACCGCGATGACGAGCACTACATGAAGCACACGATGGCCTACCTCTCGGGCGATGCGCACTCTGCAAACGCAGACGACCACATCCGTCTCGACTGGAAGCCCGTCGTGATCACGCGTTACCAGCCCATGGAGAGGAAGTACTGATGTCGACCGCACTTGTCGAACCAGACGCCGTCGCAAAGCTTGCTGAGGACGACAGCAGTGGAGTCCAGTCGTTCCTGGTCACCTTCATCATTCGTCGATTCGACCCTGAGCTCGACGACGAGCCGCGCTGGGTTGACTACGACGTGGAGCTCTATTCCACCGACCGCGTGCTCGATGCGCTGCACAAGATCAAGTGGGAGGTCGACGGTTCGCTGAGCTTCCGTCGCTCATGCGCCCACGGCATCTGTGGCTCGGACGCAATGCGCATCAACGGCCGCAACCGCCTCGCGTGCAAGACGCTGATCAAGGACCTCGATATCTCGAAGCCGATCTACGTTGAAGCCATCAAGGGCCTCCCGCTCGAGAAGGACCTCATCGTCGACATGGAGCCGTTCTTCGCGTCGTTCCGCGAAGTTCAGCCGTTCCTGATCGCGAAGTCCACGCCCGAAAAGGGCAAGGAGCGCATCCAGTCGGTCGTCGAGCGCGAGCGCTTCGACGACACGACCAAGTGCATCCTCTGCGCCGCGTGCACCTCGTCGTGCCCCGTGTTCTGGACGGATGGCCAGTACTTCGGCCCCGCCGCCATCGTCAACGCCCACCGCTTCATCTTCGACTCGCGCGATGATGAGGCAAAGGTGCGCCTCGACATCCTCAATGACAAAGAGGGCGTGTGGCGTTGCCGCACGACCTTCAACTGCACCGACGCATGCCCCCGTGGCATCCAGGTCACGCAGGCAATTGCTGAGGTCAAGCAGGCCGTCCTCGCGGGCGGTCGCTAACCAGCAGCTGCAAAACACAAATGCACCGGACACGACGTCCGGTGCATTTGTGTTTGCTCGGGCACCGGCATCCGTTTCACCCACGCAGTCCGCGATCCGGTTCACCCGCCCACACCGCGATCCGAATGTCGGCACACCCGTCGTCTCGATAGGCTGGGTCGCGTGACGGAGAAGAACCACCGCGGCGAACCGGCGCCCGGCGCCGCGAAAGGTGCCGCGCCAGACGCGGAGGCGACGCCAGCGCACGGCGACGACGACACCGCGCTTGGGTCGGCGCTGCGACTCCGCCTCAAAGACAGCGAAGACTCACTGCGCGATCGGTTCGACGAACCAATCGCGCGCGCGACCAAGATCACGCGCGCCACACTCGCCACATTTCCCGTCCGTCTCTGGCGGCACTTCCTCAATCGCAATGGGTTTCTGCTCGCGGCGGGTGTGAGCTACCAGGCACTCTTTGCCTTCTTCGCGGGCATCTACGTCGCCTTCGCGACCGCGGGCATCTGGCTGGGCGCGAGTCCCGCGGCGATCAACGGTGTCATCGCGATCATCAACAGCTACATTCCGGGGCTGATCAGCGACTCCGGCGGGCTCATCACCCCAGCGCACGCCGCCGAGATCGCGACGAGCACCAGCAGCGTGCTCACCATCACGGGTATCGTGGCGCTTGGCGCCCTCATCTGGACAGCCATCGGCTGGGTCACCTTCTCGCGCCGCGCGGTGCGCGACATTTTCGGCCTCGTGCCCGACCGCCGCAACTATTTTCTCCTGAAGGCCCGTGACCTGTTCGCGGCCGCCCTCTTTGCACTTGCCTTGATCGTGGGTGCGACGCTGAGCGCCGCGGGCTCGGTTGCGCTCGACTGGGTGCTGAGCTTGTTCGGTCTCACCATCGATTCGACCTGGATCAGCGCGTTCGTGCGCATCGGTTCGGGCGTCGTCTCGTTTGCACTGAACACGGTCGCCCTGGCGGCGATGTTCCGATTCCTCACCGGCACATCACTCCGCTGGCGCGTCATTTGGCCGGGCGCGGCCGTCGGCGGCGTGGCACTGACCGTGCTCCAGCTCGGTACCGGCCTCCTCCTCACCTACAGCCCATCGAATCCGCTGCTTGCAACGTTTGCGATCTTCATCGGCCTCCTGCTCTGGTTCCGGCTGCAGGGCGTTGTCATGCTCGTCGCAGCCTCGTGGGTAGCAACCGCGTCGAAAGACAAGTACCTCCCACTCACGCAGGAGACCGAGGAGGAGCGTCTCGCGCGCGAACACGAAGCCCTCAAGATCACCGCAAACGTGCGGCTCCGTGAAGCACACGCGGCCCGCGCGCGGGCGCCGTGGTACGGAGTCTGGGCGGCTGAGCGTGAGCTGCGCGAGGCGCAGGCAGAGCTCGCCCGGGTTGAGGCATCCGCGCCCCAAAATGCCGCGAAGTCGGGCAGCCTCTTCGAGTGACCGGCGAGTGTCGTACCCCTTCTCTAGACTTGGGGCATGTCGTCTGCGATTCGTCTTGCCTCTGTCAACGTCAATGGAATTCGGGCGGCGGTGCGCAACGGTATGCACGGCTGGCTGGCTGACGCTGGCGTCGATATCCTCACGCTGCAGGAGGTGCGCGCGGCCGCGACCGACCTTGCCGTCGCACTGCCTGATTGGCACGTCGAAAGCGACGAATCGCACACGAAAGGCCGTTCCGGCGTCGCGATCGCAAGCCGCACCGCGCCGGTCGCAGTGCGCCGCGGCCTGGGCGACGACACCGTCGATTCTGCCGGCCGCTGGATCGAGGCTGACTTCGACATCAACGGGCAGATCTTCTGCGTCGTGAGCGCATACGTGCACTCGGGCACGGTCGACACCCCAAAGCAAGACGCAAAATGGTTGTTTCTCGATGCCATGACCCAGCGCCTGTCCGAACTCGCGGTCGAGCGACCGCTCACCGTGGTCACCGGCGACCTGAACGTTGGCCACCGCGAGCTCGACATTCGTAACTGGAAGGGCAATGTCAAGAAAGCGGGCTTCCTCCCCCGCGAGCGCGCCTACTTCGACCGGTTCATGGGCGAGTTCGGCGCCGAGGTGACATGCGTCGACGGCTCTACCGGTGTCGGCCTCGGCTGGGTCGATATCGGCCGCGCGCACGCCGGCGAGGTTGAGGGGCCCTATACCTGGTGGTCGCAGCGCGGGCAGGCATTCGACAACGACACCGGCTGGCGCATCGATTACCACCTCGCCACCCCGGCCCTTGCCGCGCTCGCGAGCGATTACCACGTGGTGCGCGCCGCCGCCTACGCCGAGCGCTGGAGCGACCACGCGCCGGTCGTGGTCGATTACGCGCTGTAGGTGGTGCGGGGCGGGCGATTTGGCGGGGTGTACAACGGGAGCTTGTGGCACCCGCCCGGGGTGCGGCATTCCGATCATTAGGATGGATGAGTGAACAAGCCTCGTCTTTACTCCGGAATGCAGCCCTCGGCCGACTCGCTTCAGATCGGCAACTACATCGGGGCGCTCATGCAGTGGCGCACGCTCCAGGATGAGAATGAGGCGTTCTTCTCGGTCGTTGACCTGCACGCGCTGACGCAGCCGAACAGCCCTTCAGAGCTGCGCCAGAAGACCCGGCGCACGGCGGCGCAGTACATTGCGGCAGGCATTGAGCCGTCGCGCTCGACGCTCTACGTGCAGTCACACGTGCCCGCGCACGCCGAGCTCGCCTGGATTCTCTCGACGATCACCGGCTTCGGCGAGGCCGGGCGCATGACGCAGTTCAAAGACAAGTCGTCGCGCTACGGCGCCGATGCGACCAACGTCGGGCTCTTCACCTACCCCGTGCTGATGGCCGCCGACATCCTGCTCTACCAGACCGACCTGGTGCCGGTTGGCGATGACCAGAAGCAGCACATCGAGCTGACTCGCGACCTCGCCGAGCGCTTCAACTCGCGCTTTGGCGAGACGTTTACGATGCCGCGCCCGGTCATCCAGAAGGAGACCGCGCGCATTTACGACCTGCAGAATCCCACCTCGAAGATGTCGAAGTCTGCCGAATCTGATGCCGGTGTGCTCTGGTTGCTCGACGATCCGAAGGCCACCGCCAAGAAGATCATGCGCGCGGTAACCGATGATGAGGGCTCGGTTCGATATGACCGCGAAGCGAAGCCCGGGGTATCCAACCTGCTGGTGATCTATTCGGCGCTCACCGGCCGCGAGATGGGATCGATCGAGGACGAGTACGCGGGCCGCGGCTATGGAGACTTCAAAAAGGGCCTCGCCGAGGTTGTCGTCGGCGAGTTCGAGCCGGTGCGCACCCGCGCGCTCGAGTTGCTCGACGATCCCGCCGAGCTCGACCGCGCCCTCGGCGTGAACGCCGAGCGCGCGGCCGCGGTTGCCGACCGGACCCTCGCCGACGTGTACGACAAGATGGGGTTGCTCCGCCGGGTGTAGTGGTTGGGTTTGGCGGGTTGGTTGGTGCCGCCGGGTGTTGGTTGTTGGTGATCTTTAGGTTGATGGCCGGCGGCTGGGGGGTGGCTGGCGCTGGTGCTGGGTGCTGGTGCTGGGTGCCTGATTGACGAGCACCCCGGGTTCGGTGGCGCGTCGCGCCGGCGCGGCCAACGCGGCCAACGCGGCCAACGCGGCCAACGCGGCCAACGACACTAACTCAGGAAAAACGGTGGCGACCCCGGAGCGACCCGCGGAATTCCGGTGGTTGCCCGCGCTCCGCGCGCAGTTTTCCTGAGTTAGTGTCGCGCGAGGCGCACCGGCACCCGAGCCAGTCCCCCGCAACCCCGCAATACCGGACCCGGCGAACCCGCACCGCGCGCGCCCGCCCGCCGGCCAACCCGGCCAACCCGGCCAACGACACTAACTCAGGAAAAACGGTAGCCGCACCCGAGCAACCCGCGGAATTCCGGGGGCGGCCCGCGCTCCGCGCGCAGTTTTCCTGAGTTAGCGTCGCGGCGCCCAAGTGAGTGTCGCTGCTCCTGAGTTAGGGCCGCGCGTGGCGGGCGACCGGGCGCTCCGCGCCCCGAACAACCGACCGCGCCTCAAGCAATCCGCGCACGGCGGCCGCCACCTCGCCCGGTCGCCGCATGATCGCGTTCGCCGTCGGCCGGAGCGTCGTAAACCCACGCGCAGCGAGGGCCAGATCACGTTCGCGGTCTTTCTCCTGCGCCGCCCAACCCTCATGGAACGACCGACTGTCGCACTCGATGACGAGCCAGCCATCGACGAGCAGGTCGACTCGGCCAATCCCCGCGAACCTCACCTGCAGCTCGACCCTGCAACCCAGGGCACGTAACAGCAGGCGCATCAGCGTCTCGGGGCCCGATTCAGCACGGCCGTCGACGAGCGGGCGTAACACCCGGTACTTTCGCGAGAGCGCCGCGAAGACGTCATCCAGTTGCTCGAGGCTGATCAGCTTCTTATTGAGCGCGCTGTCAAGCGTCGCGACAGCGGCGCGCGGCGGTTGGCAGCGCACCGCATGCACGAGCGCGTCCACGATTCCGACATGAGGGGTTGCGGCATCCACCGGTTCAATGAGCGGATTCCAATGCCGCCGCACCTCCCGAGCGCGAAGCAGTTCTGGGGTGTCGGGCAAGATTTCGGCGGAACAACGCGCGCGTTGCCGGCTCGCGTGCTGCCCGGAATGTACGTGCAGTCCCGGGCTCTCAAGCACGAAGACCCCGTGCAGCGCGAGCAGCGAGACGCATGTCAGGCGCCCGCCGACGCGTACCGCCTCGACAAGTTCGGGCGCTACGCCGCCATCGAGGTAACGATCACGTCGCGCCCGCACAATCTCGCCGGACGCGATCCTCGACGCGATCGACGCCCTCGTATGCCCGGCATCACGAAGCTCGGCCCGGGTGAATACGCGCTGATCCATGCGACAACTCTGCGTTGAAATCGGGGCCGGATGCCTCGGGCCCGAGCAATCCGTGCGTCATCGCCCGCGGGGTCAATTGTGCAGGAGAACTGACGTGAGCCGCGTGGCCGAAAGTCGGGCGGGTCGGCGCGTAGCCGGATGGTTGAGCCGGGCGAGTGGGACGCGTAGCCGAGCCATTGAGCCGGGCGGGCGGGACGCGTAGCCGGGCGCGGATGGACGCGTAGCCGGACGGTTGAGCCGTGTGGCCGGACGAGGCAAGGGATCGCAGGGCGGCGGGCCACCGCCAGACCCCCAGTAGCCGCCGGCCAAACGCGCGCCGTAGACTCGACCGGTGATTCCCGTGAACCTCAGCACCGCGCGGCTTGAGCTCAGCGCACCGACTTCGGCCGACGTCGACGCGATCTTCGAGATTTGCCAAGACCCCGACGTGCAGCGTTGGACGACCGTGCCCTCACCGTACCGCCGAGAGCACGCGATCGGTTTCGTGGAGCGCGTCGTCGCTCCCCGGTGGGAAGACGGGACCGAGGCGACCTGGGCGCTGCGGCTCGATGATGAATTGATCGGCATGATTTCGTTGCTCGCCGTCGAAGACGGCAAGGGCGAACTCGGCTACTGGATGAGCCCGCGGTTTCGCCGCCAGGGGCTCCTCCACGAAGCATGTCGCGCGGCTATCGATTTCGGCTTCGCCAGCGACGGGCTCGGGTTGCAGCGCATCGGATGGCGCGCCCTCGGCGGGAATGTCGGGTCAGCGTCGGTGGCCCGCTCGTTGGGGTTTCGGTTCGAGGGCGCGGTACGCCTGGGTGCGCGCGCCAAGGACGGAACCCGCGTTGACGAATGGATCGCCGGCATCCTGAGCACCGATGACCGCACACCGGTGGTGTGGCAGGTCCTTCCCAGCTGAGCTGGCCGCAGCTACCCGGCCGAGTCCACCGCCCCGGCCGAGCCAGACGCGCCACCCGACTGAGCGAGCCGCGCCTACCCGTCTTCGCGGCCGGGTCGCACGAGCTGCTCAAACTTCTCGAGGCGTGATCGCTTGTCGACCGCTTCGCTGTGTTCGAGCAGTCGGCGCAACGCCCAGTCGATGCGGGCAAGCGCCAGGACCGCGTCGAGGGAGCTCGGGCTCCGCAGCGATGCGTCGCGAAGGTGATCGACGATGAGAGGGAGCGCGCCGCTTGAGTCGGCGGTGCCGTCGACGTGCTCGCCGTGCAGGATTCGCTGCGCTGCTCGTGCCGTCTGACGGACCTCTTCGACCGCCTGTCCCAGAGCCTTCTCGGCGACCTTCTCGTCTGCCTGCGGTGTCTGCTCGCCAACCACGGCCTGTACGAGACGCGCGGCAGCCCGGCTTGCGGTGAACATGTCGTGGACGGCGTCGCTCCCCTGGTGCGGGCCCCGCACAGCCAACGCCGCCGACATCGCCGAGACTGTCTTGTCGACCGCAGACTGCGCGTCGTCGAGGGCACCGAGGAGCGACATGACGCGCTCGGGATCGCGCTGCTGCCCCGCCGCGATGGCGCTGAGTAGGGCGTCAAGCGCATCGAAATACGCATCGACCTTGGTGAGGAGCGCGGGACGCGAAGTAGCCGAGAAAATCAGGTACGCACAAAGGACTCCGATCACCGCGCCGGAGATCGTTTCGATGAGCCGAACCTCGAGGATCGAACCCCCGAGCACCCCAAGCAATCGGTACAGGGCGACGAGCATCATGGTCGTGAATATCGCCTGATACAGGTAGCTGAGCGTTCCGAAGTAGCGCATGCCGAACACCGCGACGATGCAAATCGCAATCAAGACGGCGTTGTTGCTGCCCGCCAGCGTGACGACGCCAACCCCAAGGACGATGCCGATCGCGGTGCCCGCCACGCGGCGGTATGCGCGCGTGAAAATGCTGCTGCGGGTGTTGCCGCCGATGAAGATCACGAAAGCCGTCATGACTGCCCAGTACCACCGAGAGGCCGAGATCATCTCGCCAACGCCGGCCGCGAGCAGTGCTGCGATCGTCGCTTGTACTGCCATGCGAGTGGTCGGTGCCCACGAATGCCACGGCTTCCAGCTCCATCTGCGCGCACCGGATCGGGATGCCCCTGCCGGCCTCCGTTCAATCGCCGGCGCCGTCGCCGGTCGGGCTTGGGTGATCGCCGATGCCTCGCCCGCAGCCGTCGCGGATGCCTCGCCCGCAGCCGTCGCGGATGCCTCGCCCGCTGCAGTGACGGATGCCGCGACTTCCGCCGCCGGCACGCCCCCCGATGCTGTGCCCGCTTTTTCGTGCAGCGGATGCGACAGGTCGATGTCGCGCAAACGCGCATGGGCGACCGCACTGCGCGCGAGCAGATACGCCTCGAGGTCGCCGTCCTGGGTATCGCCCTGGTGGAGCAGGTCGGCCGCAACGTCGCGGGCGGCGCGATACCGATAGGGCGCGGCCCGGTCATCGAGAATCGTCATCAGCGCCTGTTCCGCGCGCTCTACCTCACGACGCGACGCCGAATTCGGGGCATCCGTGGGGCCCGAAGCTTCCGAAGCAACTGAACCGTCCGAACCCCCGGAATCACTCAAAACGCCCGAAGCACCCGAGGCACCCGAAGCAGGCGAACCGTCCGAACCACCCGGCCCCTTCAAACCCTTCACGACGTGCAAGACCTTCGACGCCGTCGCAACCCTCGACGGCGCGTGGCGCGCACGCTCATAGCAGGCCTCTTCGGTGTCGACCCGGGCGTCGAGAACCTGCTCCGCCAGAGCCTGTTTGCCGATGGCGACGTGCCGCTCGGTTTGAAACCGGTCCTGCCACGACGTAATCGCGGCACCCACCGTGTCGAGCCGAGCAAGCGCTAAGCGAAGCGAATGCCGCTCGTCGACGCGCCCCGGCGGAGGCAACGCCGCATGGATCGCGGCCGCAGACCCGGCGCGAAGCCCCTTCAAGAGCACCTCAAGCTCGCGCCTCGGACGCCGCAGCAGCAACACGAGGCGCATCAGCAGTTGCGAAGCCGCGGCAACGGTCGCGATGAGGCAGAAGACAAGGAGCTCGTCGGGTGCGGGCTTCACGAACAGCGTGAAGAAGTAGCCCATGAAGCTGATCGCCCCAATCGCCGCGGCACGGGGGCCATATTTGCGCACCCAGATAGCGGCACCGGTCATCAAGATGAACCCCGCGCTCACAAGCGGCGGTTGCACTGACAGCGCCGCGGCGGCAAGCACCGAGAGCAGGAGCGCCGGGATCAGCAGCGCCGAGGTGACCGTGCGCTTGGGCGCCGTCGCATCGGTAACCATGCTGCCTGCCTGCACGGAGAGCATGATCGACACCGACAAGAGGCTCGTTTCGGCGTGCAGCACTCGCACCGCGAAGTCGCCAAAGAGCGCGCTGAGCAGCACCCCGGTCGTGACGGCGAGGGCAACGGTGAGCCGGGCGTGCGCGGGATCCTGCCCCGAAATCACGTCAGACCAGCGGCTCCGTGCGTTCACTCTGCTCCCCTACCGGACGAACGCCCCAAAAGACCAGGGCTTCGCGAGGCGTTCGTTGCCCGCCGCGCACCTCGCCGTTCGCCGTCGAAGCGACCCGACACTCCCATGTTGTGGTGGCACGAAGCGGTTCAACCTCGGCGGTCTAACGAATTCACCCGGGTTCTCACCCAACCGCTCACCCAAACCGGCGATCCACACCGGCGATCCACACCGGCGATACTGAGCGCGCACGACCCGCGAACCCGAGGCGCCAGCACTAGGTGACGTCGTCGTCAACCCAATCCAGCGACTTTGTGACCGCCTTCTCCCACATGCGCAGCAGCCGCGCGCGCTCCGCCTCCGCCATCTGCGGTCGCCAGCGCTGGTCCTCGGCCCAGTGTGCGCGAAGCTCGTCGAGCCCTGACCAAAATCCAACCGCGAGCCCCGCCGCGTATGCCGCCCCGAGCGCGGTCGTTTCGATGATCTTCGGTCGTACGACCGGCACGCCGAGCACGTCGGCCTGAAATTGCATCAGCAGGCCGTTGCGGGTCATCCCCCCGTCGACACGCAGTTCGCGAAGCGGCACACCAGTGTCTGCCACCGCGGCGTCGATCACGGCACGGGTCTGAAATGCGGTGGCCTCCAACGCCGCACGGGCGATGTGCCCACGATTCACGAAGCGGGTGAGGCCCACGAGCGCGCCACGTGCATCCGCCCGCCAATAGGGTGCGAACAGCCCAGAGAATGCCGGCACAAAATACGCACCACCGTTGTCGTCGACGCTGGCGGCCAACCGCTCCACGTCGTCTGAGGATGAGAACATCCCGAGGTTGTCGCGCAGCCACTGCACGAGCGAACCGGTAACCGCGATCGACCCTTCGAGCGCATAGTGCGCGGCACCGTCGCCGAGGCGATACGCGACCGTCGAGATGAGTCCATGCTGCGACCGAACGATCTGCTCACCGGTGTTGACGATCAGAAAGTTGCCGGTGCCGTAGGTATTCTTCGACTCGCCCACGCCAAATGCGGCCTGTCCGAAGGTCGCCGCCTGCTGGTCGCCCAGGATGCCCGCAATCGGCAACCCGCGCGCCGCCGCGGGCTGCACCACATGGCCGACCACCTCGGACGACGACCGAATCTCGGGCATCATCGACCGCGGAACCCCAAACGCCTCGAGCAACTCATCAGACCAATCGAGGCTCTGCAGATCGGCCAGCAACGTGCGGCTCGCATTCGTCACATCGGTCGCGTGCACCGCGCCCGCATCCCCACCGCCGCCGCGCGTGAGATTCCACAGTACCCAGGTGTCGGGCGTCCCAAAGAGCAGGTCTCCGGCCTCGGCAGCCGCACGCGCACCGGGCACGTGCTCGAGCATCCACGCAATCTTCGAGGCCGAAAAGTACGTCGCCAACGGCAGACCGGTGGATGCCACAAACCTGTCGACACCGGCATCCGCCGCAAGTGCATCGATCAGTGGTTGCGTGCGTGTGTCTTGCCAGACGATCGCGTTGTAGATGGGCGTGCCGGTGTGCCTGTTCCAGACGATGGCGGTCTCGCGCTGATTTGTGATGCCGATGCCGGCGAGGTCGCTCGCCTGCACCCCGGCGGTTTCGAGGGCCGCCGTGATCACCCACTGCGTGTTCGCCCAGATTTCTGCCGGGTCGTGTTCGACCCAGCCCGGGCGCGGAAAGATCTGCTCGTGCTCGCGCTGCGCAACGCCGGCGATCGTCGCGTCGTGGGTGAACAGGATCGCCCTCGTACTCGTGGTGCCCTGGTCGATCGCCATTACGTACTTCGCCACAGCACCCCTGCTCACATTGTCACGCCCGCAGGCACTTCTTCTTCGACACGATATCGCCCCTGCCGCTCGAGCATCGCCAGCACGGCCTCCTCCTCGCGTGCGATGTCGTCCTCGTCCCAGCCGAGGGTGTCGGCGATCGTTTCGGCCACGTCTCGCACCGTTTCGGCACCCGCGTCGCCCGTGAAGACGAGGCTCGTGCGCCGACGCAAGAGGTCGTCGAGGTGCACGACGTGTTCGGTGGCTGCAAGATGGCGCAGTTCAGCGGTGCTGTAGGCCGCGGCATCCCGAATCGGACGATCTGTCTCATCAGCCGAAATTGCGGCGATGACCTCGGTCGCGCGCGTGCCGTAGCGCGCAAGCAGGCGGGCGGCACGTTCGCGGCCCACACCCGCAGAGTTCGTTGCGAGCCAGCGGCGCAGGGCGCGTTCGGTGCGCGGATACCCCGCCCCACCGCCGATCGCAACGCCCTTCGTGCTCGACACCCGCTGCGCCCGCAGGATGCCAAGGGCCTCGTTGCTCAGGTGCTCGGCGAGGGCGCGGAATGTGGTCCATTTGCCGCCGATGAGGTTGAGCACCTGGGTCGTGCCGGTGGTTGCGAGGCTCGCGCGCTCGATCCGGTAGTCGCGCGAGACGAAGCCGGGCGATAGATCGCCGTGCCCGGGAAGCGGCCGCACGCCCGCAAAGCGGTACACAATGTGCGATCGATCCACGTAAATATCGGGAAACACGTGACGCACGAGCCCAAAGAAGTAGTCAACCTCGTCTTCGGTGCAGACGATCGGGTCGTGCATGTCGTGCTCGAGGTCGGTGGTGCCCACGAGCACGCGCCCGTTGAGCGGATAGATCAGCACGATGCGCCCGTCGCTGTGCTCGAAGAAGATCTCGCGCCCACCGGTCGCGGCGAACAGCTCGGGGTGGTCGAGCACGATGTGTGAGCCTTTTGTGCCGCCCATAAAGTGCGTGTCGCGGCCCAGCGCTTCGTTGGTGAGGTCTGTCCACGGGCCTGAGGCATTAATGATGACGGATGCCGTCAGCACAGCCTCCTCGCCGGTGACAACATCGCGCACGCGAATGCCCCCGGCATCCACACCGATCGCCTCAACGTAGTTGGCCGCTCGCGCGAGCGCGCCCGACCCCATCTCGGCACCGCCAGGGCCAAGCGCACCCGGTGCGCGCCCCGCTTTCATTCCGTCGTGCAGCACATCGAGCGCGAGGCGTTCAGGGTCGTGCATCGACGCGTCGTAGTAGGTCGCGGTGTACCGGATATCGGGGTTCAGCCGCGGCAGCTTTTCGAGTGAGCGGCGGCGGCGCAAGAACTCGTGACGCGGCACGCGGCCCCCACCCCGCGAGAACGAGTCGTAGATCACGAGGCCCACCTTGATGAGGACGGCGCCACGTTCGCGCGGCTTGCCGGCGCCGTGCCGGAGAAAGCGCAGCGGCGCGCTGAGCACGCCAGAGAACGTGGAGAAGATCGGCACGGTCGTCTTCAACGGCTTGACGTAGTGCGGTGCGATCTGCAGCAACCCGTTGCGCTCGGTGACCGACTCGTGCACGAGACGAAACTCGCCATTTTCGAGATAGCGGATGCCGCCATGAATCATGTGCGACGACGCCGACGACGCACCGCTGACGTAGTCCGCGCGCTCGATCAGCATGACGTCGATGCCCTGCATCGCGAGGTCACGCATCGTGGCGATGCCGTTGATCCCCCCGCCAATGACCAGCACCTGCGCTGAAGGTCGCTCCACAAGCCTTGCGAATGCGCCCCGCCTTCGCACTGGTCCTGCCGTCATCGATGCCCCCTTCGATTGCGCCTCCTCCCATCTTCTGTGGGGATCCCCGATCTCGCAACCGCGGGCATCCGACCCGCCTATCGCGACCCAAGATGGTGACCGAAACGCAACACCACCCCGCGTGGCGACTAGACTCAGATGAGTAACGTGCTCCGGGGTCGGTGAGAGTCCGAACCGGCGGTGAAAGTCCGCGAGCCGAGGCATCCATGCGTTTTCGACGCATCGCCACGGCTGATCCGGTGAAATTCCGGAACCGACGGTTATGCGTGCAACCAGGTTGCGCGCGAGTCCGGATGAGAGGCGCACGTGTGGGTGTCTTTGTGAACCCATAGCGCGTCGCGTGAACCCCGGAGTGCCTCAAGACAGAGGGAACGATGACCGGAATCACGCAGGCAGAACGCAGCGCCATGGTGCGCGCGTTCGACCTCGCCCGTCGTGGCCCGCTCGGCATCAACCCGCAGGTCGGCTGCGTGCTCCTCGATGCGAACGGCACGGTGATTGCCGAGGGCTGGCACCTCGGTGTCGGGATGCCACATGCCGAGGTTGCCGCGCTCGCATCGTTGCCCGCGGGCGGCGCACAGGGCGCAACTGCGGTGGTGTCACTCGAACCGTGCAACCACACCGGGCACACCGGACCTTGCAGCGAGGCGCTCCTCGCGGCCGGCGTTACCCGGGTGGTGTACTCGGTGACCGATCCCGGCACCGACTCCAGCGGGGGCGGCGATCGACTTCGCGAAGCCGGTGTCGCCGTCGAGTGCGGCGTCATGCGCGAAGAGGGCGAGGCTCTGCTCGGCCCATGGCTCATCGCCGCACGGCTCCGCCGCCCGCACGTCACGGTCAAGTGGGCGCAGAGCCTCGACGGCCGCGCGGCCGCCACCGACGGCACCAGCCAGTGGATCACCGGCCCCGAAGCCCGCGCCGACGTGCACCGCCGCCGGGCCGCCGCACACGCGGTCATCGCCGGCACCGGCACGATTCTCGCCGACGACGCCGCCCTCACCGCACGCGATGCGGCCGGGGCGCTGCTTCCGACGCAACCCGTGCCCGTCGTTGTCGGCACACGCGCGGTTCCCCCGCATGCGGCCGTGCGGGCGCACCCGCGCGAGCCCATCTTCTTGCCCGGCCCAGACCTGCGGGTTGTGCTTGCCGAGTTGTATGGGCGGGGCATCCAGAGCGTCTTCGTCGAAGGCGGGCCCACGCTCGCGAGCGCATTCATTCGTGAAGGCCTCGCCGATGAGCTGCTCGTCTACACAGCACCCATGCTGCTCGGCGGACCGCGCGGTGCGCTCACCGACATCGGCGTCGACACCATCACCGACGCGCACCGCCTATGCATCAGCGAGGTGCAGCGCGTCGGCGACGACCTGCTGATCATTGCGAGCCCAGCGGATGCCGCGGCCTCGCGCAGCGGTACCGCCAGCGCACCGAGTCCCAGCGCACCCAGTCCCAGCGCACCCAGTCCCAGCGAAGTCACTCCCAATGAAGGGCACGATTGATATGTTCACCGGAATCGTCGAAGAGCTCGGCCGCATCACGGCCATCGAGCGCACGGCAGATGCCGCCCGGCTCACGATCGATGCGCCCCTGAGCGTTTCGGATGCCGCGCACGGCGACTCAATTGCGGTCAGCGGCGTATGCCTGACCGTTGTCGAGCGCGAGGGCGACACGTTCACCGCCGACGTCATGCAGCAGACGCTCGATATGTCGACACTCTCGGCCGCGGCCGTCGGCTTGGCCGTCAACCTCGAACGCGCGACCTCGGTGGGCGATCGCCTCGGCGGCCACATCGTGCAGGGTCACGTCGACGGCACCGGCACGGTCCTCTCGATCGAGGAGGGCGGCGCGTGGCGCGTCGTTCGCATCTCGCTCGATCGCGCACTCGCGCCGCTCGTCGTCGACAAGGGCTCAATCGCCGTCGACGGAGTCTCGCTCACCGTCTCATCGGTCAGCCCCGCAGCCGAGCCAGCGCAGTGGTTCGAAGTCTCACTCATTCCCGAAACGCTCGTTGCCACCACCCTCGGCGCGCGCGTTGCTGGCGACTCCGTCAACCTTGAAACCGACATTCTTGCCCGTCACGTACAGCGAATGCTGTCGTTCGGGCGGCCCGATGTATCCATCTCACCTGAGAATCACACAGAAGGAGGCTCGCGATGAGCCTGTCAACAATTCCTGAAGCACTCACCGCCCTCAAGGCAGGTCGACCGGTCATCGTCGCTGACGACGAGAACCGCGAGAACGAGGGCGACATCATCATTTCGGCCGAGCTCGCAAGCCCCGAGTGGATCGCGTGGATGGTGCGCTGGACCTCCGGCCTCATCTGCGCACCGATGCCCGGCGACATCGCCGATGCTCTCGATCTGCCGCCGATGGTGGCCCGCAACGAAGACATGCGCTCAACGGCATACACCGTGAGTGTGGATGCCGCCGACCGTCGTGATTCAACCGGCATCAGCGCATCCGACCGCGCGAACACGCTCAACGTGCTGGCAAACCCCGCTTCTACGCAGGCGAGCCTGATCCGCCCCGGCCACATCCTCCCGTTGCGTGCGGTCGATGGTGGCGTCCGTGACCGCGCCGGTCACACCGAGGCCGCGGTCGAGCTCATGCGCCTGGCCGGTCTGCACCCGGTGGGAGCAATCGCCGAGGTGGTCGACCACGACGGCAGCATGATGCGCATGCCGGGGCTTTTCGAGCTCGGCGAGCGTGACGGCATCCACGTCATCACAATCGAGCAGCTCATCGAATACCTCGACGAGCACGAGCCGCGTACCGAAGACGAGGGCGCGCCCCGCCGTCTCGTGAGCCTGCGCGCCGAATCGACCGTGCCGACGACGCACGGCGAGTTCCGCTTTCTTGCGTACAAGGATCGCCAGACCGGCACCGATCACCTCGCGGTGATCTCGGGCGATATCGGCGACGCGCCGCTCGTGCGCGTGCACTCCGAATGCCTGACCGGCGAGGCGTTCCACTCGCTCAAGTGCGAGTGCGGCTGGCAGCTGGATGCGGCACTCGACGCAGTTGCGGCCGAAGGCGGCATCGTCATCTACATGCGCGGGCATGAGGGTCGCGGCATCGGCCTCATCAACAAGCTGCGCGCCTACAGCCTGCAGGAGCAGGGCCTCGACACCGTCGATGCAAACCTTGCCCTCGGGTTCCCGATCGACTCGCGCGATTACGCGGCGGCCGCCGGCATCCTGGGCGATCTCGGCGTGGGTGCCGTCCGGCTGCTCACCAACAACCCCGACAAGGTTGCGCAGCTGCGCGAGCTCGGGGTGAACGTGGTGGAGCAGGTGCCGTTGCTCGTCGGTGTTGGCGCCAACAACCACCAGTACCTGGTCACCAAGCGCGAGCGCATGGGCCACACCATCGGCGAACAAGAACTCAACGACGCCTTCGACGGCGCGCCACGAAAGGGCAACGCATGAGCGGGCACGGAGCAGCAGAGCGCACACACATCGACGCGAAGGGCCTCCGGGTCGTGATCATCGCCGGGACCTGGCACGAGGTGATCTCTGACGGCCTCATTGCGGGTGCAGTGCGGCAATTGGATGCCTCTGGTGCCACGTATTCACTCGTGCGCGTGCCGGGCAGCTTCGAGCTGCCAGTGGCCGCAAAGGCCGCGCTTGAGGCTGGCGCTGACGCGGTGGTGGCGCTCGGCGTGATCATCCGTGGCGGCACGCCGCACTTCGAGTTCGTCTCGGCCGCGGCGACGGATGGTCTCACTCGCGTCGCGCTCGACACCGGCAAGCCGGTCGGGTTTGGCGTGCTCACGCTCGACGACGAAGCGCAGGGCATCGACCGCGCCGGGTTCCCCGACTCGGCAGAAGACAAGGGCGGCGAGTCGGCGCACGCCGCGATCGCGACCGCACTGGTGTTGCGCGACCTGCGCGCGGGCGCGTAGTACCAAGAAAACGACGGGAGGGTGGATGCTTCGGCATCCACCCTCCCGTCGTTCAAGTGCGTGTTACGGCTTCCAGATCATCAGCACGACCACGGCCAGCAGGAGCAGTGCGGCCACGCCGCTGCTCCCCGCGATGGCGCCGTAGCCCGAGGGCTTCGTGCCGGGGGTCGATCCGTCGACCTCTGCGGCTGCCTTGTTCATCTGCGCCACGACGAACATCGTGAGAATGAACGCGAGGGCATAGAGGATGACCGACCACAGGATCCACGGCGTCATGAAGCTGATGCCCCATGCCTTGCCCGACATGCCGAGGATGCCAAACCCGAAGACGAAGACGAGTAGCGAGAGCCACGTGAAGATCGAGGTCGACTTGGCGAGCGTGCGAACCTGCGCACCGTTGCCGGAGCGAAGGGCGCGAAGACCCGTCATTGGAAGGATTGCCATTGGCCCGACGATAAATACCGCCGAGGCGACGTGAAGAATGCTGAGCACTGTGTCCATAGGGCCCAGCTTACGCCGTCACACTGCACAGCAATGGGTGCGTGTCGGTCACCTGGCCCGCCTGCGAACTGCTCGCCGGCACCTGCGCCAACTCGCGCTGCACAGCAACGACCGCGATCCATGCCCCGATGACGATACCGAGGAGCACGGCCGCGACCGCCGCGAGAATCATGCGCCTCCGGCCGCGGCTTGGCGCGCGCTTCTTCGGGGCGAACACGGGCGTTGGCCGCGGCTGAAAGGAGTCACTGGCGGGGTCGATCCTCACACCCCCGAGTCTTCGCGGTGCTGCACGCCCGTGCCCTCGTGCGGGGGCTCGGCTGCGGCATCCCACAACCGGATCGCCGACACCGGCAGCGGCCCCGCCAGGTCGACGCGCCACACCAGGTCGAGCGTGGCCGAGCCGCCACCACCGTAGGGCACGAGCGAAACCGGCGCATCTGCCCGAAACTCGAGGTCGGCTTCGAGTCGCTCCGGAAGCACGAGCAGGCTCTGCACGTGCTCGTGATAGCCCTCCTGCACCTGCCGCTCCGACATGCTCACGGCGCTGAGCGGCGTGACCGGGTCGCGGCGGCCGGCGAGCGAGCCGAGCAGGAAGTCATCCCATGGCAGGTCTTCGACGGCCCCACCCACGACGTCCGTGGAGGCAATCTCGCGCAGCGGGTTGTCGCCAACCGGGTGCACAAGCGGGCGGCTTCCGTGCAGCGCCGAGCGCTGGATCGACGCCATCAGCTCGCGCAGTCGCGGTGCGGCGACGCGCTGCAGTACGGCCTCGTTGCCCATGTTTTCGCGCAGCATCTCGCGGGTGTGGTTCGACGAATGCGGCAAGTCCTCGTCGAGCGCGGCGAGCCCGAACGATGCCGAGCCCTGCCCGAGTTCGGCGGCAACCTCGGCGATCAGCGCCGTAAAGGCTTGCTGGCGCCAGCCCCGCACGACAAGCCGCTCCTTCGTCATGCGCTTGAGCCGGGTCGCGGCCGCATGGTCTTCGTCTTGCACCTGCCCGATCTGCATCGCGAACGGCATCGCGTCGCGCGCCCCCGCATAGGAGGGCCGTTGCGACCATTCTTCGGGGACGAGCCATGGCCGATGGATGCCGCGTGCCAGCAGCACGAGCCAATCAACCGTCTGCCGGTGCAGCGACCCAAGGCGCGCGACCTCGATGCGAGCGTGCACGGAGCCCTGCGAGACCCGCGTGAGATGCACCTGTGCAAGGTCGATGCGCCGTTGGAACTGTGACCAACCTCGGTGGTACGTCGCGAGCGCGATGAGCGTCAAGACAACCGCGGCGAGCGCCGCCACCGTGAAGATGGTCGGGTCGTTGGGGTACCAGGACGCGTTTGGGCGAAGGTCTTCGAACCACACGGGGAGCAGAATGAGGAGCGCGGCAACGGCCACGATGATCAGCCAGCCCACCAGCATGGTGAGGTGAAAGCGCTTGCGCAGGGCAATCAGCGCGCCGGGCTTCTGCACGTCGAGCGCGTCGATGCCCTGGGCGAACGAGTCGGCCGCGGCCTGGGCGCCACGGCGCTCGTGTGCAAGGCGTGCGAGCAGGCGCCACACGAACGAGCGTTCGTGGCGCACGGCCCAGACGTCGAAGCTCTCGACCGCCGCGGCGGACGCGATGCGCGCCGCAGCGACTTCGCGCTCATGCGCCTCGGCCGCTGCAAGTCGAGCTTCGGCAGCCGCGATGGATGCCTCGAGGCGCGGGTCGCGGGCGGGTGCTGACGCTGCGGCTGGTGCTGGTGCTGCTGCTGCTGGCGTGCCAGGCTCCTCGGCATCCACGCTCGTTGCAGTCTCGGCCGTGGGTTCGACACCCGCTTCGTTGTCGATGTCGGTGTCGGTGTCCGGATCGGTAGCTGCTTCGGCCTCGGCTTCTGCCTCTGCTTCTGCTTCTGCTTCTGCCTCTGCTTTCAGCGCGGCCCGAGTAAGGGGAGTTTCGGTCTTCTCCTCCACGCCATTCGTGTCGTCAGTGTCGTCGCGGTCGTCGCTGTCATCCGCGTCGTCGTCGTTGGGTGAAACGCCGGGCCCGTTCACGACGTCGGCCGTCGGAGCGGCGTCAGCCGCGGCAGCACCGTTGCCAGCGGCATCCGCGTCAGACTCAGCGATCGCGATCGAAATCGTGCCGTCGAGCACGCTCTGCCACTCGCCCACCTCGCGCTGATGATGCAGCTCAGCGACCGTGCGCTGGGCAAGCGTCAACTGGGCCTCGGCCTGCTCCTGATCGTTCGCGCTCCGCACCGCAGACTCTACGAGCACCGCGCGCGGGTTCTCGAGCGCGATGTCGTGCCAGCCAATCGGCGCCCCGCCGGCCCGGGCAGCCCCGTCGGGGGGCGACCACAGCTCGTCGGGTGCTTCAAACACATCGCTGACCCGGCCAAACACCGGGACCTTACCCTCGACCTCGGCGAACCCGAGGTCGCTCAGATCTGAACTTCCGTCGAGCGAGCCAAACACGAGCTCGCGCAGGCGGGTCCACAAGCGTGGGGTGGTGTGCTGCTGCCCGACGCCAACCGGACCAGCCATCATGGCGCGCGCGGCCTGCTCATGTTCGAGGACGCGTCCGCGTTCGAGCAGCAGGAGCCGGTCGCGCAGATCGAATGCCTGATCGAGGTCTTCGCCTACGACGTGCGTGCCGTCATCGCCGTGGAGGCGACGTGTGAGCGAGCGAGCCGTGCTCGAGGTGACCCAGCGCCACGTCCAGCGCGGCATGCCCGCGAGCTTGTCACCCGAGAACGAGAAGAAGCTGCCGAACTGCGCACCGATGCCGATGCGGCGCTGCGGCGGGTCGGCCACCACCGCGGGTGGGTGAAAGGCGAGCGCGGCGGCGTCGAGCGAGAGCACCGCGTCGACCATCGCTGCGGTGAACCCGGCAACGTCACCGTCGTCGATGTAAAACGTGCCCTCTGGTGGTGATCCAACGCTGGGATCGATCAGGAGCGAGTCGGCGCGGCCTGCTTCTTCGAGCACGCCGGCGGCGGTCCGTCGACCGATCGATTCGGTGAGCACCGCGTTGAGGAAGACCCGCGAGACCCACACGCTACCGACGCCTGAGGTCTGGCTCGGGAAAAGCTCGAAGGTGCCCTTCTCGACGCCGCTCCAGAGCCCTGCAACGCTCGCGAGGTGCATCAACACAAAGCCGACGAAACGGTCGTTGTCGCGCACAAACGCGTCACCTGACCACGGGCTCGAGCGGTCTTCGGGTGAGGCCACCACGACCGTGCCATATTCTTTGACCGCCCAGTCGACGCGCGTTTGCAACTGAAACTCGCTGGGGGCGCAAATGAGCGTGACCCGAGCGAGGTCGGTGGCACGGTCGGCCACATTCGCGGTGGGCGTCGCCATCGGCATCGACTGGCTGAGGGTTGCGGCAACGGTGTCGGCGATGCCGTCTTGCTCAGCATCGAGCTCGCGCGATGCGCTCGCCGATCGCAGCTTGATCATGCGCACGAGCCGGAGCTCTTCGCGCGCGAGGGTCTCGAATAGGTCGACCTCGAGCGTGACCAGTTGTTGCTCACGCCCGACGCCCAGCACGGTTGCACCGATGACCGCGGGGCCGCCGGTGCCGATGGAGACCCGCTCGGGCAGCACCCACAGCGCCGGGCCGAGCAGACCCATTTGGGTCCATTGCGCGGCGCGCTCAAGCACGGCGAGACCCTGCTTGCCGCTCGGCAGCAAGATCACACTGGCTTTGCCGCCCGGCCAGAACCGTTGCGTCACGCTAAACGCCCGTGTCCGGGGCACGCGTCGACATCACCGAGGAGGTGAGGTCGTCGAGTGCCGTCAAGATGAGGTCGCGAATCTCCCAGCTCACCGGGTAGTCGTACACCGACTCGAGGAAGTCGTGATTGACGACGCCCTCCGTGAACGCGACGGTCTGCTGACGGAAGAACTCGCTCAGGGCAAGCTGACGCGACTCGAGGCTGCCCGCGCTTCCGCCGGCACGTCCCTCGTCGGGCAACGCCGATCCTTCGGGCACCCGGCCATTTTGCACCCAGTTCATCAGCACGGGCGCCATCTCGAGCCGTGGTCCACCGAGCGCCTTGAGCGCTTGGTAGCCCGCGAGCGGCTCGAGCGAGCCTTCCGAGTTGCACAGCGCCAAAGCGATCGTGAGCGACTGCATCACGACGCCCGGGAAGTCCGCGGCGGGTGCATTCCGGGGGTGCAGAAGCGGATGCGGGAACCACACGTCGCTTCGACGCTCCGAGTCCCACACCCCAAGCTTCGGGCCACGCTCGCTGGTCTCGGTTGGCGCTTTCAGCCAGCCCAACGCCTTGGCGACATACCAGCCACGAATCATCGCGCGCGTGACCTGCGGGTCGGCCGGAATGGCTTCTTCGAGCAGCCGGCTCTTCTTGAACTGCCAGAACGATTCACGGGCATCCTGCGAGTGCGACTGGGCAAGCCAGTCCCGGGCGATGGGTTCCATCACCGAATCCATCACGATCGGCTGGTAGGGGAATCCAGACATCGCGAATACCTCGATGCCGTCGACACGGGCGTCATGGAACCAACCGTCAGAGACAGCGTCATCCCAGAAGCCCATGTTGCCAAGCACCGTCTTCGTGACGGCGTACATTTCGGTGCCCTCCTTGAAGGGGATCGAGCTGAACACGAGCCCGGTGGAGTCACCGATCGCCTTGTCATGCACGATCCGAAGGAGCGACGGGTTGAGCTTGACCAGCGGTTCGCTCGCGCCGAGAGCCGCCGTGAGCTGCTCGCGATACTTCTCGCGACGGCGACCGAACACGTCGGGCGGCAACTCGACGTCGTCGAAGAACGTCATCAGGTCTTCGGTGACATAGGCGTTGAAGGGCGTACCTTCGCGGCGCATCCACGCACGCGCGCGCTGCACGTAGGTATCGGGTTGCGCGGCCATCGCGAAGCGCGGCGCCTGCTTCGTGCGGGAGGTTCCGTCGGTCAGGACCGAGGGCACCCAGGTGCGGTTGATCGAGACCAGGGCCCATGACGTGTCGGAATCCTGGTCAACATCGTTGGGCGCCTCACCGACGATGAGCTCGGAGATGACCCCAAGGATGGCGTCACCGAAGCGGGTTGCAGGGCCACCGGCGCTTGCGCGCACGAGCCGGTCGAACTCCGTCGGGTATTCGGTGTGCTCGACCAGGAGCCGCTCATTCGGTGCCGGTTCGTACTTGCGCGGCACGGTCGTGTCTTCGCGCGTGGGCCAGAAGGGATACCCGTTGTCACGGTCATCGCTGGTCTTCGGCGCCTTCGCACGCTGGCCAAGCTCGTCAAGCGTGCTCTGCAAATAGTGGCGCAGCGGCCCCAAGAAGTCGGTGCGAAGCTCCGAGATCAGCTGCGCGGCCGAGGACCGCAGCTTTGCCTCGCTCGCCCAGCGCAGTCCCTGGCCGATGCGCTCGATGGCGCCCGCCACCGCGTCTTGATCGGGACGAATCGACTGCTGGTTGGGAGCGGACTGCAGCTCCTGGCTCACCAAGGAGTTGAGCTGCTGGACCCAGCCGTGACGAGTACCCGCCTCGGCGATGAGACTGTCGGACGCGGCCTTGAGGTCGCCCTCGAGCTGGTGCAACATCTTGATGACCACGGGCAACCCGGAGCTCGAGATGTAGCGGGCAATCGTGTGCAGAATGTTGGAGGGCACCGACGCGATCCAGGCATCCAAATTCGCCTGTCGCGCCTGCTGATCACGCAGCAACAGTGCCGGGGCACGGTAGGTGTATTCGATGAGCAGGCGCTCGGACCACGAGCTGATGTCGAGCCCGCCGTTGCGATCGAGCTGTGCCGGATCGGCAAGGCGCGCCTGCACCTCGTGTTCGAGGCTCGCCACCAGGTTGTTGATCATGTCGCCGGCGCGGAGCGCGTCGACGACGTCGTTGTGCTCCTCGGTGTCTTCGTTCAGGCGCAGCTCGGTGATGAAGCGCTGGTACGCCTCGGAGGCGCGGACGGCAACCCACTCTTCCTCGGTACGCTGCATGAATTGTTTGTCGTCTTCGATGTGCGCAAACAGCATGCGATCCACCGAGGAACGCGCGAAGCGCTCCGCCGAGTATTCAAGAAACTTCTCGCGGCCGAGCGTCACGCGGCCAAAGCCGATCGACGAGAACGGCGGCGAATTGCGCGCCGGGCTCATCAGGCCAGTGGCGTCGCTGAGCACGCTGGCGCCCACCCGACTCTGCCAGTTGCCGGTGGCATAGGCCGTGATCTCGTCTTGCACACGGTCGTCGGTCATCCACGCCGTGAGGCTGGTCGCGACGGCGTCGTAGACGGCACTCTGGTCGGCGAATGTCACCTTCGAGTTGCTTCGCCCGATGATGAATGGATACGCCGCCCCGACGTTGTCCATCGCCCCGCCATACGAGGGCGCGATGCCCTGGTTCTTGAGGAGTTCAAGCGTTGACTGCGAGGGCGTGTCGGTCCAGAACCCGTTCATCGTTTCCGCGATCGCGGCGATGGCGTTGCCGGGCATTCCGGCGGTCACCGGGAGCTGGTCAAACACATCCGGCGCGTACAGCATGCTGAAGAACTGGTTCGACCAGGGGTACTGTTTCGCGGTCGACTTCACGACCTCGATCACATCGAGGAACTGTCCCGCGCCAGAACCACCGGCGATCGACGAGATAACAATGACCGTGGGCGAGCTTGATGCGGCGCCGTCGTCGCGCGCACGGAGGGCGCGGCCGAGGGTCTGCAGCTGCGCGAGCGCCTGCGCGTCACCGAGGCGACCGATCGCCGCACGGGCCGCCGCCGCGATCTCTTTCGTCGACGAGAGCGCGACGGCGCGGCCGACGGCACGGTACTGGCCGGCACCCTTGGTGACGTCGACGCGCACGATCTGTGGGTCGGGCAATTGCCGCTGGATGTCTTTGTGCACGCTCGCGTTCGTGGCGTGTGCGCGCTCGATTGAGCGGTACACGGTGTCGTAGGTCGCCCCTGCGCTCACCAGCCCCTTGTATTCCTGCGGCGGAAGGAAGGGGATGGCATAGTCGATGCCGTCCTGCACCGTCGGCGTATCGAAGTGCAGAAACTGCCATGCGTCCGGGATCCCACCGCGCCAACCCACCTGCTGCAGCTTGAGCTCGAGTTGGTACTTGATGCCGCGCAGAGTCTTTCCACCGGAGCCGCCGACGCCGATGATGAGGAACGGTCTAAGCATGGTTTCGCCTTCTGAGTAGGTGTGGTCAGGTGCAAGATCAGTTGTGCCCGGCGCAGGATGCGCGAGGTACACGGCTACCCGCCGCGCGAGGGCGGAGGCGGCGGCGGGGGCGGGCCGCCCCGGGAGGGCGGGGGCGGCGATCCACCAACGCCTGGCGCGGGCGGCGCTCCGTTGCCACCGGGGCCCGGCGGGATCGCCCCGCCGTCGCGCGCGGGTGGCGGCGGCGTGGCTCCCCCACCGCTGCGCGGGGGCGGGGCATCCGCGCGCCCGCGTTCAGGCGCGGGTGCAGATGCAGGTACGCGTCCCGCGTCCGTTGGCATTACCGCCGTTGCCGTTGCCGTTGCCGCGCCGGCAGCGAGGCTCTCGCGCAGCCGGTCGACGCGCGAAAGCAGGTCTGACTCGGCCTGCAGCTCGGCAAACCTGGCGGTGTATTGGTCTGACACGCCAGGCTCGGGCCGGTGGTAGAACACCACGCGCGCCGAGACCGCGTCTCCTCTTCGCGTGCGGCGGAGTTCTTCTTCGTTCACCACGACCGCGGTGAACGAGTCAAGCGGCAGGTTCGAGAAGCGCACAGCACGGTCGTCGGGGTTGGCTCGAGAACCGAGCGAGCCCGCGCGAGTGCTGGTGCGGGCGAGCACGATGGCCGACCCAGTGGGCGGCACAACTTCGAACCAGGTGTCGTTGACTGGCCACCACGGCACGCGGGCCCGAAGCACCCCGAGATCGGGGTCGTGGATCGAGCGCTCGCGCTCGATTGGTGGCCGGTTCTGAAACACGGTGGCCCCGAGCGACGACTCGTCGATCGCGACGTTCGTGCGCACACCGGCGCTGTCGATCGTCACGGGCAGCATGCCTCGTTGCGTGTTGCGCGCGATGCTCAGGGTGGTCGTCAACCAGTTAACGATCCAGAGAATGATGAGTGGGAGCAGGACCCCCAACACAAGGAGCCCGAGCGCGATGAGGCCCGTCGCCGCCGCATTCAGCGGACGCGTCGAAGAAAAGGTCAGCGGCACCTGCTGGACGATTTCGTCGCCCGCAGCCGAGACGAAAGTCACCGGCACCGAAGCGCGAACGTCGCTGTCGGCCGGCACGCTGTTGGCCGCCGTGATCGGAATCTCGACGACACTGGTGCCCGCGGGGACCGCGATGCAGGATGCCTCGACCGTTGCGCTCTCGCCCACGGTCCACGCCCAGGTCTGCCCACGCTCGGCGGCATCGCTTGCCACCGTGACATCGGCCGACGTGCACACCTGCGTCGCGCTGCCATCGGGGGCGGGCTCGACGCGGATCACCCCGGTCGCGAGCCCGTCGCGACCGACGAGATCGGCAAGTCTCACGGGGAGGGTGGGAATCCTGGGGAAGGACGCGGGAAGCACCGTCGGAATCCGCTGTTGCGTGGTCACCGGCGCGAGCGCGAGGCCGTGCGGTGCCGTCGTCAGCGGGTCGATGGACGCACTCAGGAGCAGCTCGGCGGAGTCGATGTCGGCGGGCAGCGGAATCTTCACCGTGCCCGAGGTCGGATCAACCTCAGCGCCCGCAAGCGGGATCGGTGCAGAACCGTCTGCGGGGATGATCGCCGCGTGAAACGCCGCGTCACCATAAACCGCGAGGTCGGCGGGCTTGCCATCGGGGCCCTGCACGGTGCCGCCGATGGTCGATGAGGCCGCGCCGTCGGCACCGAGCTCAATCTTGTTCTGGGCATCGAACACGATGCGAAGGTCGCTAAAGAGGAACACATCACGGACGTCCCCGGCATCCAATCGCCACTTTCCGAGCTGCGTCGCCTCGCCGATCGGCACCTCGATCACCGTCGCGCTACCGGACGGGGTGATCTTGACACCGGGCCAAGGACTCGCTGCTGTCATCGGTGAGAGGCCGGTTTCGGGGGGCGCCTCGAGCACCCAATCGCCACCGCCGATCACGAACTGAAACCGCGCAACGCCCGCGTCGATGAAGAACGAGCCGTCGGCCGCGAGGGGTGCCGGATACCCGCCGCCAATGCGGGTTGCGAGTTCAAGAAAGACGAGCGCCAGCGCGGCAGGATCGGCCGCCTCGATCACCGCGCCGTGCACGTGTGTGCTCGGAATCGGTTGCTGTCCGCACGTGGTTTCTTGGCCCCCAACCGTGCCGGTGCCTTCGACCAGCGGTCGCAAGATTTCGGCGTCGGCACTGACCTGTTGGTCTGCCAGGAGCACGCCGAGCACGACGGTACCCGACTGACGCATCGCGTTGAGCACACCAAAATCGCTCGGCCCGCTCCCGCACAGGGCCGCCATCGCGGGGGCTTCGTCGGCGTTGTTTGGGAGGTCCATCATTCCGTCGGTGAGCCACACGACCACTTGGCAACCGGGCGCGACGCGCTCCTGAGCCGCGAGCGCGTTCTGTGCACCGCGCAGGCCCCCAAGCCAGTTGGTGTACCCGCCGGGCTTCTTGCCACGAATCGAGTCGGCGAGTTGGGCGTTGCTCTGCGACGTCCACCCCTGCCAGCCAATGGCGGGCGTGAAATCGGTGCTGAAGAACCCGGCTGCCCAGTTGACCTGGTGCCCCGCGCCGAGCGCGCCGAGCTGCTGCAGGCTGTTGCCAAGGATCTCGGCGCGCACCGTTTCGGGGTCGGTACCCGGCGTGACGCCGTCGTCTTCGAGCGCAAGCGAGAGTGAATTGTCGATCAGATAGTAGACGTTGAGTACGTCTTCAGAGGCGAGGCAGGTGCGGAGGTCGTCGATTGCGGCCTGCCCAGTTTGCGAGAGGGGCGCGGCGGCCATCGGACGCACCTGGATGGGCGCAGCGGATGCCTCAGCAATGCCTCCGGTGAGCGCGCTCACCGGAGCCAGCACCATCGCCGCGGCGAGCGCCGCCCCGGTCACGATTCGTCTCAGCACCCTCATCCGAGCCCCCACGCTTCTGTCAGCGGTACCGCGAGGTTCAGCACGTGCCAGGCACCGAGCACGATGCCGATGATCATCAACCACTTGAGCATGCGCGTGTAACCGGGGCGCAGCACCACGTTGCGGTTGTGCGCCCGGGCCCCCCGCTGCCATGCCACGTCCCATCCGTAGCAGAGGATGACGACGAGCGGCGTGAGCACGTAGCCGACGAGGTTGAGCGCCCAGTTACCGGATGAGACGAGCGGCAGTGAGAAGCCCGCAAACAACTGCGCCGGTGCGCTCAAGAACGCCAACACCACGATCGCGAAGATCAGGCTCAGCGTGGTGGCCCCGGCGCCGATCAGGAGCGGGAGCCTGCTGGCGACCGCACGGCCACGCGAAGGGCCCTGTGTGACGGCGGGCCTGACCGGGGACGATGGCCGCCCAAATGCACGACCGCGGGCCGGCGGCGCGGCATGTGCCGACGAAGATGCGCTCAACGACCCTCCCCAATCCGATGCAATACCGAGTCGGACGATTCGACGGCTCGTATCGCACACACTACCCAGCAGGGGGGACATTCATCATGAAAGCTCCCTGAATGCGGCGGCCGCGGCATCCGCTCAATCAAGAAAGCGCGCGCGGCCACCTCCGTCACAGACAACACAAAGTACGGTCGTAGGTGCGGTTCGCACTGTTTCGCCCCGCTCCCTCGCAGACGCTAGGAACATCGCTATGTCTTCGCCCGCCACACCCTCCGATTCGGCACGAGTGGATGCCGCGGCATCCGCTCACCCGACTGCCACCGCGCCCCGATCCCGGGGCACATCCCGTGGCACAGCCCCGGCGACCGGTCGTCCGCGTCGAGGGGGCGGCATGCGGCGCCGCGGAAAAGAACCGGAGGGCCCCCGCGCGAGCCTCAAGCAGCTACTGCCGTTCATCTTCGAGCACAAGCGGATCCTCGTCGTCGTGGTCGTGCTCAGCATCTTTGGCGCCGCAGCGTCGCTCGCCCAGCCGTTGTTGGTGGGCCAGCTGATTCAGCTCGTCGGTGAACGCAAGGGCCTCGGGATGCTGGTGTGGGCGCTGATCGCCCTCGTCGTGGTCTCCTCCGTCGTTTCTGGCTATCAGCACTATCTCTTGCAGCGCACCGGCACGGCGGTGGTCTATTCGTCACGGCGACAGCTGATCGCGCGTATCTTCCACCTCCCCATCCGCGAGTTTGACGCCCGTCGCACAGGCGACCTCGTCTCGCGCGTCGGCACCGACACAACGCTGCTCTACGCGGTGCTGACCCAGGGTCTGGCCGACGGGGTTGGCAACGCGCTCCTCTTTGTGGGCGCGATCATCGCGATGGCGATCATCGACCCACTCCTGCTCGGGCTCATCCTCGTCGTCATCACCGTGTCGATCCTCACGGTCATCATGCTTGGCTCGCGCATCCGGGTCGCTTCGACGCAGCAGCAGGAGAAGGTCGGCGAGCTTGCCTCAGGCGTCGAGCGTGCGGTCAGTTCGATTCGCACGGTCCGCGCATCGGGCGCCACCGACCGCGAAGTGAACGCCGTGACCGACCTCGCCACCGAGGCGTACGGCGTGGGCGTTCGCATCGCAAAGGTCTCGGCCCTCGTCGTGCCGGTCGCCGGCATCGCGATGCAGGTATCGCTCCTGGTCGTGCTCGGTGTGGGCGGCTTCCGCGTCGCCGACGGCGCCATCACGATCGCGAGCCTCGTCACATTCATCATGTTCCTATTCATGGTGATCCAGCCGCTCGCAAGCACGTTCGGCGCCATCACGAGTGTCAACCAGGCGCTCGGCGCGCTCGGTCGCATCCAAGAAGTGCTCGATCTTCCGAACGAAGACGCCGACGACGCGGCGATCGCGAAGCGAGTCGAAGCGGATGCCGCAGCCGCGCGTCGCACGACGGACTCTGGGGTTGGGGCTCTCGTTGGGGTTGGGCCTCTCGTTGGGGGCGCCTCTGTTGCTGGCGCCGCGCCTGCCGCGCTCGAGTTCGTCGACGTGCGATTCCACTACCCCGAGGCCGTCGTTGCCGCGCGCGCTTCGGCAAGCGCCGAGGCGGAAGCCCTCTTGGAGAGCGCACACATGACCTCGCGTTCGTCGGCTGCGACCGCCATTTCGGATGCCTCGGCCAGCGTGTCCGCTGGTGCTGGTGCTGGTGCCGGTTTTGCCGGCGACGGTTTTGCCGGCGACGGTTCCGGTTCTGCCGGCGACGGTTCCGGTGCGGCTGCCGGCGAAGTCCTCAAGGGCGTCTCGTTCCGGGTCCCCCGCGGCGCACGCGTGGCAATCGTTGGCCCCTCCGGCGCCGGCAAAAGCACCACGCTTACCCTCATCGAGCGCTTCTACGACCCGACCGGCGGCGCGATTCTCCTCGAGGGTCGCGACATCCGCACGCTCGACCGCGCCACGCTCCGAGCGCAGTTGGGTTATGTCGAACAGGATGCCCCGACCCTCGCCGGCACGATCGGTGACAACCTGCGCCTCGCCGCCCCCGACGCAAGCGACGTCGAGTGCGAGCAGGTGCTGCGCTCGGTGAATCTCGGCGAGGTGCTCGAGCGAAATCCACTCGGCCTTGACGCCCCCGTCGGCGAAGACGGGGTCATGCTCTCGGGCGGCGAACGTCAACGCCTGGCCATCGCCCGCGCGCTGCTCGCCGCCGCGCCGATCCTGCTGCTCGACGAGTCGACATCGTCGCTCGATGGGCTCAACGAGCAGCGGATGCGTGAGGCAATCGATGCCGTCGCCACTGGCCGCACGCTCATCGTGATCGCGCACCGGCTCTCGACCGTCGTCGACAGCGACCACATCGTGGTGCTCGACCACGGTCGCGTCGTGGGGCAAGGGACGCACTCGGAGCTCGTGGCATCCACACCGCTGTATCGCGAACTCGCGAAGCACCAGCTCCTCGTCTGACCGCCCGCCCTACCCCGCCCCGCCCCTCCAACCTTCGCTCAGCAGTCGCAAACGGTCGCAAAACACGACCCCACGCGGCGATTCGCGACGGGGGAACGGGAGGTGCACGGCGGACGGTGCGGGGCGCGCGGCGGACAGCGTGCGCTCCCGACCACACCCCTCGCTCAGCAGTCGCAAACGGTCGAAAACCCGGCCGCGCACGGCGATTCGCGACGGGGGAACGGGAGGGTGCAGGCGCGGCGGGCGAGGCGCGGCGGGCGGACCAGCGAGGGGGAACGACAACACCCGGGGCAGAGCCCCGGGTGTTGTCGTGCGAGTTCGCTAGTTCGTTGCCGCGGCCTGCGCTGCCGTCAGCCGGTAGCGCAGCGAGGCAAGCTCTGCCTGGAGCGCCGCCGGGACCTTGCCATCGAAGGTTGCGTAAAACTCTTCGGTGAGGTCGGCTTCATGCAACCACGACGTGGGATCAATCGAGAACAGCTCGTCGAGGTCAGCCTGCGGAACCTCGATGCCCTCAAGGTTGAGGTCGGCGGTGTTCGGCAGACGACCGATCGGCGACTCGATTGACTCGACCTCGCCAGAGATGCGACGGATAATCCAGTCGATCACGCGCGAGTTGTCGCCAAAACCGGGCCACAGGAACCGGCCATCGGCGCCGCGACGGAACCAGTTGACCTGGAAGATACGCGGTGCGAGGTCGTGACGGAGCTTGCCGCCGACCGTGAGCCAGTGACCGAAGTAGTCGGCCATGTTGTATCCACAGAACGGAAGCATCGCGAACGGGTCGCGGCGAAGCTCGCCGAGCGTGCCTTCCGCCGCGGCGGTGCGCTCCGACGAAATCGTCGAGCCAAGGAACACGCCGTGCGCCCAGTCGGTTGCCTCGACAACCAGCGGCACGTTCGTTGCACGCCGACCACCGAAAAGGATGACATCGAGCGGCACGCCCTGCGGGGCATCCCAGTCTTCTGCGATCTGCGGGCACTGCGCGGCAGCAACCGTGAATCGTGAGTTGGGGTGCGCTGCGGGAGTTCCACTCTGCGGCGTCCAGGGGTTGCCCTGCCAATCGGTGAGGTTCGCGGGAATCTCGTCGGTCAGGCCCTCCCACCAGACGTCACCGTCGGGGCGGAGCGCGACGTTCGTGAAGATCGTGTTGCCCCAGAGCGTCTCGATCGCGGTGACGTTTGTCGACTCACCGGTACCGGGTGCGACGCCGAAGAACCCCGCCTCAGGGTTGATCGCCCAGAGACGACCGTCTTCACCGGGACGGATCCAGGCGATGTCGTCGCCGAGCGTCTCGACGTGCCAGCCGGGAATCGTCGGACGGAGCATTGCGAGGTTGGTCTTGCCACACGCCGACGGGAACGCGGCGGCCACGTGGTAGGCCTTGCCCTTCGGGTCGATCACGCGGATGAGCAACATGTGCTCGGCAAGCCAACCCTGGTCGCGACCAATCACCGATGCGATGCGCAGCGCAAAGCACTTCTTGGCGAGGATGGCGTTGCCGCCGTAGCCCGAACCGTAGGAGAAGACCTCGAGCGTTTCGGGGAAGTGCACGACGTACTTCGTGTCGCTGCACGGCCACGGGACGTCCTGCTCGCCAGGGGCCAGCGGTGCGCCGACCGAGTGGACGGTGCGAACCCAGCCCGCGCCCTCCGCGATGAGCTTTGTGACGTCCTTGCCGACGCGGGTCATGATGCTCATGCTGACGACGGCGTAAGCCGAGTCGGTCAGCTGCACACCGATGTGTGAGAGGGGGCCGCCGACGGCACCCATCGAGAAGGGCACGACGTACATCGTGCGACCGCGCATGCTGCCGTCGAAGACACCCTCGAGCTCGGCGCGCATGGCCGTGGGCTCGGCCCAGTTGTTGGTGGGGCCGGCGTCTTCTTCACGCTCGGATGCGATGAAAGTGCGACCCTCAGTGCGAGCAACGTCGCCGGGGTGCGAACGTGCCAGGTAGGAACCCGGACGCCATTCGGGGTTGAGCTTGATAAGGCGACCTTCGTCGACCATGCCGCGAAGGAGCGTCTCGTTCTCGGCGCGCGAGCCGTCGACCCAGTGGATGCGGGCGGGCTTCGTCAGCGCTGCAATCTCATCGACCCACGCACGCAGGGCGTCCATGCCGGCACCCGAATAGGCGGGAACGGCGCTCACAACGGGACGGGGCGTGTTCTTGCCCCCAGCGATGCTGGGGTTGAGGGTCTCGGCAATGGCCATATTGAGCTCCATTCGGTGTGTACCTCCATAATTCGTCAGAAATGGGGTGTGTTTGCACCAAAAGGCACTGAAAGAAACGAGGTTCTTTAGATATGATCAAAGAATGTCGACATCGCTCGAACTTACGACTCTCGGTCACCGCATTCGCCATCACCGCACGCGCAATGGGATGACGCTCGACGAGCTGGGCGCCCTCGTCGGCGTTGCCGGGAGCCAGCTCAGTTTGATCGAGAATGGCAAACGCGAGCCGAAGCTCTCCCTCCTCCAAGCGATTGCGGCCGCGACCGGCACCGATGTCAGCGATCTCATCTCGGGCGCGGCTCCGAACCGGCGTGCGGCGCTCGAAATCGAATTGGATCGCGTGCAATCAAGCAGCGTCTTTCGAGGCCTCGGCATCGCCCCCGTGCGAGTGACGAAGGGCGTCAGCGACGACACGCTCGAATCGATCCTCGGCCTGCACCGAGAGCTGCAGCGCCGCGAACGCGAAGCGATCGCCACCCCCGAGGAGGCGCGCCGCGCGAACACCGACCTTCGCCTCATGATGCGCACCCGCAACAACTACCTGCCCGACATCGAGCGACTCGCCGAGGCGCAGCTTCGCGATGCGGGGCACGTCAGTGGCGCGCTCAAGCACCGCACAGTGACGATCATGGCCGAGCGGTTGGGCTTCGAGTTGATGTATGTCAGCGACCTGCCGCATTCGGCGCGCTCGGTGACCGACCTCGAGAACGGGCGCATCTACCTCCCACCGACATCGATTCCCGGCGGCCACGGTCTGCGTTCAATGGCCTTGCAGGCGCTCGGGCACCGGGTGCTCGGCCATTCGCGCCCCGAAAACTATGCCGACTTCTTGCAACAGCGGCTCGAGATCAACTACTTCGCGGCGTGCTGCCTGATGCCGGAGACCGCGGCCGTCGCCTTCCTCTCGCAGGCAAAGAAGGATCGCAACCTCGCGGTGGAAGACTTCCGCGACGCGTTCGGTGTCACCCATGATTCCGCGGGCATGCGCCTGAGCAACCTCGCGACCTCCCACCTCGACATGCAAATGCACTTCCTCCGCGTCGATGAGAACGGCGCACTGAGCCGGGGTTACGAAAATGATGGGCTCCCCCTCCCGCAGGATGTGACGGGCTCGATCGAAGGGCAGATCGTGTGCCGCAAGTGGAGCGCGCGCGCGGCGTTCACGCAACAGAACCGCACCACAGAGCAGTACCAGTACACGGACACTCCCGCCGGCACGTTTTGGTGCTCAACTCAAACGGGTGCGACGGGCGCGGGCGAGTACTCGATCTCGGTCGGCGTCCCGTTCGACGACGCGCGATGGTTTCGCGGCCGCGAGACCCAGCAGCGTGCGGTGTCGACGTGCCCCGATGAGAGCTGCTGCCGCCGCCCGCCTGGCGACGTCGCAGAACGCTGGTCAGGCAAGGCCTGGCCGAGTGCGCGCGTACACACCCACATGTTCTCGCCGCTTCCCCGAGGTGCGTTCCCCGGCGTCGACGACAACGAGGTCTACACGTTTCTCGATCGGCACGCTGCCGAATAGGGCGGGTCGGCAGCAGAGGGCGGGTCGCCAGAACGGGCCGGGTCGGCAGCGCCGGCCCCTAGCGCGGGCCGGGTCGGCAACACCGGCTCAGTCGCGGGGCGGCTCGGCGAGCGCGAGCTCCGCCCCCGCATGCGCGAGTTCGGCCAGCGCCGCCTCGCTCGAGGCGGGTGCAACCCCGGCGACCAGGTCGGTGAAGATGCGCACGCGCGTGCCGTGCGCGATGGCATCCAGCCCGGTGGCCCGCACACAGTAGTCCGTCGCGATCCCAACGAGATCGACTTCGAGCACACCGCGATCGCGTAGGAGCTCGGCGACCGCGGCGCCGTCATCCGTCACACCCTCAAAGAGCGAGTACGCCGGGATCCCCTGCCCTTTCTTCAGATGAACGCCGATATGGCTCAGGTCAAGCCCCGGATCGTATTCGGCACCCTCGGTGCCGGCGACGCAGTGCACGGGCCATGTCGAGACGAAATCGGGAGCGGCATCCGTGGCGAAATGTCCACCATTGTCGTCGCTCGCGCTGTGCCAGTCGCGCGATGCGACGATCAGCGCGTAGTCGCCGTGATGCGCTGCAAGATGCCGCGTGATCGCCAGCGCGACGGCCGCGCCACCCTCGACACCGAGCGACCCTCCCTCGGTGAAGTCGTTCTGGACGTCGACAATAAACAGTGCCTTGACCATGCGGCCAGTGTAGGGGTCCCGACGCGGACCGGCTAGGCCGCGATGAACATCACGATCAGCGACACGGCAAGGGCCAAGACGCCAACGCCCGTGACGATCCCGCCCAGCAGGCGCAAGAGACGCACTACCGCGGAAGCACGCTCGAGGCGCATCCGGTGCGCCGCGCCGCGGCGGAAGTACACCTGCAGCCAGTCCTCACCATGCGCCTGAGCAAACTGTGCACGGGTGAGCCCATGCGCGTGCACCGCGCCGTCGTCACCAAACCAGCGCACCAACGGGCCGTGCTCGTCATGCTCGACTGCGGCGCGCGTCGAGATCCAGGTCCCGTCGAACAAGACCGCCACGAGCGCGGCGAGCAGCAAAGCAATTCCGACCGTCAGCCCGCCGACCGAGAAAATCTCGGCGACGTTCGAGACGACAGCAAGACCGGGATTCATTGGAGCCACCTTGGGGATTCGAACCCCAGACCTATTCATTACGAGTGAATTGCTCTACCAGCTGAGCTAAGGCGGCGTGCAATGCCGAAGCACCGTGCACAGGGAACGATGTTACAGGGTCGCGAGCCGCCACGCGAACCGGCGCACAGTGCTACTCACATAGGAGCGGCCCGTCGGGCACCTTCCCGCTGAGGAAGTAAGCCTCAACCGCGGCATCCACACACGCATTACCCTGCGAATAGCCGGTGTGGCCCTCGCCGACGCGAGTAATCAAGACGCCCGAATCGAGCTGTTCGGCGAGCGCGACTGACCACTCGTACGGCGTCGCCGGGTCGTTGGTCGTGCCCACCACAAGAATCGGCGCTGCGCCCTTCGCGTGAATCTCGCCGCGGGTACCGACCGGCGGTGCGGGCCACTGCTCACACTGGTCTGGGGCATCCGACACCCAGAACGGTGCGATCGTCGGCGCGCCCGCGAGCACACGAGCATTGGATGCCGCAATCGCGACTGGATCGTTTTCGACCGGGTAGTCCACACAGTTGTAGGCGGTGAACGCCTCGGTGGAGTTGTCAAGATATCGGCCGTCTTCGCGGTTGTAGTAGAAGTCGGCGAGGAACAGCATCTGGCTGCCGTCACCCGTGAGCGCGGCGGCGAGGGCGTTGCGCAGGAACTCCCAGCTGCCCTGCGAATAGAGCGCGGCGATGATGCCGGTGAGCATCGTATCGGAGCCCACGAGACGGCCATCCGCCGTGGGCAGGGGGCTTCGTTCGGCCGCAGCAAGGAGCGCCCCGAGGTCGGCCATTGCCTGGTCGACGGTGCCACGGAACGCGCAGCCCTTCGTGGTGAGGCAATCTGCCATGAACGCACGCAGCGCCGATTCGAAGCCCAGCGCCTGCGTCGTGCCGACGTCAAGCGACGACGTCGTAGGGTCGATCGCGCCGTCGAGCACCAGACGCCCGACACGCTCCGGGAAGAGTTCGGCATAGGTGGCTCCGAGGAACGTGCCGTACGAGAATCCGAGGTAGTTGAGTTTCTCGTCTCCGAGCACTCCGCGGAGCAGATCGAGGTCGCGCGCGGCGCTTTTCGTGTTGATGTACGGCAGGATCCCGCCGCTGTTCTTCTCGCACGCCGCCGCGAACTCGGCGCCGCTGGCGACGACCTCGTCGATCCAGGCTGGCGAATTGCGTGGGGCATCCGCGATGCCGAAGAGGTAGTTGTCCATCTCAGCGGTGTCGAAACACTTCACGGCCGTCGACTCTCCAACGCCGCGCGGATCGAAGCCGATCACGTCGTAGCTGCGTCGCAGGTCTTTGCCGATGACGTAGTCGACCGAATCGCGGATCAGGCCGACGCCACTCGCGCCAGGGCCGCCGGGGTTGGTCAGGAGTGAGCCCAGCGGTTCGCCGCCGGCCGCACGCTTTCGAATCACGGCAAGTTCGATCTCGCCGACGGACGGGTCGGCCCAGTCGAGCGGCGCCGTCACGGTCGTGCAGTCAAGGCCGGCCTCGCACGCCTCCCACACCAGCTCCTGCTCGTAGTACGGCAGCAACTCGGCGCTCACCCCGGACGCGTCGGGCGCCCGGTCGGGGGTCTTCGACGGGGGGCTCGGCACTGCGAAGCATCCGCTCAGAAGAATGGATGCCGCGGCCAACACCGCAACGACGAGCCCGCGACGAACGGGTTTGTGGGCGCGGGTCATGGTGTCCTTCCGCTCGCGATAGTCACGAGCATGCTTTCGACGGCGAGGAGGGGTGCGGCGTTGTGTTGCAGACTGCGGCGGGTGGCGGCGATGGCGTCGAGCGCAATGAGCGCGCGCTCGGGCCCCCAGCCTTCGCCGACCGCGGCGATCTCGATCTGGAGCTCAGTGTTGATGAGCGTTTCGGTACGGCCATATTGGACCATCAGCATGTCGCGGAACACTGATTGCAAGTCGGTGAGGACGCGGTCGATGCCGTCACGCAGGCTGCGGGTGGCACGCCGCTTCTGATCATCTTCGAGGGCGCTCAGCTGCGAACGGAACGCTGGCGGCACGGGCGCCCCTTCGACAAGCCCCATGCTGCGACGCATCTGCTCGCGCTCCGACACATCGCGGTCAGCGCTCAGCGCCTTTGCGTCTTCGGTGGCGATCGCGATGATCTTGCCGGCCGCATCGACCGCGTCAGACACCGAGCGCAGATCGAGCACCGCACGCACCGTTGCCTCGCGGCGGGCGCGCGCATCGGCATCTGTCGCCAAACGCTGCGCCATACCGATGTGTCGTTGTGCGTGACGTGCAGACTGCTCGGCGAGCGCGGGGTCGACGCCCGTGCGCTGCACGATGAGGCCCGCGACGTCGGCGACTTCGGGTTCATTCAAACGCACGACCCGAACCCGCGAGCGGATGGTGGGGAGGAGGTCGGCGTCGCTCGGCGCACACAGCACCCACACGGTGCGCTCGGGCGGTTCTTCGAGCGCCTTGAGGAGCACGTTCGAGGTGCGCTCGCTCATGCGGTCGGCGTCTTCGACGATGATCACACGGTGGCGCCCGAGCGAGGGCGCGTAATACGCGCCGCGCACAAGCTCGCGGGCCTCAGCGATAGAGATGATGACACGGTCGGTTCGCAACGCGGTGAGGTCAGGATGCGTCCGTGCCTGCACCTGGGCGATCGTTGCGACGTCGTCAGGAGACGTGGCAATCAGCTCGGCCGCGAACGCCGAAGCAAGCGTTGATCGGCCCGATCCCGCCGGCCCGGTGATGAGCCAGGCGTGCGTCATCATGCCGCGCGCGGCATCTGGGGCGGCCGCGCCCCGCAGGGTCGCGACTGCCTCGTCTTGCCCCCAGACTGCATCCCATGCGCTCATCGCATCCAGCCTAACCGGGGCCGACGACATTCAACTCCGAGAGCCGAGCTCTCCCTCGACGCGGGCACGAATGCGCTGTGCAATCACATCAGCCGGCAGCGCAGCATCCAACACAAAGAATCGATCTGGCTCGGCGGCAGCAAGCTCGAGGAAGGCCTCGCGCACGCGCACGTGAAACTCCTCCTGCTCGGACTCGAGCCGATCAAACGGCTTGTCATCGCCGTCGAGTCGCTGCCGCGCGACCGAGGGATCGAGATCGAGCAGAATCGTCAGGTTTGGGAGAAGCCCACCGGCGGCCCACATCGAGATGCCACGCACCTCATCGGCATCGAGCACACGACCCGCGCCCTGGTAGGCGACCGACGAGTCGAGGTAGCGGTCCTGGAGCAAAACTTCACCCCGCTCGAGCGAGGGAACGACAAGTTCGGCGACGTGGTGCGCGCGATCTGCCGCATAGAGCAACGCCTCGGCTCGGGGGGCGATGTGCCCCCGGTGGTGCAGCACAATCTCGCGAATGAGGGTGCCGACCGGGGTGCCACCTGGTTCGCGGGTGTGCACGACCGTGCGACCGCGCTCTCGGAGCCACTCGTCAAGGAGCGCAACCTGCGTGCTCTTGCCGACGCCGTCGCCGCCTTCGAAGGTGATCCACAGTCCTTCGCCGGCCCAGCGCACAGGGCGCGGGGCCGGGTCCGGCGTGCCGGTCACTCTGCCGTCGCCTCGGGCGCCGCGGGCTTTTTGGCTGCGGGTTTCTTTGCTGCGGTGGTCTTCGCGGCTGTCGCCTTCGCCGCAGTCGCCTTCGCGGCAGCCGTTTTCGCAGCGGGCGCCTTTTTCGCAGCCGGAGCCTTCTTTGCGGCAGCGGGCTTCTTGGCCGGCGCCTTCTTGGCCGGAGCCTTCTTCGCCGCGGTCTTCTTCACTGCCGGCGGCTTCGCCCGCTTGTCGGCCAGCATCTGCACGGCGCGCTCAAAGGTAATGTCGTCGGGCTGCTCGCCGCGAGGGATCGTCACGTTTGTCGTGCCATCCGTGACGTACGGCCCGAATCGGCCGTCGCGCACGCGAATCGGCTTGCCGCTGACCGGGTCAGCCTCGAATTCTTTCAGCGCGCTCGACGCCTTGCGGGCGCCGTACTTCGGCTGGCTAAACAGATCGAGTGCGGTCGCGAGGTCGACGCTGAAGATCTGGCTCTCGGCCTCGAGCGAGCGGGTGTCGGTGCCCTTCGTGAGGTACGGACCGTAGCGGCCGTTCTGCGCGAGAATCGGGTCATTCGATTCGGGGTCGACACCGACCAGTCGCGGCAGATCGAGCAGCTGCAGCGCCGTGTCGAGGTCGACTTCCTCAGGGTTCATGTCTTTGAACAGCGAGGCGGTACGGGGCTTGGGCGCGGCATCCTTCTTCTTCGCGGGTGCACGCTTTTTTGCGGCCGGCTTCGCATCGGGGTCAGTGGGTGGTTCTTCGATCACGGCGGATGTCTCAGCCTGCACCGACGCCAACACCTCACCCGTTGCCGGGTCAACGGCGACAGGCTCTTCGGGGTCGGCCTCTGTGACGTAGGGACCAAAGCGCCCCTTCTTCACCAGCACGACCTTGCCCGTCTCGGGGTTTTCACCCAGGACTCGGTCGGTGATCACGGGCGCGTCGGCGAGCTCACGCGCCTTCTCGGGCGTGAGCTCGTCAGGTGCGAGCTCTTCAGGCACGTTGACGTTACGCGGCTTCGCTTCGGGGTCGTCGAGATCGACAACTTCGAGGAACGGGCCGTACTTGCCCACGCGCAGCGTGATGCCGGGTGTGATGGGAATCGAGTTGATCTCGCGCGCATCGATATCGCCGAGATTTTCGATGATGCCGCGCAGGCCCTGCTCGTCGCCAGCGCCGAAGTACCAGTCGTGAAGCCAGTCGGCCCGGCCGCGCTCGCCACGGGCGATCTCGTCGAGGTCGTTCTCCATCTCGGCGGTGAAGTCGTACTGCACGAGCTTGCCGAAGTGGTCTTCGAGCAGCTTGACGACGCTGAAGGCCTTCCAGTTCGGCACGAGTGCCTGGCCGCGCTTGCTCACATAGCGGCCGAGAATGGTGTCGATGATCGACGAGAAGGTCGACGGTCGGCCGATCCCCTTCTCTTCAAGCGCCTTGACGAGGGTTGCTTCAGTGAAGCGGGCGCGTGGGGTGGTCGCGTGACCCTTGGGCTCGAGCTCGGTCAGCTGCACGGTTGCGCCAACCTGGAGTGCGGGAAGCTTCACATCGGCGGCCTGGTCGGCGTCGCCGCGCTTTTCGTCCTTGCCCTCTTCATACGCGGCGAGGAACCCCGCGAAGGTGACAACGGTGCCGGAGGCAGTGAAGTCGACGGTCTTGCCATCTGCTTCGGTGCGCAGCGTCACGGTCGTGGTCTCGACCTTGGCGTCAGCCATCTGGCTGGCGACGGTGCGCTTCCAAATCAGGTCGTAGAGGCGCGCCTCGCCACCATGCAACGAGCCGGCGAGTGATGCGGGCGTGCGGAAGTGCTCGCCCGAGGGGCGCACCGCCTCGTGCGCTTCCTGCGCGTTCTTGCTCTTGCTGGCGTAGGTGCGGGGCTTTTCAGGAATCGAGTCGGCGCCGTAAAGTTCAACGGCCTGCGTGCGGGCCGCGTTGATGGCCTGCGTGCTGAGCGACGACGAGTCGGTTCGCATATAAGTGATGTAGCCGTGCTCGTAGAGCGACTGCGCCACCGACATGGTCTGCTTCGAGGTGAAGCCGAGCTTGCGGCTCGCCTCCTGCTGCAGCGTCGAGGTCGTAAACGGTGCGGCGGGGCGACGGGTTTGCGGCTTCGCCTCGACCGCGTTCACGGTCGCGGTTCCGGCAGCTTCGAGGGCCGCGGCGAGCGCGCGGGCCGCTGCTTCATCGAGCGCAACGACATCGCGCTTGAGCGCACCGTTGTCGTCGAAGTCGGCGCCGCGAGCGATGCCGCGGCCATCAACGCGAGCGAGCCGCGCCGGGAACGACGAGGCGCTGGCGACGGCGAGGGTCGAGATGTCCCAGTACGAGGCAGACACAAACGCGATGCGCTCGCGCTCGCGCTCGACAATCAGACGGATCGCGGGCGACTGCACACGGCCCGCAGAGAGGCCCTGCGAGACCTTGCGCCACAGCACCGGCGAAACCTCGAAGCCGAAGAGCCGGTCAAGGATGCGGCGGGTTTCTTGTGCGTCGACGAGGTTCAAATCGAGGTCGCGCGTCTTCTCGACGGCGGCACGAATCGCATCTTCGGTGATCTCGTGGAACACCATGCGCTTGACAGGGACCTTGGGCTTGAGAACTTCGCGCAGGTGCCAGGCAATGGCCTCACCTTCGCGGTCCTCATCAGTCGCGAGCAGGAGTTCGTCGGCGTTTTTCAGCGCACGCTTCAACTCGGTGACGGTGCGGCGAGCGCGGTCGCTGGAGAGCTCGTAATAGGGCTCGAATCCATCGTCGACGTTGACTGCGAAGCGCCCAAACGGGCCCTTCTTCATCTCGGCCGGCATTTCGCGCGGTTCTGGAAGGTCGCGAATGTGCCCCACCGAGCTGAGTACCTCATAGCCGTCTCCGAGGTATGCCTGGATCGACTGCATCTTGGTTGGTGACTCCACGATGACAAGCTTCTTAGTGCTGGCCACATCCGTCCTTTCGTTCGTTGCACACCATACACACCGCGTCAAGGTCCTGCTTGCCCACTTGCTGGGAGAATTCTGGACCCAAACATCCACGATCACAATCAGGCGTTGCCAGCACGCGCCGTGACGCGCACAGGAAACGCGCCGAATCGGGTATCGACAACGACCGTGACGGCCACCCCTGCCGAGTCGTCGCTCACCTGGCACTGGGCAAGGCGTGCGCCCGTTGCTTGAACGATTCGGGATGCCACGGCACACGGATCGCCCGACACCAACCCCATCGCGACATCTGCGGCGGCCAGGGCCGCGTTGTCGGCGGCACCCGAGGCCGTCTGCGAGACGCCCGCGGCACCAGCGACCATCCCCATTCCGATGGCGCCCGTGCCGGCGACCACCAGGATCGCCGCGGCAAGTACTGTGCCCGCCATGTTTTGCTCCTCATCTGTGGCGTTTTCGCAGTTCGGGCGCCTCACCGCGCGATGTCACCCGACAGCCCGTCGTCGAGCGCGCAGGCGTAGCCGCGCACCTGCACAACGGGCAACGTCACGATGATGCGCGCGGGTGCGCGCAGCGTGACGCAGACCAAGCCCTCAGCGCGGTCGATGTCGAGCGAGGGTGCCCGCACCACCCGGGTGGCCAGTGCGAGCGCGGCCGACGCTGGTTCGCCCCGGCCAAGCATGCGGGCGGCGTTGGCCGCGGCATCCTGAACCTGCACGTGCTGCGCCCCCACCCCCGCGCTCCCGAGCACAACGGCCAGGAGCAGCACGACGGCGGGGAGGGTGATCGCGAACTCCGCGACAACCATGCCCTCGTCGCCGCGCAGGAGCGCGAACGTGCGGTCGACCAGTGCGCGTCGACGCGGCCGCATCATTCGACCGTGAGCGCCCTGCGAACGAGGTCGGTGAGGATGCCGCGGACCTCGTCGCTGCGCATGATGACGACGAGGAGGCTCGCGAATGCCACGGCCGCCATCGTGGCGATCGCGTATTCTGCGGTCGCGGCGCCGGTGTCGTCACGCAAGACCGCGCGGGCATGGGCGATGGTGGTTCGGAAATTCGACATGGTGGTGTTCCTTTCGTTGGGTGCGGGGCATTCCCCCGCGTTGGGGTCGGGCCACAGCCGGTCACAGCGTGAGACCCTGCATGTTCATCACGGCGATCGCCATCGGTGCGACGCCCAGCAGCATGAATGCGGGCAGCGTGCAGACGCCGAGTGGCAGGAGCAACGTCGACGAGAGACGTGCCGCCGCCACCCGACCCGACGTGCGCGCCTCGCGCCGGCTGCGCTCGGCATCGGCGCGCAGCAGGTCGGCGATCGGGACGCCTGCGCTGGCCGACAGGGTGAGGATGCCGTCGATGCGATCGCGGGACGCATTCGTAGGTGCGGTTTCGGTCGTAGCGCCTTCTGCACCCTCTTCGCCCTCCGCAATGGCCGCGTCAGTGAGCGCCCGCGCGCGGTCTATTGACGCCCCTCCCCCGAGCGCGACGGCAAGGAGCTCGGCATAGAGCCCCGGGATTCCCGGTGGAGTCTGTGCCCGCCGCACGAGTTTCGCGGTCCACCTGCGCGCCGTGTAAATAAGGGCGAGGCCGAAGGCGAGGCATCCCCACCCCAATGGCCCAGCCAGAAGCGCACCGATCGGATCGAAGCCCAGCGCGAGGCCGAGCGCCAGCCCGAGCGGTGGCAACCACGACATGAGGCGCGCAGTCGAGGCGGGTTCGCTGAGCGCGACCCGAACATCGTCGGCGGTTTGTGCGCCCTCACGCGCCGCGGCCGCATAGTTGCGCAGCGCCCCGGCCAGCGGCGCGCCAACCGTCTCGGCCAGGTTCCACGCGGCGGCGAGGCCCGCCCAAGCCGCACCCTGCGCACGGAGCGCGACCGGAATGTTGGCGCCGCGCTCGATCGCCGCGCTGACCGGTGCCGCTTCTGGTGCCAGGCCGGAGGCCGCGAGGTGCCGCCAGGCCGCCGCCGGCGCCGCACCCGCTTGCAACAGCGCGGCAAGTTGCTGCACGGTGTCGGCCATCGCCGCGGCCGATGCGCCTTCTGCGTGGCGTCGACCGCCGCGCGCGCCCTTCACCGTCGCCGTCACTGCCATGGCCGCGTCTCAGTCACTGCGAGGCGCCCGTCACGAACGTCGAGCACGCCCACCTCGGCGAGCAGGTGCCCGGCGTCAGTGCGCTCGACGTGCAGCACGAGTCCGATCGCGCTGACCGCTTGGCGCGCAAGAGCGTGATCGCTCAGTCCGCACAGCGCGCCCAGTGCCTCCAACCGCGCGGGCACCTCGGCCAGCCCGTTTGCGTGCACCGTGCCCGCACCACCGGAATGACCAGTGTTGAGCGCCGAAAGCAGCTCGCGCACCTCCGCCCCGCGGCACTCGCCCACCACAAGCCGGTCGGGGCGCATCCGCAGCGCCTCGCGCACCAGCCTCGCGAGACTGATTTCGCCCGCACCTTCGATGTTCGACTGGCGGGCCTCGAGCGACACGTGGTGTGGGTGATCGATCCGCAGTTCGGCGACGTCTTCGATCGTCACGATGCGTTCGTTGGCGGATGCCGCAGCCAACATCGCCGCCAAAAGCGTGGTCTTGCCCGCACCCGCGGCGCCAGAGATCAGCACGTTCGTGCGCGCGCGAACCTGTGTCTGCACCCACTCATACATTGCGACCTCGCCACCAAACATTCCCCGTGCGGCAAGATCGGCGAGGTGCGGCCGCCCGAGCCGCGGGACCCGCACCGAGATCGTGGTGCCATGCCGAGCTATAGGCGGCAGGACGGCGTGCACACGCGCGCCTTCGGCAAGCCGCACGTCAACGCACGGGCTCGCCTCGTCGACGTGTCGCCCGCCGCGCGAGATCAGCGCGACGGCCAGCGCACGCACCTCAGCCTCGTCGGCCTGCCACGACGGTTCGCGCACCGGGCCGTCTCCGCGGTCGACGAAAAGCCCCTGTTCGCCGTTAACAAAGAGGTCGGTGACGGCGGGATCGGTGGCGAACGGTGCGAGCGCACCCAATTCTTCTCGCCAGACCCGCGGCGCAGGTCTCGAGAACGCCTCGGTCGGGAAGGCAGGGCTTGAGAACGCCGGGCCGTGTGCCCGCCGGACCGGCGTGAACGCTGGGTCGATGGTCTGCGCGACGGCGCCCGCGACAGGGTCGGTTGCGTGTGCCATGGGCGCTGCGGCCGCGAGATCGGCGAACCGGTGCGCCGGCCCCGCAACCGACACCACAGGCGCCACAGGCGCCGATCTGGCCCGAGGCACCGGCACGAACACTGAAGTCATGAGGCGACGCTATGGGCCCGGCGCCGCGGAGCACCGTGCGAAAGCGCCTGCGGTGGATGCCGGCATCCACCGCGCTTCATGTGGACGAGCAGTCGCACCCCGGCCCCACAAACGAGGGCGCACCAGTGCCAAAAAGAAGTGGCGGCATCCGACGGGGGGAATCGGATGCCGCCACACAATGTGACGCCCATATCAGGGGGGTGACCTGGACGTCACGATGCCAGAATCGAATATTCGGCCGAGCTTGAGCATACGCAACTTTGGCCACCCAGCAAATCATTGTTTTGTGCTCACAAGACGGACCCGAATCCCTGGAGTAGATTTGGGAACGTCTCACAATGAAGCTCGACCCCGGAGACGTCGCAAAGGAGCGTAAGACCGCATGAGCACGCAAATTGACCACCTCCTCAACGAAACTCGGCGTTTTGCGCCAAAGAAGAAGTTCGTTGCCCAGGCCGTGGGCACACCCGAACTCTTCGAGGAAGCGGCGGCCGACCGTCTCGAGTTCTGGGCGAACCAGGCTCGCACGCTCCTGCACTGGGACAAGCCGTTCACGCAGACGCTCGACTGGAGTAACCCGCCGTTCGCGAAGTGGTTTGCCGACGGAGAGCTGAACGTCGCATATAACTGCCTCGATCGCCACGTTGAAGCGGGCAACGGCGAGCGCGTCGCGCTGCTGTGGGAGGGCGAAAACGGCGACGAGCGCCGCGTCACATATGCCGAGATGACCGACGAGGTCAAGCGCCTCGCCAATGTGCTCACCGACCTGGGCATCGTCCAGGGCGACCGCGTCGCAATCTATATGCCGATGATTCCCGAGGCCATCGCCGCGATGCTCGCGGTTGCGCGCCTCGGCGCGATCCATTCCGTGGTCTTCGGCGGGTTCTCGGCCGACAGCCTGCGTTCGCGCATCGACGATGCCGGCGCGAAGGTCGTCATCACGGCCGATGGCGGATATCGCAAGGGCAAGGTTTCGGCCCTCAAGCCGGCCGTCGACCTGGCCCTCGCCGACCACAACGGTATGGGCGAGCAGGGCACGGTCGAGCACGTGATCGTCGTCAAGCGCGGCGGCAACGAGGTCGAGTGGACCGAGGGTCGCGACCTGTGGTGGCACGACGTGGTGCCCGCGGCATCCAATGTTCACCAATACGAAGCGTTCCCCTCAGAGAACCCGCTGTTCATTCTTTATACGTCGGGCACGACGGGCAAGCCGAAGGGCATCTTGCACACGTCGGGTGGATACCTCACCCAGGCCACATTCACGAACCGGGTCGCGCACGACCTCCACCCCGAAACCGATGTGTTCTGGTGCACCGCCGACATCGGCTGGGTGACCGGTCACACCTACGTCACGTACGCGCCGCTCTCGAACGGCGCCACGCAGGTGATGTACGAGGGCACGCCAGACACCCCGCACCCGGGCCGCTGGTGGGACATCATCCAGAAGTACGGCGTCACGACGCTGTACGCCGCGCCGACCGCGATTCGCTCGTTCATGAAGACGGGCCGCAAGATTCCGAAGCAGTACGACCTGTCGTCGCTGCGACTGCTCGGCTCGGTGGGCGAACCAATCAACCCCGAGGCATGGATGTGGTACCGCAAGGTGATCGGCGGTAAGAAGACGCCGATCATCGACACGTGGTGGCAGACCGAGACGGGCGCGATGATGATCTCGGTGCTCCCCGGTGTCGCCGAGACCAAGCCCGGTTCCGCGCAGGTGCCGATCCCGGGCATCTCGCTCGACGTCGTCGACGAGCAGGGCGAGCACGTCGGCAACGGCAACGGTGGCCTCCTCGTGATCACCGAGCCGTGGCCCGCCATGCTGCGCGGCATCTGGGGAGACCCGGATCGCTTCGTCGAAACGTACTGGGAGAAGTTCGCCGACAAGGGCTATTACTTCGCCGGCGACGGCGCCCGCCTCGATGAGGACGGCGATGTCTGGTTGCTCGGCCGCGTCGACGACGTGATGAACGTGTCGGGCCACCGCCTCTCGACCACCGAGATCGAATCTGCGCTCGTCGCAAACGAGGCCGTCGCCGAGGCCGCCGTTGTCGGCGCCGCCGACGAGACCACCGGCCAGGCAGTCGCGGCGTTCGTGATCATCAAGGAGAGCTACCTCGCCGAGCACTCGATCGAAGGCCTAGCGCAGGAGCTGCGCCTGTGGGTCGGCGAGCAGATCGGCCCGATCGCACGGCCGCGCGATGTCTACATCGTGGAGGAGCTTCCGAAGACCCGTTCGGGCAAGATCATGCGCCGCCTGCTCAAAGACGTGGCCGAGGGCCGCGAAGTTGGCGACACGACGACGCTGGCCGACACCTCGGTGATGAGCGTCATCAGCGCGCAGGTGCGATAGCCGCGGCATCCGCGCACTGCGTCATAAACGGCGCTCGATGCCCAACTGAAAAGAGCTTCGCCCCGCGGCAAACCACCGCGGGGCGAAGCTCTTTTCAGCGAAAAACTGATTACACAGCGAACTCGAAGATGACTTCAACTTCGACGGGGCTGTCGAGCGGGAGCACCGCAACGCCGACGGCCGAGCGCGCGTGCGCGCCCGCTTCACCGAAGACCTCGCGAAGCAGCTCGGAGGCGCCATTGATCACGCCGGGGATCGCCGTGAACGTGGGATCTGCCGCAACGAACCCAACGACCCTGACGACGCCGGTGAGCTTATCGACGCCGCCAACCGCCGCGGCAGCCGCCGCGATCGCGTTGATTGCGCACTGACGGGCGTAGCCCTTCGCGTCAGACGCGGGCACGAGGCCGTGGCCGTCGCCGACCTTGCCGGTTGCCTCGAGCTCACCAGACACCATCGGCAGCTGACCCGCCGTGAACACCTGTGAACCACTGGTTTTCGCAGAGACGTAGGCCGCCAACGGGGCCACAACCTCGGGCAGCTCGATTCCGAGTTCTGCCATGCGCTTCGAAATAGTCATGCTCATTCTCCTTCGAATTGTTTCGCCGCTTGGGCGGCGGCTGCGAGGCCAGCGTTGGCTGCCTCACCCCCGTCTGCGAGCGGACGCTTCAGGTATGCAACCAGCCCGCCCTCGGGCCCGGTCACCACCTGCACGAGCTCCCAACCCTGCTTTCCCCAGTTGTTGAGGATCGCGGCGGTGTTGTGAATAAGCAGTGGCGTGGTCAAGTACTCCCACGTGGTCATGTTGACTCCCTCGAGCATCAGATGGACGCCGCCATGCGGCACGACGACGTGAATTTGAGGCATCCATCACAGGATTCGCTCAGGACTTCACGCGGGTCTGTGACCTACGATCAATCTTATGCCCGAACCCAAATCCACTGCTACCGGTGTGCTCGGAGGCCTGGCCGGCATCGTCGGCCTGAGCGTCGTCGCCGGCATGCTGGTGACCGCCACCGTGACCCCCGCGATCGCTGTTTCTGGTGCAGCCGCGTCAAGCGCAATCACGATGTTCAACGGTTTGCCGAGCTACCTCGAGATCGGAGAGCTCATGCAGCCCTCCACGATGTACTACACAAATCCCGAGGGCCAGCACGTCGAAATGGCGACCTTCTTCGATCAAGACCGCGAGCCGGTCGCGTTCGATCAGGTCGCCACCGTCATGTACGACGCAATCATCTCGAGTGAAGACCCGCGCTTCTACGAGCACGGCGGCATCGACATCATCGGCACGGCGCGCGCGGTCATCAAGACGTATTCGGGCGGCGCTGTGCAGGGCGGCTCGTCGATCAGCCAGCAGTATGTCAAGAACGTGCAGGTGCAGGCGTGTAACGCCGACGCCGAGACCGACGCCGATCTGAAGGCGTGCTACGACGAGGCAGTGACCTCCGACGGCACCTCGGGCATGGCCCGCAAGCTCCAAGAGATGCGCTACTCGATCGAGCTTGAGAAGCAGTACAACAAAGACGATATTTTGCTCGGATACCTCAACATCGCCGGTTTCGGTGGGTTGACCTACGGCGTCCAGGCCGCCGCGCAGCGCTACTTCAGCGTCAATGCCGCAGACCTGAACGTGGGCCAGGCAGCGGCACTCGCCGGCATGGTGCAGAACCCCAACGAGTTCCGGCTCGACCGCCCGGAGCGTGAAGTCAACGGCGCGGCCGACGGCTACAGCAAGACGAAGCAGCGCCAGAAGTACGTGCTCGGCCAGATGCTACGTGAGGGCAAGATCACGCAGGAGCAGTACCAGGAGGCCTACGACGCCCCGATTGTGCCAGCGATCTCCGATCCCCAGGTGGGCTGCGGTGCGGTGAGCGCTGGCGCCGGCTACTTCTGTGACTACGTGACGTGGTCGATCAAGAATGACCCCGCATTTGGCGAGACACAGGAAGACCGTGACCTCCTCCTCCGCCGCGGTGGCCTCCAGATCTACACCACCCTCGACATGCGCGTGCAAGGACCTGCGCAGGAGGCCATGGACCGCTACGTTCCGGCATCCGTTGACTTCATGAGCCTCGGCGCCTCGGGCGTCTCGCTCGAGGTCTCGACGGGGCGCATCCTGTCGATGGTGCAGAACACGCACTTCGCACAGTCGCTGGCGCTGATCGAGCAGGACCCTTCGTACTCAGCACTGAACTTCAATACGACACGCGCTTACGGCGGATCCAGCGGGTTCCCGATGGGGTCGACGTACAAGCTGTTCACCCTGCTCGACTGGCTCGAGCAAGGGCACTCGGTCAACGAAGTACTCAACGGCCGGATGCGCCTCTTCCCGAAGTTCTCGGCGAAGTGCGAGCCCGGCGGCGTCCTCGTCAACAAAGACCTTATGAACAACTTTGGCAAGGCCGGCGGCAATGTCGGCACGGTGATGGACTTCACCTCCGCCTCGCTCAACACCGGCTTCCTCGCGATGGCAGCCGAGCTTGACCTCTGCGACATCAACGAGATGGCCAAGCGCCTCGGAGTGAGCTACGGCGATGGCTCAGACATCACGAAAGACAAGTACGACGAAGCAGGCAACCAGATCGAGGCCGCAAACGCACCGTACGCCAGCGTGCTCGGTTCGAAGAACGTGTCGCCGATGGCGATGGCCGGGGCATACGCCACCGTCGCCAATGGCGGCAAGTACTGCCAGCCGACAGCCATCGATAGTATTACCGGTCCAAATGGTGAAGCTATCGAGCCACCGAAGACCACCTGCGAGCAGGTCATTTCGCCCGAGGTCGCTGCGACCGCAGCGCACGCGCTCCAGCGCGTGATGTCGAGCGGCACCGGAACGCCGTCGAACACGTGGGATGGCACGCCGCTGATCGGCAAGACCGGTACCGACGACAGCTTCCACACCGCGATGGTCGAGTCGAGCTCGAAGGTCGCGACGGCTGTGTGGGTGGGCAACTACCGCGATCGCGTCTCTCTCTGGAACAACTCAGTCAATGGTGTGCGCCTCTCGGACGTGCGTCACAAGCTGGCACCCGCCATCCAACGCGCAGCGAACGCCGCCTACGGCAGCGACCGCTTCCCGCAGCCCGATCCCAAGCTGACCCGTCCGGTCCTGAAGGACCTCCCGAATGTGATCGGCAAGTCGATCGAGGATGCCACCAGCATCCTTGAGAAGGCAGGTTTCTCGGTCAGCGTTGGAGACCCCGTCGACTCGGGCGAAGCAGCCGGCACGGTCGGCGCGCAGTCGCCGGACGCCGGCAAGGTCGCCGGTGGCAGCACCGTCACGATCAACCCGAGCAACGGCGAGGGCACGAATGTTCCCCTGGTCAACGGCAAGACCCCGGCCGACGCGGTCGCCGCCCTGCAGTCTGCAGGGTTTAGCAAAGCCGAGCTCGGCCAGTGCACCGTGACGCCGAACGCACCGCCCGCCGGTGCCGCCACCAGCACCGATCCTCCGGCAGGCTCCACGGCGAGCCGCAACGCGAAAATCTCGGTCAACTACAACGCGATCAGCTGCCCGTAGTGGCAAGCAGCACCCAGCACCCCGTCCGCACCGCCGTATTGGCGGTGGGGGCGGTGGGTGCTGCCGCCGCGGTCTGGGGCATCGGGATCGAGCGCCACCTCTACACGCTGCGCCGACACACCGTCGCCGTCTTGGCGCCCGGCTCAGCGCCCATCCGCGTGCTGCACATCTCAGATGTGCACATGGCCCCCTGGCAACGCCGCAAGCAGGCGTGGATCGCCTCACTCGCATCGCTCCGCCCCGACCTGATCATCAACACCGGCGACAATCTTGGGCACCCCGACGCCGTGCGCGGCATCCGCGCCGCCTTCGCAGGATTTCGAGGCATCCCCGGAGCATTCGTGCACGGCTCGAACGATCTCTTCGCATCGGCACCGCGCAACCCACTTCGCTACTTCCTCGGGCCATCGAAGAATCACAGCCGAGAGGTTCGCCTCGACACCGAAGCGATGGACTCGTTCTTCACCTCGACGCTCGGTTGGCATGATGTGAACAACGCCGCTGCGACGGTCGACGTGCACGGGCGGCGCGTCAACCTCGTGGGCGTCAACGATGCGCACCGCAACTGGGACCGTCTCGATCTCCTCCCGGGCCTCTTCGACCAGTTGCAGGCGGCCTCAACCGATCTCGACGGCGACGGCCTTGCTGACCCCGAAGCCGATCCCCACCCGCTCACGGTCGCCGTCACGCACGCCCCCTACCGACGGGTCTTGGATGCCTTCACGGGCGCTGGCGCGGATGTCATCTTCGGCGGACACACACACGGCGGGCAGGTGCGTGTTCCAGGCTTTGGTGCGCTGGTCGCGAACTGCGACATCCCGCTGAAGCAGGCCAGCGGCCTGAGCTCATGGCACCGGCTCGGCCACACCGCCGCGCTCAATGTCAGCGCGGGTCTTGGCCACTCGATCTACGCACCCGTGCGATTCGCTTGCCCGCCCGAAGCGTCCCTGCTCACGCTGGTGGCACGCGAAGCGTAGGCACTCGGCCCGACGTGGTTCGAGCTGCGCCTGCGGATCAGGTAGACTCGACTGGTTGCCACCGGGGTGTGGCGCAGTTTGGTAGCGCGCGTCGTTCGGGACGACGAGGCCGCAGGTTCAAATCCTGTCACCCCGACCAACTCTGAAGAGGGATCATCCGCAAGGATGGTCCCTCTTCTGTTTTTGCTCCCGCCTGCATCGCGCCTGTGGGCACCGAAATCTTCCGCGTGCGAACACCCCGCCTGCAATACACTTGCACCGGAGCTTGGGGGCTCTGCAACCACGATTCGGCACTTGGGGGTGACGAACTTGGCTCACCTTTTGGCGCGCCGTCGACGCACGACGATCATTGCCGCAGTACTCGGGCTTTGCTACGTCGCTCTTTTGGTGACCCTCAGCATGCTCTCGTACCCGAGCGAGACGAGCGTGTTGACCACCGGCGGCGAGTTCATCCCCGACCCCGGATCGATCAGCCTGATCCCCGGCATCCTGCCGAGGCAAACCGGCATCCGCTCGCTGATCTGGGGAACCATCTTCTTCGTGCCTGTCGGCATCTTTGCCTACCTCACGCTGCCCCGCTGGGCCTGGCCCCTCAGCCTGCTGATCGGCCCGGTCGTGACGATCATGCTGCAGCTCATCGCGTGGGCCGCAATGCCCGGGCACGAGGCCGATCCGTTGCGCTGGCTCTGCAACGTCGGTGGTTCGGCGCTGGGCGTTGCTCTCGCGGCCGCCGCAACCTGGCTCACCGCTCGCCCCCGCGTGCCATCCGCGTAGACTCAAACCGCACGATTCTGACCCTGCACACACCCTCTGGAGCCGCATGACGACCCCACCGCGCCTCGTGGCATTCGACCTCGACGACACCCTCGCCCCCTCAAAGACGGCAATCAGCGACCGCATGGGCGCGTTGCTGCTGCAGCTGGCAGAGCGCGTGCAAGTGTGCATCATCTCGGGCGGTCAGGTGCAGCAGTTTCGCACGCAGGTGCTCGCAAGGCTGACGGATGCCTCGCCGGCAGCGCTCGCGGCGCTCCACCTCATGCCCACCTGCGGCACGCAGTACTACCGTGTCGACGCCGACGCCTCGCTGCAGACGATCTATGCGCACTCGCTCAGCGACGATGAGAAGGCGCGCGCCTGCGCCGCCGTCGAGGGAGAGGCGCGCCGCCTCGGACTCTGGGCCGACGAGCCCTGGGGCGACATCCTCGAAGACCGTGGCTCGCAGATCACGTTCTCGGCGCTCGGTCAGCGGGCCCCGCTCGAAGCGAAGCTCGCGTGGGATCCGACCGGGGCGAAGAAGTCGCAGCTGCGTGCCGCCGTCGCAGCCCTCGTGCCCGATCTTGAGGTGCGTTCCGGCGGTTCGACATCGGTCGACATCACCCACCACGGCATCGACAAGGCCTACGGCATGACGAAGCTCGCCGAGCACACCGGCATCCCGCTCGGCGAGATGCTGTTCTTCGGCGACCGTCTCGACCCCGATGGCAACGATTACCCGGTGCTCGCGCTTGGCGTGCCGAGCATCGCCGTCGAGGGCTGGGAGCAGACCGCGTCGCACCTCGAAGCACTGATCCCGACGCTGCCAATCAACGCCGGGACCGCCTCGCTTTAAGCCTTGATCGCAGCTGCGGTTGCGGCATCCGTCAGCGACTGCGACACCGGCACCAGGCGCGCAAGCTGCGTGACGTGGCCGGGGTGCAGTTCGTCGAGCGATGCGACGCCCAACAGGCGCATCGTGCGCTCGATCTCGGTGCGCAAGATCTTGATCATGTGGTCGACGCCCTCGCGTCCGCCCGCCATGAGGCCGTAGAGGTACGCGCGGCCGACGAGCGTGAACTTCGCGCCGAGCGCCATGGATGCCACGATGTCGGCGCCGTTCATGATGCCCGTGTCGATCATCACGGTCGCGTCCTTGCCGACCTCGCGCACGACCTGCGGGAGGAGGTGGAACGGAATCGGGGCACGGTCGAGCTGGCGCCCACCGTGGTTCGAGAGGATGATGCCGTCGACGCCGAGGTCGATCAGGCGCTTCGAGTCCTCGACGTTCTGCACGCCCTTGACCACGATTTTGCCGGGCCACATACCGCGAATGATCTCGAGGTCTTCGAAGCTGATCGTCGGGTCCATCGCTGAGTCGAGCAGCTCCCCGACCGTGCCGCCGGTGGTCGAAAGCGAGGCGAACTCGAGCGAGGGGGTGGTGAGGAAGTCGAACCACCACCACGGACGCGGGATCGCATTGATGATCGTGCCGAGCGTGAGCTGCGGCGGGATCGAGAAGCCGTTGCGGGCATCGCGCAGGCGCGCGCCAGCGACCGGGGTGTCGACCGTGAACATCAGGGTGTCGTAGCCGGCCTCGGCCGCACGTCGCGTGAGCCCGTACGAGATCTCGCGATCTTTCATGACATACAGCTGGAACCAGTTACGTCCGTGCGCATTTGCGTCGCGCACCGCCTCAATCGAGCTCGTACCGAGCGTCGACAGCGTGAACGGGATGCCGGCGGCCCCCGCCGCGGACGCCCCGGCGATCTCACCCTCGGTCTGCATCAGACGCGTGAAGCCGGTCGGCGCGATGCCGAACGGGAGCGCGCTCGGGCCGCCCAGGATGTCGACGGAGGTGTTCACGTCTGGCGCGGGGCGCAGGATGCCGGGGTGAAACTCGATGTCTTCGAAGGCCTGGCGGGCACGGGCCAGCGACAGCTCACCCTCGGCTGCGCCATCCGTGTAGTCAAATGCAGCCTTCGGCGTGCGCCGCTTGGCAATCGTGCGAAGGTCAGCAATCGTGAGCGCCTTGTCGAGGCGGCGTTTGCGGCCGTTGAGTTCGGGTTTCTTGAACTTCATCAGTTCGAGCAACTCGGCGGGGTTTGGAAGTTGGCGCTGGACCATGCTCATGCCTTTCGTGGGACTTCGCGGGCAAGCCCCGCTTCGGCGTAATAGCCGGAGATGTGGTGGTGGATCAGGTCGCGCGCCGTGTCGGCGTCGCGGGCATCGATTGCGTCGATGATGGCGTGGTGTTCGTGGCGCAGGCGGTGGGCCGTGGCATCCCAATCGCTCAGCGCAGTTGCGCCCGCCTGCACGTACGACTCGATAGAGGTGCGGAGCCCCGCCATCATTGCCGCGATGACGGTGTTGCCCGAAGCCTCGGCAAGCGCGAGGTGGAGCTGTGCGTCGAGGGCGAGGAACTCGGCAGCGGTCAGGTCGGTGGCATCCATCGCGCGCAGTGTTGCGCGGGCGGCGGCGAGTGGCGGCGCGCTCGGCTCTACCGGTGCTGGTGTTGTTGCCGTGGCCGGTGCCGGTGCCGTGGCGAGTTCGGTCACGACGGCGGTTTCGAGTACCAGGCGGGTGCGCACGACGTCGTCGAGCGGGAAGCCGTGTGCCGCGACTTGCAGGCGCAGGAGCGCAGACATACCGCCCTGCGGTGTCGCGATGATGATCGCGCCCGAGCTTGGCCCCGAGCCGGTGCCGGTGCGGATGAGGCCCATGACCTCGAGCACGCGGAGCGCTTCGCGCACGCTGGATCGACCCACCCCGAGCTGGGTCGCGAGCTCGCGCTCGGAGGACAGACGGTCGCCCGGGGCGAGCACGCCGTCGAGGAGGTCGCGCTCGATGCGCTCAAGCACGAGGCGCCAAGCGCGAGCGGGGGTTGGGGTTGCCGTCGTTGCAGTATCGATGCCGTGCCCCTTCCCTGTGGTCAGACCACAGTATCGGGTGTGGTCTGACCACACAAGCCGCCGCGTGCGCGGGCGTGGCGCGGGGCGCACCATTCGGCCTGCGCTGCGCCCCTCACCACCCCGCGAAACACACCGCTGACGCCGAAACACACGCGCACCCGCTGTGTCTCAGAGTCAGCGCCGCGTCTCGAGCCCGACCCGGCCGCCGAAACCTGGCCCGCACGCTGGGCTGCGGCATCCGCTCGCCCAACCGACCGTCACCACGCTGGGCTGCGGCATCCGCTCGCCCGACCAGCCCTCACCACCCCGCGAAACACACCGCTGACGTCGAAACACACGCGCACCCGCTGTGTCTCGGAGGGGACGCTGTGTCTCGGAATGTTGCGACCCCCGGACCGCGCACTCACCTCAGCCGCGATACCCGGCCGGATTGCGCTCCTGCCAGCGCCAGTAGTCGGCGCAGGCCTGGTCGATCGACAATTCGGCGCTCCAGTCGAGCTCGCGCCGCGCTTTGCCCGGGTCGGCATAGCTCGAAGCGACATCGCCTGCGCGCCGCGGCGCGACGGTTGCCGTGATCGGGCGACCGCTGGCGAGCCGAAACGCCTCGATCAGTTCGAGTACGCTCACAGGCTTGCCCGTGCCGAGGTTGAAGATCGCATAGCCATCACGCGCGCGCTCGAGGCTCGCAACGTGCCCCGCGGCCAGATCGGTGACGTGGATGTAGTCGCGCAGGCCCGTGCCATCGGGCGTGTCGTAGTCGTCGCCATAGATCGACACGCCGGGCATCGATCCGATCGCCACGCGCGAGAGGATCGGCATGAGGTTGTTTGGAATCCCGACCGGATCTTCGCCAATCAGCCCGCTCGGGTGCGCGCCGACAGGATTGAAGTATCGGAGGCTCACGGCTTGCAGGCGCGGGTCGGCGGCAGCGGCATCCCGCAGAATCTCTTCGATCATGCGCTTCGTCTTGCCATATGGGTTGGCGAGGTCAATGCCGGTCGTCGACGCCTCGGTGAGCGGCAGCGCCTCGGGCGCAGGGTCACCATAGACGGTGGCTGAGCTCGAGAAGACGATCGTGTGGATGCCGGTCTCTGCCATGACCTCCAGCACAGTGAGTGCCGTGCCGATGTTGACGTCGTAGTACCGCACGGGCTGCGCCATGGATTCGCCGACGGCCTTGAGCCCAGCGAAATGGATGACAGCGTCAACCGGTGCGTGTTCGCGCACGAAGCCGAGGAGCGCCGTCTTGTCGCGGGCATCGGCCGCGAGGACAGGCACTTTGGCACCCGTGATCGTCTCGATGCGTCGTACCGCCTCCGGGCTCGACGCAGAGAAGTCGTCGACGATGAGCACGTCGTGCCCCGCTTCAATGAGCGCGACGGCCGTGTGGGCACCGATATAGCCGGCACCGCCGGTGAGAAGGACTCGCATTGACCAAGCCTATGCGCTGCCCCGCGGGGCACGCGCAAAGACGCAGCCGCAGACCGCATCGCAGTCCGCAACACAGTCAACAGGTCAACCTCAGCCGAGGTGGCCGCCCGACTCCTGGAGGTAGCAGTGGCCGCACAGCGACTCGTACGTCACTTCTTGCCCGTCGATGGCAACCTGGTCGCCGTCGAAGATGAACGCACCGTCGACCAGACGCCCGTTGAAGAGCGCCTTGCGACCGCACCGGCAGATGGTCTTCAACTCTTCCAGGCTGTGCGCGATCTCGAGCAGGCGCCGCGAGCCTGGAAACGCGGCCGTACGAAAGTCGGTGCGGATCCCATATGCCATCACGGGAATGTTATCGATCACGGCGATCCGCAACAGATCGTCGACCTGCACGGGCGACAAGAACTGCGCCTCGTCGATCAGCAAGCACGCCACCTCACGCGGCCCTGTGCTGAGGCCCGAGAGCTCTTCATGCGAGCCGCGCACGCGAGCCTGGTGCTCCGCAAACAGGCCGCGGGCATCGTCGTTTGCGCCGATCAGAAAGTCGACGGCCCGGGTCATCCCGAGGCGGCTCGAAACCTGGTCGGCACCCTTGGTGTCGATGCGCGGCTTCGCGAGCAGCACGTGCTGGCCGCGCTCTTCGTAGTTGTACGCGGCCTGCAAAAGGGCGGTCGACTTGCCCGAGTTCATCGCCCCGTAACGGAAATAGAGTTTGGCCACTCGCCGATTCTACGGAACTGACAGACGTTCAGTGGATGCCCCGGCTGCGGCATCCACTCTCCCCCGCGAAAACGCGGCTACAAGTTGATCGAGAGCACCTCGGCCGTTGCCTTCATCGAGGCTTCTGCGGCCGCGCGGTCGGTGTTCAGCGTTGTGCCATAGCTCGGGATGAGCTCGCGCAGGCTGGGCTTCCAGCCGTCAATGTGTTCTGGGAAGCATCGCCCCAGCAGGTCGAGCATGATCGACACGGCCGTCGATGCGCCGGGTGAAGCACCGAGCAGACCCGCGATTGTGCCGTCGGCCGAGGTGATGACCTCGGTGCCAAACTGCAGCGCGGGCCCGGTCTTCGGGTCGCGCTTCATGACCTGAGCGCGCTGGCCCGCGTTGATGAGCTCCCAGTCGGCGTTCTTCGCCGACGGCATGAACTCGCGCAGGCTTTCGACCTTCTTGCTGTGGTTCTTGAGCAGCTCGGTGACGAGGTACTTGATGAGCCCCGGGTTGTCGAACGCGACCTTGAGCATCGTGCCAAGGTTCGACGGGCGAACCTGCGCGACGATGTCGGTGATCTTGCCGTTCTTGAGGAACTTCGGGCTGAACGTGGCAAATGGGCCGAACATCAGCGATGCGGTGCCGTCGACGACACGGGTGTCGAGGTGCGGGACCGACATCGGCGGTGCACCGACGGATGCCTGCGAATAGACCTTGGCCTGGTGTTCAGCGACAATCTTCGGGTCGCTGGTCTTCAAGAACTGTCCGCCAATGGGGAAGACGCCGAAGCCCTTGATTTCGTCGATGCCCGATGACTGCAGAAGCTTGAGCGCCCAGCCGCCCGCGCCAACGAAGACGAAGCGCGCGTTGATGCTGCCGGGCGTCTTGCCGATGGTGCGGCGGAAGTTGACGTTCCATGTGCCGTCGCTGGCGCGGCGGAGGTTTCGCACCTCGGTGTTGGTCTGCACGCTCACACCCTGCTCGCGCAGGTTGTCAACGAGCTGGTGGGTGAGCGCGCCGAAATCGACGTCGGTACCGGCGGGCACGCGCGTGGCGGCAAAGACTTCGCCCTTGCGGCGCTGCTTCATCAGCAGGGGTGCCCACTTGTGGATGACGCGGCTGTCTTCGCTGTACTCAATGCCGGCGAAAAGCGGCTCGTGGCGAAGCGCCTCGTAGCGGCGCTTCAGGTAGGAGACACCCTTCTCGCCCTGCACAAACGTCATGTGGGGGGTCGAGTTGATGAAGGTTGAGGGGCCATCGAGGACGCCTTCCTCGATCAGCGACGACCACAGCTGGCGGCTCTGCTGGAACTGCTCGTTGATGCTCACGGCCTTGCCCGGGTCGACGGAACCGTCGCTCGCTTCGGGCATGTAGTTGAGCTCACAGAGCGCCGCATGGCCAGTGCCAGCGTTGTTCCAGGCATTGGAGCTCTCCAACGCAACATCACTAAGCCGCTCAAACACCTCGATGGTCCACTCTGGCTGGAGCTTCTTAATCAGGGTGCCGAGGGTTGCGCTCATGATGCCGCCACCAATGAGGACGACGTCGACTGTTCTCTTCACTCGTCAAGTCTAGGTGCGTGGGCCCTTCTACCTAAATTCGATGACACCCACAAGAGCTCAAGCATCCGATTCGCTGAAAATTTGCGAATCTTTGCACGCAAAAGGACGGCCGGGCAAAATGCCGCGGCCGTCCTTGCACGTCAGTTTTGCGCGTTACGCCTTGACCGCGAGGGAGGCCGTGAGCGAGGCCGCGACGACCTCGGCGATCTGCACGGCGTTGAGCGCGGCGCCCTTGCGCAGGTTGTCGTTGCTGATGAACAACACGAGGCCCTTGCCCTCAGGAGCCGACTGGTCTGCCCGGATCCGGCCAACAAAGCTGGGGTCTTGTCCGGCTGCCTGGAGCGGCGTCGGCACTTCGTCGAGCTGCACACCGGGTGCCGATGCGAGCACCTCGCGGGCACGATCGGGGGTGATGTCGCGCGCGAACTCGACGTGAATGCTCAGCGAGTGGCCCGTGAAAACCGGCACGCGCACGCAGGTCCCGGCGACGCGGAGGCCCGGCAGCTCAAGGATGCGGCGGCTCTCGTTGCGCAGCTTCTTCTCTTCGTCGGTCTCGTTCTCGCCGTCGTCGACGAGGTTGCCGGCGAACGGGATGACGTTGAACGCGATGGGCGCGATGTACTTCTCGGGCTGCGGGAAGTCGACGGCCGAGCCATCGTGCACGAGGCGGAGCGTGTCGCCCTGGGCGAGCACACCCTCAATCTGCCCGAGCAGCTCTTCAGCGCCGGCCATGCCCGAACCGCTCACCGCCTGGTAGGTGCTCACCGTGAGGCGCTCAAGGCCTGCCTCGGTGTCGAGTGCCTTCAGTACGGGCATCGCGGCCATGGTGGTGCAGTTGGGGTTCGCGATGATCCCCTTGCGCGCCTCGGTGATCGCGTGCGGGTTGACTTCGCTCACGACCAGCGGCACGTCCGGGTCGAGGCGCCAGGCGCTCGAGTTGTCGATGACGATGGCGCCCGCTTCGACGAAGCGTGGGGCGTGTGCCCGGCTGCCCGTCGCGCCGGCCGAGAACATCGCGATGTCGATGCCGCCGAGATCGGCGGTGGCAACGTCCTCGATGATGATCGTGGTTGCGCCGAACTTCGCCGCGGTGCCTGCCGAACGGGCCGTGGCGAACAGTCGCAGTTCACGCACGGGGAACGAGCGCTCGGCAAGCAGTTCTTGAATGACCGTCCCTACCTGTCCGGTCGCGCCAACGATGGCGACAGAGAAGCCTGAGTCTGAGATGCGAGCCATGACAATTCCTCAACGATCTGGGTTTTGGGGGTTACCCGATTGTACGGGCGAACTCTGGATGCCGCGGCCCACGTGGACCGGACGGCGAAACGCGGCGCGGGTGGGCGCCGAAAGCAGGGCGGGGAAGGGTAGCGAGCAGGGGCAGCGCTCGGGCTAGCGCCCGGTGCCGCCGTGCACGGCAGCGTCGATCTCGCTGTCGAGGCCATATGCCGTGTGCACGACGCGTGCCGCCTCGGGCAGCTTGTCGCCGCGCATCACGACGGAGATGCGAATCTCGCTGGTCGAGATCATCTCGATGTTGATGCCCGCGTCAGAAAGCGCTTCGAACAGCTTCGCGGAGACACCGGCGTTGGTACGCATGCCCGCGCCAACGACCGAGAGCTTGCCGATGCCGTCGTCGTGCTGCAGGCTCTCGAAGCCGACCTCGGCCTGCGACGCGATGAGCGCGTTGATTGCGAGCGTGGCGTCCGCCATGGGCAACGTGAACGAGATGTCGGCGCGACCGGTGGCTGCGGCGGAGACGTTCTGCACGATCATGTCGACGTTGGCGCCGGCCTTCGCGACGATCGTGAAGATGTCGGCGGCCTTGCCGGGCACGTCGGGAACGCCCACGATCGTGATCTTGGCGTGGCTGAGGTCGGTAGCGACGCCTGCGACGATTGGCTCTTCCATGGGATCTCCTTCAGCTCTCAGCTTCTCGCTGAGCAATTCATTGATAACGAGGGTGCCCTCGTTGGAGCTAAACGATGAACGTGCGTGGATGAGCACGCCGTGACGGCGTGCGAACTCGACGGCGCGGATGTAGAGCACCTTGGCGCCATTCGCGGCGAGTTCGAGCATCTCTTCGCTCGAGATCCGATCCATCTTGCGTGCCCGCGGCACGACACGGGGATCGGCGGTGTAGATGCCGTCGACGTCGCTGTAGATTTCGCACACCTCGGCGTTGAGCGCGGCGGCAAGCGCGACGGCGGTCGTGTCGGAGCCACCGCGACCGAGCGTCGTAATGTCGCGGGTATCGCGGTTGAAGCCCTGGAAGCCAGCCACGATGACGACCGCACCCTCATCGAGGGCTTCGCGCAGGCGCACGGGCGTGACGTCGACGATGCGCGCCGAACCGTGGTGCGCATCTGTGATCATTCCCGCCTGGCTCCCGGTGAACGAGCGAGCCTCGAACCCGAGCGAGTTGATCGCCATCGCGAGCAACGCCATCGAGATGCGCTCGCCGCTCGAGAGCAGCATGTCGAGCTCACGCGGCGCGGGCACCGGCGCAACGTGCGCCGCAAGGTCGAGCAGCTCGTCGGTGGTGTCACCCATCGCACTCACGGCGACAACAACATCGTGGCCTGCCCGGCGCGTGTCAACGACCCGCTTCGCGACACGGAGGATGCCCTCAGCATCGGCGACGGACGAGCCACCATACTTCTGCACGATCAACGCCACAATTGCTCTCCCACGAAAAAATGGTTGGGTCGGCACTGCACCCAATCGTCTATCTTACGGAGCCACACATGCCTCGCGGTTCATGTATCGAACGGGCATGCGACCCCACACGCTTTGGTGAGCGGATGCCTCAGCCGACGACCCTGCGACCCTCAAATGCGCGGCCCAGCGTCACCTCGTCGGCGTACTCGAGGTCACCGCCAACGGGCAGGCCCGAAGCCAGCCGCGTGACCCGAACTTCAAGCACCGTGAGCAACCGGCTGAGGTAGGTCGCCGTCGCCTCGCCCTCAAGGTTGGGGTTTGTCGCGAGGATGACCTCTTTGACGGTGCCGTCGGCGAGCCGTTGCACGAGTTGCGTGATGCGCAGGTCGTCGGGGCCGACGCCGTCGATCGGGCTGATCGCGCCGCCGAGCACGTGATAGAGCCCCTTGAACTCGCGCGTGCGCTCGATCGCCGCCACGTCTTTTGCGTCTTCAACCACGCAAATCACCTCGCCGCTGCGGCGAGGATCGCGGCAGACACCGCAACGCTCCTGCTCGGCGACGTTGCCGCACACCTCGCAAAAGCGCACCTTTTCACGCACTTCTGCCAGCAGGTGCGCCAGCCGTGAGACGTCAAAGTTTGGCGTCTGCAAAATGTGGAAGGTGATGCGCTGGGCCGACTTTGGGCCCACCCCGGGGAGCCGCCCGAACTCGTCAATCAGCTCTTGAACAATGCCGTCGTACACGGGCCTCAGCCTTCCCCGAAGCGCGTGCGCGGTTCGTAGGGTTCGTCATGCAGGAATGTTGCACCGAGCACCTGCCGCACCACGGGCTCGCCGTAACGCTGCACACCCGAGATCGGCGCGCGACTCGACACCGTCGGGCGGCGCGTGCCGCGATCGGGCAGCGCCGGCGCGGTGCCCGGCCCCGTGATGTCGAGGTTGCCCGCACCATCGTCGTCTTCATCTTCTGTGCGTTCGGGTGCGAGCGCGATGCCATCGGTGGATGCCGCCGCCCCGAGCCGCGCCGAAACCCCGAGCCGCACATCTTCTGGTTCGTCGTCGACCGCGAGCGCGGCGCTGGGCGCACCGGGGATGGGTGCGACGAACCAGCCGTCGACAACGGCCGGAGCGGTCGGCGCGGGAGCGGGCTGCGTTGCCGGAGCAGTCACCGCCGGAGCGGGCTGCGTTGCCGGAGCAGCACGGGGAGCCGGAGCAGCCTGCGCCGCCCGCTCGGGTGCTGGAGCGTGAGTCGACACGGCGACCGGCGCAGGCGCCCGACCCGCCGGGGCCGGGGCCGGGGCCGCAGCCTCGGTCGCCTCTGCGCGCTCGGCCGGCCCGGCATCGTACGGCGGATATTCGGCCGGGTCGGGGTCGCCGGAGGGCGCGTCTTCGTCGCGCGGCACCGGCGTCTGGTCGTTTTGGCGTTGTGCCTCGTGGCGCGCAATATATTTCACACGCACCCCCAGCACGGCGATGATCGCGGTGCGCAGGTCTTCGCTCGGCCCTTCGCCGCGCATAAGTTGCCGGAACTTGGCGACATCGTTCTGACTCTGGAATGCCAACGTCAGCACGTCGTCATCGAATGCGAGCACTCGTGCGCCGCTCGCGAGTAGCCAGGAAGCCCGGCTGATGTCTTGCAGGTGAGTGAGCACCGTGGGCCAGGCCTCGCGCATGCGCTCGAAGGTCACGGGGCCGGTCGGCGTGGGCGCAAGCTCGGCCACCGGCGCAGGCACCGCCGGAGCCTCAACCACGGCGGCAACAGTGCGCTCGGGAGCCGCGGGCGCGACAACCGGTGGCACTGCAGCCGAAGGCGCTGCAACCGGAGGCACCGCGGCCGGAGTCGTTGCAACCGGAGCCACCGCAACTGTCTGCGGCGCGCCACCAGGACCGGCGGGAGCGCCAGCACCAGCGGAGCCCGCAGTGCCAGCGCCAACACCCGTCGCCGTCAACACTCGCGCAACCATCAGCTCAAGCTGGAGGCGCGGCGAGGTGGCACCGCTCATGTCGTCGAGCGCCGCGCTCACGAGATCGGCCACCTTCGAGAGCGCGTCTGAGCCGAACACCGAGGCTTGCTGGCCCATACGCGCGAGCTCGTCGGCCGGCACACCGCGAAGCACAGCGGATGCCCCTTCGCCGGTCGCGGCCACCACGATGAGGTCGCGCAGGCGCTCAAGCAGGTCGTCGACGAAGCGCCTTGGGTCTTGCCCGGTCTGCACGACGCGGTCGATGCCACCGAACGCGGCCGCCGCGTCGCGCGCACCCAGCGCGTCGACCACGACGTCGAGCAGCTCACCGTGCGTGTAGCCAAGGAGCGAAACGGCCCGCTCGTAGGCGACCGGGTCGTTGCCCGAACCGGCGATGAGCTGGTCGAGCAGCGAGAGGGTGTCGCGCGGCGAGCCCCCACCTGCACGCACAACCAGCGGCAGCACGCCGGGCTGCACCACGACGCCCTCCGTCTCGCAGAGCTGCCCGACGTAGTCAAGCATCGCGCCGGGCGGCACGAGCCGGAACGGATAGTGGTGGGTGCGCGAGCGAATGGTGCCGAGCACCTTCTCGGGCTCGGTCGTCGCGAAGATGAACTTCACGTGGTCGGGCGGCTCTTCGACCAGCTTCAGCAGGGCGTTGAACCCCTGCTGCGTCACCATGTGCGCCTCGTCAAGGATGAAGATCTTGAATCGGTCGCGGGCCGGCGCGAAGATCGCTCGTTCGCGCAGGTCGCGGGCGTCGTCGACACCGTTGTGGCTCGCCGCGTCAATCTCGACGACGTCGAGCGAACCGCCGCCGGCACGCGAGAGCTCGACACAGCTCGGGCACACGCCACAGGGGTGGTCGGTCGGGCCTTCGGCACAGTTCAGACAGCGCGCGAGGATGCGCGCCGACGTCGTCTTGCCACAGCCTCGTGGGCCCGAAAACAGGTAGGCATGGTTGACGCGATCCGCGCGAAGCGCGGCCATCAACGGCTCGGTCACCTGCGACTGCCCGATCATCTCGGCAAAGGTCTCGGGCCGGTAGCGGCGGTATAGTGCGGTCGTCACGTGACTAGCCTACGGCGTGCCACCGACACCGGCCTGTGAACACCGAGGCATCCCGCCGCTCCCGCCCGAGATCACACGTCGGCAGGGTTCACCGCCCCGATCGCCGCGACGCCGGCCTGCACCATCGCGCCCAAATCTGTGAGCGTGAGGGTCGCGGTCGTCGGCACCGACGCGTGCAGCATCGTGCCGTCTTCGCGGCGCGCACCCTCGAACTGTCGCATCGACGGGGCGCCCGGAATGAGCGGACCCTGGTTCGCCAGCGACACGATGGCTGGGGCATCCATCGACGCAACAAACGACGCACCACGCACGCTGAACTCGACCGGCCCGCCACTTGCGACGACGAGCTGCAGCGTGTCGGCGGTAATCGTGACGCGCAACTGCCCGCCGTGCCACTGCAACGCAAACTCGAGCGATGGCCACGAAGCGGGCAGTCGCGGATCAAACGTGAGCTCACCCGCATAGTCGCGCATGCCGCCAAAGCCGCTCACGAGGGCCGACCACACGCCGCCCGCCGAGGCGACGTGCACGCCGTCGGCCGCATTGTGGTGCAGGTCGGCGAGGTCGACAAAAAGGGACTCCGTAAAGTACGAAAGCGCGAGGTCTTGATATCCCACCTCGGCCGCCATGATCGACTGCACAACCGCCGAGAGCGTCGAATCTCCCGTGGTCAGCGGGTCGTAGTACTCGAAGTTTGCAAGCTTCTCTTCGGGCGTGAAGTGGTTGCCCTGAAGGAAGAGCGCGAGCACCACATCGGCCTGCTTGAGCACCTGGAACCGGTAGATCACCAGCGGGTGAAAGTGCAGCAGCAAGGGCCGCTGCTCGGGCGGGGTCGCCGCCAGGTCCCACACCTCGCGCTCGAGGAACAGTGCATCTTGCGGGTGGATGCCGAAGGCCTCCGAATACGGAATGAACATCGCATCCGCCGCGCGGTCCCACGCCTCGGGCTCGCTCGGATCAAGCTGCAGGCGCTGCACCATGCGGTGGAACGCAGCCGGATCGGCGACCATGAGCTCGCGAACCGTGCGGGCCGCAAACCGGAGGTTGAAGCGGGCCATCACGTTCGTGAACAGGTTGTTGTTGACCACCGTGGTGTATTCGTCGGGACCAGTGACCCCGTGAATGTGGAACTCTTCTGCGTGCTCCGTGGTACGCCAGAAACCCAGCGTCGCCCAGAGACGCGCCGTTTCAACGGCGATGTCGATCGCGTGGCCCGCAAGGAACTCTTCGTCACCGGTCGCGTTCACGTACTTCGCAAGCCCGAAGCTCACGTCCGCGTTGATGTGGTACTGCGCGGTGCCCGCGGCATAGTACGCGGATGCCTCTTCGCCATTGATCGTGCGCCAGGGAAAGAGCGCCCCGGCTTCGTTCAGCTGCGACGCGCGCCGACGTGCGGCGGGAAGCATCAACTCGCGCATGCGGAGCGCGTTGCGCGCCCAGAGCGGGGTTGTGTAGGTGAGGAACGGCATCACGTAGATCTCGGTGTCCCAGAAGTAGTGGCCGCTGTAGCCGCTGCCGGTGACACCCTTCGCCGCGATTCCCCGGCTGTCGGCCCGTGCGGATGCCTGCGCGAGCTGGAAAATATTCCAGCGGACGGCCTGCTGCAACGAGTCGTCACCACCGATGCGCACGTCGGAGCGCTCCCAGAAATCGGCCAGCCAGTCGCGCTGCTGGGCGAAGATCGCCTCGACCCCTTCGGTCTGGGCTCGGTCGAGCGTGCGACGGCAGCGGTCGACGAGCTCACGCGCCGGGGCGCCCCTCGACGAGTGGTAGCTGATGAGCTTGGTGACCGTTACGGGCACGCCAGCCTTCGCCTGCACGCGGAACACGTTCTTGGCGATATCGGGCTCGACGAGGGTGCGGGCGGTGAACTTGTTCTCAGTGTCAATGATGTGGTCGGCCACCACGGCAACCGTCATCCCCGACTGGCGCACCTTATAGCTGAGCGTGCTCCGGCCGGTCTCCTGCCAGTGCTCGCGGGGCTCCAGCACCCGCTCCTGCATGCGCTCGGTCCTGCGCGGGTCGAATCCCGCGGCACCCTTGCGCCGGATCGGGATCCCGCCGTACTCGTCTTCGCCATCTTGACGGTTGATGAGCTGGCACGCGATCGTGACCGGCGCGTCAGCGTTGAGCACCGTCACGGTGAGCTTCTGGACCGCAAGGTGCTTCTCGGCGAACGACACGAGCCGCTCAAACTCGAGGCGCACCAGCTTGCCGGACGGGGTCATCCATGTGAGGTCGCGCCGCATGACGCCCTCGCGCATGTCGAGCGTGCGCTCATAGTGGCGCAGGTCTGCAACGTCGAGCGCGAGCGGCTCCTCGTCGACGTAGACCCGCATCACCTTCGCGTCGGGCGCGTTGACGATCGTCTGGCCCACCTCGGCGAAGCCATACGCCTGCTCGGCATGCCGAATCTGCCAGGTCTCGTGGAGGCCGTTGATGAACGTGCCGTGTTCGTGGGCTCCTCGGCCCTCGGGGTGATTCCCGCGCATGCCGAGGTATCCATTCGCCACCGAGAACAGCGTTTCGGTGACACCGGAATCCTCTTCGGCGTGCTGGCGCTCAATGAGGCGCCAGGGATCAGCGGGAAAGCGGTCGCGATCGATCATGAAACTGCGTGGTCCTCCGGGTGCGGGTCGAAAACTGCTCGATGAAGAATGTGAAGTGGAAACGAATGGATGCCTCGGCCTCACGGCACGAGTTCGTCAAGGTCGTCGACCACGATGTGCGCGCCTGCCGCCCGCAGGGCATCGGCCCCCGTGCCGCGATCGACGCCGACGACGAGCGCAAAGTTGCCGGCAGCGGCCGAGGCGACGCCAGAGATCGCGTCTTCGACCGCGGCAACTCGCGCGGGGCTCACGCCGAGACGCTCGGCCGCGACGAGGAACACGTCGGGCGCGGGCTTGCTCGGCAGGTTCTCGTTCTCGGCGACGACCCCGTCGACGATGATCGGAAAGCGATCGAGCAGCTTGGCCGCGGTGAGCACCTCGACCGCGTTCTTCGAGCTCGACACGACGGCAACGGGCACGCCCACATCTCGCAACAGGTCAAGCAATCGCACCGATCCCGGATAGGGCTCGACGCCCTCATCACGCAGAATCTGGGCAAAGATCACGTTCTTGCGGTTGCCGATCCCGCACACCGTCTCGGCTTCGGGGCCGTCGTCGGGGTTGCCCCACGGCACCTCGACGTCGCGCTGGCGCAGGAGCGCTGCCACGCCGTCGTATCGCTTCTTGCCATCGAGGCTCGCAAAATAGTCGGCGTCGCTGTACTCGGGCGTGATGCCCCAGTCGGCAAAGAGTTGCGTGAACATTGCGCGCCACGCGTGCATGTGCACTGCGGCGGTCGGGGTGAGCACCCCGTCAAGGTCGAACAGCACGGCGTCGTAGCCAGTCAGGTCGGGCAGTACCAGGTCGGCGTTGCCTGACATAAGGCCTCCTAGCGTCGACGCGTTGCGAACGGTCGAATGCGGGCGGGTAGATGCGGAAGGTGTAATGAAACGCATCGGCTCGCCTTCGTGCCGGTGTGCAACAAGCGTACCTTCGCAACCTGAACGCTGGATAGCCCGCGGGTGCAGTTCGGATGCGCGTCCCCACCCCAGTCGCGCACCCGAACAATGCCCCCCGCGGCTCTATTGAAGCAATTTCGCCCTCTGGAGGGTGTCCGAAACTGCCCAGTCAGACGTCTCCGGACGCTTCGGACAGTGCACGAAGCGTCCGGCACCCGAGAGCAACTGCAGCTATGTGCAGAGCGGTTCGCCGAGGTCGATGCTTTCGCCGCCCAGCGTGATCACGGCCACGGCACACAATCGGGTCTGTGGCGTCGGGCGCACGAGGAGCGTGGTGTACGCGCTCTGCACGTTGGGTTCGGTCGCTGCCTGCCGGTCGGGCCCGTGCGCCGCCGTCTCAGGATAAATCGCCACGGTCATCGAGTTGCCCGAGACCTGCTCGTCGTACCGGGTGATTCTGGCCCAACCCGCGTAGCACTTGTTCGACCAGATGATCTCGACCAGCGTGTGATTCGAGCGGGAGGATGCCGTGGCCACCTCGGCATCGTTGACGCACTGCGTCAGCGCCGGGTCAACGCCGTTGTGCACGTTGATCTGCGCCCTCGGATTTGCCGATGAATTCGCGATCTCGTCTCGCACCGCTTGCGCGGCGGCGACCTTTGCCTGCTCGACGACACTGCTCGAGATCGCCCAGCTCACACCGCCCGACAGCAGCAGGCCGACGATAAACGCGCCCACGATGGCCATGACGGCGGTGCGCTGCGTCCACGTGGCAATCGGCCTGGCCTGCGCCGCCGGGGCGCCCCCAACCTCGACGTCGTCCACCGGATCGTCTGCAGGCTCCGCACCCTCTTCGTCTGGCGCGGCGGCGATCGCGTCGCGGCGCCGGACCCACTCCGCAGCGTCGCCATCCAGGGCGCGCACGATCCGATCAACCGTGCGTGCGCTGGGGAGCCGTTTGCCACCGAAGGCTTCGGAGAGCACGCTGCGCGAGATCTCGGCATCGTGCTGCAGCTTAATAAACGTCGGGCTTCCAGCCTCGAGCCGGAGCGCGCGCAGGTCGGCCGCGAATTCGGCGACGACATCATTGTCAGGGTCGAAGGTCATGGCGGTCAGCTTCCGTTCGGAGGCAGGTGCGGCTCTGCATTGCCCCGGGCACTGTCGTGGTGGGCACTCTCGTGATGGGTGTTGTCGTGCTGGGTCGTGTCGAGCGCCTGCCTGGCAATCTCAAGCTCTTCATTTGTTGGCACTACAAGCACGGTCACCGTCGATGCGTCGGTAGAAATTCGGCGGATGCCGCGGCCCCGCGCCTCGTTACGTTCGTGGTCGATCTCAATACCGGCAAAGCCAAGGGTCGCGAGCGCCTCAGCCCGCACCGCGGGCACGTTTTCGCCGACACCGGCGGTGAACGAGATCACGTCGACGCCGCCAAGCTGGGCAATGTAGGCACCGGCGTAGTGGCGGAGGCGATGCACGTACACGTCGAATGCCAGCACCGAGGCGGGGTCACCCTCGGCCACCGCTTCGCGTAGCTCTCGCATATCGGCGTGCCCCGACATCCCAAAAATGCCACTGCCCCGGTTGAGGAGCGTGTCGAGCTCGTCGACGCTGAGGTCTGCCCGCCGAGCGAGGTGGATGAGCGCGGCCGGATCAATATCGCCCGAGCGGGTGCCCATCACGAGCCCCTCCAACGGGGTCAGCCCCATCGACGTTTCGACCGAACGGCCCCGGTCAATCGCGGTGACCGATGCCCCATTGCCGAGGTGGAACACCAGCTGGCGAAGCTCACCAAGCGGGCGTCCGATGAATTCGGCGGCGGCCTCAGAGACGAACTTGTGCGAGGTGCCGTGGAAGCCGTAGCGCCGAACACGGTGCGCGGCGGCGAGCGCCGCGTCGATCGCGTATGTGTAGGCCGCCGGCCCGAGGGTCTGGTGAAACGCGGTGTCGAACACGGCGACGTGCGCGACATCAGGAAACGCTGCCTGCGCGGCGAGGATTCCCGCAAGGTTGGCGGGGTTGTGCAGCGGCGCGAGTACCGAGAGCTCCGCGATCCCAATCTCGACCTGGGGTGTGACGGGCGTCGGGGCGAAGTAGCGTGCGCCGCCGTGCACCACACGGTGACCGATCGCGGCGGGCGGGAACGCGTCGAGCGAAGGGCCGTGCTCGGCAAATGCCTCGAGCATCACGCCGAAGCCGGCGGTGTGGTCGGCAATCGGTAGCTCGCGTTCCGAGGTTGCTTCGAGCACCGCGGGCGCGTTGCCGCCGACTGCGTGCAGGCCAGCCGCCGTCACGGTGTGGATGCTTCGACCCGCCGCCGCGCCGATGCGCTCAACGAGCCCCGAGGCGAGCAAGGCCTCCGTGCGCATATCGAGGAGTTGGTACTTGAACGACGAAGAGCCGCTGTTGACCACGAGCACAATTTCGGTCAACGGTCGACTCCCCCTGCTGTCGCGGTCGGCGCCGAGGCAGGAGTCTTTGCAGCTGCCCCGATGCCCTGCGCCTGGATCGCGGTGATCGCGACGGTGTTCACGATGTCTTCTACAAGCGCACCTCTCGAGAGGTCGTTGATCGGCTTGTTGAGGCCCTGGAGCACGGGCCCCATCGCCACGGCGCCAGCCGAGCGCTGCACTGCTTTATACGTGTTGTTGCCCGTGTTGAGGTCGGGGAAGATGAAGACCGTGGCTTTGCCGGCGACGGCGGAGCCGGGCATTTTCGCGGCGGCAACCGCGGCATCGGCCGCGGCATCGTATTGAATGGGGCCTTCGACGGCCAACTCGGGCGCTCGCGTACGAACGAAGGCCGTGGCATCCCTCACCTTTTCGACCTCGGCGCCGCTGCCCGACTCACCCGTCGAATACGAGAGCATCGCCACGCGGGCGTCAATGCCGAACTGCTCGGCCGTGGCCGCCGACGAGATGGCGATGTCGGCAAGCTGCTCGGCCGTCGGCTCGGGCACCACGGCGCAGTCGCCATAGACCAGCACGCGGTCGGCGAGCGCCATGAGGAAGACGCTCGACACGACCGACACCCCGGGCTGGGTCTTGATGATCTCGAACGCCGGGCGAATCGTGTGCGCGGTGGTGTGCACGGCGCCCGACACCATGCCGTCGGCGAGACCCATGTGCACCATCATCGTGCCGAAGTACGAGACGTCAGAGACGGTCTCGGCGGCCTGCTCGAGGGTGATCCCCTTGTGCGCGCGCAGCCGGGCGTATTCCTCCGCGAACTTCGATACGAGCGCCGCATCGAAAGGGCTGAGGACGCGCGCGCTACGGATGTCGATGCCGAGCTCGATGGCACGGCCGCGCACCTCAATCTCTTCGCCGAGGATCGTGAGGTCGGCGACATCGCGTGCCAACAGCGTGGCCGCGGCACGAAGCACGCGGTCATCGCCACCCTCGGGCAACACAATGTGCTTGCGGTCGGCACGCGCGCGCTCCATCAGGACGTACTCAAACATCAGGGGCGTGACAACGGTCGTGCGGGCCAGACCGAGGGCCGTGACCAGCGCGTCGCGGTCAACGTGCCGTTCGAACAGCGCGAGCGCGGTGTTGTAGCGGCGTTGCGAATCGGCGGCGAGCCGGCCGCGCGCGTTCATCACGCGCACCGCGGTGTCATACGTGCCGAAGTTGGTCGAGATGATCGGCAGGTTCGAATCGAGGCCTTCGATCAGGCGGTCGATCTCTGCCGGCAGCGGGAATCCGCCGTTGAGCACCACACCCGAAATCGATGGAAACGTGTCGGAGGCGTGTGCGAGCAGCGTGGCGAGCAACACCTCGGTGCGGTCTGCTGCGATCACAATGACCGAGCTCTCAAGCAACCGAGGGAGCACGTTGACCATCGACATGCCGGCGACGACGACGTTCAGCGCTTCGCGAGTCATGAGTTCAGGGTCGCCCTTGATGAGCGTGCCGTCGACCGCGCGAAGGATGCCGCGCATGCTTGGCGCGACGAGGAACCGGTCTTCGGGCACGGCCCACACCGGAATGTCGCGCTCGCGGACGAGACGGGTGCTTTGGCGTGCGGCATCCACAATCTCGTCGAGACGATCAGGATCTGCACGGTTCACAACCACCGCAAAGAGCTCGGCCCGCTCGTCTGCCAGCTCGGCGATCGTCGTCGAGGCGATCTGGCCGACCGCCTCCGGCGAGCGCGGCGTAGTGGTGCCGAGCTGCTCGCCCTGCCCCTGATTGGCGCGGCCTCCAAGCACGAGCAGCACGGGCGCGCCCAGGTTTGCGGCGATGCGCGCGTTGAAGCCCAGCTCGGTCGGGGTGCCGACATCGGTGTAATCGCTGCCGATGATCACGACGGCGTCGCACTGCGCCTCGATCGCCTTATAGCGGCGAACGATGAGAGCCAGGGCGGCGTCGGGGTCGGCCCGGACCTGCTCGTACGTCGCACCAATGCAGTCTTCGTAGTCGAGCACGTGCGAGGTGTGGCCGAGCAGCATCTGCAGCACGTAGTCGGGCTCGTCGGTAGAGCGGGCGATCGCCCGAAACACGCCGACGCGCGGGGCAGTTCGCACGAGCGCATCGAGCACGCCGAGCGCGATGGTCGACTTGCCGGAATGCCCTTCGGCTGAGGTCAGGTAAATACTCTGGGCCACCAAAACAGCCTACCTTGCGCGCGTGCGCGGGCCGAGGAGCGGGGCGCGCACGCTGGCGGGGTATTAGTTGCGTTTGGGTCGCGCGCTCTGGGTATGCGGTCGAGCCTTCTAGGTTTTCGGTCGAGCCCTCAATGGTTGCCCGAACAAAAATTAATGACCCTCCGCGCACCCGGCAGAGCCCGGTTACCCTTGCTACGTTTCCGTCCTGGGGGATTTGGCCTGGGTACCGTCACGCGGAGAGCCGGGTCTAGTCTATGCCGAACTTCACGGTGCTCGTGTCCAGGGCGCCCTCGGGGCGCGCTCCGGATCGCCCTCCAGGTCGCCTTCCAGGTCGCACTCCTGTTCGCGCGAACAAATACTGCCCGCTCGAACAGGTAGGATGGCTGAGGCCCTCGGGCCAACCTGGAGGATTCGCCTAGTGGCCTATGGCGCACGCTTGGAAAGCGTGTTGAGTGAAAGCTCTCAGGGGT